>CBJMI02800__coassemble_442_pt1 | contig 77611 bp, 76 predicted proteins | sample CBJMI02800__metabat2_low_PE_003 | metagenome-assembled genome bin CBJMI02800
TCCTCCCCGGACGCCAACCCTCAACAGCCTGACCCACACATCAAGCAGGAGAGCCGTATTTCGCGGGGGGGGGCCGTTCGCGGGGGGGCGAATGCCGGTGCGGCGGGCGACCGGGGCGAACGGCCTCCCGCCACTGCTCCGACCCGGGCGTCAGCTGTCGATGCTGTAGCTGTCGCCGTAGACCTTCCACTTGAGCGGCGGGTTGAGGTCGAAGTTCCCGGCGTTGAGGAACACCAGCTGCTCGGTGTCGACCCGACTGGTGTCGGAGTGCGCGGCCTCCTTCTTCATGGCCACCTTGCGGGCGGCAAGGAAGGCCTTGAGGTAGGTGGCCTCGTCGCCGCCCTGGGCGGGCGTCCTCGCCTTCTTCATCGCGGCCGCGCGGATGCCGCCGAAGCTGTCGGAGCTGTCGCCCGGGCCGTGCATCACGATGGCGTCGTAGTAGGCGAACTGGCCGAGCGCGCGGAGGCCGTCGGCCTTGGCCTGGTTGACGGCGGGGTTGAAGTACACCCGGTCGCGCTCGTCGTTCTGGGCCTGCTGGAAGGCAGGGTCCTTGGCGGCGGCGGCCCAGTCCTTGGTGAAGGCGGTGCCGAGCCCGGCGTGCGAGTCGCTGCCGTTGACCTTCTTCAGCGCGGGCAGGTACTTGGCGAGGACGTTGCCGGGGTTGAGGTCGGTGTAGTGCTGGACCAGCTCCAGCATGTCGCCCGTGCCCGAGCAGAAGCCGATGATGCCGGCGGTGTAGCCGCGGCCGTCACCGATGTCCTCGATGTACTTGTACTGGGCCTTCCAGTCCAGCGACGAGTTCTCCGCACTCGACACCAGCTGCATCGCGATGTCCTTCTTGTGCGGGTCGTCGAGGCCGGCTCCCTTGAGCCGGACGGAGGCCGCGGCCTCGGGGGCGGCCTGGGCGGCCTGGGCGGCCGAGGTGGCCGCGACGGTGAGGGGCGCGGCCACCAGAGCGGCGGCGAGGGCGATGCGGAGGGCACGGCGGGGCTGAGGGCGCATGGGGATGCTCCGATTCCTCGTAGGTTAGGAAACCTTCCTAACGAGAAGCAAACGCCCAGGGCGCCGCCCACGCAAGGGATTTGACGTATTCACTTCAACACAGATGTGAACGGCCCAGGTCAGGCAGCCCGACGCCGCACCCACCAGACCGCGGCGGCGCACAGCGCCACGGCGAGCAGGGTCGTCCAGCCGAACTCGATCCACTGGAACGGCCAGAGCCGGTCCGCCGGTTGGTACACCTGGTGCATGGTGTAACCGCCGTCGCTCACCAGGGACTGGAGGTTGGCGTAGTCACGTCCGAGGTTGTAGAAGTCGCTCTCGGAGATCCGGTTGCCGGCCGGGTCGGAGAACCAGACGCTCAGCACCCAGCGGTCGTCCAGCGCCAGCGGCGCCAGGGTGTGCACCGGCTCCTCCACCGGAGCCATGTAGTGCGAACGCACGGCGTACGCGAGGAACGGCAGCGCGACCGAGACCGCCAGGCCGAGGCCCACCGCGATCACCGTGCGGCGCAGCACCGCGCCGGCCAGCGCCGCCACCCCGAAGGCCACCAGCACCCGGCCGACCAGGACGGGCGGCAGCTGCACGAAGGCCTCCGGGCTGAAGCTTCCGCTCGCCATCACCGACGGCACGCTCCACCACCGCAGCAGCAACCCGAACGGCACCGACACGCAGGCCAGCACCGCGCCGCCCACGACCAGGCCGCCCGCCGTCCAGCGGCTCCGCCCCGCACCCTGGGTCCAGGCGAAGCGGACCGTGCCGTGCTCGAACTCCCGCGCCAGCAAGGGGCCACCGAGGAAGGCGCCGAAGGTTCCGCCGAGGACGTAGGACACGGAGGTGAGCATCGGCATGCTGTCGGCGTACTGGTGCAGGAACTGCTTGAACTTGACCCGACAGGCGTCGGTGGCCGGGTCGCAGGATCCCGCGCCCGTCCGGTCCAGCCCGGCGTGCAGGTACCAGCCGTGGAGCAGCAGGGCGAGCGAGACCACGCCCATCACGGCGAGCAGGGTCAGCAGCGCGGGGCGGTGGCGCAGCCCGGCGGCCCGCAGCACGGCGGAGCGGGGCGGGGCGAGGGTGGTCGAACTCACGACAGTACCTTCTGGTTCGGACGGACGGCCCCGCGCGGGCCGGGCAGGGCGGAGGCGGCCGGCTCGCGCAGGTAGGCGAGCACCAACTCCTCCAGACCGATGCGCTGTTGGCGCCAGCCTCCGGCGACCGGGGCGTCCACGCCGCCGGTGCGGACCAGCAGGTGGGACTGGGCGCCGGCCCGGCGGTCGCGGACCACCGGCAGGCGCTCGGCGACCGCGTCGGCCTCGGCGGTCGGGCCGGTGAGCATCCGGTGGTCGGCCAGCAGGTCGTCCACCTCCCCCGACACCTGGACCCGGCCGCCGGCCAGCACCACCAGGTAGTCGCAGCTCTGTTCCAGCTCGTTGACGGCGTGCGAGGAGAACACCACCGACAGGCCGTCCTCGGCCACCGCGGTGAGCAGCACCGACATGAAGTCGTGCCGGGCGAGCGGGTCGAGCGCGGCCAACGGCTCGTCCAGGAGCAGGAGTTCCGGCCGCTTGGCGAGGGCCAGGGCGAGCGAGACCTGGGCCTGCTGGCCGCCGGAGAGCCGGCCGTACTTGCGCTCCAGCGGGATGCCGAGGCCGTCCAGATGGTCGCGCGCCCGGGCGTCGTCCCAGCGCCGGTTGAGGTGGCGGCCGATCGCGAGCAGGTCGCGGACGGGCAGTCCGGGGTAGAGGGCGGCGTTCTGGGCGACGAAGCCGATCCGGTCCAGGGCCCGTGGCGAGCCGGGGAGTTGGTCCCCGAGGACGGTCATCGCGCCCTCGCTGGGCAGGGTGAGGCCGGCGGCCAGGCTGAGCAGGGTGGTCTTGCCGGCGCCGTTCGGGCCGACCAGGGCCACCACGTGCCCGGCCGGGACGGCGAGGTTGCAGTCCCGCAGCGCCCAGGAGCGGCGGTAGCGCTTGCCGATCCCCCCGCAGTCGATCACCGTGTCCGTCGCCATCACGCCACCACCCCGTCGCGGCCCTCACGCAGGTCGCGCAGCGCGTCCTCGAACACCGCGACCATCCCCCCTTCGTCCAGCCCGGCGGCCCGCGCCGAGCGCATCCAGTCCAGCAAGCCCCGCCGCAGCGCCGCCCGTTCGCGCAGCGGCACCACTCCGGCGGGCAGCCCGCGCACGAAGGTGCCCTGGCCGCGCCGGCCGGCCGCCAGGCCGCGGTGCTCCAGCTCCCGGTAGGCCTTGAGCACGGTGTTGGGGTTGATCGCCAGCCCGGCGACCACCTCGCGCACCCGGGGCAGCCGGTCCCCCTCCGCCAACCAGCCCATCCGCAGCGCCTGTTCGACCTGCTGCACGAGTTGCAGGTAGGTCGGGACACCGGAGGCCGGGTCCAGGCGGAACTCGATCGGGGAGGGCCGGTCGGCGCTTTTATCTAGTTCCATAGTTAATGAGTTAAGTGGAGGTGGTGACGGGTTGTCAATCCCGGACAACGCGAAGGGCCCCGCCCGGACCGAGGTCGGTCCGGGCGGGGCCCTTCACAGGCCGTACTGAGGGGTGTCAGGCTCCGCGCAGCACCGCGCCGGTACGGCTGACGGCCTCGGCGACGGCCGCCTCGCGGGCGGCGGTGGCCTCGTCGGCCGTCAGCGTGCGGTCGGCGGCGCGGAAGCGCAGCGCGTAGGCCAGCGACTTCTTGCCCTCGCCGACCTGCTCACCGGTGAACACGTCGAACAGCCGGATGGCCTCCAGCAGTTCGCCCGCGCCCGAGCGCAGCGCGGCCTCGACCTCGGCGGCCGGGACGGCGGCGTCGACGATCAGCGCGACGTCCTGGGTGGCGACCGGGAAGCCGGAGACCGCCGGGCCGTTGACCTTCTGCGGGCCGTCCGCCGTCAACAGGTCGATGTCGACCTCCATCGCCGCCGTGCGGGCCGGCAGTCCGAGCGCCTTGACGACCCGCGGGTGCAGCTCACCGGCGTGGCCGACCACCCGGTCGGTGCCGGCCACGACCAGCTCGGCGCAGCGGCCCGGGTGCCAGGGCGCCCGCTGGCCCTGGCGGACGGTCAGCTCGACACCGGCCGCGCGGGCCACCGTGCGGGCCGCCTCGACGGCGTCCGCCCAGGAGGCCTGGTCGCCCTTGCCCCACCAGCCGGAGGGCAGCCGCTCGCCCGCGAGGGCGACGGCGACCCGGCGCGGCTGGTCCGGCAGCGCGGCGTCCAGCGCGGCCAGCTCCTCGTCGCTCGGCCGGTGGTCGACGGCCGGGCGCGGCGCCACGGACAGCTCGTCCTTCGGCAGGAACACGGTGCCGGTCTCGTAGATCGCCAGGTCGGTGTTGCCCCGGCCGATGTTGCGGCGCAGCGCGCCGAGCAGGCCCGGCAGCAGCGTGGTGCGCAGCGACGGTTCCTCGTCGTTGAGCGGGTTGACCAGCTTGACCGTACGGCGGCGGCGGTCGTCCGGCTCCAGGCCGAGCGCCTCGAAGGCGGCCTCGCCGAGGAACGGGTAGTTGTTGACCTCGACGTAGCCCGCCCCGGCCAGCGCGACGCCGATCCGGCGGTGGATCCGCTGGGCCTCGGTCAGGCCCTTGCCCGGCGGCACGTTGGGCATCCGGGCGGGGACGTTGTCGTAGCCCTCCAGCCGGATGACCTCTTCGGCGAGGTCGTACGGGTCGGTGAGGTCGGGCCGCCAGGTCGGCGGGGTGACCTCCAGGACGTCGGCGCCCGCGACCGAGCAGCCGATCTCCTGCAGGCGCCGGGTGACGGTCTCGCGGCCGTAGGCGGTGCCGGCGACGCGGTCGGGCAGGTCGGCGGCGATGGTGATGGTGCGCACCGGGTGCGGGGCCGCGATGTCGGTGACCCCGGCCTCGGCGGTGCCGCCGGCGATCAGTACCAGCAGGTCGACGGCGCGCTGCGCGGCGGCGCGGGCGGCCTCCGGGTCGACGCCGCGCTCGAAGCGCTTGGACGCCTCGGAGGGCAGCTTGTGCCGCTTCGCGGTGCGGGCGACGGAGACCGGGTCGAAGTGCGCGGCCTCGATGATCACCTCGGTGGTGCCCGGACCGGCGGCCGGGTCGAGGATCTCGGTGGAGGCGCCGCCCATCACGCCGGCCAGGCCGATCGGGCCGCTGTTGTCGCAGATCAGCAGGTCCTCGGCGGCCAGCTTGCGCTCGACGCCGTCCAGGGTGGTGAGGGTCTCGCCCTCGGCCGCCCGGCGGACCGTGATCGGGCCGTCCACCCGCTGCTTGTCGTACGCGTGCAGCGGCTGGCCGACCTCCAGCATCACGTAGTTGGTGATGTCGACGGCCAGCGAGATCGGGCGGATGCCCGCCTTCTGCAGGCGGCGCTGCAGCCAGATCGGGGACTTGGCGTTCGGGTCGACGCCGACGACCGTGCGGGCCACGAAGCGGTCGCAGCCGGCCGGGTCGTCGACCTTGACCAGGTAGCCGAAGGAGTTGGCCGGCGGCACGTCCAGCAGCGCCGGGTCGGCCAGCGGCAGCCCGTACGCGGCGGCGGCCTCACGGGCCACGCCGCGCATGGACAGGCAGTAGCCGCGGTCCGGGGTGACGGCGATGTCGAGCACCTCGTCGACCAGCTGGAGCAGCTCGATGGCGTCCGTGCCGGGCTCGTACTCCGGCGGGAGCACGATGATGCCGTTGTGGTCGTCGCCCATGCCCAGCTCGCGGGCGGAGCAGATCATGCCGGCCGAGGTGTGGCCGTAGGTCTTGCGTGCCGAGATCGGGAACGGGCCGGGCAGGACGGCGCCCGGGAGCACGACCACGACCTTGTCGCCGACGGCGAAGTTGGTCGCGCCGCAGACGATCTCCTGCGGCGCGCTGGTGCCGTTGGCGTCGCCCACGTTGACGAAGCAGTGCCGGATCGGCTTCTTGAAGCCGGACAGCTCCTCGATGGAGAGCACCTCGCCGACCACCAGCGGGCCCTTGAGGTCGGCGCCGAGCTGCTCGACGGTCTCGACCTCCAGGCCGGCCCGGACCAGCCGCTCGGCCACGTCACGGCCGGTCTCGCCCGCGGGCAGATCGACGTACTCGCGCAGCCAGGAAAGCGGGACGCGCATCAGATCTCCATCCCGAACGGGAGGGTGAAACGCACGTCACCCTCGACCATGTCGCGCATGTCTGCGACGTTGTGACGATTCATCAGGATCCGCTCCAGGCCGAGGCCGAAGGCGAAGCCGCTGTAGCGGTTCGGGTCCACGCCGCAGGCGACCAGCACCCGCGGGTTGACCACCCCGCAGCCGCCGAGCTCGATCCAGCCCTCGGAGGAGCAGGTGCGGCACGGGCGGTCCGGGTTGCCGACGCTCTCGCCGCGGCACACGAAGCACTGCAGGTCGATCTCGGCGCTCGGCTCGGTGAACGGGAAGTACGACGGGCGCCAGCGCAGCTCCAGGCCGCCGCCGATCAGCTTCTCGACCAGCACCTCGATGGTGCCCTTGAGGTCGGCGAAGGTGATGCCCTCGTCGACGGCGAGGCCCTCGACCTGGCGGAACACCGGGGTGTGGGTGGCGTCCAGCTCGTCGGTCCGGTAGACCCGGCCCGGGCAGACCACGTAGACGGGCGGCTCGCGGTCGAGCAGGGTGCGGGCCTGGACCGGGGAGGTCTGGGTGCGCAGCACCACGCCGGAGTCGGCGGAGCCGTCCGGGGCCTGGACGAAGAAGGTGTCCTGCATCGAGCGGGCCGGGTGGTCCGGGCCCAGGTTGAGGGCGTCGAAGTTCAGCCACTCGGCCTCGACCTCGGGGCCCTCGGCGACCTGGTAGCCCATCGCGACGAAGGTGTCCTCGATGCGCTCGGCCAGCGTGGTCAGCGGGTGCCGGGCGCCGCGCGGAGTGCGGTCGTAGGGCAGGGTGACGTCCACCGCCTCCTCGACCAGCACGCGGGCGTCCCGCTCCGCCTCCAGCTCGCCCTGGCGCTTGGCCAGGGCCTGGTTGACGGCTCCGCGGGCCTGGCCGATCAGCTTGCCCGCGGCGGCCTTGGCGTGCGGCGGGAGGGCGCCGATCTCGCGGTTGGCGAGCGAGAGCGCGGAGCGGTCGCCGGTGTGGGCGACCTTGGCCTGCTTCAGCTCGTCGAGCGTGGTGGCGGCGGCGAAGGCGGCGACGGCCTCGTCCCGCGCCTGCTCCACCACCTCGGGCTTGAGGGCCTCGACCTCGACCGGGTCGTACGACTTGTTGGGTGCCGACATCTCTATCTTTCCCGTGCTCCTGCTCGTCCGTGCTCAGGTGTGTGGGCTCGCCTTCGCGTCCCGCCCGGCGGGGCCGGGGCACGGGCAGCCCGTCTCCGTACTGACGGGGAGGGGTGTCCGCGGCTCAGCCGCGCAGGGCGTTGCGCAACGCCAAAGGTCGAGTGTAGTCGCAGCGCGTAGCGCGGCTGCCGTCAAGCCCGTCCGGACCCCGACCCACAGCATGCTGTATCGGTCGTTCATGCCCTTTCAGAGCATGAAGTCGGGCACCCCGGCGGGCAGGACGAATCGGAACCGGGCCCCGCCGCCGGGCGCGCGGTCGACCCTGATCGAGCCGCCGTGGGCCTCCACGATGCCCTTGACGATGTAGAGCCCCAGGCCGGTGCCACCGCGCTTGGATCCCCGCCAGAAGCGGGTGAAGACACGCGGCATCGACTCCTCGGGGATGCCGCTGCCTTCGTCGCTCACGGTGACCGCCGTTCCTTCCACGATGCGGGGCGGGGTGCCGGAGCGCTCCCAGACGGGCGCCTCGACGACCTCCTTGGCCGGTGCCACCTCGATGGTGACAGTTCCCTCGCCGTGCCGCACCGCGTTTTCCAGCAGGTTGGCCAGCACCTGGTCGACCTTGTCCGGGTCCGCCCACAGCACGGTCAGCGGCTCGGTGACCCGGATGTCGAAGCGCTCCTCGGCGATGCCGGTGGCCACCTTGCGCTCGACGTGCCGGCGCACCGCGGCCGCCAGGTCGACGACCTGCTTGCGCAGCTCCAGCCGCCCGGCGTCGATCCGGGAGATGTCCAGCAGCTCGGCGATCAGCCGGGTGACCCGGTCCGCGTCGGCGTCCACCGTCTCCAGCATCAGCCGCTTCTGCCCGTCGGTGAACCGCTCCCACTTCGCCAGCAGCGTCGCCGTGAAGCCCTTCACACTGGTCAGCGGGGAGCGCAGCTCGTGCGCGACGGTGGCGATCAGCTCGGCGTGGCTGCGCTCGGTCCGGCGCCGGGCCTCGGTGCCGCGCAGGGCGATCACCAGCCGGTCCACCGGCCCCAGCGGCTCCGCCCGGACGTACCGGGCGGAGACCAGCACCTCCCGGCCGCCGGGCAGCAGCAGGTTGCGCTCGGGCTGGCGGGTGCGGATCGCCAGACCGCCGTACGGATCGGTCAGCTGCCACCAGCGGCGGCCGTCCAGGTCCTCCAGGGGCAGGACGTCCTCCAGCGCGCTGCCGAGCGCGGCTTCCGGGAGCACGCCGGTGAGCCGGGCCGCGGCCCGGTTGAAGCAGACCACCCGGCCCCTCGCGTCGGCGACCACCAGGCCGTCCGGAAGGTCGTCCGGGTCGAGCTCGGGTCCGCTGCCGACCATGGGTTGCCTCCCCGATTACCCACCGTGCCGTTCCCCCCACCGACGCAGACCCTAGCGCCTCGCAGGCCCCGGCAGTAGGGCTTGCAGCGTGGTGATCCCGGCGCGTCCGGGGGGCGTGTCAGCCGTGGGGCGCCGGCGTGTCAGCGGTCCGGCGGGGCATGCCGACCGTCGCCGCAGGACGGGTCGCGTCAGCCGTTCGAGCGGCAGCCGCCGGGCGAGCGCTGCGCCCGGGCCGAGGCGTACAGGCAGACGGCCGCGGCGGTGGCCAGGTTGAGGCTCTCCGCGTGCCCGTGGATCGGCACGCGCACGACCTCGTCGGTGAGCGCGCGGGTCTCCTCCGGGAGCCCCCACGCCTCGTTGCCGAACACCCACGCGCCGGGGGCGCCGAGGGTGCCCTCGTCCAGCTCCTGGTCGAGGTCGCGCTGCCCCGCGCCGTCCGCTGCGAGCACCCGGACACCGGCCGCGCGCAGCTGCCCGACCGCCTCCTCGACCGGCACGCCGACCGCCACGGGCAGGTGGAACAGGCTGCCGACGGAGGCCCGGACGGCCTTGGGGTTGTACAGGTCCACCGAGGCGTCGGTGAGCACCACGGCGTCCGCGCCGGCCGCGTCGGCGGTGCGCAGCACGGTGCCCGCGTTCCCGGGGTCGCGCACGTGGGCGAGGATCGCCACCAGCTTCGGCCGGGCGGCGAGCACCTCGGCGAACGGGGTGTCGATGAAGCGGCAGAGCGCCACGATCCCCTGCGGGGTCACCGTGTCGCAGATGTCGGCGATCACCTCGTCGGTGGCGGTCAGCACCGGCAGTCCCTCGGCCAGGGCGGCCTCGACGATGTCAGCGTGCCGCTCGGCGGCCTCCAGGCCCACGTACACCTCGACCACGGCGTGCTCGGCCGTCCCCGGCAGCTTGCCGAAGGCGATGGCCTCCCGGACGGCCTGCGGGCCCTCGGCCAGGAAGCGGCGCTCCTTGGTGCGCTGGTTCCGCTTGGCGAGCCGACGGGCGGCGACGACGCGCGGCGAGCGCAGGGAGGTGAGCAGGGGGGTCTCGGTGCTCGGCATGGTCTCGTTCTCTGGAGGCGCTGACTCTGGCTGACTCTGGCGGTGCTGACGGGGCGGAACGCAGAACCGGACCCGCAGGAGAGCCTGCGGGTCCGGTCGGAGCTCAACCGATCTCGGAAGATCAGGCGGCGTCGGCGGCAGCCTTCGGGGCGTTCACGTCGGCCGGCAGCGCCTTCTGGGCGACCTCGACCAGGGAGGCGAACGCACCCGGGTCGTTGACGGCCAGGTCGGCCAGCATCTTGCGGTCGATCTCGACGCTGGCGGCCTTCAGGCCCTGCACGAAGCGGTTGTAGGTGATGCCGTTGGCACGGGCCGCAGCGTTGATGCGCTGGATCCACAGCTGACGGAAGTCGCCCTTGCGCTTCTTGCGGTCGTTGAAGTTGTAGACCAGCGAGTGGGTGACCTGCTCCTTGGCCTTGCGGTACAGGCGCGAGCGCTGGCCACGGTAGCCGCTGGCGCGCTCCAGGATGACCCGGCGCTTCTTGTGGGCGTTGACTGCCCGCTTGACGCGTGCCACTTGATTACTCCTTGGGTTGGACCACGGACTACTTCACGCGGTCCGTCATTCGAATGGGTCGGGAAGGATCAGCTGCCCCGCACGCGGCTCGCGCCGGGCGGGAGGGCGATCACTTGCCGAGAAGCTTCTTGATCTTCTTGGCGTCAGCGGGGGCCATCTCGACGGTCCCGGCCAGCTTGCGGGTCAGCGTCGAGGGCTTGTGCTCCAGGAGGTGGCGGCGGCCGGCGCGCTCGCGCAGCACCTTGCCAGAGCCACTGATCTTGAAGCGCTTGCTGGCGCCACTGTGCGTCTTCTGCTTCGGCATTTCGCCGTATCTCCTCGTCGGTCCCGTTCACGCCCGCGCGGCCTGCGCCACGCGGGCGTGAACTGGATGGATCTGCGGTGACCGGGCGGGTGCCCCGTCACCGTGGGGGCCGACCCCGGACTGCCGTGAGCCTTGCGGCTCAGGCGCCCTGGGGAGCGGCCGGCTGCTCGACCGGAGCCTCGGCCTCGGGGGCCTCGGCCTCGGCCGGAGCGTCCTGCGCCTCGGCCACGGCGTCCTCGGTCACGACGTCCTCGTCCGCGGCGGCGGCGTCGGCGTCGGAACCGGTGGTCCGACCCTGCCGCTCGGCCTTGCGGGCGTCCGCGAGGGCGCGGGCCTCGGCCATCGCCTCGGTCTTCTTCTTGTGCGGGCCAAGAACCATGATCATGTTCCGGCCGTCCTGCTTCGGCGAGGACTCGACGAAGCCCAGGTCCTGGACGTCGTCGGCGAGCCGCTGCAGCAGACGGAAGCCCAGCTCGGGGCGGGACTGCTCACGACCACGGAACATGATCGTGATCTTGACCTTGTCACCCTGCTTGAGGAACCGGACGACGTGACCCTTCTTGGTGTCGTAGTCGTGCGGGTCGATCTTCGGCCGGAGCTTCATCTCCTTGATGACCGTGTGCGCCTGGTTCTTGCGCGCCTCACGGGCCTTCATGGCCGACTCGTACTTGAACTTGCCGTAGTCCATGAGCTTGCACACCGGCGGCCGGGCGGTCGCCGCGACCTCGACCAGGTCGAGGTCGTACTCCTGCGCGAGCTCCAGCGCCTTGGCAAGCGGCACGATGCCGACCTGCTCGCCGCTGGGACCGACGAGTCGCACCTCCGGGACGCGAATCCGGTCGTTGATGCGGGGCTCGGTGCTGATGGGGCCTCCTCGGTTGCACCTTCTGCGATGCGGCCGTCGGACGGCGGTCGCACGTAGTGGACTCGACCACTGGGCGGGGCTTCATTCGTGCTGCGCTGCCCGGTGCTGGTTTCCGACACCATGTGCACCGCGACACGAAAAAAGCCCCGCTCGGTACAAGCGGGGCTCCACACAACCGGGGGCGGCGTCCGGTGAGGGACGCTGCGGGCGACTCGGCGCCGTGGCGCCCGTCGCGGACCGGACCCGTCGACCCCGAGGCCGATCAGGTGGGAGACTTTCGCGGTTGCCCTCTCGGGCCTCCTGTGGTGGAGCCTCCACTTGCTGGCCAGGGTGCCCATGCGGGATCCCGGCCGGTCAGTCTCGAAGCTTACAGCGTCGCGAGGTCGAACGCTATTCCGCCCCGGCGCACCGTCTTCGCGGCGCACTGCCCTCCCGGCGAGTCCGGGGCCCCCTTGTACGCTCCACGTGTACCCACACCGCACGACGGAACGAGCCACCCTTGAGCAGCGAGCCCACCCAGAACCCCGGCACGGACGACGACGCGATCGGCTTCGACGACCTCACCCGCGACATCGCCGAGGTCCCGGCCGTCGAGGTGATCACCACCGTCGCGGTGCACCTGATGAGCGCTGCCGCGGTCAAGTGCGGCCTGGCCGAGGGCGGCGAGAAGGACAAGGACCTCGACGAGGCCCGCAAGCTGATCACCGCGCTGGCCGGACTGGTCACCGCCGGCGCCCCGGAGATCAGCAACTTCCACGCCGCTCCGCTGCGGGACGGGCTGCGCTCGCTGCAGCTGGCCTTCCGCGAGGCCTCGCTCGTCCCGGACGCTCCGGGCGCGGGGCCGGGCGAGAAGTTCACCGGGCCGGTCTACCGCTGAGACCGGTCTTCCGGGGCACCTACCGACGTCGGTGGGTGCCCCGTTCGCTTCTACCGCCGGTACAGCGGCTCCCCCGGCAGCTGCGCGCTCGCCGGCAGCACCGCGAGGTCCAGCCCCCGGTCCAGCCGCACCCGCAGCACCGGGTCCCCGGCCACCGCCTCGCCGACCCGCTGCGCGGCCGCCTGCAGCCCCGGCTGGTCCAGCGCCGGGTCGAACACCACCGCGAGCACCCCGTCCGAGTCCTCGGACGGCGCCAGCAGCCCGCTGAGCACCTGCGGCTCGGCCGCCAGCAGCGCCCGGACCGCCTCCCGCACCTCCGGATCCCGCGCCGGCGGCAGGTAGGGGCGGTTCTCCGCCAGCGCCCGCAGCCGGGCGCCGCTCAGCAGGAAGGGCACCGGCCCGGCCGGGTCGACCAGCAGCGTGTCGGCGCGCTCGGAGAAGGCCACCATCGCGGCCTGCGGGGCCGCGGTCGGCGCCGGACGGGCGTCGGCCCGCCAGCGGGTCAGCGACTCCAGCGAGGTGAAGGCCGGCAGCGCGCGGCGCCCGTCCGGCGCCTCCAGCACCGGGACGGCCATGTCGCTGCTCTTGTCGTGCCTGTGCCCGTGGTCGTCCACCTCGACCTCGCCGAGGATGGCGACGATCGGGACCATCAACCGGGTCGGGGTCAGCGCCGCCAGCACCTCCGGCTCGGCCGTACGGTCCTGCGACCAGCGGGCGAGGGCCGCGGTCAGCGCCGGGTCCGCCGTTCCGTCGTCGTCGGAGAAGCCGGGATTCGGGATGCTCTTGCCGACGAACGCCGGGTTGGAGAAGTCTTTGCGGTCCACCCGGCCGACCCTATGCCACCTCGAACCGCCGCCCCCATTTCCCCGCACACCCTCTACCCACCGGTAGCCCCCTGTGGCACCCTGCGCGCATGGTCATCCTCGTCACCCGCACTCCGGTATCCGACCGGCACCGGTACGACCGGGCCACCGCCCACCTGGACGGCCCGGTGGCCGTGGTGGACCTCGCCGCCTTCGACGCCAACGCCGCCGACCTGGTGCGCCGGGCGGGCGGCAAGCCGATCCGGGTGGCCAGCAAGTCGCTGCGCTGCCGGGCGCTGCTGGAACGGGCACTGGCCGTGGACGGCTTCGCCGGGGTGATGAGCTTCACCCTCGCCGAGTCGCTCTGGCTGGCCCGTACCGGCGTGCGCGACGTGCTGCTCGCCTATCCCTCCACCGACCGGGCCGGCTACGCCGAGCTGACGGCCGACCCGGAGCTGGCCCGCCGGGTCACCGTCGTGCTGGACGACCCGGCCCAGCTGGACCTGATCGACAAGGCCCGCTCCGGCGACGCCGAGGTGCGGGTCTGCCTGGAGCTGGACACCGCGCTGCACCTGCTCGGCGGGCGGGTCCGGGTGGGCGCCCGGCGCTCGCCGCTGCGCACTCCCGAGGAGCTGGGCGCCTTCGCCGAACTCGTCCAGCGGCGCCGGGGTTTCCGGGTGGTCGGCCTGATGGCGTACGAGGGGCACGTCGCCGGGGTGGGCGACCGGGTGCCGGGGCGGCCGGTGCGCTCGCAGCTGATCCGGCTGATGCAGGCCCGGTCCCGGACCGAGCTGGCCGAGCGGCGCGCGGCGGTGGTCCGGCGGCTGCGGCAGGTGGTCGAGCTGGAGTTCGTCAACGGCGGCGGCACCGGCAGCGTGGAGTCCACCGTGGCCGAGCGCGCCGTCACCGAGGTCGCCGCCGGCTCCGGGCTCTACGCGCCGCAGCTCTTCGACAACTACCGCTCCTTCCGGGGCCGGCCGGCCGCGCTGTTCGGCCAGCCGGTGGTGCGCCGCCCCGGGGTCGGGGTGGTGACGGTGCTCGGCGGCGGCTACCCGGCCTCCGGCGCCGCCGGACCGGACCGCTCACCGGTGCCCTACCTTCCGGCGGGGCTGCACTACGACCCGATGGAGGGCGCGGGCGAGGTGCAGACCCCGCTGATCGGCCCGGCCGCCGACGACCTGCTGATCGGCGACCGGGTCTGGTTCCGACACGCCAAGGCGGGCGAGCTGTGCGAGCGCTTCGCCGAACTGCACCTGATCGAGGGGGACCGGGTCGTCCGGAGCGTCCCCACCTACCGGGGTGAGGGAAGGACGTTCCTCTGACCGGCCGTCGGGCAGTGCCCTACCCCCGGGCGGCCGCCGTGGTCCACAACGAGCCCAGGGACATGACGGTCCACGGCAACGTCATCCAGGGCGGCGAGATCGTCCAGGCAGGGACGATCAACGGCAACCCGAACGTCTGGCCGACCTTTCGACAGCCTCAAGCGGGCCCGATGGAACACCTGACCCGGGTGTTCTGTCGGGCCTTTGCGCTGCTCGGAGCCGACGTACCGTCAACAACCGCCAGGTGCGCGGCTATTGCCTTATGGTCCAGACCAATCCTACGCTCTGGCCGGGGGTCCGCGATCCGGGCCGGCGGCCCCCGAACGGGCCGGCGTGTCCGCTCCCCCACACCCGCCCGGAACGACGGCCGAGGAGTCCCCACCCCATGTCCATCAAGCGAAGCGCCCTGTCCGTCGGCGTCGTCGGCGCCGCCGTCCTCGCGGTGGCCGCGACCACCGCCGGCACCGCCGCCGCCCACGGCACCATGACCGGCCCGGTCAGCCGGATCGCCGCCTGCTACGCCGAGGGCCCCGAGCACCCGGTGTCCCAGGTCTGCAAGGACCTCGTCGCCGCCGGCGGCACCCAGCCGCTGTACGACTGGAACGAGGTCAACATCGCCAACGCCAACGGCGACCACCAGGCGCTGATCCCGGACGGCAGGCTCTGCTCGGCCAACCGCGACAAGTACGCGGCCCTGGACTGGCCGCGCACCGACTGGCCGGCCACCCCGGTCAGCGCGGGCAAGTTCACCTTCCAGTTCCGCACCACCGCGCCGCACGTGGGCACCCAGACCGTCTACATCACCAAGCCGAGCTACGACCCTACCAAGCCGCTGAAGTGGTCCGACCTCGACCCGACCCCGGTGGCCCAGGCGCAGGTCGACCGCACCGCCGTCAACGGGTACTACACCTACTCGGGCACCCTGCCGCAGCGCACCGGCCGCCAGCTGCTCTACACGGTCTGGCAGCGCAGCGACAGCCCGGAGGCGTTCTACAGCTGCTCCGACGTGGACTTCGGCGCGGCCGGCGCCGCCGGTGCCCCGGCCGTCTCCTCGCTCGCCGCCCCGGCCGGGCCCGGCGACGCCCAGATCGCCGCCGACGCCGCCAAGTCCACGGTCGCCCACCACGGCCACGGCGGGGACCCGAACGCCCCGGCCGGCCAGCCGCTCCCGACCAGCTCCGCGGCCGTGGCCGGCACCTCCGCCACCGGTCCGCTGCTGCTCGCCGGTGCTGCCGCGCTCGGCGCCGGCTGGGCCGGCATGGTGCTCCGGCGCCGTCGCATCGAGGCTGTTCGACGCGACTCCTGACGCCGGACGACGCGGAGCCGGGCCGGCCCACCCCCGTCCGGTCCGGTTCCGTGGCCCTCGCACCCCAGGCCACGCCCCGACGAACGGCGACGGCCCACCCGGAGGGGTTCCTCCCGGTGGGCCGTCGCGGTGTGAGGAGCGGGGGGCTCAGGTGCTCTCGGTGCCGGAGCCGTCGGGGCTGCTGCCGCCTGCCCCGGAACCGGAGCCGCCGGAGCCGGAGCCCGGCATGCCCGGGAGGCCCGGGATCTTGCCCTTGAAGTCGGCGATGCCCTTGACGATGGTGTCCATCACCCCGACGTCCGGCGCCTTGTCGGCGATGTCGAAGCCGAAGTGCACCGAGACCAGGTTCTTGCCGTCGCTGGACGGGAAGACCACGGTCTCCACGTAGCCGTTGTTGCCCTTGGCCGCGTCGACCTTCCAGCGCACCAGGTAGCCGTCCTTGCCGTTGACCTTCACGGCCTCGGACTTGAGCTCCTGGTGCCCGGTGATGTCGCCGTAGGCGGCCTTGGCGGCCTTGTCGATGTCCGCCTTGGCTGCTGCCTGGGCGTCCGTGCCGCCGCCGTCGATCCGGCCGGTGTTCACCCCGCCGAGGGTGCACGTGTCGGAGCCGTCCGGGCACTTGTAGTCGCCGATGGTGAGACCGGCGAAGCCGTTGTCGGTGGTCCCGCCCTGCCAGCCGGAGGGGACGGGCAGGGTGAGGCCGTTCACCATGTCGATCGCCTTGTTGGCGCCCGGCCTGGCCTTCCCGCCGCCGTTCCCGCCACCGCCGCCGTTCCCGCCGCCCTTGCCGTTCCCGCCGCCCTTGCCGTTCCCGCCGCCGAGGCCCGGGAAGCCGAACAGCCCGCCGCCGCCGTCGTCCGGCGCCGGCTGGGCCCGGGCGGCGCTGCGCTGCGAGCCGCCGTCGTGCTTGCCGTCCATCGCCAGGTAGGTGATTCCCGAGCCGGCGCCCAGGCCCAGCACGGCGGCCACGGCGGTGGCCACCACCAGCCGGGAGGGCTTGCGCCAGGCCTTGCGCGGCGGCTGGGCGGGCGCTCCGTACGCCGTGCCGAAGGGCGGCGGCTCCGGGTAGCGGACCGTCGGCCCGCTGTCCAGGACCTCGCCCTCCAGCACCCTGGGCTGCTCCGACGTCTCCGGCCCCGGTGCCGCGGCGGCCGAGGACTCCGGCTGCGGGGCGTCCGAGGGTGCGGGCCGGGTGCCGGCCGTCCAGCCCTTGCCGTCCCACCAGCGCTGCGGTCTCGGGTCGCTGGTGGTGTCCTTCGGGTCCGGGTACCACCCGGCGGGGATCTGCTCACTCACAGCAAAGAATCTAAAGGTAGCCGGATAAACGCGAAATCAGCGCAGCCGGGTATTCCGCCGGTTTTCGATGAGATTACGGTGAGAAGCCACCGGCGGCCCAGTGCGGCCACCGGTGCCGACCACCGCGCCGGCCGCCTACAGCGGGGTGACGTACGCCCCGGAGATGCCGCCGTCCACCAGGAACTCGCTCGCGGTGATGAACGAGGAGTCGTCGCTCGCCAGGAAGGCCACCGCGGCGGCGATCTCCTCGGCCCTGGCGAACCGGCCGAGCGGGATGTGCACCAGCCGGCGGGCCGCCCGCTCCGGGTCCTCGGCGAACAGCTCCCGCAGCAGCGGGGTGTCCACCGGCCCGGGCGACAGCGCGTTCACCCGGATCCCCTCCCGCGCGAACTGCACGCCCAGCTCGCGGGACATCGCCAGCACCCCGCCCTTGGAGGCGGTGTACGAGATCTGCGAGGTCGCCGCGCCCATCCGGGCCACGAAGCTGGCGGTGTTGATGATCGAGCCGCGCCCGTGCCGGCGCATGTACGGCAGCGCGGCCTTGCAGCACAGGTAGACCGAGGTCAGGTTGACGTCCTGGACCTTGCGCCAGGCGTCCAGGCCGGTGGTCAGGATCGAGTCGTCCTCCGGCGGTGAGATGCCCGCGTTGTTGAAGGCGACGTCCACGCTGCCGTAGGTCTCGTACGCCTCGTCGAACAGCGCCTCGACCATGTACGGGTCGGTGACGTCGGTGTGCACGAACAGCCCGCCGACCTCCTTGGCGGCCGCCCGCCCGGTCTGCTCGTCCAGGTCCGCGCAGACCACCTTGGCGCCCTCGGAGGCCAGTCGGCGGGCGGCCGCCAGGCCGATCCCGCTGCCCGCGCCGGTGACCACGGCGGTGCGGCCGACCAGGCGGCGGCAGACGACGTCGTCGTCGCTCCTCGGACTGGCGCTCATCGGACTGTCACTCCTCGCTGTGGATGAAGACGTTCTCGGTCTCGGTGAAGTGGCGCAGCGCGTCCGGCCCCAGCTCCCGGGCCGCCCCCACGCCGACCGCTTCGTGGAAGGTCACGTCCAGGCCGCCGGCCACCGGCATCCGGCGTCCGGTCAGGCGCTCGAACGCCGGCCGCGTGCTCCACCAGGTCCCCGGTGGCGGGGTTGCGGACGGCGCTGCCCGGCGAGTCCGTCATTCCTCACATCCGTTCGAAGGACCGGTAGCGCTCCCAGTCGGTGACGGCCCCGTCGTAGGCGGCCTGCTCGACCCGGGCCATGTTCAGGTAGTGCTCGACCACGTCGTCCCCGAAGGCCGTCCGGGCCAGCTCGCTGCCCGCCCACAACTCGGCGGCCTCGCGCAGCGATCCGGGCACCCGGGCGTACTCCTCCACCGCGTAGGCGTTGCCCAGGCAGGGCGTGGGCAGGTCGAGCTTGCGCTGCAGGCCGTGCAGGCCGGCCGCGATCATCCCGGCCACCGCGAGGTACGGGTTGACGTCGCCGCCGGGCACCCGGTTCTCCATCCGCAGGCCCGGGCCGTGGCCGACCACCCGGTAGGCGCAGGTGCGGTTGTCCCGGCCCCAGGCGACGGCCGTCGGGGCGAAGGAGCCGGGGCGGTAGCGCTTGTAGGAGTTGATGTTCGGCGCGTACAGCAGGCTGAACTCGCGCAGTGCGACGAGCTGCCCGGCCAGGAAGTGGCGCATGGTGTCGGTCATCCGGCCGTCCCGGTCGGCGAAGGCGGGGGCGCCGACGGCGTCGCGCAGCGACAGGTGGATGTGGCAGCTGTTGCCCTCGCGCTCGTCGTACTTGGCCATGAAGGTGAGTGCGCAGCCCTGCTGGGCGGCGATCTCCTTGGCCCCGGTCTTGTAGACGCTGTGCTGGTCGCAGGTGGTGAGGGCGTCGGCGTACCGGAAGGCGATCTCGTGCTGGCCGAGGTTGCACTCGCCCTTGGCGGACTCGACGGTCAGCCCGGCGCCGGCCATCTCGTTGCGGATCCGGGACAGCAGCGGCTCGACCCGGGCGGTGCCGAGCATCGAGTAGTCGACGTTGTAGAGGTTGGCCGGGGTCAGGCCGCGGTAACCGCCCAGCCAGGCCTGCTCGTAGGTGTCGCGGAAGACCAGGAACTCCAGTTCGGTGCCGATGTCCGCGGCCAGTCCGTACTCGGCGAGCCGGGCGATCTGGCGGCGCAGCAGCTGGCGCGGGGCGGCGTCCACCGGGTGGCCGCCGTGCCGGGCCAGGTCGGCGGTGACCTGGGCGGTGCCGGGCTGCCAGGGGGTGAGCCGCAGGGTGCCGAGGTCGGGGCGCATCGCGAAGTCGCCGTAGCCGGTTGCCCAGGAGGAGAAGGCGTAGCCGTCGACGGTGTTGAGGTCCACGTCCACGGCCAGCAGGTAGTCGCAGGCCTCGGCGCCGTTCTGCGCCACCTCGTCGAGGAAGAACCGGGCGGCGAAACGTTTGCCCTGAAGGCGGCCCTGCATGTCGGTGAAGGCGAGCGCGACGGTGTGCACCTCGCCCGCGTCCACCAGGGTGCGCAGCTCGGCCAGGGTCAGTGGCGGCCGGGGCCGCGATCCCGCGGCGGCGTTCTCGGGCATGCCGGAACCCTCCTCCTCGATCACTCTTCGAGATCATGCGGTCACAGCGAACCGTACGGCCTGCGGCTTGCGGGGCGGAAGAGGGCGAGCGGGTGTGGCGCGCCGACGCGCGTGATTGACGGGGTATCAGACGGTGCGGGAGGAGAATGCCCGCCATGGATCGCAGGCCTTTCATCGGTGTCAGCACCTACCTGGTGGACGCGAGTTGGAGCGACTGGCGGGGCCGTCGCGTCGCCCTGCTGCCGGAGCGGTACACCGCGTACGTGCAGCGCTCCGGCGGCATCGCCGTCCTGCTGCCGCCGGACTCGCCCGAGCGCGCGCCCGAGGTGCTCGCACGGCTCGACGCCCTCGTCATCGCCGGCGGGCCGGACATCGACCCGGCCTACTACGGGGAGTCGGCCCACCCGTCGACCGACGTGGCCTCGCCGGAGCGGGACCTCTGGGAGGTCGCCCTGCTGCGCGGCGCCCTGGCGGCAGGCATGCCGGTCCTGGGCATCTGCCGGGGCATGCAGGTGCTGAACGTGGTGTGCGGCGGGACGCTGGTGCAGCACCTGCCGGACGTCGTGGACGTCGACGTCCACGGCGGTTCGCCGGGTTGCTACGGCGCCCACGTGGTGCGGCCGGTGCCCGGGACGCTGGTGGGCGGGCTGCTGCCGGAGAGCGAGCTGGAGGTGCCGACGTTCCACCACCAGGCGGTCGGCCGGCTCGGCGCGGGCCTGCGGGTGAGCGCCCTCGCCCCGGACGGGACGGTGGAGGCCGTCGAGGGGCCCGGGTTCACGGTGGGCGTGCAGTGGCACCCGGAACAGGGCGACGACCTGCGGGTCATGCGGGCCCTCGTCCAGGCCGCCACCGCGGCGGCGCTGGACGCGGTGGTGCTCGGTTGAGCGGCGGCGCTGGACGCGGTGGTGCCCGGTTGAGCGGCACCGCGGCGCTCGGCTGAGTGGCAGCGCGGCGCTCGGCTGAGCGGCAACGACAACGGTCACCAGTACAGCCTTTGGATCTTTGTCGATTCTGCGGTTCACTTCGGGTGCGGGGCGATCGCGCCCGCCACCTCCCACCCGTGCGTCCAGAGAGGATTTCGATGGCCGGGCACGAGTACCACGATGATCATGCGCATGACCACCAGAATCCGCCCGGCCGGAGCCACAACCACAGCCACGGGCACGGGGGTCATGGGCACGGGGGTCACGGCGGGCACTCGCACGGCGTCGCCGCGGATGCCGACCGCCGCTGGCTGGTCAGCGCCCTCGCCCTGATCGTCGTCTTCATGGCCGGCGAGGTCGTGGTCGGCTTCGCCGCCCGGTCGCTGGCCCTGATCTCCGACGCGGCGCACATGCTCACCGACGCCGCCTCGATCGTGCTCGCCCTGGTCGCCATGCGGCTCGCCGCCCGCCCGGCCCGCGGCGGCTACACGTACGGGCTCAAGCGGGCCGAGATCCTCTCGGCGCAGGCCAACGGCGTGACACTGCTGGTGCTGTCGGCCTGGCTGGGCTACGAGGCGATCACCCGGCTGATCGAACCGCCCGAGGTCACCGGCTCACTGGTGCTGGTCACCGCGCTGGTCGGGATCGTGGTCAACCTCGCCGCCGCCTGGTGCATGTCCAAGGCGAACCGCAGCTCGCTGAACGTCGAGGGCGCCTTCCAGCACGTGCTCACCGACCTGTACGCCTTCATCGCCACCGCCGTGGCCGGTGCGGTCATGCTGACCACCGGCTTCGTCCGGGCGGACGCCATCGCCTCGCTGATCGTGGTCGCGCTGATGCTCAAGGCGGGCATCGGCCTGGTCCGGGACTCCGGGCGGATCTTCCTGGAGGCCGCCCCCGCCGGGATCGACCCGGACGCGGTGGCCGACCGGCTGGTCACCCAGCCGCTGGTCGAGGAGATCCACGACCTGCACATCTGGGAGATCACCTCCAACCAGCCCGCCCTGTCCGCGCACATCCTGGTCACCCCCGGCGGCGACTGCCACGCCGTGCGGCGCGCACTGCAGCGCCGGCTGGCGGAGGAGTACGGCATCACCCACAGCACCCTCCAGGTCGACCACGTCGGCGAGGACGAGGCGGGCGCGCTGCTGCAGATCGCCGGCCCCGACGACACCCCGGCCGAACACTGCGCCGACGCCCACGGACCGGTGCACCGCGCCGGACCGCACAAGCACTGAGAACCGGGTCATCGTCAGCGCGGTGCGGCATGATCTGAGGCGTGACCGCACCGCGACTGATGCTGCTCGACTCCGCCAGCCTGTACTTCCGGGCCTACTTCGGCGTACCGGACACCCTGCGCTCGCCGCAGGGTGAGCCGGTCAACGCCGTCCGCGGCCTGCTGGACTTCATCGCCCGGCTGGTCCACGACCACCGGCCCGACGAACTCGTCGCCTGCATGGACGCCGACTGGCGCCCCCAGTGGCGGGTGGACCTCGTCCCCTCCTACAAGACCCACCGGGTCGCCGAGGCGGCCGTCGACGGCGAGGAGGAGGTGCCGGACACCCTCGCCCCGCAGGTCCCGGTGATCGAGCAGGTGCTCGACGCCCTCGGCATCGCCCGGGTCGGTTCCCCCGGCTACGAGGCGGACGACGTCATCGGCACCCTCACCGCCCGCGCCAAGGGCCCGGTGCAGATCGTCACCGGCGACCGCGACCTCTTCCAACTGGTCGACGACGCACGGCGGATCACCGTGCTCTACCCGGTCAAGGGCATGGGCAACCTGCAGACCACCGACGACGCCCTGCTGCTGGAGAAGTACGGCGTGCGCGGCGCCCAGTACGCCGACATGGCCGCCCTGCGCGGCGACCCGTCCGACGGCCTGCCCGGCGTCAAGGGCATCGGCGAGAAGACCGCCGCCCAGCTGATCAACGAGTACGGCGACCTCGCCGCGATCCGCGCCGCCGCCCTCGACATCGGCTCCAGGCTCACCCCGGCCCGCCGCCGCAACATCGTCGAGGGCGCCGCCTACCTCGACGTCGCCCCCACCGTCGTCCGCGTCGCCACCGACGCCCCCCTCCCCGACTTCGACCCCACCCTCCCCCGCGAACCCCTCGACCCCATGACCCTCGAACACCTCGCCACCCGCTGGGGCCTCGGTACCTCCCTGGAGCGCCTCCTGGAGTCCCTCGCCGCCACCCGCTGACCCCCCCCCGGGCGCCGAAGGGGCCCGCACGTTCGGGACGAACGTGCGGGCCCCTTCTGTCGGGGCTCAGCCCACCGAGGAGTAGGCGATGATGCCGCGGCGGAGCCCGTCGACGGCCTTGCGTGCGGTCTTGCGGAGTTCGGGGTCCTGGGCGGCGGCGTCCTGTATCTGGCCGAGGACGTCGATGAGTTGCTTGGTCCAGCGGCCGAAGTCGCCGGCCGGCATGTCGGCGTCGCGCAGGACCTGGTCGAGGTTGTGGCCGAGGGCCCAGCGGTAGGCGACCCAGGCGAAGCCGAGGTCCGGTTCGCGCTGGCCGACGCCCTCCGCGGTGTTGATCCGGTGCTGTTCCTCGAGGGCGTCGAGGTGGCCCCAGATGCGGACCATCTGGCCGAGCGCCTCCTTGGCCGCGCCCTCCGGCACCCGGGGGGCGCCGGCGTCGTCGGACTGGCGCGACTCGTAGACCAACGCCGAGGCGCAGGCGGCGAGTTCGGCCGCGGCCAGGCCGCTCCAGACGCCCTCGCGGATGCACTCGGAGGCGAGCAGGTCGAGTTCGCCGTAGAGCCGGCCGAGGCGCTTGCCGTCGTCGGTGACGGTGTCGCCCTGGAGGTAGCCGAGGTCGGTGAGCAGTGCGCAGACCCGGTCGAAGGTGCGGGCGATGGTGTGGGTGCGGGAGCGCATCCGGCGTTCCAGCAGTTCGGTGTCGCGGTGCAGCCGGTGGTAGCGCTCGGCCCAGCGGGCGTGGTCCTCGCGGTCGGTGCAGCCGTGGCACGGGTGCTGGCGCAGTTCGGTGCGCAGCCGGGTGATCTCCGGGTCGTCGGCGGCGGCCGCACGGCCGCGCCGGAACCGCTCGGGTTCGAGGTGGCCGGCCTTGGTGCGCAGCGCGGAGGCGAGGTCGCGCCGGGACTGGGGGCTGCGCGGGTTGAAGGACTTGGGGATGCGCACGCGCTCGATCGCGGCGACCGGGCGCGGGAAGTCGACCATCGCGAGCCGCTTGACCTGCCGCTCGGCGGTGAGCACCACCGGGCGCGGGCCGTCCTGGAAGTCGGGGTGGCGCGGGCCGCTCCGGCCGGAGCGGCTGACCGGCGGCAGGCCCGGGTCGAGGACCAGGGCGAGGCCGGCGAACTTGCCGGTGGGGACGTGGATGACGTCGCCCGGCTTGAGCTGCTCGATCGACTCGATGGCGGCGGCGCGGCGCTGGGTGGTGCCCTCGCGGGCCAGTTCGTTCTCGCGGTCCTTGAGCCGGCGGCGCAGCTCCATGTACTCGTCGAAGTCGCCGAGGTGGCAGGTCATCGACTCGCGGTAGCCCTCCAGCCCCTCCTCGTTGCGCTGCACCTGGCGGGCGATGCCGACCACCGAGCGGTCCGCCTGGAACTGGGCGAAGGAGGTTTCCAGCAGCTCGCGCGAGCGGTGCCGGCCGAACTGGGAGACCAGGTTGACGGCCATGTTGTACGACGGCCGGAACGAGGACTTGAGCGGGTAGGTGCGGGTGCCCGCCAGTCCCGCCAGGGCCTCCGGGTCGAGGCCGCGCTGCCAGAGCACCACCGCGTGGCCCTCGATGTCGATGCCGCGCCGCCCGGCCCGGCCGGTGAGCTGGGTGTACTCGCCGGGGGTGATGTCGGCGTGGGTCTCGCCGTTCCACTTGACCAGCTTCTCCATGACCACCGAGCGGGCGGGCATGTTGATGCCGAGGGCCAGGGTCTCGGTCGCGAAGACGGCCTTGACCAGGCCCTTCACGAAGAGCTCCTCGACGACCTCCTTGAACCGGGGCAGCATCCCGGCGTGGTGGGCGGCGATGCCTCGCTCCAGCCCGTCCAGCCACTCGAAGTAGCCGAGGACGTGCAGGTCCTCGTCGGGGATGTCGGCGCAGCGCTCCTCGACGATGGCGCGGACCAGCGCGCGGTCGGCGTCCTTGTTGAGCCGCAGCCCGGAGCTGAGGCACTGCTGGACGGCGGCCTCGCAGCCGGCCCGGCTGAAGATGAAGGTGATCGCGGGCAGCAGGCCCTCGGCGTCCAGCCGGTCGATGACGTCGACCCGGCCCGGCGTCCAGACGCGGCCCGGGCGGCCGTTGGGCATGGAGCGGCCCCGGCCGCGGCCGAAGCGGTCGCGCGGGTTGCGGTCGAGCTCGGAGCGGGCGAGCCGGACCAGCTCGGGGTTGACGGCCTTGCCGGGGTTCTTGAGGCTGTTCCTGGGGCGGCCGTCCCGGTCGGGGTTGGCGAACAGGTCGTACATCCGGTTGCCGGCCATCACGTGCTGCCACAGCGGGACCGGGCGGGTCTCGGAGACGATCACCTTGGTACCGCCGCGGACGGTGTCCAGCCAGTCGCCGAACTCCTCGGCGTTCGAGACGGTCGCGGAGAGCGAGACGAGGGTGACCGACTCGGGGAGGTGGATGATGACCTCCTCCCAGACGGCGCCGCGGAAGCGGTCGGCGAGGTAGTGCACCTCGTCCATGACGACGTAGCCGAGGCCGTCGAGGGTGCTGGAGCCCGCGTAGAGCATGTTGCGCAGCACCTCGGTGGTCATGACCACCACGGGGGCGTCGCCGTTGACGGTGTTGTCGCCGGTGAGCAGGCCGACCTTGGCGGCGCCGTAGCGCTTGACCAGGTCGCCGTACTTCTGGTTGGACAGCGCCTTGATCGGCGTGGTGTAGAAGCACTTGCGGCCCGCGGCGAGGGCCAGGTGCACGGCGAACTCGCCGACGATGGTCTTCCCGGAGCCGGTGGGGGCGGCGACCAGCACGCCCGATCCGGCCTCCAGCGTCTCGCAGGCCTCCAGCTGGAAGTCGTCCAGCGGGAAGTCGTAAAGCTGCTGGAAGCCGTACAGGGCGGAGGCCTGCTCCTTGGCCCGGCGACGGCTGGCCGCGTACGCCTCGGCGGGGCTGAGCTCCCGGTCTTCCTGGGGCTCTGGATCGGGGGTGTTCATCGCCGTCCGGGTGTGGTTGGTGTGATCTCGCATCTCAGCGAGAGGTTACCCGGGTGGAGTGACATCGATAGCACCGTTTTCCGCGCGAGGAGATCACTCCTCTCCCAGATCCATAGTTGCAAATGTCTTCAAGCGATCAGGGTCGAGCCAGATCCGAACGTCTCCGGTCATTCGCGGTGGAGTGCGGGGATTGCTCCCTACCTTCGAGTGCCACGGCACCCACGGGTGCCGAAGTCACCGACTCACGGGAGGACAGCCACGATGGCGAACCTGGAGATGTCCCTCAAGGAAGCCATGGCGATCGACGGCGCGATCGGCGTCGCCCTGGTCGACTACGGCAGCGGAATGGCCCTCGGCAGCCTCGGCGACGGCGGCGAGATGGACCTCAACGTCGCCGCGGCCGGCAACACCGACGTGGTCCGCGCCAAGATGCGGGCGATGGAGATGCTCAACCTGCACGACAACGAGATCGAGGACATCCTGATCAGCCTGACCAACCAGTACCACCTGGTCCGGCCGATCACGACGCCCAGCGGGCGGGGCCTGTTCCTGTTCCTCGCCCTCAACCGCAGCCGCTCCAACCTCGCGATGGCCCGCCACCAGCTGAAGCGGATCGAACTCTCGCTGGAGATCTGAGCCGGCCGACACCAGGGAAGGGGGGCCTCGTGACGGTGGCGCTCTACCAGGCCAAGGCCGAGTTCTTCCGGATGCTCGGCCATCCCGTCCGGATCCGGGTGCTGGAGCTGCTCCAGGCCGGACCGACGCCCGTCCGCTGCCTGCTCGCCGAGCTGGGGGTCGAGCCCTCCAGCCTGTCCCAGCAGCTCGCGGTGCTGCGCCGGTCCGGCATCGTCACCGCCACCCGGGAGGGCAGCACGGTGGTCTACGCGCTGGCCGGCGGCGACGTCACGGACCTGCTGCGGGCAGCCCGGCGGATCCTCACCGGGCTGCTCGCCGACCGGGACGTCCTGCTCGCGGAGCTGCGGGCGGCCGGCGACTGAGGCCCGTCCGACGATTCCCGCCGGTCGCGCCTAGTCCTTCAGCACCTCCAGGAGCCCGTCCGCGAGCCGCTCGTACTCCGCCGCCCGGTTGTACAGCTGGGCGCTGACCCGCAGCACGCCGCCGCCGGGCCACGGCTTGACCGCCACCCGGACGCCGAGCCGCTGCCACACCCCGGTCACCAGCGCCCGGGCGGACTCCTCGGTGTCGAACCGGCCCTGAGGCAGCCGTACGGCACGCATCCACATCCCGGGCGCCGCGGGCAGCGCCCGCAGCCCCGCCCGTTCGACCAGCACCCGCTGGCCGTACGCGGCGAGCCCGGTGTTGTGCGCGGCGACCGCCTCCGCACCCAGCTCGCGGAGCAGCTCGAAGCCGGCCGGGGCGGCGAGCCAGGGGGTGTAGTCGCAGGTGCCGCGCCACTCGACGTTGTACGGGAAGCCCCGGTGGTGCTCCCAGGACAGCGCGAGCGGGCGCACCCGGGCCGTCCACTCGGGGCGGACGGACAGGACGCCGGTGGCACGCGGGGCGAAGGCCCACTTGTGCAGGTTGCCGAACCAGAAGTCGGCGTTGGGGTCGACCGGGTCGGGCAGCATGCCGGGCGCGTGGGCGCCGTCCACCAGGGTCGTCACCCCGCGCTCGCGCAGCTCGGCGACCAGGGCCGGGGAGGCGACCGTACGGGCGGTGGGCGAGGTGATCCGGTCCAGGATCGCGACGGTGGTGCGCCCGTCCACGGCGGCGAGCACCGCCTCCCGCACGGCCCGCTCGTCCGGGGCGTCCACCGGCAGCTCGGCCACCACCAGTTCGGCGCCGGTCTCGGCGGCCCTGCGGGCCGCGGCACGGGTGACGGCGCCGTAGCCGTGGTCGGTGACCAGGATCCGGTCACCGGGGGCGAAGGGGATGCTGTCCAGGGCGATCGCGGCCGCCTCGGTGACGTTGGCGACCATCGCCAGCCGGTCCGGGTCGGTGGCCAACTCGGCGGCGATCCGCACCCGGGCCGCGGCGATCCGGTCCGGCAGGTCGGCGAAGAAGAGGTCCGGGTCCAGCTCGTGTTCGGTGCGCAGGGCCTGCTGGGCGCGCTGGACCGGGAGCGGCACGGCGCCGAAGGAGCCGTGGTTCAGGTGCGCGGCCTGCGGCGAGACGCTGAACAGGCCCTCGGCGGCGGGCAGCGGGACGGGTGGTTCGGCGCTGCTCAGGTCCTCGGTCACTACAGCCTCCCCTTGGTGATGTGTGACATTTCATACCACTCTAGCGGCCTCCTGGGGACGATCCATTGAGTCCGCGAGGCCGGGCTGGGAGACTCCGCACAACCGCCGCCCGGACCGGGCGGCCAGGCGGGACGGGGGAGCACGGGGATGAAGATCGCAAGACCGGGCCCGGTCGGGCAGCGGCAGTGGACCCCGCTGACGGCGACCAACGCGGGCCTCGCCTTCGGGCTGGAGCTCGCGATGCTCGCGGCGCTCTGCTACTGGGGATTCAGGACCGGCTCCACGCCGGCCATCCGGCTGCTGCTGGGGATCGGCGCACCGGCCCTGGCGGCCACCGTCTGGGGCCTGTTCCTGGCCGCGGGCGGGCCGAAGTTCCGCCAGCCGCTGGGGGTGGAGATCGCGCTCAAGGTGCTCGTCCTGGAGACGGCGGCGCTCGCGCTGCACGCCTCGGGGCGGAGCACCCTGGCGGTGGTCTTCGCGGTGCTGGCGGTGGTCAGCGTGGCCGTGGAGTACACGGCGAACTGACGCGCCGAAGACGTACGGACGGACCACCAGGCCGCCGACCAGGATCAGCGGGGCGGTACGGAGCGCCCGGGCCCGGCCTCGCGCCGACTCGATCCCACCGCCGAACAGCGCAGTAGGGGTGGAACCCGGTCGGACGCGGCCCTCGTGAGGCTCCCCACCGCGTCCGACCGGGGGCCTGTGGCGGCCCGCGGGCCGGGCCTAGGACACGCCCTGCGCCTCCGGGAAGTGGCAGGCGGCCTCGCGGCCGCCCGTACCGACGACCTCCAGCAGCGGCCGTTCCGTCCGGCAGCGCTGCTGCGCCTTCGGGCAGCGCGGGTGGAAGCCGCACCCGGCGGGCGGGTCGGCCGGGCTGGGCGGGTCGCCGAGCAGCACGATCCGCTCCCGGGCCCGTTCGGCCGCCGGGTCCGGCAGCGGGACGGCGGACAGCAGCGCCCGGGTGTACGGGTGCGCCGGGTTGCCGTACACCTGGGCCTTGTCGCCGATCTCCACGATGCGGCCCAGGTACATCACCGCGACCCGGTCGCAGACCCGCTTGACCACCGAGAGGTCGTGCGCGATGAACACGTACGCCAGGCCCAGTTCCCGCTGCAACTGCTCCATCAGGTTGACCACTTGGGCCTGGACGGAGACGTCCAGGGCGGAGACCGGCTCGTCCGCGACCACCAGCTTCGGCGAGGTGGCCAGCGAGCGGGCGATGCCGATCCGCTGCGCCTGGCCGCCGGAGAACTCGTGCGGGTAGCGGTCGAGGTGCTCGGGGATGAGCCCGACCAACTCCATCAGTTCTCCGGCCCGTTGGCGCGCCTCCTCGGCGCCCGCGCCCTGGACGAGCAGCGGCTCGGAGATGATCCGGGCCACCGTCTGCCGGGGGTTGAGCGAGGAGTACGGGTCCTGGAAGACCATCTGCAGGTGCCGCCGGTGCGGCCGTAGCCGGGCCTGGGACAGCCCGCCGATCTCGGTGCCGTCGAAGGTGACGGTGCCCGAGGTCGGGTCGAGCAGCCGGACGATCATCCGCCCGGTGGTGGACTTGCCGCAGCCGGACTCGCCGACCAGGCCCAGCGTCTCGCCCGCGCCGAGGTCGAAGCTCACCCCGTCCACGGCCCGCACCGGCGCACCGGGCCGCCCGGTGCGCCCGCGCCGCCCGGCGAAGGTCTTCACCAAGTCCCGTACGGAGAGCAGTGGTTCGGCCATCAGACGATCCCTTCCGGCACCAGGGGCAGATGGCACGCGGCCAGGTGGCCGGCGGTGGGCGGGCCGAGGCGGTCGAGCGGCGGGCGCTCGGCCAGGCAGCGGGCGTGCTCCTCGGCGGACGCGGCGGTGGTGCGGGCGCAGCGCGGGGCGAAGGAGCAGCCGGGGGCGGGGGCGAGCAGTGACGGCGGGCTGCCGGGGATGGCCCGCAGCGGGGCGTCGTCGCCGTCGTCCAGGCGCGGCAGCGAGTCCAGCAGGCCCCGGGTGTACGGGTGTGCCGGCGCGGCGAACAGCCGGTCCGCCGGGGCCTGTTCGGCCGCCCGTCCGCCGTACATGACCAGCACCTCGTGGGCGACCCGGGCGACCACGCCCAGGTCGTGGGTGATCATGACGACGCCGAGGCCGCGGTCCTGCTGGATCCGGGCGATCAGGTCGAGGATCTGCGCCTGGACGGTGACGTCCAGGGCGGTGGTGGGCTCGTCGGCGATCAGCAGGTCGGGTTCGCAGGCGAGCGCCATGGCGATCATGACGCGCTGGCGCATGCCGCCGGAGAACTGGTGCGGGTACTCGTCGACCCGGCGGGCCGGTTCCGGGATGCCGACCTCGGCGAGCATCTCGATCGCCTTGGCCCGCCCGGCCTTGCGGCCCGCGCGGAAGTGCACCCGGTAGTGCTCGGCGATCTGTTCGCCGACGGTGTAGAAGGGGTGCAGGCTGGACAGCGGGTCCTGGAAGATCATCGCGATCCGCCGGCCCCGGACGGCGCCCAGCTCCCGCTCCCCCAGCCCGGTCAACTCCTGTCCGTGGAGCCGGATCGAGCCGGTGACGGTGGCCCCGTGGTGCAGGCCCATCACGGCCAGCGAGGTGACCGACTTCCCGCTGCCGGACTCGCCGACCAGTCCGAGGGTGCGCCCGGCCTCGACGGCGAAGGAGATGCCGTCCACGGCCCGGACGGTGCCGCGCGGGGTGTCGAAGGCGACCTTGAGGTCCTCGACCTCCAACAGGAGAGCCATCTCAGTACCTCACTCTCGGGTCGACGTACGCGTACAGCACGTCGACCAGCAGGTTCGCGGCGACGATGAAGGTGGCCGCGAGCAGGGTGACGCCGAGGATCACCGGCTGGTCGGAGCGCACCAGCGCGTCGTAGAAGAGCCGCCCGACGCCGGGCAGTCCGAAGATCGACTCGGTGATGACGGCGCCGGCCAGCAGCCCGCCGAGGTCCATCCCGAAGATGGTCAGGATCGGCGTCATCCCGGAACGCAGCCCGTGCTTGACCGTCACGGTGCGCGGCGGCAGCCCCTTCGCCCGGGCGGTGCGGATGTACGGCTCGGCCATCGCCTCGATCATCGAGTTGCGGCTCTGCCGGGCGTACATGGCCGCGTAGAGCAGGGCGAGGGCGATCCAGGGCAGCAGCAGGTTGGAGGCCCAGGCGACCGGGCCGTCCGTGAACGCGTGGTACGACGGGTACGGCAGCAGCCCGGCCGTCCTGACCACGCCCCAGATCAGCATGATCGAGGTGAAGTAGACCGGCAGCGAGGCCGCCCCGACCGAGAACACCATCAGCGTCCGGTCGACGGCCCCGCCCTTGCGCAGCGCCGAGGTGACGCCCGCGCCCAGGCCGAGGACCAGCCAGAGCACGGACGCGCCGACGGCCAGCGAGACGGAGACCGGCAGGCGGTCGGTGAGCAGCCCCCAGACCGGCAGCGAGTACTCGTAGGAGTAGCCGAGGCAGGGGAAGCCGCAGTGGGTGGCGCCGGCCCCGCTGCCGTAGTCGCGTCCGGCGAAGATGCCGGTCACATAGGTGGCGAACTGTTCCCAGACCGGCTGGTCCAGGCCCATCGCGGCCTTGACCTCGGCGACCCGCTCGGGGCTGCAGGTCTTGCCGCAGGCGGCCACCGCCGGGTCGGCGGGCAGCAGGTAGAAGATGGTGAAGGTGATCGCGCAGATCGCCAGCAGGATGCCGAGCGCGCCGAGCAGCCGGCGGCCGAGGTAGAGGATCACGACCGGCCTCCCCTGGGGTCGAGGATGTCGCGCAGCGCGTCGCCGAGCAGGGTGAAGGCGAGCACGGCGAGGAACAGGAAGGCCGTCGGGATCAGGAAGTAGGTCGGGTCGGTCTCGTAGAAGCTGATGCTCTCGGCGATCATCTGGCCCCAGGAGGCGGTCGGCGGGCGCACGCCCACGCCGAGGTAGCTGAGCGCGGCCTCGGTGGCGATCATGCCGGGCACCAGCAGGGTGGTGTAGGCGATGACCGGGCCGGAGACGTTCGGCAGGATCTCCCGGGTGAGGATCCGCCAGGGGCGGGCGCCGCCGACCTTGGCGGCCTCGACGTACTCGCGGTGCTTGAGCGAGAGGGTCTGGCCGCGCACCACCCGGGCGATGCCGGGCCAGGTGAACAGCCCGATCACCAGGGTGATCAGCAGGATCCGGTTGACGTCCTTGGCCACCGACATCATCGAGATCATGAAGATCAGCGAGGGGAAGGACATGGTCAGGTCCATCAGCCGGGACAGCACGGTGTCGGTCCGTCCGCCGAAGTAGCCGGCCGCGATGCCGACCAGGGTGCCGGTGACCACCACCACGGCGGTGGCGGTGAAGGCGATCAGCAGCGAGACCTGGCCGCCGTGCAGCACCCGGGCGAACAGGTCGCGCCCGGTGGCGGGTTCGACGCCCAGCCAGTGCCGGGTGCCGATGCCGCCGAAGTCGCCGATCGGCTGGCCGCCGAGGTACGGGTCGACGGCGCGCTTGTCGAACTCCTCGGGGGTCCAGCCGCCGAGTTCGCTCAGCGGCTCGGCGAGGACGGCGAGCAGGATCAGCAGGGCGACGGTGACCAGGCCGAAGCGGGCCGAGCCCTTGGCCCAGAGCTGGTCCCAGACCAGTCGCCAGGGCCCCCTGCCGGAACGTTTCACCGGTGGCGGCGGCACTTCGGCCGTAGCGGTTTCGATGGTGGTGCTCATCGGAGGAGCCCTCAGCCCTTGCTCTTCGAGGGGTCCTTGAGGCCGATCGTGGCGAAGTCCCACTGACCGGTCCACACCGGGGAGCCGAACGCCCCGGCCACGTTCGTCCCGGCGAGCAGCGGACGGCGCTGCCACAGCATCGGCACGGTGGGCGCCTTCTTCATCAGCTCCTCGTTGAGCTGCTGCCATGCCTTGCCGGCCTCGGTGACGTCGGACATCGCGTTGATCTGGTCGATCCGGTCCGAGGTGGCCTGGTCGCGGAACTGCTCGACGTTGCCCTGGTTGCCCTTCTCCTTGATGGTGCGGCCGTCGAAGACCTGCGGCAGGAAGGTCGCGCCGGACGGGTAGTCCGGACACCAGCCGAGGATGGCCAGGTCGGGAGCGTTCTTGGTGTCGCCGATGGTGTCGTAGTAGACGGACGGGTCGGCGGTGGTGATGGTGACCTGCATGCCGACCTTGGCCAGCGACTGCTGCAGCGCCTCGGCCCGGGTCTTGTCCCCGGAGGAGACGGTCAGCGAGACCTTGAGGTCCGTCCTGCCCGCGTCCTTGAGCAGCTGCTTGGCCTTCTCCGGGTCGCCGGTGGAGGGGATCTTCAGCGGGTCCAGCTTGGTGCCGCCGGCCAGTGCGGGCGGGAGGTAGGAGGTGGCCACGTCGCCCATCGCCGGGCCTCCGTTCGCCGTCACCTGGGCGTCCCGGTCGACCGCGTACATCAGGGCCTCGCGCACCTTGGGGTCGTCGAAGGGCGCCTTGGAGGTGTTGGGGTACAGCATGTCGGTGCAGCCCTGCTGCTCGGCGATCAGCCGGGACCGCACGTCCGCCTTGGGCAGCACCTTGGAGACGGACTCGGGGCGCAGGTTCATCCACTCCACCGCGGAGGCGTCCGCGCCCTCGCTGGCGATGATCCGGTCGTCCACCTGGCCGCCCTTGAGGCCCTGGGTGACCACGATCCTGTCCGGGTACGCCTTGCGGACCGGGTCGGTGGACTGGTCCCAGTTGGTGTTGCGGACCAGGACGAGCTGCTTGCCCCGGTCGTAGGTCTCGATCCGGTACGGGCCGGAGGAGAACGGCCGCAGGTCGTACTGGGGGCCCTTGTCCTGGGACTGCGGCACGGGGGCGAAGGTCGGCAGGGTCGCGGTGTACGAGAACTCGGCGACCGGGCGCTTGAGGTGGAAGACCACGGTCCTGTCGTCCGGGGTCTCGATGCTCGCCAGGTGCTCGCCGTTCAGCGGGCCCTTGTAGTTCTCGTCGTCGGCCAGGTACTGCTGGGCGTAGTCGGGGCCGCCGGTGAGGTCGGGGGCGAAGGAGCGCTCGACGTTGTACTTGATGTCGGCGGACTTGATCGGCGTGCCGTCCTCGTACTTGACGCCGTCCTTGAGGGTGAAGGTCCAGGTCTTTCCGCCGTCCGAGGGCCGGCCGAGGTCGGTGGCGAGGTCCGGGACGATCTCGCTGCCCGCGGCGCCCGGCTCGGCCTTGAAGGTGACCAGGGTGCGGTAGAGCAGCCGGATGCCGAAGTCCATGTTCGGCATGGTCCAGTTGCGGGCCGGATCGAGGTGGGCGAAGTCCTGGTTGGACAGCACCGTCAGGGTGCCGCCCTTCACCGGCGTGCCGCCGACGATCGTCCCCGACTCGGCGCCGGGGGCCCGGGTGCTGCCGGCCGCGGCGTCGCCACCGCCGCTGTCGCTCTTGTCGTTCTTGCAGGCCCCGAGGCCGAGGGTGAGGGCCGCCGCGAGGGCGGTGGCGAGGATGGCATGGGTGCGCCTGGTCATGTGGCAACTCCGCTGTGGGGGGCCTGCATTGGCCCGCTCTGGGCCTGGTTCGGTCGCGGGGCCCGGCTCTGGCCGCACCGCCGTGTGACCCGTAACATAGTAATGTGAAATTGCACTGCACAAGGGGTGGCGGCCGCCGTTACCCAGCTGTGTCCGTGCGCCCCAGCTCTCCACCCCCGCCTAGGAGTTCACCGGTGACCCTCCCGCAGCCCGGACTCACCACCGGCAGCCACGACCTCCCGGTCTCCCCCGCCCTGGACGCCTTCATGGCCTCCCACTGGGCCGCCACCCCGCTCCCCGCCGACCGGCGCGTCCCCGGCCACTCCGGATTCCCCGGCCGCCGCGCCCGGCTCTCCGCCACCTTCCCCGGTGAACGCCTGATCGTCCCGGCCGGGCGCCTCAAGGTCCGCTGCAACGACCTGGACCACCGCTTCCGACCGCACAGCGCCTACGTCTGGCTCACCGGGCTCACGGGCGAGGACCAGGCCGACCACGTCCTCGTCCTCGAACCGGCCGGCGCCGCGGGCCACGAACCGGTGCTCTACGTCCGCCCCCGCTCCCCGCGCGACGGCGGCGAGTTCTACCGCGACCGCCGCTACGGCGAGTTCTGGGTCGGCCGCCGCCCCGACCTCGCCGAGGCGGCCCAGCTCACCGGACTGCGCACCGAACACCTCGACGACCTGGGCAAGTTGCTCACCGGACCACAGCCGCCCACCCGGGTACTGGCCGGCACCGACCCCTTCGTCGACTCCGCGCTCGACCTCGACGGCGACTCGTTGCGGCACGGCGAACTCGCCGCCGTCCTCTCCGAGTTGCGGCTGGTCAAGGACACCTGGGAGGTCCAGCAGCTGCAACTCGCCGTCGACCACACCGTCAGCGGCTTCGAGGACGTCGTCCGCGCCCTGCCCACCGCCCTGCGCCACCACCGCGGCGAACGCTGGATCGAGGGCGTCTTCGACCTGCGCGCCCGCGCCGAGGGCAACGGCCCCAGCTACACCACCATCGCCGCCTCCGGCGCCCACGCCTGTGTCCTGCACTGGATCCGCAACGACGGCGCCCTCGACCCGAACTCCCTGCTCCTGCTCGACGCCGGCGTCGAGACCGACACCCTCTACGCCGCCGACATCACCCGCACCCTCCCCCTCGGCGGCACCTTCACCCCCGTCCAGCGCCAGGCCTACGAACTCGTCCTCGCCGCCCAGAGCGCCGGCATCGCCGCCCTGCGCCCCGGCGCCCGCTTCCGCGACTTCCACCGGGCCGCCATGCGCGTCATCGCCGAAGGCCTCGCCGACTGGGGCGTCCTGCGCATCCCGGCCGAGCAGGCCCTCGCCGGGGACAACGGCCTGTACCGCCGCTACACCCTCTGCGGCAGCGGCCACATGCTCGGCCTCGACTACCACGACTGCGCCAAGGCCCGCGCCGACCGCTACGTCGACGGCACCCTGGAAGCGGGCATGGTCCTCACCGTCGAACCCGGCCTCTACCTCCAGCCCGACGACGAAACGCTCCCCCTGGAACTCCGCGGCCTCGGCATCCGCATCGAGGACGACCTCGTCATCACCGAGGACGGCGCCCACCTGATGTCCGGCGCCCTCCCCCGGACCGTCCCCGCCATCGAGTCCTGGATGGCCGGCCTGCTGAGCTGAGGCCGGTCGAGCGGACGATCAAGCGACCTTGATCGTCCGCTCCCCCTGCTTCACGGTGACCTCGACCTCGCCGCCGATCGCGGCAGCGTAGGCCCGGAGGTTGTCCAGACTGTCCACCTGTCCGTGTTCGATCTGCGACACCCGCGCCTGGCTCACCCCGAGCAGCTCCGCCACGTGCTTCTGGGTGAGCCCGGCCTTGCGCCTCAGCTCGGCCAGCTCGTACCCGCGAATCTGAGCCAAGGACTCCTGACGCATCCGCGCGCGCCTGGCTTCCGCCTCCGGCGTCGCCAGCTCCGGAAACCGCTCCATGACCTCGGCCCGCACCTCGGTCCAACTACGCCCCTTCATCGGCGTACTCCGTTCCGTTGCTCCTCGACGTAATCCGCGTAGCGCTTCTCCGCCAACGGGATCGACTCGTCGTACCACTCCGACCAACGACCCGACTTGTCGCCCGCTACGAGGATGACGGCCTCTCGTTGCTGATCGAAGACGAACAGCATGCGCACCTCACTGGGCCCCGAGGAGCCTGGCCTCAGTTCCTTGAGGTTGTGCAGACGACTGCGGTGGATCCGGTCCACCACGGGCCGTCCCAGGGTCGGACCTTCTTCAGCCAGCAAGTCCAACGCCTCAAGGATGTTCTCAGCCGTTTTGGGGTCGTCCTCGCAGACCTGCAAGTACCACTCCTCAACCGGCGCCAGAAGCGTGATCTCCCACATACGAGCAGATTAAGTTGTCCCTTAAAGGCTACCGCGCGCTTCCCGGCTCAATCCACTCCTGCGAGCGACAACACGCCCCGCCCAGCGAGCGCTGGGCGCACTACCCCCGCGCGCTCCGCCAGAGCTGCGCCACGATGCCCTCCGCCGGGCCCGTGCGGGCGAGCCGGTGGGCGGTGCCCGCCCAGAGGTGCATGGCGTCGGTGTCGGCGCGGCGGGTGGCGGCGGCTCGCAGAGGTGCGGTGAGGTGGTGCACCTCGGGGTAGGCGGGCGGAGCGTACGGGCCGTGGCGGTCGATGAAGGCGTTGCGCAGGCCGCGGGCCGGACGGCCGGTGAAGGCGCGGGTGACGACGGTCTCCGGCAGTTCGGTGAGCGCGGCCCGGTGGGCGGCCGAGGCGCCGGACTCGTCGGAGCGCAGCAGCGCCGTCCCCAGTTGCACCGCGACCGCCCCGGCCCGCAGCGCCGCCGCGATCGCCGCCCCGTCGCCCAGCCCGCCCGCGGCGACCAGCGGCAGCGGCGTCACCGCCCGTACCGCGGCCAGCAGTTCCAGCAGCGGCAGCTCCCCCGGCGCGTCCGCCGCCCGGTGGGTGCCGCGGTGCCCGCCCGCCTCCGGGCCCTGAACGCACAGCGCGTCCATCCCGACCGCCTGGGCCGCACGCGCCTCCTCCGGCGTGGTGACGGTGCCGACCTGCAGCGTCCCCGCCGCCCGCAGCGCCGCCGACTCCTCGGCCGTCGGCAGCCCGAAGGTGTACGAGACCACCGGCACCGGGTCCGCGAGCAGCACGGCGAGCTTGGCCTCCCAGTCGTCCCGGTCCGGCCCGATCTCCTCCGGCAGCGCCACCCCCCACCGCTCGGCCTCCGGCCGCAGCCGCTCCCGGTAGGCGGCCACCGCGGCCGGATCGGCGGGCGGGGCCGGCACGAAGAGGTTCACCCCGTACGGCCGGTCGGTCGACTTCCGGACCGCGGCGATCTGTTCGGCCATCCCCGTGGCGCTCTTGTAGCCCGCGGCCAGGAACCCCAGCCCGCCGGCCCGGTTCACCGCGGCCGCCAGTTCGGGCGTCGAGGCGCCGCCCGCCATCGGGGCACCGATCACCGGTACGGCGAGTTCGTCGAGACGCACGGCCATCGGGGAGCTCCTCCCACTCCTACGGGTACCTCCCTCACCCTACGCTCAGCGGATCAGCCCCCGCCTGCGCGCCTCCCGCACCGCCGCCGTGCGCGAGTCCACCCCCAACTTGGTGTAGACGTGCACCAGATGGGACTTCACCGTGGCCTGGCTCAGGTGCAGCCGCTGGCTGACCTGCTGGTTGGTCAAGCCGTCCGCGACCAGCCCCAGCACCTCGGTCTCCCGCGCGCTGAGCGCTGCCGACGGCGTGCGCATCCGCTCCAGCAGCCGGTCCGCCACGCTCGGCGCCAGCGCGCTGCGCCCCGCCGCGGCGGCCCGTACCGCCTGGGCCAGCTCCTCCGGCGGGGCGTCCTTGAGCAGGTACCCGGTCGCGCCGGCCTCCAGCGCGGGCAGGGTGTCCGCGTCACTGTCGTAGGTGGTGACCACCAGCACCCGCGGCGCTCCCGGCCGGGCGGTGATCGCCGCGGTGGCCTGGGCCCCGTTCATCGCCGAACCGGGCCCGAACTGCAGGTCCATCAGGACCACGTCCACCCCCGGCTCGGCGGCCAGCTCGACGGCCCGCTCCGCGGTGGCCGCCTCCGCCACGATGGCGAAGTCCGGTTCGCTCTCCAGCACCGCCCGCAGCCCGGCCCGCACCACCGGGTGGTCGTCGGCGATCAGCAGCCGGATCACGGTCCGACCTCCGGGCCGACCGGCAGCTGCACCGCCAGCGCCGTGCCCTGTCCGGGCGCCGACTCGACCGTGAAGCTGCCGCCGAGCGCCCGCGCCCGGGCGCGCATCGAGGGCAGCCCGAAGCCGCCGTCCCCGCCGGTGCGTCCGGCCACCGCCGCCGGATCGAACCCGGCCCCGTCGTCGAACACGTCCAACGCCACCTCGCCCTCCATGTAGCTGAGTGTCACCTCGGCCCGCGAGGCCTTCGCGTGCCGCACGGTGTTGCCGAGCGCCGACTGCGCGATCCGCAGCAGCGCCGCCTCCTGCGCCGCCGGCAGCCGGACCGGGTCCCCGGAGACGTGCAGGTGGACGGGCAGCGCGCTGTGCGCCGTGGTGGTCGCGCACAGCCGCTCCAGCGCGACCGGCAGCGGATCACCGTCCAGCGCGGGCGGGCTCAGCGCGCGGACGAACCGCCGGGCCTCGTCCAGGTTGTCCTGGGCGGCCTGCCGCGCCTGCTCGACGTACCCGGCCGCGGCCTCGGTCCGCTCGGGCAGCGCCCGCTGGGCGGCCCGCAGCAGCAGCTGGATGGAGCTGAGGCTCTGCGCGAGGGTGTCGTGGATCTCCCGGGCGAGCCGCTCGCGCTCGGCCAGCACCCCGGCCGCGTGGTGGGCGGCGGCGGCGTCGGCGCGGGCCGCGGTCAGCTCGTCGATCAGCCGGCGCCGCTCCTCGCTCTCCCGGTACAGCGCCTGGTAGCCGAGCACGGTGGCGGTGGCGACGGCCGCCCCGAGGGCGGGACCGATCGAGGCGGCGAGGCTGAAGCTGTGCTGGTGCCAGGACCACGCGGCGATCGAGGCGGCGGCCGTCAGCCCGACCGCGGCCAGGCCGCTGCGCCGGCCGAGCAGGTGCAGTTCCAGGAAGTACAGCGGGAACGCCAGCCACACCCCGTCCTGGGTGGCGACCAGCAGGCCCGCCCAGGTGACGCCGAGCAGCGCCAGCCAGAGCGCCGCGCCCCGGCGCGAGCGGCGGACGGCGGCCAGCCGGGGGCCGGCGGCGTACACCGCGGCCGTCGCGGAGGCCGCGGCGGCGACGGCGGCCGGATCGCCACCGCGGTCGACGAAGGCGGCGCGGGCGACGGCGAGCGCCAGCAGGCCCGCCACGAGCAGGTGCAGGCAGACCTGGAGGACGCGGGCGACGGGGGTGGTCCTGGATCGTTCGGTCGCCATCCCTCCAGCCTAAGCTCCGCGCCCGCCGGACGACATCAATCAAAAGGTTGACCGGCGCTTCGGCCCTTCGATGCCCAGGATGCAATCCCCCGCGCGATGCCCGCTCCCCCTCCTTCGAGGGACGGTGTGAGCATCACCCGTCTGTTCGCAGGAAGGCCCACCGTGTTCGTCGCCTGGAGAGATCTGAGGTTCGCCAAGGGGCGGTTCGCCCTGATGGGAACCGTCATCGTGCTGATCACCCTGCTGGTCGGCCTGCTGTCCGGGCTCACCGCCGGACTCGGCCGGCAGAACATCTCCGCCATCGAGGGCCTTCCCTCCGACCACCTGGTGTTCGGCAAGCCCGCCGACGGCCAGCAGCTCAACTTCACCGACTCCCAGGTCACCCCCGACCAGTGGCAGGCCTGGGCGCGCGAGCCCGGCGTCACCTCCGCCCAGCCGCTCGGCATCACCACCACCAAGGCCGCCGCCGGGCAGCGCACCGCCGCCCTCTCCGCCTTCGGCGTCCCGGACGGCTCCGACCTCGCTCCGCAGGGCGGCCTGATCGCCCCGGGCAGGGCCGTGCTCTCCACCACCGCCGCCGAGAAGCTCGGCAACCTCACCGACGGCGCCGACTTCACCCTGGCCGGCCACCGGCTCACCGTCGCCGCCGTCGAGGGCGACGCCGCGTACAGCCACACCCCGGTGATCTGGACCAGCCTCACCGACTGGCAGCAGTTCGCCCCCCGCGGCACCGGCCACGCCACCGTCGTCGTCCTCCGCACCACCGCGGGCGCCGACCTCGCCGCGGCCGACGCCCGCCACGGCACCGAGACCCGCACCCGGGACGACGCCCTCGCCGCGATCGGCTCCTACACCTCCGAGAACGGCTCCCTCCAGCTGATGCGCGGCTTCCTGTTCGCCATCTCGGCCCTGGTGATCGGCGCCTTCTTCACCGTCTGGACGATCCAGCGCAGCGGCGACATCGCGGTGTTGAAGGCCCTCGGCGCCTCCACCCGCTACCTGCTGCGCGACGCCCTCGGCCAGGCCGTCCTGCTGCTGGTACTCGGTACGGCCGTCGGCACCGCGATCGCCCTCGGCGCCGGCTCGCTGATCGGCTCCGCCGTCCCCTTCGTCCTGGACGCCCCGACCCTGCTGCTGCCCGCCGCCGTCATGATCGCCCTCGGCGCGGTCGGCGCGGCCCTGTCCATCCGCCGGATCACCTCCGTCGACCCGCTGACCGCCCTGGGGAGCGCCCGATGAGCCTTGTCCTGGACCGCATCACCCTCACCTACCCCGACGGCGACGGCCGGCTCACGGCCTTGGACGACGTCTCCCTGACCGTCCCCAAGGGCACGCTCACGGCCGTCGTCGGCCCCTCCGGCTCCGGCAAGTCCAGCCTGCTGGCGGTGGCCGCCACCCTGATCGGCCCGGACTCCGGGCGGGTCGTCGTGGACGGCACCGACACGGCGGGCCTCGACCGCGCCGAGCTGACTTCGTTGCGCCGCACCAGGATCGGCATCGTCTTCCAGCAGGCCAACCTGCTGCCCTCGCTCACCGCCGCCGAGCAGCTGCAGGTGATGGCCCACCTCGACGGCCGCTCCCCCCGCAGCGCCCTCCCCCGCGCCCTGGAACTCCTGGACGCCGTCGGCCTCCACGACCAGGCCCACCGACGGCCGCACCAGCTGTCCGGCGGCCAGCGGCAGCGGATCAACATCGCCCGCGCCCTGATGAACGACCCCACGGTGCTGCTGGTGGACGAGCCCACCAGCGCCCTCGACCACGAACGCGGGGCGGCGGTACTGGAGTTGATCACCGAACTCACCCACCAGCGGGCCACCGCGACCGTCCTGGTCACCCACGACCGCACCCACCTGACGGCGGTGGACCAGATCGCCGAGGTCCACGACGGCCGGCTGGTGGTGCCTTCGGCGGCGTCCTAGGAGAACAGGTCGTCCACGCTCATGGTCACCACCGCGCCGATCGACTCCGGCAAGGTGAACGACTCCCGCGGGCGGTGGACGGCCTTCTCCCGGTACTCCCCGCCCTTCGGACCGGTCAGCACCAGAACACGCCGATCAGCCCGGTCCACGATCACGTACACCGGCACCTCGGCCAGCGCGTAGGCGGCGGGCTTCCTGGTGAGGTCGCTGCACAGCGGTGTCGAAGTCGCCTCCAGCACAAGGCGAAAGCACCTCGGGTCGTAGCAGTTGTACGTGACCATGTGGTCGTCTTAGTCAGCGTCAACGATCGATGGATCCGGAATCCCGAAAAGAGTTTCGGCGATGCCGAGCACCGAGTACCCCACTACTCCTTGGCGGTAAGCACGTCGTCGACCGCCAATGTCACCGATGCCCCGATCGAATCCGGCAGCGTGAACGACTGCCCGGGATGGTGGATGGCGTGCACTCGATATTCGCCATCCTTGGGGTCGGTCAGCACCATGACCCGCTGATTTGTCCGGTCCACGATGACGTACACCGGCACCCCGGCATCGGCATACAGCCCCGGCTTGATCTTCAGATCAGTCAAATGATTCGACGATGTCACTTCAAGAACGAGACGGAAGATCGCAGGGTCATAGCAACCGTGCTCAAGCACCCGGTCGTCACTCTCTGCGTCGATGACTGCCAGGTCCGGCACTGCAAAGTCGAACGGGCCGGTGGGCAAGCGAATGCCGATGCCTTGGAACACCTCGGAGTCACCGCTATCCAGACCGGCCGCCTCGAAGAGGCGGTCAAACCTCTTGATCGATCGACTGTGCTGCATGTTCGGCGGCGGCGTCACAGTGATCTGGCTCCCGATGATCTCGACCCGGTAGCCGGGGAACTGCTCAGAGATCAGCTCAGCGGCTTCGAGCAGCGTCGACTGCTCCATGGGCTCTTCCACTGCTGCGGCGGACATGGATTTCCTCCTGGCTGCCGGTGTCGAGAGCGTCATCCTAGAACGCGAACGCCTTCCGACGCCCGAGCTTGCACCTTCACCCGAACGAGTGGTTTAAGCCCCCCTACCGGGCCCGCAGCCGCAGGGCCGGGCGCTCCGACTCCACCGTCTCGTCCTGGCCGGCCCAGAGGGAGCGCACATGGCTGAGGTGCCGCGTCATGCAGGCCTCCGCCGCCTCGGCGTCGCCGCTGAGCATCAGGTCGAGCAGCTCCACGTGCTCCTCCGCCGAGGACACCAGCTGCCCCTGCTCGTCCAGCCGGGTCAGCCCGTACAGCCGGGAGCGCTTGCGCAGGTCCCCGACCACCTCCACCAGCCGCGCGTTGCCCGCCAGCCCCAGCAGGTCGAGGTGGAACTGCCGGTCCGCCTCCAGGTACCCGATCAGGTCGTGCTTGCGCGCGGCCGCGACGATCGCCTCGGCCTGGGGGCGCAGCCGCTCCAGCTGGTCCTTGCTCGCGGTGCGCGTGACCCGGCCGACGGTCGGGACCTCGATCAGGGCGCGGATCTCGGTGTAGTCGTCCAGGTCGCGCTCGGTGAGCTCGGTGACCCGGAAGCCCTTGTTGCGGACGGCTTCGACCAGGCCTTCACGGGCGAGGTCGAGCATGGCCTCGCGCACGGGGGTGGCGGAGACGCCGAAATCGGCGGCGAGCGCGGGGGCGGAGTAGACGACGCCGGGGCGCAGTTCGCCGGAGATGAGGGCCGCCCGGAGGGCGTGGGCGACCTGGTCGCGGAGCCGCTCCTGCACGGAGATCAGGGTGCGGGATTTGAGCTCGGCCATGGTGTTCCTCCGGGTGGGTGCAGAACACCAGCGTACAATGTCACGTTACGTTGAGCGTGCAACAGTCCGGGACTCATGGTGACAGCGGCCGCCGGCCCTGACAACGGCCGGCGGCCCACTATCTGCCGCTACGCGGACGGCTGCGCCCGGCGGAACTGTCCCACCAGCGCGGTCAGGCTCGCCGCGCCGCGCCCGGACTCGACCCCGCGTCGGAAGGTCTCGGCCAGGACGGCCGGCAGGGCGTCGTCCACCCCGGAGGCCTCGGCGGTGTGCCGGACGTGCTCGATGCTGGCCAGCGCCATCGTCAGCCGGTCGACGTCCCCGGCGTGGTTCCCGGCCGTGATCCGAGGCGCGTAGAACGCCTGGAAGCCCGGCATGGAGGCCGCGGTCGAGGACAGGTACGGCAGGAACTCCTCGGCCGAGATGCCGTTGGCCTCGGCGATCGCGGTGGCGTGCAGGTAGCCGGCCATGGAGGTCCAGAACAGGTCCATCTGGATCTGATAGTACAGCTGTGCCAGCCCGGGGTCGTCGCCCCGGAAGTCGGCCCCGGTCAGCACCTCCAGCGCGGCCCGGTGCCGCTTGAACAGCTCGACCGGCCCGCTGTAGAAGGTGGACGACTCGGGGCTGCCGATGCCGGAGGGCGGCACCTGCACCCCGCCGGTGAGGTGCCCCGCGCCGCGCTCGGTGAGCCACCGCGCCGCCTCGCGGGCCCGCGCGGGGGTGTCCGAACTGAGGTTGGCGATCACCCTCCCGGCCACCGCCCCTTCCGCCGACTCCAGCACCGCGAACACCGCGTCGTAGTCGGTGAGACTGAGCACCACCAGTTCGTTGGCGGCCACCGCCGCCTCCGCGCCGGGCGCCAACCGCGCCCCCCGGGCGACCAGTTCGTCGGCCCGCGCGGCCGTGCGGTTCCACACCGTGACGGCGTAACCGGCGTCCAGGTACGCCCCGGCCATGGCCTGTCCCATCGGGCCGAGCCCAATCACCGTCACGGACCGCTTCGCCTGCTGCTCGGTGGACACAGGGGTTCCCCTCTCTAGAACGAACGCTCTATCCAGTACCGACGGCGACGCTAGCACAACTCTGGAACGAACGCTCTACTCAGAATCTCGGCTAGGATTCGGCCCGTGAAGACCGCCGAGAAGACCAGCAGCGTCGGCACCCGCGAGCGGATCGTCCGGGCCACCTCCCGGCTGCTGCAGCGTCAGGGCTACGAGGGCACCGGGATCAAGCAGATCTCCCGCGAGGCCGAGGCCACCCTGGGCTCCGTCTACCACTTCTTCCCGGGCGGGAAGCAGGAGTTGGCGGCCGAGGCGATCCGGCACGGGGACCAGGAGTTCGCCGTCATCCTGCGCGCCGGCCTCGGCTCCGCCGAGAACCTGACCGAGGCGGTCACCACCTGCACCACTCTGCTCGCCCGCGAGCTGCGCGGCTCCGACTGGCAGGACGGCTGCCCGATCACCACCACCGCCCTGGAGACCGTCGGCCGAGCCCCGGTGATCGAGCAGGCCGTGACCGAGGCCTTCACCAACTGGCAGGCCATCGTGGAGGAACGCCTGCGCACCGCCGGCATCGGCGCCGAGGACGCCCGCGAACTGGCCGGCACCGTCATCAACACCCTGGAGGGCGCCGAACTCGCCGCCCAGGTCGCCCGCAGCGAGGAGCCGCTGCACATCGCCGGCCGCCACCTGGCCCGGCTGCTCGCCACCTACCTCCCGCAAGGCTGACACACGAGAGGAGCCGGCCCGGTGGGGGATCCCTTCCCACCAGGCCGGCTCCGGCCTCCACAACTTGCGATGCACTCCCGGCAGTTGGCCCGTACGCTACGGCGACCGGCGCCGCCCGGCCCGGTACACCTCGGCCGCCACGGCCAGGTCCTCCCAGGCCATCCCGACGCTCTTGAAGAACCGCGGCCGCCCCTCCGGCACCAGCGCGTCGCCGCGCACCAGTTCGGCCAGGTTCCACAGCTGCCGTCCGCCGACGCCCGCCAGCAGCAGGTCCCCGGCCTCGCGCGCCGCCACCGTCCGCGCCTCGACGTACAGCTCGGCCCGGCCGACCAGCACCTCGTCCACCTCCCGCGCCTCCGGCTCGTGCGAGCCGACCGCCGCGACGGCCGCATGCGCGGGCACCAGCGCGCCGTCGAACAGCGGGGTGCGCGCGGTCGTGCAGCACACCACCACGTCCGCCCGCCCGACCGCCTCCGGCCCACCCGCCGAGGCCATGAGTCCGAGCCCCCGCCCGTACGCCACCAGCGCGGCCACCCGCCCGGGGTCGCGCGCCACCACGGTGAGCCGCCGCAGCGGCCGGACGGCCAGCAGCGCGTCCAGGTGCCCGTACGCCTGCGGGCCGGAGCCGAACACCACCAGGTGCTCGGCCTCCGGCGCCGCAAGCCTCGCCAGCGCCGCCGCCGTCACGGCGGGCGTGCGCAGGGCCGTGAGGGCCGCGCCGTCCAGCACGGCCAGCGGCTGGAGCGTGGCCCCGTCCAGCAGCAGGTAGCTGCCGGTGATCCGGGGCAGCCCGCGCGCCGGGTTGTCCGGCGCGACCCCGGCGATCTTGACGCCCGCGTACGGCCCGGCGGCGGCCGGCATCAGCAGCAGCTCTCCCGTCGGCACCGGTACGGCCGACCGGGCGGGCGCCGCCTCCGGGTCCAGCCCGTCCAGCAGCACCCGCTCGATCGCCCGCACCGCCCCGGCGGGCCCGAGCCCACCGGTGCCCGGCACGGTGTACTGGAGCGGCTCAGCCCCCGTACCGGGCAGTCCGTCACCGGGCGACGCAGCACCCGACGGCCCCGCACCGAACGGCTCGCCACCGGACAGCGCAGCACCGCTCACAGGAGGAACCCTGCCCCGAGCGAGTCCCCCGGCTCCACGACGAACAGGTGCTCCCCGGTCCGGAACGCGACGCCGCCGACCTCGGTGACGACCCCGTCCGCCAGCGGGTCACCCCCGCCCACCGCCCGCCCGGTGAACACCGTGCCGATGATCGATTCGTGCAGCAGTTCCTCCCCCGGCGCGAGCCGCCCCTCGGCGACGAGCACCGCGAGCCGGGCGGAGGTCCCGGAGCCGCAGGGCGAGCGGTCGATCTGCCCGTCCGCGAAGACGGTGACGTTCCGCTGCACCAACGCCGAGCCCTCCGACGGGAGTTCCTCGTACAGCACCACGCCGTACACCCCGGACAGCCGCGGGTCCGTCGGGTGCGAGACCTCCTCGGCGCCGGCCAGCAGCTCCCTGATCTCCCGCCCCACAGCAGTGAGTTCGGGGAGCTGCTCGGCCGACACCGCCAGGCCCAGCGCGGCCGCCGGCACCGAGACGTAGCACGCTCCGGCGTGTGCAACGGCGACCTCCACCACGCCGCGCGAGGTGGCCAGCGGCAGCTTCAGGGCGCTGACCCGGCTGGGCACGTTGCGGAAGGTGACCCCGGTCGTGCGCCCGCCCGCCCGGTGCACCAGGGCGGTGACCCGCCCCGAGGGCACGTCGATCCGGACCCGGGCCACGCCGTCCGCGGGGGCCGGGACCAGCCCGGAGTCGACCGCCCAGGCGCCGAGCGCGATGGTGCCGTGCCCGCAGGCGGTCGAGTAGCCGTCCTTGTGCCAGAACAGCACGCCGAGGTGTGCACCGTCGTCGTCCGGCGGCACCAGGAAGCCGCCGTACATCCCGGCGTGCCCGCGCGGCTCCCGGACGAGCAGCTGCCGGACCTCGTCCAGCGAGCTCGGCCGGGGCGCGGTGGCGCTGCCGCCCGCGCCGATCGCGACGGCCCGCCGCTCGGCGACGCTGTCGCCCGGGATCGGGGGGATCCCGTCCAGCACGATCCGGAACGGCTCCCCGGCCGTGTGGTAGTCGACCGTGCTGACCCGCATCACAGCCCGCCGCCCGGCAGCACGCTGACCGTCCGGCTGACGGTGTAGAACTCCAGCGCCGCCCGGCCCTGTTCGCGCTCGCCGTGGCTCGCGCCCTTGGTCCCGCCGAAGGGCAGGTGGAAGTCGACGCCGCTGGAGGGGGCGTTGACCCGGATCATGCCCGCGTCCAGCCGGTCGGCGGCGGCCAGGGCCGCGTCCAGGCTGCGGGTGTGCACCGAGGTGGCGAGGCTGTGCGGGGTGTCGTTGGCGAGCGCGATCGCCTCGTCCAGATCGGCCGCCGCGTGCAGCACCGCCACCGGGCCGAAGAACTCCTCGCGTGCCAGCGGGTGTTGGTCGGGCACGTCGGCGAGCAGGGTCGGTTCGACGTACCAGCCGGCCCGCTCGGGCACCCTTCCTCCGACCAGTACGCTCGCCCCGGCCTCGACGGCCGAGGAGACCGCCCCCGTCATCCGCTCCCGCGCGGCCTCGTTGACCACCGGCCCGCAGACCGAATCGTCCACCGTCGCAAGGGCCTTGACCAGCGCCTCGCGCAGCGGCGCGTACGCCGCTCCCACCGCGATCACCCGGCTGGTGGCGGTGCACTTCTGCCCGGCGTACCCGGCGATCGCGGCCGCGATGTGCCCGGCGGCCAGCTCCACGTCCGCGTCCGGCAGCACCAACGCCGCATTCAGGCCGCCGAGTTCGGCCTGCACCGGCACCCCGCGCCCGGTGGCGGCCCGCACCACGGCCCGGCCGACCCCGGTGGAGCCGGTGAAGGACACCACGTCCGCCGCTTCGACCAACGCCACCCCCTCCTCGGCCCCGCCGGGCAGCACCGTGAAGACGTCCTCGGGCAGCGAGGCCAGCGCGGTCAGCTCGGCCAGCCGCAGCGCGCACGCCGTCGCCTCCGGCGCGGGCTTGAGTACCGCCGTGTTCCCGACCGCCAGCGCCGGAGCGGCCTTCCAACTCGGGATCGCCAGCGGGAAGTTCCACGGCGCGATCAACCCGGCCACCCCGTACGGCCGGCGCCGGGTGAGCAGCAGCCCCGGCCCGGCGGCGGTCTCGTGCACCGCCCCGGACGGCTCGTACGGCGCCTGGGCGTAGTAGCGCCAGATCGCCGCCGTCCGGGCGACCTCCCCCCGCGCCTCGGCGAGCGGCTTGCCGACCTCGCGCACGATCAGCGCGGCCAGCTCCTCCGCGTGCGCCTCGACCGCCTCGGCGATCCGGCCGAGGGCCGCCGAGCGGGCGCCCGCACCGGCCGCGAGCCAGCCAGCCTGCGCGGCCCGGGCCCGTCCGACGGCGGCCCGCACGGCCTCGGCGCCGGGCGCCTCGACGGCGACCACCAGGTCGGCCGGGTCGGCGGGGTTGTACGAGGTGATGCTCACAACTACCAGCCCTTCAGAGCGAGTTCACAAAGACAGCATCAGAGCAGGAAGCCTGCCGGGAACGGGTCGTCCGGGTCGAGGAAGTACTGGGCGGTGCCGGTGACCCAGGCCCGCCCGGTGACGGTGGGCACCACGGCGGGGTGTCCGGCCACCTCGGTCTCCTCGACCAGCCGCCCGGTGAAGGTCGTCCCGATGAAGGAGTCGTTGCGGAAGTCCCGCCCGAGCGGCAGTTCACCGCGCGCGTGCAGCTGCGCCATCCGCGCCGAGGTGCCGGTGCCGCAGGGCGAGCGGTCGAACCAGCCGGGGTGGATGGCCATCGCGTGCCGGGAGTGTTCGGCGGTGGAGCCGGGGGCGAGCAGTTGGACGTGGTGGCAGCCGTGGATGGACGGGTCCTCCGGGTGCACCGGCCGGTCCGGGCCCGCGTTGACGGCCGCCATCAGGGCCAGGCCCGCGTCCAGGATGTCCTGCTTGCGCTCGCGCTCGAACGGCAGCCCGAGTTCGGCGAGCGGCAGGATGGCGTAGAAGTTGCCGCCGTACGCGAGGTCGTAGCCGACCGTGCCGTAGCCGGGCACCTCGATCTTGCGGTCCAGCGCGACGGCGTAGGAGGCGACGTTGCGGATCGTCACCGCCTTGGCGGCGCCGCCCTCGACCCGCACCTCGGCGACGACCAGCCCGGCGGGGGTGTCCAGCCGCACCGTCGTCACCGGCTCGACCACGGGCACCATCCCGGTCTCGACCAGCACGGTGGCGACGCCGATGGTGCCGTGCCCGCACATCGGCAGCAGCCCGGACACCTCGATGTAGAGCACCCCGAAGTCGGCGTCCGGCCGCGTGGGCGGCTGCAGGACGGCGCCGCTCATCGCGGCGTGCCCGCGCGGCTCGTACATCAGCAGGGTGCGGAAGTGGTCCAGGTGCTGCTGGAAGTGCACCCGGCGCTCGGCCATGGTTGCGCCGGGGATGACGCCGAAGCCACCGGTGATCACCCGGGTCGGCATGCCCTCGGTGTGCGAGTCCACGGCGTGGAACACGTGACGGCTGCGCATTCCTCACAACTCCTCTGTCGAAGCGGTCCAAGCGGGCCAGGCGGGCCAGGGGGGCGGGCGGGGCGGGCCAAACGAAGCCGAACAGCCGAAGCGGTCGTCGGGGCCGGCTGCCCGCACAGCCGGCCGAACGCCGAGAACTAGCCGAGGCCCTCTGCCAGCGCCTTCTCGGTGGCCGCGCGCACCGCCGCCTCGATCTCCGGCTCCAGCGGCAGCCGGGGTGCCCGGACCGGCCCGCCGGGGCGCCCGGCGATGTCCATCGAGAGCTTGATGGCCTGGACGAACTCGGTCTTGGAGTCCCAACGCAGCAGCGAGTGCAGCGACTTGTACAGCGGCAGGGCGGTCTCCAGGTCGTGCCCGACGGCCGCGTCGTAGAGCGCCACGCAGGCGTCCGGCAGCGCGTTCGGGTACCCGGCGATCCAGCCGACCGCACCGGCCAGCGCCAGTTCCAGCAGCACGTCGTCGGCGCCGATGAGCAGGTCCAACCCGGGTGCCAGCTCGGCGAGTTCGTACGCCCTGCGGACGTCCCCGCTGAACTCCTTGACGGCCACGATCGAACCCTCGCCGTGCAGCTGGGCGAGCAGCGCGGGCACCAGGTCGACCTTGGTGTCGATCGGGTTGTTGTACGCGACGACCGGCAGCCCCACCCGGGCGACCTCCGCGTAGTGCGCCCGCACCGAGGCGTGGTCGGCCCGGTAGGCGTTGGGCGGCAGCAGCAGGACGGAGCCCGCTCCGGCCTCGGCGGCCTGCTCGGCCCAGCGGCGGGATTCGGCGCTGCCGTACGCGGCGACCCCGGGCATGACCCGGGAGCCGTCGCCGGCCGCCTCGACCGCCACCTCGACGATGCGGGCGCGCTCCTCGGCGGTGAGCGTCTGGTACTCGCCCAACGAGCCGTTGGGGACGACGCCGTGGCAGCCGGACTCGATCAGCCAGCGGACGTGCTCGGCGTAGGCGTCGTAGTCGACGGAGTGGTCCGGGCGCAGCGGGATCGTGGTGGCGACCATGACGCCGCGCCAGGGCCGGTTGGTGTCGTGCGGGGTGATGGACACGTTGAGCTCCTTGGTGAGGTGTGACATTTTATAAGCGGCGACAGGCCGGAGACAAGAGCCCCCGCCCTTTGGGTTCCGACCGGTTCCGACCGGTTCCGACTTGGGTTGCGACGGCCCGGGCCCGAAGACCCGGGCCAGGGCCGGACTACTCCGACGCACCTGCCGCCAGCTGCGACAACGGCACCGGGCAGGCCAGCGGCCGCCGGTCCGGCCCCGCCCCCGTGGCGCCGGACAGACAGGCCACGGCCGGACCGCACATCCGCCCCTGGCACCAGCCCATCCCCGCGCGGGTGAGCAGCTTCACGGTCCGCGGATCGCCCGCGCCCAGCTCCTCCACCGCCTCCAGGATCCGCGCGACCGGCACCTCCTCGCACCGGCACACGTCGGTGTCCGGCCGCAGCCACCCGATCCAGCCCGGCCCCGGCCGGTGGGCCGCCGCCATCAGCTCGGCGAAGGCCCGCAGCCGTGCCCGGCGGCGCAGCAGCGCCCGCTCCGGCAGTTCCCCGGCGATCGCGTGCGCGGCCAGCTCTCCCTCGGCCAGCGCGAGGTCCGCGCCGCCCACGCCGTTGGTCTCCCCGGCGGACCACAGGCCGGGGACGGTGGTGCGCAGCCGGGCGTCGACCCGCAGGGCGACCGCGCCGTCCGGCCCGGTGCGGGTATGCGCGCCGAGTTCGGTGGCCAGCTCGATCTGCGGCAGCAGCCCGTGACCGACGGCGAGCGCGTCGCAGTCGATCCGCCGCTCGGTGCCGGGCAGTGGCCGCCAGTCGGCGCCCAGCCGGGCCACGGTGACCCCGGTGACCCGCTCTTCCCCGTGCGCCTCGACGACCGCGCTGCGCGGCCGCAGCCGTACGCCGTGACGCAGCAGCACGCTCCCGTGCCCGGCGCCCTCGATCAGCTTGGCGGGGACGGCCGCCAGCACGCCGGGGCGCCGGGCGTACCCGAGGTAGCCGCTCGCCTCGACCACCGCCGGGACGCCCGCACCGGCGCCGACCAGTGAGGAGGCGGCCGCGAGCAGCAGCGGCCCGCTGCCGGCCACCACGATCCGCCGCCCGGGCAGCACCAGCCCGGCCTTGAGCATCGCCTGGGCGCCGCCCGCCGTGACCACCCCGGGCAGCGTCCAGCCCGGGAACGGCAGCTGCCGCTCGTACGCCCCGGTGGCGAGCAGCACCGTCCGGGCCCGCACGGTGGTCCGCTCGGCGGCCTCCGGCCCGAGGGTGACGTGCATCGCGAAGCCGTCCTCGGTCCGTTCCAGCGCCCACACCTGGTGGCCGCCGCGGAACTCGGCCCGCCGGTGCGCCGTCAGCCGCGCGGCGAGCCCGGTGTACGCCGCCCAGCCGTGGTGCAGCCGGTCGGGGCGGGCCGCGCCGAGTCCGGGCGCGGGGTGCCGGTAGTACTGCCCGCCGGTCCGGTCCGCGCCGTCCAGCAGGACGCAGCGCAGCCCGAGGTCGGCGGCGGTGACGGCGGCGGCCAGCCCGGCGGGCCCGGCGCCCACCACCGCGAGGTCGAACAGCTCAGACGGCGAGGTCGGCACGGCCGTGTCCCTCCTGGGTGGTGACGACGGTGCCCGGCTCGGCGGGCAGCAGGCACAGGCGCTGGTTGGCCCGGCCGTTCACGATGGCCAGGCAGTCGAAGCAGGCACCGATGCCGCAGAACGCCCCGCGCGGTCGCCCGCCGACCCGGGTGGTGCGCCAGGCGAGCACGCCGTCGGCCCAGAGCGCGGCGGCGATCGACTGCCCGGGCAGGGCGCGGACGGGCCGTCCGTCGAACTCGATCCGGTGGGCGGGCCCGGGGTCGGCCTCGACCAGGGCGGCAGGGGTGCGGCGACGCGTCACGGCTTCTCCAAGGGATCGGTCGGGGCGGGGAACCGGTCGGCCCGGAACGGCGCGAGGTCCAGCTCCGGCCGCTTCCCGGTCAGCTGTTCGCTGATCAGCAGCCCGGTGGCGGGCGCCAGCCCGATCCCGGCGCCCTCGTGCCCGCAGGCGTGGTAGAGCCCGGGCACCCGGGGGTCCTCGCCGATGGCGGGCAGGTGGTCCGGCAGGTACGGGCGAAAACCCCGGTAGGTGCGCATCACGGCGACCTGCGCGAGCACCGGGAACAGCGCCGTCGCCTCGGCCGCCAGCCGGCCGATCGCCTCGTGGGAGATGGTCCGGTCGAAGCCGACCCGCTCCCGGCTGGCGCCGATCAGCACCGGCCCACCGGGGGTGCCCTCGATCACGGAGGAGGTCTGCAGCCCGGCCGAGCCGCTGGCCACGTCGGCCACGTAGTCGGCGGAGTAGACCTTGTGCCGGACGACCCTGGGCAGCGGTTCGGTGACCAGGACGAATCCGCGCCGGGGCAGCACCGGCAGGTGCGCACCTGCCAGCGCGGCCAGCTCGGCCCCCCAGGCGCCGGTGGCGTTCACCACGGCGGGCGCGGCCAGTCGGCGGCGGTCGGTGCGGACGCCGCGCACCGCGCCGTCCGGCCCCCGCTCCACGGCCGTGACGGTCTCGCCGGTGCTCAGTTCGGCGCCCATCCGGCGGGCCTCGCGCAGCAGGTGGGCGGCGGCGAGCGCGGGCTGCACCTGGGCATCCTGCGGGTAGTGGTAGCCGCCCGCCAGCCCGGGGGCGAGGTGGGGTTCGAGTTCGTGCAGCCGCTCGGCCGGGACCTCCTCGGCGCTCACCCCGACCGCGGCCTGCCCCGCGGCGAAGTCCCGCAGCGCCTGCTGTCCGGCGGCCGTCGAGGCGACCACCACGCCGCCCTTGGGCTCGTACTCGACGGCCGGGCCGAGCTGTTCGGCGAGCTCGCGCCAGAGCCGGAGGCTGAGCAGGGCGAGGTCGAGTTCGGGCCCGGGTTCCTTGTCGGAGACCAGCAGGTTGCCCTCGCCCGCGCCGGTGGTGCCGCCGGCGACCGGCCCGCGGTCGACGACGGCGACGGCGAGTCCGGCGCGGGCGGCGTAGTAGGCGCAGGCGGCGCCGACGACTCCGGCGCCGACCACGACGACGTCCAGGGGAGGTGTCCGGCTCTTCAGCACGCCAGTAATATGTCACATGCCATCCGGGCTGCCAAGAGCGCACCCGGGGCAGCCGCGGAAAGGGCCCGGAACCGGCGCCGAACAGCGGAAAGCCCCGGTCCTCCGCCCGAGGTGAAGGACCGGGGCCACCCGACGAGGGCCGTCAACGGCTCAGGTGATGTCGTCCATCTGTTCCCGCCGCGAGGCCGGCACCGGCGCGCTCGCCGCCGGCGCCGCCGAGGCCTGGACCGTCTCCGCACCCGCCACCGGCTGCACCGAGAGGTCCAGGTGCGAGGCCTCCTCGTCGTCCAGGTCCGCGTCCGGGTTGTTCCGGCGCTTGCGCCGGTCGTTCAGGATCGCGATGCCCACCGCGATGAAGTACAGCGCCCAGATCGGCGCGGCCAGCGCCAGCATGCTCAGCGGGTCGGCGCTCGGCGTGGCGAAGGCCGCGAACACCGTGATGCCCATGACCATGCCGCGCCACCAGCCGAGCAGCCGCCTGCCGGTGATGATCCCGACCTGGTTGAGCATCACCAGCAGCAGCGGGAACTCGAAGGCCAGGCCGAAGACCAGCACCATCCGGGTCGCGATGTCGAAGTAGTCCTCGGGCGGCAGGATCGGCGTGGTCGTGTCCGGCGTGAACGAGATCAGCACCTGGACCGTGGTCGGCAGCGTCAGGATCGCCAAGGCCACACCGGCCAGGAACAGCGGCGCCCCGCACAGCATGAAGACGACCGCGTACTTCTTCTCGTGCCGGTGCAGACCGGGCGCCACGAAGGCCCACACCTGGTAGAGCCAGATCGGCACGGTGCCGACCACGCCGGCCGTCAGCGAGACCTTGAGCATCCAGGTGAAACCGGCGGTCAGGCCGATGTTGGAGACCTGGGCGCACCTGCCGTGGAACTGCCCGGAGGTCTCCTTGGTGCACTGCGGCAGCGGCTCCAGCAGGAAGTTCTCGATCTGCTTGTGGTAGATCGCCGCGATGACGGTGATCACCACGATCGCCAGGACCGACTTGACCACGCGGTTGCGCAGTTCCCGCAGGTGGTCGGCGAGGGCCATCCGCCCCTCAGGATCCTTGGGCGCCTTCGGCGACGCCTTGGAGAGCTTGCTCAACCCCGGTCCTCAACTCGTGCGTCGAGGCCCGCCGGTCGGCGGGCCCCCGTGGTCGCGTGCGTCACGTGCGCCGCGCTCAGTGCGGTCGGTCGCTGCCGGGCTCGGCCACCGGACGGGCCGTGGCCGAGGCGCCCGGGGCCGCCTGGATGGTCTTTCCCGGAGCACTGTCCACCTGTGCCGGAGCGGGCGGCGCGGCCCCGTCCGGTTCGCCGTCCGTGCGCATGGCCTTGGCCTCGCTCTTGAGGATCCGCATCGACTGCCCCAACGAGCGCGCCAGCTCGGGCAGCCGCTTGGCCCCGAACAGGACGATGGCAACCACCACGACCACGACGATCGCGGTCATCGAGAAGCGCATGCTCGACCACCTTCAGTCAACGCGGCACCGGCGGACCGCCCGCGGCGGATGGTAACCGCTGCGGATGACGCCCCGACGAAGGCCGCCCGAACAAGGACAGCGGCCCCCGGTTCGCAGTTCAGGAGCCTCCTGAGAGCGTAACCCGCCCCTACCTCCGGACAGCAGCCCCCGTGCCGCCTTCGCCCCGACGGCTAACGGCTCGGAACCGCCTCGGCCAGCTCCGCCGACGCCTCGGTCAGCGCCCGCGAGGCCGCGTCCACGCCCTTGGCGAGCGCCCGCACGTCCAGCCACAGCCGGATCGCGAGGACCCCGAGGACCAGCAGGCCCGCAGTGGCGAGCAGGACGGCGGCGACGAGCATCCAGGACATGCGCCCACCCTATACGGGGCGCGGGCGCGCTACCCCTCGGCCGGGACGAGCCGCATGGTGCGCACCCCCGCCGCGGTGAGCGCCTCGACGATCTTGTCCCCGGCCGGCTTGCGCACCGCCGCCCCGCAGAGCGGGCAGCCGAAGCTGTAGTGCGCCTGCGCCGGGGTCCGGCCGAAGGTCAGCCGGAACTCCTCGGCCGGGAGCTCGACCTTCTCGCGGCACTGCGAGCAGTACACCTTGAATCTCGTCCCGGGCTCCACCGCTCAGACCTGCCCCTCCCCGTAGGCGGCCAGCGCCTCCCGCGCCGCCGAGCGCGCCTGCTCGGCCAGTTCGGGCGGCGAGACGATCCGGCCGTCCCGGCCCAGCCGCAGCGCCAGCGGGCGCAACTGGGAGGGGTCGGCGCTGCGCAGGGTGATCCGCAACCCGCCGTCGGGCAGTTCCTCGGCCCGGTCGTGGGTGTAGTACTCGGCGACCCAGCGGCCGCCGGAGGAGACCTCCACCACCACCTCGGGGTCGTCCGCCGCCGGGTTGACCAGCCCGCCGCTGAGGTCGCGCGGCTCGCGCCGGGGCGGGTCGGCCGGGACGTCCAGGACGCGGATCTCGGCGACCCGGTCCAGCCGGAACATCCGGTGGTCCTCCGAGGTGCGGCACCAGGCCTCGAGGTAGGTGTGGCCCTCGGTGAGCAGTCGGATCGGGTCGACCTCGCGCTCGGTCATCCCGCCGCGCCCGTGCGAGTAGTAGCGCAGCCAGACCCGGCGGCCCTCGCTGAGCGCGCGGTCGATGTCCGCGAAGACGTGGCTCTCCGCCTCGAAGGTCACGCCGACCCGGGCGCTGCCCTCGGCGCTCTCCCCGGCCGCGTTCTCGATCTTGGCGACGGCCCGGGTGAGTGCCTCGCGGTCGCCGGCCCGCAGGCCCGGCAGCCCGGCCACCGCACGGGCGGCCACCAGCAGCGCGGTGGCCTCGTCGGCGGCCAGCCGCAGCGGCTGGGCCACGTCGTCGACGTTGTGCCACCAGATCCGCTCGCCGTCGGTGTCGATGTCGAGCAGGTCACCGCCGCGGAAGCTGGTGCCGCACATCGGCAGCACGTTGAGGTCCCCGATCAGCTCCCGCTCGCTGATCCCGAACGCCCGGGCCACCTCGGCGACCTCGGCCCCGGGCCGCTCGCGCAGGTAGGTGACCAGCGACAGCATCCGTCGCGTCTGGTCGATGGCATTGCTCACGCGCCCGCTCCTTCGAATCCCGCGACCGCCCGCAGCCGGTCGACCACATCCGCCCGCAGCTCCTCCGGCCCGAGCACCAGCACGTCCGGCCCGAACTCGGCGAGGTCGGCGCCCAGCCCGTTGCCGTACGGGATCTCCAGCTCGTCCCAGCCCTCGTCGACCCGGGTGCTGTTCAGCGCCTTGGTGCGAAGCGGGAAGCCCGCGCCCCGGCGGACCCGGACAATCGCGGTGGCGGTGGCGCCCTCGCCGGCGAACTTGGCCACGGTGGCCCGGACGTCCACGTGCTCGGGCACCGTGCCGAGGAAGGCGCCGCCCTTGGCCTTCACCTTGCCGGTGATCCGGCTGAGCCGGAACACCCGGGCGTCGCCGCGGTCCCGGTCGTACCCGGCCAGGTACCAGTGCCCGCGCCAGCACTCCAGCGCCCACGGCTCGACGCTGCGCTGCTCGACGGCGGCGGCCCCGGCCTTGCGGTACTCGAAGGTGACCGGGCGGCGGTCCCGGGCGGCGGTGAGCAGCGGCTCGAACGCGGCCTCCCGGGCGGGGATGCGCGGCTCCAGGGCGGTACGGCCCTCGGCGGCCTCGCCGAACGGGATTCCGGCCGCGCGCAGCTTCTGCAGCGCGCCGCTGGCCGCACCGGACATCTTGGCCTGCTGCCAGACCCGGGCGGCCAGGGTGAGCGCGGCGGCCTCCTCGGCGTCCAGCGCGATCTCCGGCAGCCGGTTGCGGTCGGGGCGGGCGAGGTAGCCGAGCTCGCCGTCCAGCGCGCTCTCGTCGACGTCGATCACCAGGCCGAGCTCGCGCAGGTCGTCCTTGTCCCGCTCGAACATCCGGTTGAAGGCGTCCTCGCTGCTGTTCTGCCAGGCTTCGCGGTACGCCTCGATCGATTCCCGCAGCTCCTTCTTGGAGAGCGGGCGTCTGGTGTTCATCAGGCACAGGGCGAGATTCATCAGCCGCTCTGCCTTGGCGATCGCCATCGGTGACCCTTCCGGTGTGCCGCGCCGTGCGCGGGGTGCGCCCGGGCGACCCTCACCCGGCGGGACCGACCGTACCGGTAGCGGTACGCACTGCAAAAGCCGCGTCCCACGCCCGTTCGTCGCGCCGTGCCGTTCGGGCCCGAACACGGCCTCGGGCCGGGCCCCCGCAGGGGTCCGGCCCGAGGTCAGCGCAGGCTCAGACGCCCAGCAGGTCGACCACGAAGATCAGGGTCGAGTGCGGCGGGATCGCCGGGGTCGGCGACTGGGCGCCGTACGCCAGGTGCGACGGGATGGTCAGCTCGCGACGGCCGCCGACCTTCATGCCGACGACACCCTGGTCCCAGCCCTTGATGACCTTGCCGGCGCCCAGCGGGAAGCGGAACTCGTTAGGGCTCCGGTTCCAGCTCGCGTCGAACTCCTCGCCGGTCGCGAAGGTCACGCCCACGTAGCGGACGCTGACGACCTGGCCCGGCTTGGCCTCCTCGCCGTCGCCCACGACGATGTCGCGGATCTGCAGCTCCTTCGGAGCGTCACCGATCGGGAAGTCGATCTCGGGCTTCTCGTTGAGGTTCACAGCCATGGTCCCTCTTCTCACGTTCGCGAATTCCATAGACGACCAAGCGGCGGGCGCCCGCACCACGGTCCGTTCCTGGACCACGGTACGGGCGCCCGCCGCCCGTGGGGTGCGGCCACGCGGCCGACCCCGAAGGTCACACGCCCACCATTGTCACCCGAAAGTGGATCAGCCCTGACCGGCGTCCAGGATGTCCACCACGAAGACCAGCGTCGCGCCGGGCGGGATGTCGCCCTGGCCCTTGTCCCCGTAGCCCAGCGAGGCCGGGATCACCAGCTCGACCCGGCTGCCGACGGTCTGGCCCGCCAGCCCCTGGTCCCAGCCCTGGATGACCTGGCCGCCGCCGACCGCGAAGGAGAACGCCTGGCCCTTGCTGAGCGAGGAGTCGAAGACCTTGCCGTCCTTGGCGAGCGCGCCGGTGTACTGGACGACGACCTTCTCGCCCTTCTCCACCACCGGCCCGGTGCCCTTGATCAGGACGTGGGTCTTCAGCTCGGTCGGGTCCTTGGCACCGGCCACCGGGGTGATCTCGGCCGGCTTCTTGCCGTTGTCCTTGACCTGCGGGAAGTCCGCCGGCGGCGGGGTGACGGTACCGCTCACCACGGCGTCCGGCGCGTTGGTGTTGCGGACGTCGATCACGAAGATCAGGTCGTCCTTGGCACCGATCGACATGTCCGGCTTGCCCTGGGAGCCGAAGCCCGCGGCCGGCGGGGCCACCACCAGCAGCCGGCTGCCGGCCTTCTTCCCGATCACGGCCTGGTCCAGCGCCGGGATCAGCGCGTCGGTACCGGCCTGGAAGATCTGCGGCTTGCCCTTGTCGTCGTACGAGCTCGGAATGTCCTTGCCGGTGTTCCAGTCCTTGGCGGTGTAGTCCACCGAGGTCCAGTTGTTCTTGTCCACCTTGGGGCCGCTGCCCTCGGACAGCACCTTCACCACGAAGGAACCGTCGGACTTGTCGCCCGGCACCTGGATGTCGGCCTTCTTGCCGAAGTCACCGGTGACCGTCGGCAGCACCTTGGCGCTGTCCTTGATCGGCGGCACCGGCTCGGCGCTCGGGGTGGGCGGCGCGGACTTGGTGGCGTCCGGCTGGGCGGCCGCGGAGGTGTCCTTGGAGTTGTCCTTGTTCACCATGTACAGCGTGATGCCGCTGCCGACCAGCAGCAGCGCCAGCACCGTGCCGAGGATCACGCCCAGCTTGCCCACACCCGGCGGGTTCTCGTCGTACCCGGCCTCCGAGGCCTCGGCCTTGCGCACGCTGCTGGCGAAGATCTGCGGGGCGTCCTCGGTGTCCGTCCTGGTCCCGCCCGCCGGCCGCGGCTTCTCGCCGGGCTGCGCCCAGCCGGCCTGCTGCGCGAGGATCGCCGGGGGAACGACGATCGACTCGCGGTCCGCCGCAATCGGGCCGCCGGGACGAGAGGCGGCCGGGTCACCCGCAGAGCTGTCGTTCGCCGCGGTGCCGGCCCCGCCCGGGCTCGGCGTCTTCTCAGTCATGACTCCCCATCCATCTCGCCACGAGGTCTTCCAGGTCTTCGCCCGGCGTGGTGAGCGCCGGCCTGCCGCCGCACCGCCCGCCCGGACCTCGGCGCCGGGCGGCGCGTGCCACAGTGCGAGGGCAGTATGACAGCTCAGGATGAGGGCGGACGCTTCGTTGTACGAGCGTCCGCCCAAGCGTACGGAATCCTCCCGGCGACTTCCTAGGACCTGTCTTCAAACTCGCGTCTGCGGGGCGACGCTGGGGCCCTAGACCGCTTCCAGAATGTCGATCACGAAGACCAGCGTGGAGTTCGGCGGCACCGACCCCTGCGCCTGGTCCTTGTACGCGAGCGCCGGGGGCACCACCAGCAGCACCCGGCTGCCCACGTTCTGGCCGACCAGTCCCTTGTCCCAGCCCTCGATCACGCTGCCGGTGCCGATCTGCACCGCCTGCGCGCCGCCGTGCGTCCAGGAGGAGTCGAACTGCTGCCCGTTGCTCCAGAGCACCCCGGTGTACTGCAACACCAGGGTCTGCCCGGACTTGACCTGCTTGCCCTCGCCCTTGATCAGCACCGCCTGCTGGAGGTCGGCGGGCGCGACCTCCCCCGCCGGGACGGTGATCCCGACCGGTGCCTTGCCGTTGTCCTTGACCTGCGGCAGCGTCGCGGCCGCCTGGGTCATGTTCCCGGTCAGCACGGAGTCCTGCGGCACGCTCTCCATGATGTCCAGCACGAACACCACGGTGTCGCCCTTGTTGACGCCCAGCTGGTTGGAGCCCTGCTCGCCGAAGGCCGCCGCCGGCGGGGCCACGACCAGCAGCCGGGTGCCCACCTTCTTGTCGATCACGCTCTGGTCGAGCGCCGGCACCAGCTGCCCGCTGCCGGCCTGGTAGAGCTGCGGCTTGCCGTTGTCGTCGTACGAGCTGGACAGGTCCTTGCCGGTGGTCCAGTCCTTCGCCGTGTAGTTGACGGTCACCCAGTCGCCCTTGTTGACCGTCGAGCGCTCCCCGTCGGTGACCGTGTTCACCACGAACTGGCCGCTGGGCTGCTGGCCCTCGGGAATGGTGATGGTGGCCTTGCTGCCGAAACCGCCACCCGAAAGAGTGGGCATCGGGGACGCCTCCCCCACCGGCGGCGGCACCGTCGGCGCGGCGCTCGCCGAGGACGGTGTCGCCGGACCGGCCGCCTTGGGCGAGCTGCTGCAGGCCACCGCGAGCAGCAGGGGCAGGGTAAGAAGCAAACCGGCGGTGCGGCGCACGGTGGTCCTAACTGTCGGTCGAAGTCGGCTCTCCTGACTCGACGAACAGCGTATGCCCGGCACGCGTCCGGCCCCGGTAGGCACCACCGGGGCCGGACGCGTGCCGGGCGGTCACCCGGGGTCGACGATCACATGCCGGCGATCAGCTTCTCCACCCGCTCGTCCACCGAACGGAACGGGTCCTTGCACAGCACCGTGCGCTGTGCCTGGTCGTTCAGCTTCAGGTGCACCCAGTCCACCGTGAAGTCCCGGCGCTGCTCCTGCGCCCGGCGGATGAAGTCCCCGCGCAGCCGGGCCCGGGTGGTCTGCGGCGGGATCGACTTGGCCTCGAAGGTCTTGAGGTCGGTGGTCACCCGCTCCGCCTGGCCCTTGCCCTGGAGCAGGTAGAACAGGCCGCGCCGACGGTGGATGTCGTGGTACGCGAGGTCGATCTGGGCGACCCGCGGGTTGGACATCGTCATCTGGTGCTTGTCGCGGTAGCGCTCGATGAGCTTGTACTTCATGATCCAGTCGATCTCGGTGGCCACCCCGTCCAACCGCTCGGTGCGCACGGCCTCCAGGGTGCGGCCCCACAGGTCGAGGACCCGGGCGATGGTGCCGGTGTTGATGCCCTTGCGGTCGGCGAACTCCAGGGCCTTGGTGTAGTACTCCTCCTGGATGTCCAGCGCGCTGGCCTCCCGGCCGTTGGCGAGGCGCACCTGGTGGGTTCCGGTGAGGTCGTGGCTGACCTCGCGGATCGCCCGGATCGGGTTCTCCAGGGTGAGGTCGCGCATCACCACGCCGGCCTCGATCAGCCGCAGCACCAGGTCGGTGGCGCCGACCTTGAGCAGGGTGGTGGTCTCGGACATGTTGGAGTCGCCGACGATCACGTGCAGCCGGCGGTAGCGCTCGGCGTCCGCGTGCGGCTCGTCCCGGGTGTTGATGATCGGGCGGGAGCGGGTGGTGGCGGAGCTGACGCCCTCCCAGATGTGCTCGGCCCGCTGGCTGACGCAGTACACCGCACCGCGCGGGGTCTGCAGCACCTTGCCCGCGCCGCAGATCAGCTGGCGGGTCACCAGGAACGGGATCAGCACGTCGGCCAGCCGGGAGAACTCGCCGTGCCGGGCCACCAGATAGTTCTCGTGGCAGCCGTAGGAGTTGCCGGCCGAGTCGGTGTTGTTCTTGAAGAGGTAGACGTCCCCCGCGATGCCCTCCTCGTGCAGCCGCCGCTCGGCGTCCACCAGGAGTCCTTCGAGGATGCGCTCGCCCGCCTTGTCGTGCGTCACCAGCTCGACCACGTCGTCGCACTCGGGGGTGGCGTACTCGGGGTGGGAGCCGACGTCGAGGTAGAGGCGGGCGCCGTTGCGCAGGAAGACGTTGCTGCTGCGGCCCCAGGAGACGACCCGGCGGAACAGGTACCGCGCGACCTCGTCCGGCGACAGCCGCCGCTGCCCGCGGAACGTACAGGTCACGCCGTACTCGTTCTCCAGCCCGAAAATCCGGCGGTCCATGAGCACTCCTATCTGGTCGGAGCTGTCCGAAACCGCCTCCACGACGACTGGGCCGCCGCAGGGGCACCGGAGTCCCGTACGACGGCGGTCCGGCCGCCGTACGGGACTCCGCCGTACTACTCGTCCGACGGCGTGGTGTCCGCCGGGCTGTCCTCGTCGTCCGCCTCGGCGGACTGGTCGCCGTCGAGCAGGCGACCGAGCTGGTTGCCCAGGATCCGCTTGAACTTGCGCTGCTGGAACCGCTGGCGGTCGAGGACCGCGACCTCCAGCTGTTCCGGGGTGAGGGCCCGCGGGCTGCCGCCGTTGGGGTCGCGGGCGAGCGAGTCCACCGCGACCTTCACCGCCTCGGTGAGGCTCATGCCCACCCGGTGGCGCTGGCCCAGGTAGTTGCCGATCGAGTCGGCGTTGCCGCCGACCACCACGTAGTTCTTCTCGTCGACGACCGAGCCGTCCGGCGTGAGCCGGTAGATCTGGTCGTTGTCCGCGGTCCGGCCGACCTCCGCGACGATCAGTTCGACCTCGTACGGCTTCTCGCCGACCGAGGAGAAGACGGTGCCCAGGGTCTGGGCGTACACGTTGGCGAGGCCCCGGGCGGTGACGTCGGCCCGGTCGTAGGAGTAGCCGCGCAGGTCGGCGTAGCGGACGCCGCCGATGCGCAGGTTCTCGAACTCGTTGTAGCGGCCGACCGCCGCGAAGGCGATCTTGTCGTAGATCTCGGAGACCTTGTGGAGCGCCCTGGAGGTGTTCTCCGCGACGAAGACGATGCCGTCGGCGTAGGTGAGCACGACCACGCTGCGGCCGCGAGCGATGCCCTTGCGGGCGTACTCCGCGCGGTCCGCCATGGCCTGCTGGGGTGAGACGTAGAACGGTGTCGACACCGGCGGTCGTCCCTTTCCTGTGAGGTGATGGCTAGATCAGCGGGGCCTGCGGGCCGTTGGGCCGAATCAGGCGCTCGTCGGTGATGGCGACCGCGGTCTCGGCGACCTCGGCCTCGGTGAGCCGGCGGAAACCGTCCTCGGTGATCAGCGAGACGATCGGGAAGATCTTGCGGGCCAGGTCCGGCCCGCCGGTGGCGGAGTCGTCGTCCGCCGCGTCGTAGAGCGCCTGGACGACCAGGGTGACGGCCTGCTCGGCCGTCAGGTCCTCGCGGTAGAGCTTCTTCAGCGAGCCGCGGGCGAAGACCGAGCCCGAGCCGGTGGCGGCGAAGCCGCGCTCCTCGGAGCGCCCGCCGGTGACGTCGTAGTTGAAGATCCGGCCGCGGCCCCGGTCGAGGTCGTAGCCGGCGAAGACCGGCACCACCGCGAGGCCCTGCATCGCCATGCCGAGGTTGCCCCGGATCATGCTGGTGAGGCGGTTGGCCTTGCCCTCCAGGGAGAGCGTGGTGCCCTCGATCTTCTCGTAGTGCTCCAGCTCCAGCTGGAACAGCCGCACCATCTCGACCGCGAGGCCGGCGGTGCCGGCGATGCCGACGGCGCTGTACTCGTCGGCCGGGAACACCTTCTCGATGTCGCGCTGGGCGATGACGTTGCCCATGGTCGCCCGGCGGTCACCGGCGATGACCACACCGCCGTCGAAGACCGCGGCCACGATCGTGGTCCCGTGCGGGGCCTCCACCACGGATCCCTCGGGGAGCCCGGTTCGGCCGGGGAGCAGCTCCGGCTTGTGCTCGGCGAGGAAGTCGAGGAACGAGGAGGACCCCGGGGTCAGGAAGGCAGCCGGTAGACGCCCGGTGCCACGAGTGTTGGCTTCCACACGATTCCTTCCAGGTAGCTTGAAGCGCGCAATGCCCGCACCCTACCCGCCGACGATCACTGTCCACGCGTGGAGGGGCCGGTGCCGGGCGGCCGGACGGCCGCTGCCGTCCGGCCGCCCGGGACGGTCGCGACCGTGAATTCCCGAATACCGGGGAAGGGCTATTGCCCGCCCTTCTGCACGAAGCCGCGCACGAAATCTTCCGCGTTCGACTCCAGGACCTCGTCGATTTCGTCCAGCACGGCGTCGACGTCGTCGCTCAGCTTTTCCTGGCGTTCCTTGAGGTCATCGGAATTCTGGGTTTCCGCGACCTGCTCCTCGACCTCCTCGGAGGAGCGGTTTGCCCGCTGCTGGCCGCCGCCGGTGTCCTTGCTCGCCATTTCCCTCACCCCGCTCGAATCGTCTGGCACGGTTTGGTCGGTCGGTCGTTGCCGGTTGGCTCCGACCCTATACACAAGGTGCGACTGCCGCTCCCGGTTCGCCGGTGGCGCTTCCTGTCCAACACCCGCTGCCACCCCGGATGATTCCCATTCGGCGGACGTTCACCCGTGGTGATCGAAAAGTTACCCGCCGGCCAGTACGCGCAGCAGGTCCTCCGCCGTGCGGCAGCGGTCCAGCAGCTCCTTGACGTGGTTGCGGGTGCCGCGCAGCGGCTCCAGCGTGGGCACCCGCTGCAACGAGTCCCGGCCCGGCAGGTCGAAGATCACCGAGTCCCAGGAGGCCGCCGCGACGTGCTCCGCGTACTGCTCCAGGCAGCGCCCGCGGAAGTACGCCCTGGTGTCCTCGGGCGGCTTGGTGACGGCCCGCTCGACCTCTTCCTCGGTCAGCAGCCGGTCGAACCGGCCGCGGGCCACCAGGCGGTTGTAGAGGCCCTTCTCGGCCCGTACGTCGCTGTACTGGAGGTCGACCAGGTGCAGCCGCGGGTTGTCCCACTGCAGGGCGTCCCGGCTGCGGTAGCCCTCGAGGATCTCCCGTTTGGCGACCCAGTCCAGCTGCTTGGAGAGCGACATCGGGTCGCGTTCCAGCCGCCCGAGGACGTCCTCCCAGCGCGTGAGCACGTCCACGGTCTGCTCGTCGGCGTCGTTGCCGAAGCGGTCCTCGACGTACTTGCGGGCCAGCTCGAAGTACTCCAGCTGCAGCTGGACGGCGGTGAGCTTGCGCCCGTTGCGCAGGGTGATCAGGTGCTTGAGCGTCGGGTCGTGGGAGACCCGGTGCAGGGTGCGCACCGGCTGGTCGACGGCGAGGTCGGAGGCGATGAAGGAGTCCTCGATCATCGACAGGACCAGTGAGGTGGTGCCCAGCTTGAGGTAGGTGGAGATCTCGGAGAGGTTGGCGTCCCCGATGATCACGTGCAGCCGCCGGTACTTCTCGGCGTCGGCGTGCGGTTCGTCCCGGGTGTTGATGATCGGCCGCTTGAGGGTGGTCTCCAGACCGACCTCGACCTCGAAGTAGTCCGCCCGCTGGCTGATCTGGAAGCCGTGCGCCGAGCCGTCCTGGCCGATGCCGACCCGGCCGGCGCCGGTGACCACCTGGCGGGAGACGAAGAACGGGGTGAGGTGGCGGACGATGTCGGCGAACGGCGTCGCCCGCTTCATCAGGTAGTTCTCGTGGGTGCCGTAGGAGGCGCCCTTGTTGTCGGTGTTGTTCTTGTAGAGGTGGATGTTCTGCCCGTTGGGCAGTTCCAGCGCGCGTTGCGCGGCGGCCGCCATGATCCGCTCGCCGGCTTTGTCCCACAGCACGGCGTCGCGCGGGTTGGTCACCTCGGGCGAGCTGTACTCGGGGTGGGCGTGGTCCACGTAGAAGCGGGCCCCGTTGGTCAGGATGACGTTGGCGAGGCCGATGTCCTCGTCGGTCAGCTGGCTCGCGTCCGCCACCTCCCGCGCGAGGTCGAAGCCCCGCGCGTCGCGCAGCGGGTTCTCCTCCTCGAAGTCCCAGCGGGCCCGCCGCGCCCGGTGCATCGCCGCCGCGTAGGCGTTGACGATCTGGGACGAGGTGAGCATGGCGTTGGCGTTGGGGTGCCCGGGCACGGAGATCCCGTACTCGGTCTCGATGCCCATCACGCGCCGTACGGTCATGCGGCCCTCCTTGCCCGGTGCGCCGCCCCCGACGGACGGCGCACGCTGACGTACCGCTGAACAACACCGACGCCGGCGGTCTGCCCGCGGACGGTGGGTCGAGCCTAGAATGCGGCGCCGACCGGCGGCCCCCGAGACGCGCCGTCCGGCTGCGGGGCCGCGAGGCGCCACAGCCGGACGGTGTGCGTACAGCTCCGGGGACCGCTGCCGGCCCGGACAACCGCGTGCTTACAGGTACTGCCCCGTGTTGGCGACAGTGTCGATCGAGCGGCCGGACTCGGCGCCCTGCTTGCCGGTGACCAGCGTGCGGATGAAGACGATCCGCTCGCCCTTCTTGCCGGAGATGCGGGCCCAGTCGTCCGGGTTGGTGGTGTTGGGCAGGTCCTCGTTCTCCTTGAACTCGTCCACGCAGGCGGCGAGCAGGTGGGAGACGCGCAGACCGCGCTGACCGTGGTCGAGGAAGTCCTTGATGGCCATCTTCTTCGCGCGGTCGACGATGTTCTGGATCATGGCGCCGGAGTTGAAGTCCTTGAAGAACAGGACCTCCTTGTCACCGTTGGCGTAGGTGACCTCCAGGAAGCGGTTCTCCTCGGTCTCGGAGTACATCCGCTCCACGACCGACTGGATCATCGCCGCCACCGTGGCCTCGACGGAGCCGTCGTGCTCCTTGAGGTCGTCCGGGTGGAACGGCAACGAGTCCCTGAGGTACTTGGAGAAGATGTCCTTCGCGGCCTCGGCGTCCGGGCGCTCGATCTTGATCTTGACGTCCAGGCGGCCGGGCCGCAGGATCGCCGGGTCGATCATGTCCTCGCGGTTCGAGGCGCCGATGACGATGACGTTCTCCAGGCCCTCCACGCCGTCGATCTCCGCGAGCAGCTGCGGGACGATGGTGTTCTCCACGTCCGAGCTGACGCCGGAGCCGCGGGTGCGGAACAGCGACTCCATCTCGTCGAAGAAGACGATGACGGGCGTGCCCTCGCTCGCCTTCTCCCGGGCCCGCTGGAAGACCAGGCGGATCTGCCGCTCGGTCTCGCCCACGTACTTGTTGAGCAGCTCGGGGCCCTTGATGTTGAGGAAGTAGCTCTTCCCCTGGGGGCGGCCGGTGACCTCCGCGACCTTCTTGGCCAGCGAGTTGGCGACCGCCTTGGCGATCAGCGTCTTGCCGCAGCCGGGCGGGCCGTAGAGCAGCACGCCCTTGGGCGGGCGCAGCTCGAACTCCTTGAAGAGGTCGGCGTGCAGGTAGGGCAGCTCGACCGCGTCGCGGATCTGCTCGATCTGGTTGCTCAGGCCGCCGATCTGGCGGTAGTCGATGTCCGGGACCTCCTCGAGGACCAGCTCCTCGACCTCGGACTTCGGCACGACCTCGTACACGTAGCCTGAGCGGGGTTCCAGCAGCAGGGCGTCCCCGGCCCGGATGGTGACCTCGCGCAGCGGCTCGGCGAGGCGCACCACGCGCTCCTCGTCGGTGTGGCCGATGACCAGGGCGCGCTCGCCGTCCTCCAGGATCTCCTTGAGGGTGACGATCTCGCCGATGCGCTCGAAGGCCATCGCGTCCACGATGTTGAGGGCCTCGTTGAGCATCACTTCCTGGCCGCGCCGCAGTTCGTCGAGGGCGACGTTCGGGCTGACGTTGACGCGGAGCTTGCGACCGCCGGTGAAGATGTCGGCGGTACCGTCCTCGTTCGCCGCGAGGAAGGTGCCGAACCCGGCCGGGGGCTGTGCCAGCCGGTCCACTTCCTCCTTGAGGGCCACGATCTGGTCGCGGGCCTCGCGCAGGGTGGAGGCGAGTCGTTCGTTCTGGGCGGTCACGCCGGCCAGGTTGGTCTGGAGCTCGACGATCCGCTCTTCGAGGATTCTCGAATTGCGCGGCGAGTCGGCGAGCTTGCGGCGCAGTACGGCGATTTCCTGCTCAAGGTACGAGACCTGAGCGGCCTCGTCGGAACCACGAGCGGGCCTGCCGGTGCTGCGGTTGTAGTCGTCATCGTGGGCTGCCACGGTCCTCACCTCCTCCGGGGAGCTGGACGCTTCCAGACCCTACCTGGGACCAGGGGTCCGTAAACCCCTAGATCAAGAAAGATGGAACGGGCGTGTCCGATCTTCGCCCCAGCGTGCTTCCCCTCTGCTAAGGGGATACCCACCGCGCACCACCCAAAGCGGGCCAGATGTATCGTCGAGCGAAGTGATATCCGACCGCGACCGCGGTACTCGGGTCCGATCGTTGTACGAATGGCGGGATTGCTCCAGGAATAGGGGCGACCCGGGACAGAAACGGCAGGGGACATGTCGGTGACGGAGCAGACCGCGGCGGCGACCGAGGAGCTGGAGGTGTGGATCGACCAGGATCTGTGCACCGGCGACGGCATCTGCGCCCAGTACGCGCCCGAGGTCTTCGAGCTGGACATCGACGGACTCGCGTACGTGAAGGGCCCGGACGACGAACTGCGCCAGCAGCCCGGGGAGACGGCCCCGGTGCCGCTGACGCTCCTTCAGGACGTGGTGGACTCGGCCAAGGAGTGCCCCGGCGACTGCATCCACGTGCGCCGGGTCACCGACCGGGTCGAGGTCTACGGGCCGGACGCCGAGTAGGGCCGACGCGGGCCTCAGGCGGAGCCGGCCGGGGCGGCGGACTGGGAGCGTTCCCAGCCGCCGCCCCGGTGCGTCCAGGTGAGGTCGAGTGAGACGTCGGGGCGGAAGCGCGGGACGTCGTCGCTCGAATACCCTTGCGCGCGGCCGGTGATGGCGCCGTCGGAGCGCACCGCGAGCCTTCCGATGGTGAGGTTCTCGCGCTCGGTCAGCAGGGTCGCGACCACCACCGGGCGCTCGCCCGGGCCGAAACCGAGCAGGTAGACGGAGTCCGGGGGGTTGCCGGTGTCGGTGGCGCAGTGCGCGGCGACGACCGTGCCGGGGTGTCCGTCGCCCAGGTCGGCGGGCACGCTGAGCACCGTCTTGACCGGGAAGGGGCCGCAGTCCATGGGCAGTTGGGCCCGGGCCGGGTCGGGGGCGGTGCTCGCGGCGAGGGCCTTCGGGGTGCCCCCGGCCGCCAGCGGGGTGCCGGTCGCCGGGGAGGCGGCGAGCGCCGCGGCCACCACCGCGCCGCAGCCGGCCACGGCAACGGCCCAGTGCCAGGGGGCGGTTCGCGTGTGTCCGGGCCCGGAGCGGCCCCGCGGTGTCTGCTGTCCAGCCGTCGCCGTCGTCGTCCCGACCCCGGTCTCCACCAGGCGTCCCCTCCAGAGCTCCAGGAGCTGGTCTGCGTGAGCGAGCATCGTCCCACACCGCGCGCGTCCGCTCTCGACCGGGGAGCCGAAGGGTGCGCCGGTGCCGAGAGCGACAAAAGGAAGGGGTGGTGCGGGCGTCGAGCTCGCACCACCCCTTCTCGGGTTCCGGGTCAGCCCAGGTCGGGCTGCTCGTCCTCCGCGCCGCGGGAGGCCTTGCGGGCCGCGGCCCGCTCCTGCAGGGTCGGCTCGGGCGCCCCGTTGTCGTAGTCCTCGCCGTAGGCGCCCTTGGCCGGGCGGCGGCGGCGCAGCGGCGGCTCGACGCCGTCCGCCAGGCGGCGGGCGGTGAGCAGGAAGCCGGTGTGGCCGATCATCCGGTGGTCCGGGCGGACGGCCAGGCCCTCCAGGTGCCAGGTGCGGACCATGGTCTCCCAGGCCTGCGGCTCGGTGAAGGTGCCGTGGTCGCGAAGCGCCTCGACGGTCTTGGACATCTGCGTGGTGGTGGCCACGTAGCAGCAGATGAGGCCGCCGGGGACGAGCGCCTTGGAGGCGACGTCCAGGCACTCCCAGGGGGCCAGCATGTCGAGGATGACGCGGTCGACGTCGGTCTCGACCAGGTTGTCCTGGAGGTCGCCGACGGTCAGCTTCCACGCCGGGTGCGGGCCGCCGAAGTAGCGCTCGACGTTGCCGCGGGCGATGTCCGCGAAGTCCTGCCGGCGCTCGTAGGAGGCCAGCGAGCCCTGCTCGCCGACGGCGCGCAGCAGGTAGGTGCTGAGCGCCCCGGAGCCGACACCCGCCTCGACCACGCGGGCGCCCGCGAAGATGTCGGCCATCGCCAGGATCTGCCCCGCGTCCTTGGGGTAGATCACGGCGGCGCCGCGCGGCATGGACAGGACGTAGTCGGGGAGCAGGGGGCGCAGCGCGAGGTACGGGACGTTCCCCGTGGTGCGCACGACCGTGCCCTCGGGAGCGCCGATCAGCTCGTCGTGCGGGAACGCACCCTTGTGGGTGTGGAACTGGTTCCCGGCCTGGAGCGTGAACGTGTAGTGGCGACCCTTGGGGTCGGTCAGCTGGACCTGGTCCCCGACCTGGAAGGGCCCGCGTCGGCGGGCGGCACCGGTCGGTTCGGACATGCGGCCAATCCTAAGGGAAGCGGGCCGCCCCGCCTCACCAGGGCCTGGTCACCTGCCCGAGACGGCGGCGGTGAGGCGCCGCTCGATGTCGGTGAGCGCGGCCACGCCGTACACCCGGCCGTCCGCCTCGACCACCAGGTACTCCCCCGCCGGGGTGGCCTGGACGGCCCGCAGCAGGTCCTCGCCGCCGAGGTCGACGTCCAGCCGCAGCCCGGGTTCGAGGTCGCGGGCGAGCGGGCCGACGGCCACCCAGGGGCGGCGGTGCTCCGGTACGGCGCGTACCGCGGACTCGCGGACGATGGCGATCGGGTCGCCCCGGCCGTCCACCACCACGACCGCGCCGGCCTGGGCCTCGCGGGCCCGGCGCATGGCCTCGCCGAGCGGGGTGTCGGCGGTGACCTCGACGGTGCGGCGGGCGAGGTCGCGCAGCCGCAGTTCGGGCAGCGCCTCCTTGAGCCGGGCGTTGCGCAGGCTGCCGGTGGCGCCGTTCCAGATGATCGCGGCCAGCACGGCGGCCAGCACCGCGTCGACCAGGGTGTCGGTGGTGGTGCGCTCGCCGCTGCGGGAGGCGCTGACCAGCGGCAGGCCGACCAGCACCGCGATCGCCAGCGCCCGGCCGATCCAGGCGGCGGCCACCGTGCCGGTCATCGCCCTGCCGCTGACGGCCCAGACCACGGCGCGCAGCATCCGGCCGCCGTCCAGCGGCAGGCCCGGCAGCAGGTTGAAGGCGGCGACCACCAGGTTGGAGACCATCAGGCCGGTCAGCAGCACCCCGGGCACGCTGGACAGTTCGACGGCGCGCAGCGCGAGGTAGAAGACGCCGCCGAGCACCAGGGACAGCAGCGGGCCGACGAAGGCCAGCCAGAACTCGCGCCAGGGGCTCTCGGCCTCGTTCTCGATCTCGGAGACGCCGCCGAAGAACTGCAGCTGGATCCGTCGCACCCCGAGCTTGTAACGCAGCGCGACCAGGGTGTGGGCGAGTTCGTGGACCAGGACGGAGGCGTAGAAGGCGAGGGCGAAGAAGAAGGCCAGCAGGTAGCGCACGCCGCTGCCGAGTTCGGGCAGGACGTCGCCGAGCTGGCCGCCGAACACCCAGGTGATCAGGGCGGCGATGACGAACCAGGACGGCGTGACGTAGATGGGCACGCCGAAGGGGCGCCCCATCAGGAGGCCGCCGCCGCGCTCCGGGGGCGGCCCGGTGGGGCGCCCGCCGTCCTGCGGTGGCTGGTCGGAGGTCTGCTGCCCCCTGGTGTCGCTCACCGTGATCCCTTCGGTCGTCCGCCCGTCGTGCCCCCGGTGCGCCCACGCTACGTGATCGCGGCCACTCGGTGCCGCGCGCCCCTCTGTCAGGCTTCATACCCACTGGACCGGCCCCGGACCGGCTCGGACCGGCGGGGCTGCCCCGCCGGTCCCGGCGCCGTGGCAGCACGGTGGCAGCGGGATGACAGCAAAGGGCAATAGGGTCGTAGCCATGCAGCAGACCGACACCAGCAGTGCCGCCGGGGCCCCGGCGCGCCCGGCGGCGCCCCCGACCGGGCTGTCCCCGTCCCGCGCGGGGGACTTCCTCACCTGTCCCCTGCTGTACCGGCTGCGGGTGATCGACCGGCTGCCGGAGCCGCCGAGTCCGGCGGCGACCCGGGGCACGCTGGTGCACGCGGTACTGGAGCGGCTGTTCGACAGCCCGGCGGCCGAGCGGACGCCGGAGCGGGCGCTCGGCCTGCTGCGCCCGCAGTGGGAGCGGCTGCTCGGCGAGCGCCCGGAGCTGGGTTCGCTGTTCCCCGACGACCCGGACGGCGCGGCGCTGACCCGCTGGCTGGCCGACGCCGAGAAGCTGGTCGGCCAGTGGTTCCGGCTGGAGGACCCGACCCGGCTGCACCCGGTGGAGCGGGAGCTGTACGTGGAGACGTCGCTGGAGTCGGGGCTGCTGCTGCGCGGCTACATCGACCGGGTGGACGTCGCCCCCACCGGCGAGGTCCGGCTGGTGGACTACAAGACCGGCCGGGCGCCCTCGCGGGACTTCGAGGGCAAGGCGATGTTCCAGATGAAGTTCTACGCGCTGGTGGTGTGGCGCTGGAAGGGCGTGATCCCCAAGCGCCTCCAGCTGGTCTACCTCGGCGGGGGCGGGGACGTGGTGAGCTACGACCCGGACGAGGCCGACCTGCTCGCGGTGGAACGCAAGCTGCAGGCGCTGTGGGAGCGGATCAGCCACGCGGTGGCCACCGGGGACTTCCCGGCCACCCGGAACCGGCTGTGCGACTGGTGCGACCACCAGGCCAGCTGCCCGGAGTTCGGCGGCACCCCGCCGCCGTACCCGCTTCCCGTGCCGGCACAAGCCCGTACGTCGGATGAGAGCGATCCCACGGGGGATCCGATGAGCGAGGAGTCCTAGTGACGATCCGAGTGCTGCTGGTCGACGACCAGCCGCTGCTGCGCACCGGTTTCCGGATGATCCTGGAGGCCGAGTCCGACCTGGTGGTGGTCGGCGAGGCCGGCGACGGTCAGCAGGCGCTGGACCAGGTGCGGGCGCTGCAGCCCGACGTGGTGCTGATGGACATCCGGATGCCGCGGATGGACGGCGTCGAGGCGACCCGCCGGATCGCCGGACCGGGGCGTGACGGCCCGGCCAAGGTGCTGGTGCTGACCACCTTCGACCTGGACGAGTACGTGGTGGAGGCGCTGCGCGCCGGTGCCAGCGGCTTCCTGCTGAAGGACGTCCCGGCGGAGGAGCTGGTGCAGGCGATCCGGGTGGTCGCGGACGGCGCGGCGATGCTGGCGCCGAGCATCACCCGCCGGCTGCTGGACATGTACGCCACCAAGCTGCCCTCGGGCGAGGAGGCGCCGCCGCAGGCGCTGAGCGCGCTGACCGAGCGGGAGTTGGAGGTGCTGAAGCTGGTGGCGCGCGGGCTGTCGAACGCGGAGATCGCGGCCGAGCTGTTCGTCAGCGAGACCACGGTGAAGACCCACGTCGGCCACGTGCTGACCAAGCTCCAGCTGCGCGACCGGGTGCAGGCGGCGGTGTACGCCTACGAGAGCGGGCTGGTGCGCCCGGGCACCCTGTAGACACCGCGGCGGCCCGCCGCCTCTCCCGGGTCCGGGGGAGGCGGCGGGCCGCCGTGCGCGGGCCGCCGTGCGCGGGCCGCCGTGCGCGGGGCGCTACTTCTTGTTGCGGCCGATCTCCCAGAAGCGGAAGACGCCGGTGGTGTCGACGGTCGACTCGACGCCGGTGACGTACGGCTTGGCCGCGAAGAAGGCCTTGGTCTGGAACATCGGGATCAGCGGCACGTTCTCCGCGACGATGCCCTGGACCTGGTTGTAGATCCCGCTCACGGCGCCGCGGTCGGCCTGCTTGAGACCTTCCGGCAGCAGCTTCTGAGTGACCCGCTCGTCCACCCACCCGGTGCGGTAGACGCTGTCCTCGGCGACCAGCGGCCCGATGTAGTTGTCGGGGTCCGGGTAGTCCGCGGTCCATCCGACCAGGTACGCCTGGTACTTGCCCTCGCTCCGGCCCTTCTGGTAGGCGGCCGAATCGTTCTCCACCTGGGTGGTGACCTGGAACAGACCGCCGGCCTCCAACTGGCGCTTCAGGGTGTCGATCTCGTTGGTGCCGGTGCGCGAGCGCCCCGAGGCGAGGTTGAGCTTGACCGGCACGGGGACCTTGGCGGCTGCGAGGATCGCCTTGGCCTTGGCGACGTCGGGGTCGCCGTACTTGTCGGAGAAGACGGTGTTGTGGCCGGTGATGCCGGTCGGGACCATCGAGTACAGCGGCTGGACGGTGCGCGCGAAGACGTCGCGGGCGAGGGCTTTCCGGTCGACCAGCTGCGCCACGGCCTGACGGACGGCCAGGTTCCCGGTGGTGGCGTCCTTGGTGTTGAAGGCGATCGAGTTGGTGTCGGAACTGTCGCCCTGGACGACGGTCAGGTCGCCCTTGCCGTTCTGCTGGTCGTCGAGGATCCGGGCGGCGGTGTTCGGCTCCAGGCTGTTGTCGGTGAGGTCGACACCGCCCTTGTCCAACTCGTCCTTCAGCGCGGCGGGGTTGTCGAAGTACCGCACGGTGAACTTGTCGTTCTGCAGCTTGGCGTCGCCGGCGTACTTGCCGTTGGGGGTCAGCACGACCTTGGCGAGGACCTTGGCGCTACCGCCCTCGGGGGTCATGGTCTCGACCGAGTCGAGCTTGTACGGGCCGGAGCCGACGACCTTGTCGTTGTCGAGCAGCTTGTCGGCCGGGTAGACCTCGTGGTCGACGATGGCGCCGGCCGGGGTGGCCAGCTTGGCCGGCAGGGTCGCGTCGGGTGCGGAGAGGTGGAAGACCACCTCGTTGTCGCCCTTCGCCTCGACCGACTTGATCGTGTCCAGCAGGCCGCTCGGACCGTTCGGGTCCTTGATCTTCTTGGTCCGCTGGATCGAGAACACGACGTCGGCGGCCGTGAGGGCGTGGCCGTTGGCGAACTTCTGATCGGGGCGGAGCACGCAGTGGTACTGGGTGGTGTCGCCGCTGACGAACTCGCAGGACTGGGCGGCGTCCGGGGTCGGGGAGCTGGCGGCGGGAGGGAAGGCGAGCAGCGACTGGAAGGTGTTGGAGAGCACCAGCCACGAGCCGGTGTCGTAGGCGCCGGCCGGGTCCAGGACGCTGGTGAGGCCGCGGGTGCCCATGGTGATCGCCTTGCCGCCGCTGTCCCCCTTGACGGCGTCGGTGACCGATCCGCAACCGGCCACCGTCACGGCGACCAGACCGGCGCAGCCGAGTGCTGCCAGGCGTTCAGCTGAAGTCTTCAAGGGAGCGTCCTTCGGGGGTGTCACGAACCCGAGTAGCGTGCCATATCGAACACGCACGACCGCTACCCGTGCAGATGACGTTTGGGACACGGTGATTGGGGGCAGCGAGGCGAACCCGACGAGTTGTCAGGCAATGCCCGTTTTCTCCCCGGCCGGCCGTCCCCAGATACCCGGTGAGACCGTTTACCGGCGGGTAGGGGCGAGGCGCAATGAGATGACAATCACATCAAGCGCTTGCCACTCCGCCCGCCCCGGCTACACCCGCGAGGCGACCAGCGAGCGCAGCAGTTCGAGATCGACCTGCTCGAGCGAGGGGACCACCAGCCGGCCGGGCGCCGCCTCGATCGGCGCCACCGAGGGCACCGCGATCACCGGGCAGCCGGCCGCCTCGCCCGCACGCACCCCGGTCGGGGTGTCCTCGACGACCACGCAGCGGCCCGGCTCCGCGCCCAGCCGGCAGGCCGCCGCCAGGTACGGGTCCGGGAACGGCTTGGTGCGCGGCACCTCGTCCCCGGCGATGCTGAAGGCGAAGTACTCGGCACCCAGCGAGCGCAGCACGATGTCGATCACGTGCCGGTGCGAGGCGGACACCAGCGCGGCCGGGACGCCGTGCGCGGCGAGGGTGTTGAGCAGCCGCTCGGCGCCCGGCATCAGCGGCACGCCGCCGGCCAGCAGGTCGACGAAGCGCTGGTTGACCAGCACCCCCAGGTCGGCCGGGGCGATGTCCACCCCGGTGCGGGCGACCAGGTAGTCCATCACCCGGGTCATCGGGCCGCCGACCACGTGCGCCCGGTCCTGCTCGTCCAGCTGGTGACCCAGCTCGGCGAAGAGCGTGACCTCGGCCTGCCACCAGAAGTCCTCGGTGTCCACCAGCGTCCCGTCCATGTCCAGCAGCACCGCCTGCAGGCCGCGGTCGTCCCCGTGGTCGAGTGCCAGGGCGGTGGTGGAGCTGGTGGTCATGGCGCGTCCTTCCGGCAGTGCCCCGCGGAGCGCCTGGGACGCCCCCGGGGATGGCACAGGCCGGCCCGCTGGTGAGCGGACCGGCCCGTTCAGGATCATCAAGGATACGCCCGCTTCGCCCGAAAAGAGCGAACGGAGAAGGGCGTCCGGATTACCGGGCGTTGAAGTACTTCGCCTCCGGGTGGTGGATCACGATCGCGTCGGTGGACTGCTCCGGGTGCAGCTGGAACTCCTCGGAGAGCACCACGCCGATCCGCTCGGGCTTCAGCAGCTCGGCGATCTTGGCACGGTCCTCCAGCTCGGGGCAGGCCCCGTAGCCGAGCGAGAAGCGGGCGCCCCGGTACTTGAGCGCGAACATGTCCTTGACGTCCTGCGGGTCCTCGCCGGAGAAGCCCAGCTCGTAGCGGACCCGGGCGTGCCAGAACTCGGCGAGCGCCTCGGCCAGCTGCACCGACAGGCCGTGCAGCTCCAGGTAGTCGCGGTAGGAGTTCCCGGCGAACAGCTCGTTGGCCGCCTCGGAGATCCGGTTGCCCATGGTGACCACCTGCAGGCCGACCACGTCCCGCTCGCCGGACTCCTCCGGGCGGAAGAAGTCCGCCAGGCAGAGCCGGCGGCCGCGCCGCTGGCGGGGGAAGGTGAAGCGGGTGCGCTCGGTGCCGTCCTCGTGGAAGACGATCAGGTCGTCGCCCTTGGAGTTGGCCGGGTAGTAGCCGTAGACCACGGCCGCCTCCAGCCAGCCCTCGGTCTGCAGCCGGTCCAGCCAGGCCCGCAGCCGCGGCCGGCCCTCGGTCTCCACCAGCTCCTCGTAGGACGGGCCGTCGCCGTTGCGTGCGGCCTTCAGACCCCACTGACCCTTGAACAGCGCGTCCTCGTCCAGCCAGGAGGCGTAGTCGGCGAACGGGATGCCCTTGACGATCCGGTCGCCCCAGAACGGCGGGGTGGGCAGCGCGTTGTCCAGCGCCACGTCGGAGCGGATCTGGCCGAGGTTGACCTCGGGCTCCGGCTCCTCCACCTCGACCCGGGCGTGCCGGCGCTGCTTGAGCTCCGGCAGGGTCGCGCCGGGCACGCCGCGCTTGACCGCGATCAGGGTGTCCATCAGCCGCAGGCCCTCGAAGGCGTCCCGGGCGTAGCGGACCTCGCCCTCGTAGATCTCGTGCAGGTCCTGCTCGACGTAGGCGCGGGTCAGGGCGGCGCCGCCGAGGATCACCGGGTAGCTGGCGGCCAGCTTGCGCTGGTTCAGCTCCTCCAGGTTCTCCTTCATGATCACGGTGGACTTCACCAGCAGGCCGGACATGCCGATGACGTCCGCGTTGTGCTCCTGCGCGGCGTCCAGGATCGCCGAGACCGGCTGCTTGATGCCCAGGTTGACCACGTTGTAGCCGTTGTTGGACAGGATGATGTCGACCAGGTTCTTGCC
>CBJMI02800__coassemble_443_pt1 | contig 76922 bp, 68 predicted proteins | sample CBJMI02800__metabat2_low_PE_003 | metagenome-assembled genome bin CBJMI02800
GTCGGTCGTTGGGCTGACCGAGGGGCGGCGCACGCGGTACCGGGGGAGGTTCACTCGCTCGGGTGGTTCTGGTTGCCCCGACCCGTTCCGCCAGGTCAAGAGCGATAAGGTTAGGCTTACCTAACTTCTTTGGGGGTTCGCCTTGTCGCCTGCCGCCGTACCCGCCCGGGCCGTCTCCGGGGCCATCGCCACCGGGGCCACCGCCGCTGCGGCCCCGCCCCCCGGGGACGCCATCCTGCGCCGACAGCGCGTCCGTGAGTCCGCCGCCCGGACGTACGCCCGCTCCTTCCCGATCGTCCCGGTCCGGGCCCACGGCATGACCGTCGAGGGCGCCGACGGACGCCGCTACCTGGACTGCCTCTCCGGCGCCGGGACGCTCGCCCTCGGCCACAACCACCCCGTCGTGCTGGAAGCGATCCGCCGCACGCTCGACAGCGGTGCCCCGCTGCACCTGCTCGACCTCGCCACCGCCGAGAAGGACGACTTCACCAGCGCGCTGTTCGAGAACCTGCCCGCCGAGTTCGCCGCCCGCGCCCGGGTGCACTTCTGCGGACCGGCCGGCACGGACGCCGTCGAGGCCGCTCTCAAGCTGATGCAGACCGCCACCGGACGGTCCGGTTCCCTGGCCTTCACCGGCGCCTACCACGGCATGACCGCCGGCGCCCTCGCGCTCACCGGCAACGTCGCCGTCAAGGAGCCGCTGCCCGGCGGCGGCGAGGTGGTCCGGCTGCCCTACCCGTACGGCTACCGCTGCCCCTTCGGGGTCGGCGGCGAGACGGGCGCCCAACTCGGCGCGACCTACGTGGAACGGCTGCTGGACGACCCCTCGGGCGGGGTGGTGCCGCCCGCCGCGATGATCCTGGAGGCCGTCCAGGGCGAGGGCGGGGTCGTCCCCGCGCCGGACGGCTGGCTGCGCGAGATGCGCCGGATCACCGCCGAGCGCGGCATCCCGCTGATCGTGGACGAGGTGCAGACCGGCGTCGGCCGCACCGGCGCGATGTGGGCCGTCGAGCACAGCGGCATCGTCCCGGACGCGATGGTGCTCTCCAAGGCCATCGGCGGCAGTCTGCCGCTCGCCGTCGTGGTCTACCGCGAGGAATACGACGGCTGGCGGCCCGGCGCCCACACCGGCACCTTCCGCGGCAACACCCTCGCCATGGCCGCCGGCGCCGCCACCCTGCGGTACGTCGCCGCGCACGGACTGGCCGAGCGGGCCGCCGTGGCGGGGGCCCGGATGACCGCCCGGCTGCGCGAGCTCGCCACGGAACTGCCGGCGATCGGCGACGTCCGCGGACGAGGGCTGATGATCGGGGTCGAACTGGTCGACCCGGCCGCCGAACCCGACGCCTGCGGCGCCCGGCCGGCCGATCCGGCGCTCGCCGTACGGGTCCGGGAGGCCTGCCTGGCGCGCGGGCTGATCGTCGAACTCGGCGGGCGGCACGACGCGGTGCTGCGGCTGCTGCCGCCGCTCACCATCACCGACGAGCAGGTCGCCGCGGTTCTGGAACGGCTGGCGGACGCGGTCGCGGCGGCTTCGAGGCCGGGGTCGGCGTCGGCGGTGGCTCCGTCGGCGTCCGCACCAGCCGCCCGGGAAGGCGCATGACCGACGACCCGTCCGGGCCGGTGCCCGAACTGCCCGGTGAGGAGGTCCCGTTGGACGCGCTCGCGGGCGGCGCCGGCGGGCCCGGATCGCTCGGCCCGCTGCTGGCCACCGTCCTCGACGCGCTGGAGGCCGGCACCGCCCTGCGCTCCGGGCCGCTGCCCGCCGGGAGCCCGGCCGAGATCGCCGCCCTGGTCGCGGAGGGGCTGTCCGGAACCCGCGGGCGCGGCGCCCTGGCCCGGCTCACCGAGCTGCTCGCCTACGGCGCCGCCGACCCGGCCGACCCGGCCTGCGCCGCCCACCTGCACTGCCCGCCGCTCGCCGTCGCGACCGCCGCCGACCTCGCGGTCAGCGCACTCAACCCCTCGCAGGACTCCTGGGACCAGGCCCCCGCCGCGACGGCCCTGGAGACCGCGCTGATCGCCGAACTCGCCGCGCTGGTCGGCTACGACCCGGCCCGGGCGGCCGGGGTGCTCACCTCCGGCGGCACCGAGTCCAACCTGATGGGCCTGATGCTGGCGCGCGACCAGAAGCTCGACGGCATCGTCGAGCTGGACGGGATCCCGGCTGGCGTACGGCCGTGCATCCTCGCCTCCGCGGCCGCGCACTTCTCCGTCCAGCGCTCGGCCGCCCTGCTCGGCCTCGGTGAACGGGCCGTGATCGCCGTCCCCGTCGACCGCCAACTCCGAATGCCCCCAGAGGAGTTGGAACGGGAGCTGGCCGAGGTCAGCTGGGCCGGGCGAACCCCCATCGCCGTCGTCGCCACCGCTGGCACCACCGACACCGGAGCGATCGACCCGCTCGACGCCGCCGCCGACCTGGCCGGACGCTACGGCGCCTGGCTGCACGTCGACGCCGCGTACGGTGGTGGCGCGCTGCTCTCCGACCGGCTCGCCCCGCTGCTCGACGGCATCGCCCGCGCCGACTCGGTCTCCCTCGACTGGCACAAGCTCGGCTGGCAGCCCGCGGCCGCCGGGGTCTTCCTGGTCCGACGGGCGGAGACGTACGTCTCGCTCGCCCGGCGCGCCGAGTACCTCAACCCGGTGGACGACGAGCAGGCCGGCTACCCCAGTCTGCTCGGCCGCTCACTGCGCACCACCCGGCGGGCCGACGCGTTCAAGCTCGCCGTCACCCTGCGCACCCTCGGCCGCGAGGGACTCGGGCGGCTGGTGGACACCTGCCACGAACTGGCGCTGGCGGCGGCCGCCGCCGTCCGCGCCGAACCCTCGCTCGAACTGCACTCCGAGCCGGTCCTCACCACGCTGCTGTTCCGCTACCGGCCGCCCGGGCCGGCGGACGAGGCCGCCGTGGACGAGCTGAACGGGCAGCTGCGCCGACTGCTGCTGCGCACCGGGCGCGCGGTGGTCGGGCGCACCGAGCTGCCGGGGGAGGGGGCGGGGCGGGTGCGGCTGAAGCTCACGCTGCTCAATCCGCACACGACGGTGGGGGAGGTGAATGCGCTGCTGCGGGAGGTGGTCGGTGCGGGGCGCAAGGTCGCCGGGGAGCGGGCGGGGTAGGGCGGCGGGCCGTCGCCGGGGCGCCTGTCGCTGGGGAGCCCGTTGCCGGGCGGTCCGTCGTCGGGGCGGGCCCGCAACCGCCGCCGTCGTCGGCGTGCGGTTCGGGCAGGTCACGCGTCCAGCAGGATGCCGCGGGTGCGTTCCCACGTGTCGGGGTCGGCGGCGACCAGCAGACCGTCCACGCAGCCGGGGGCCTCGGGCTGGTAGGGGGTGCCGTCCAGGCGGGCTGCGACGCCGCCGGCCTCGGCGAGCAGGAGCGAGCCCGGGGCGTGGTCCCAGGGGAGGGTGCGCCAGTAGAAGATGAAGTCGGTGCGGCCCTCGACGACGTCCGGGTACTCGATCCCGGCGGCGCTGCGGCCGGGGGAGATCTCGCCGAAGGCCGAGCAGCCGGCCTCGAGGCGGTGGCGGTCGACCGGGTCGAGGAAGCGGCTCTTCAGGACGCCGGTGAGCTTCCCGGCGTCGGCCGGTGCCGGTGGGCGGGTGAGGCGTTCGCTGTCGCGCCAGGCCCCGGAGCCCAGCTCGGCGCGGTAGCCGGTCGCGGTGGCGGGCTGCCAGATCCACGAGGCGACCGTCCGGCCGGTGCGGACCAGGGAGCACATCACGGCGTAGTCGGGGCGTCCGGCGACGAAGTTGGAGGTGCCGTCCACCGGGTCGACCAGCCAGACGGCGGGCTCGTCGTGGATGGCCTCGGCGAGCGACGGATCGGCGGCCACCGCCTCCTCGCCGACCACCGGGACGGGGAGCAGCTCGTGCAGGCGGCGGGTGATGATCGCCTCGGCCTCGCGGTCGGCGATCGTGACGACCTCGCCGGGTGCCTTTTCCATCACCTCGCCGGCGGCCAACGCCCGGAAGCGCGGCTCCACCGCCTGGGCCGAAGCCTCGGCGAGTATTTCCGCCACCTTGTCCATCAGCACGTTCGCGCTCCCTTCGCCGTTACCACTTTCGCACGAGTGCGCGAATGGAGTGTCGACGGACGGGTGGCAACAAACAGATTTCAGCGGACAGATGACAGATTTCGAAATCTGTTATCTGTCCGCTGAAATCTGAAATCTGAAATCTGAAATCTGTCAGCTGTTCGCCGTTCGGGGCCCGGGCGTTCGCCGTCAGCCTCCGGTCCGGTTCGTCAGCCGCCCAGGTAGTGGAATTCCGGGCGGGGGTGCATCAGGAACTCGTGGTGCGAGATGTTCCACGCGTACGCACCGGCCATCGCGAACAGCACCCGGTCCCCCGCCCGCAGGCCGGCCGCGCCGGTCGCGGCCCGGGCGAGCACGTCCTTCGGGGTGCACAGCTGCCCGGCCAGGGTCGCCCGGCCGCTGCCGACGGCGGGGCGCGCCCAGGGGTGCGGCCAGGCGTCCACCGGCAGCACCGTGAAGGGCTGGGAGTGCCCGCGGGTTGCGGGGGTGCGCAGGTGGTGCGTACCGCCGCGGACCACCACGAAGTCCTCGCCGTGGCTCCGCTTCACGTCGAGCACCTCGGTCGCGTACCAGCCGCAGTACGCGGTCAGTGCCCGCCCGGGCTCGATCCGCAGGACCAGCCCGGGGTGGGCGTCGAGGAGCTCGGCGAGGCCCTCGCCGAAGGCCGTCCAGTCGAAGCGCCGTACGGGGTCGTCGTAGTCCACCGCCATGCCGCCGCCGATGTTGACCTCGGCGAGCGGGAAACCGGTGCGCTCGGCCAGCTCGGCGGACCAGGTGACGATCTGCTGGGCGACCGCCAACTGCTCCGCCGCCGCCAGCCCGCTGGCCAGGTGGGCGTGCACCCCGCGCAGACGCAGCTGTCGGCCGAGCGGACCGCCGTCGGTGAGCAGCCGGACGCACTCCTCGGCCCGGTCCGGGTCGAGCCCGAACGGGGTCGGGCGTCCACCCATGGCCAGCGGCACCGCGTCCAGGGCGTCGGTCACCACGGGCAGGTTGACCCGCAGCAGGACGTCCACCGCCGCCCCCGGCCGCTCCGCCAGCACGGCGGCGAGCCGGTGCAGCTCCTGCTCGCTCTCGACGTGCCAGCGGTGCACCCCGGCGTCCACGGCGGCGGCGATCTCGGCCGGGGTCTTGCCCGGCCCGCCGAAGGCCAGCGGCGCGTCCGGTACGGCGGCCCGCACGTGCGCCAACTCCCCGCCGCTGGACACCTCGTAGCCGTCGACGGCGTCGCGTAGCGCGGTCAGCAGCGGCGCCTCCGGGTTGGCCTTGGCGGCGTAGTACAGCTCGACCCGCTCGGGCAGCGCGGCCCGGACGGTGGCGGCGTGCTCGCGCAGCGCGGCCAAGTCGTGGACATAGGCGGGAAGTTCGTCGGCCGCGAGCGAAGCGACCCGGCGGTGGACGGGGTTTCCGAGGGTGCTGTTCGCGGTGCTGTCCAGGGTGCTTTTCACATTGCTGTTCACGGTGGTGATCATCGGGCGGTGCTCCCGGCGGGACGGTGGTGGGCGGTCAGGCGGGTGGCCTCGGCGAGCACCGAGCCGGCCAGCGGGGAGGGCAGTCGGACGTATCCGGCCTCGCGGTCGGCCTTGCGCTCCCAGCGGGTCAGCAGGTTGGCCTTGGCGGGCAGCGGGACGCCGGCCAGCAGTGCCCGCAACCGGGGCGGGCGGCCGTGCGCGGCGGCGTACTCCTCCAGGGCGTCCCGGACGGCCTGCCAGAGCGCGCCCTCCAGCTCGGGGTGGCGGTCGGCGAGGGCGGCGAGCAGTTCGGCGACGTGGTTGACCAGCAGGCAGTAGACCACCCGGTCCCAACCGCGTTCGGCGTCGTACGTCATCGGGCCGGCCACCTCGGGAGGAAGGGCGGCCAGGATGTCGGCGTTCTGCTCGGGGACGAGCTTGGTTCCTTCGAGGTCGCGGAAGAGCACCTGTGCCGGACGTCCCTCGGCGTCCACGCCGATCAGCACGTTCTGCAGGTGCGGCTCCAGCACCACGCCGTGGTCGAAGTACGCGGCCAGCACCGGCGGCAGGAGCAGGCGCAGGTAATCGCGCCACCAGTCGAGCGCTGCCGCTCCGTCCGGACGCCCGCCCAGCAGGCGGGAGATGTGCGCCGAGCTGGTCGGGTGCTCGTCGGCGACGGCCGCGGCGAGCAGCGGGGTCACGCCGGGTCGCAGCAGGCCGCCGAACCCCTCGCGCAGGATCAGGCCGAAGCCCTCGTACAGCGCCCGGTCGGGGCGGCCGTCGGCGCCGGGCAGGGCGAGGGTGCGGAAGGCCGGCTCGCGCAGCATCGCCGCCCCGGGGAAGCGACGGGCGAGGTCGGTGAGCGCGGGGTCGAGCAGCCGGGTGAGCGCGACCGCGCCGGTGAGCTCGTAGGCGGCGTTCTTGCGCAGGCAGTTGGTGATGCGGACGTTCAGACTGAACTTGAGGAAGGCGTCCGCGCCGTACAGGGTGCGCACCGAGGCGGTGGCGGCGAAGTCCTCGCCGCGCAGGCCGAGGTCGAGGACGTCCTTGCTGGCCAGCGCGGCGCGCAACAGCGGGTGGTCGCCGATGAGTTGGTACTGCCAGGGGTGGGCCGGCAGCAGCCGGTAGCCGTCCGGCACCTCGCCGAGGCCGTCCAGTACGGCGCCGACGCGTTCCTCCAGGGACTCCTCGGCCAGCAGTTCGGCACGGACGGCGAGGTGGCGCAGCGGGAAGGCCGCGCGGGACTCGGGCGCGTAGTCGCGCCAGTCGCCGCGGGCGGCGGAGCGGGACTTGGGAGCCGGGTGGAAGCGGTGGCCGAACAGCAATGCCTGCTCGGACTCCAGGTAGCGGTCCGGTCCGGGGGCCGGTCGTCCGGCCAGGCCCGCGCCGACGCCGTGATGGCTGGACGCCACCTGGTCGAGGAACTCCTCGTTCACCGTACCGGTGCGCAGCTCCAGTTCGTCCTGGGCGTACCCGGCCAGTTCGCGCCACCCCAACTCGCGCCACCCGTCCGGGGTTTCCTCGTGGACGGGGCCGGTGAAGCGGTGCGCGCCGAGCAGTGAGGTGCGGCGCAGCGCGACTCGCAGCAGGGTGCCGCGGCGTGGCAGGCGCAGCAGCAGCCGGCCGGCGTCGACGGCGGTCTGGTGCTCGGGCGCGGAGACCTCACGCAGCAGGCAGTTGAGCAGGGTGTGGGCCACCGCCTCGTCGGTGCCGGGGAGTTCGGCGGTCGCTTCGAGCGGAAGGGCGGCCGGAAGGGTGGTGGGCCGGGCGGTCATCGGGGGCTCCTACGGGTCAGGAGGGCGAGCAGGGCGGCGGCCAGTGCGGCGACGGTGCCGGTCACGACCGGGGCGGCCGGGCCGCTGTTGCCGTTGGCGAGCGCGGCGGCGAGTCCGGCGGCGACGGCACCGCACTTGGAGACGGTTTCGCGGGTGCCGAACATCCGGCCCGGCGCGCGGCCGCGGGCGGCTTCGGCGGCGAGGACGGCGAGGCAGACCAGGCCGAAGGTCATGCCGAGTCCGAGCACCGCCCGGGTGAGGGCGAAGGTGAGCAGGGAGTGGGCCGGGGCGTGGCCGGCCAGTCCGAGGGCGACCAGGGCGAAGCCCACGGCCAGTCCGGTCCGGGGGCGCGCCTCGACAGCGGAGTGCACCCGCCCGGCGCCGGCCAGGTAGACCAGGTGCGGCAGTGCGAACAGGAGGCCCGCGACCGCGCCGTTGACGCCCGGCAACCGCTGCTGGACCAGGGTGATCAGGTACGGGAAGGAGATGATGGTGGCGAAGACGAAGGCGAACTCGAAGGTGTAGAGCAGCCTGAGCGAGCCCGGAGGGTCGGCCTCGGCCGCGTCGCGGCCGGTTCGGGCCGCGGCCGGACGGACGGGCTCCGGAAGGAAGTTGAGCAGCACGGCGGCGGTCAGCGGCAGCACCGCCAACACCAGGTACTGCCGGTGCGGGTCGATCCACGGCGACAGCGTGCCGACCAGGATCGGCGCCGCGACCAGGGCGGCCCGGGCGCTGCCCTGCATCAGGGTCAGCGCCCTGGACAGCTGGGAGCCGTCCAGGGCCGCCGCGAGGTAGCCGTTGGTGGCGGAGAAGGTGCCGCCGAGGAATCCCTGGAAGACCAGCGCCACGGTGAAGGCGGGCAGGCTGTCGGCGGCCCCCGCGAGGAGGAAGGAGACGGCGAGGCCGAGTTGGGCGCGCAGCAGCAGCCGCTTCTGGCCGAAGCGGTCGGCCAGGCGGCCCCACAGGGGCGCGCCTAGGGCGGTGAAGACGGTCGGCACGATGTAGAGCAGACCGGCCCAGTGCCCGTCCCGGTCGCCGAGGCCCGGGAGGATCTCGGTCAGGTAGGGCGGCAGGCCCAGGGCGGCGAAGGAGGCGACGAAGTAGCAGGCCGCCACCGCGTGCACCTGGCGCCGGTCCAGCCCGACCGTTCCGGCCGTCCTCGGCAGCGGCTCGGCGGTCGTCATGAACCGCTCCCTGGCAGGAGGTAGTTGGGACCGTCGGTGTAGTGCTTGTTGATGTCGGCGGCGCCGCTGCGCTCCTTGCTCAGCAGGGTGCCGGCGCTCACCATGGCCTTGACCGGGAGCCGTTGGGCGTCCAGCAGGGCGGTGCGCAGCGGTCGCCCGGCCTCGCCGAGGCGGTCGACGGCCTCGGCGAGGGTGGTGCGCAGTACCTCCAGGCTCCGTTCCAGCGGCACCCGGCCATGCGTGGCGAGGCCGAAGGCGAGCGAGGCGGTGCACAGGTGGCCGGTGATCGTGGTGAACAGGTCGGTGAGCGCGCGGTCCTGTTCGCCGATAATCCTGGGGTCCCTGAACTCGGCGGCCAGCGGAGCCAGTTCGCCAATCCGGGTGGTGTTGATCCGCGGGCCGTCGTTGTCCTTGTAGAGCAGCCGCAGGCCGGATCCGTCCATGACCAGGGAGGTGTTCTGCTGGTGCGATTCCAGGGCGATGCCGTGGCGGAACAGGGTGGTCTGCCAGTCGACCAGCAGCCGCAGCAGCTCCTCGTACAGGGCGAGGACGGAGCCCCGGTGGAAACGGTCCGCCAGGTGGTCGATCACCAGTCGCCCGTCGGGGGCCTCGGCGAGCAGGGCGGCCAGCGGTACGGTGACGGACCCGTCCAGGCCGTCCGGGTAGCGGCGCAGCAGGACGGCGAGCAGCTCGTCGTCGGCGTGGGCGTAGCGCTGCTCGTCGGCGTGCAGCACCCGCCCGGTGAAACGCGGTTCGCGGGCGATCACGGTCTCCACCAGGCGCTGCCCGACCGCCCCGTTGACCAGGGTGACCGGCTTGATGGTGCGCCGGTTGCGAAGGCCAAGGGTCGCGGTGGCCAGCGGCAGCTTGAGGTGGCAGACCGGATCCTCGGCGACGGCGACGGTGCGCATGGACAGCGTCGGCAGCACGTCGAGGTAGGGCTCGGGCGCGAGCACCGCGCCGGGGGCGATCCGGCTGAAGTCCTCACCCGCGGTGAGTGGATGGACCGGGAGGGTCAGGAACCCGCCCGGTGCGCCGAGCCGTACGCCGAGCTGTTCGGCGCTCGGCCACCAGGCGGGCAGCGGACCGTCACCGCGTACGGTCAGGTGTCCGGCCGGGACGGCGAGCCAGCGCAGCTTGAAGGTGGGGTGGAACTCGGGTGCGTGGGAGCGCAGTTGCGGCTCGGCCAGGCCGGATCGGCCGCGTGCGGTCGGATAGACCGGGTGGTCCAGGAAGGCGGCCAGGGCCTCGAAGCCGAGCGAGGCGCGCGGGCCGGTCCAGTCGGCCACGTCCTTGCCGTAGCGCTCGGCGAGCTCGGCGTGCACCTCGGGCCGCACCCGGTCGTGCAGTTCCATGGTGGCGAGGGTCTGCCGGCACTCCTCGGCGAAGGCCAGGTGGCCCGGGCGGTCCAACGGGTCGGCGCGTTCCGCCAGGTGGGCGAGGACGGCGGGCAGGCCGGTGAGGCGGACGCCGTTCACCTCAAGCACCGGTAGCCGGGCGGCGTGGTCGGCCTGGAACCCGTCGGGGGCGACCGGGAGGGCGAGCGTGCCGTCGGTCAGCCAGGGGCCGTCGGGCCGCTGCTCCAGGACGCCGTTGGTGCGCAGGCCGAGCACGTCCTCGCGCAACAGGGCGGACAGGACCCGCAGGGTCAGCCGGTCGGCGGCGGTTCCGTCCGAGGGCGCGATGCCGGGGGCGGTGCCGCGTGCGCTGCCGGGGGCGGTGGCCCCGGCCGGAGTCGGGGTCATGAGGCGATCTCCCAGCGGTTGGCGGCGATGAACTCCGCCACGGCGGCGTCCACCGCGCCCTGGTCCGGGCCGACCGCCCAGACGACGCCCAGGTAGTCGCGGTTGGTGCGGTAGAGCTCGTGGTGGGCGCCGAGTTCACGGACCGGGCGGTAGGAGAGCACGACGCCGTCGGCGCGCCGCTCGAAGTGCGGCTCTGGGGCGGCGGTCAGGGTGCCTGCCTGTTCGGCGCAGACGCGCTCGTGGCGGGCCCGCTGGTCGGTGCGTGCGCCGAGGTCGGCGGGCAGCGGTTCGCCGAGATGGGCGCGCAGCACCAGCTCGAAGTAGGGGAGCCGGAGGATCTCGGCGAGCATCAGGTCGCACTGGTCGCCGATGGCGCGGTAGTTGACCTCGATGAGGCGGGCGCGGCCGTCCGGCTGGAGGACGAACTCGGTGTGGCAGGCGCCGAGTCCGACGCCGAGGGCGTCGAGCTGGTCGAGGACCTGGTCGACCACCGGTCGGGGGTGCGCCGGGACGAAGGTCAGGACCTCCTCGATGAAGTCCGGGGGCGGGGAGAGCCGGGTGCGGAAGCCGCCGAGGACGTGCCGGTCACGGCCGTCGCCGAGGGTCTCCAGGGTGCACAGCTCGCCGTCCAGGAACTCCTCCACCACCAGCGTGGCGCCGGGGCGGCGGCGCTGGATCTCCCGTACCCGCCTGGCGAGTTCGGCGGCGTCGGCGACCAGGGTGACGTCCTCGCTGGCGACGCCCTCGCGAGGCTTGACGATGCACGGGAACGGCGGGGTGAGGCCGGCCGGGTCCTGCCCCGGCACCAGTTCGGCGGACCAGACCCGGTCCAGCCCGCACTCGGCGAGGTGGCGGCGCAGCTCGCCCTTGTTCTTCGCCCGCAGTGCGGCCTTCCAGTCCTTGCCGGGCAGACCGAAGTACTCGGCGACCAGCGCGGTCTGGGTCTGCAGGTGGTCGCTGTTGCTGAACACCGCGGCGGGCGCGTGGTGTTGGGATATCAGCCCGATCACCTCGCGGAAGTCCTGGACGTCGCACTCCACCACCTCGCACGCGAATTCCGCTTCGGAGTAGGCACGTTGGTGGGCCTCGACGTGGTCGGTGAGAACGGTGACGTCGAGCCCGAGCCGGGCGGCGGCGGGCAGGAAGCCGAGGGTGACCGAGTCGGTGGGGTTGAGGGCGAGCAGGTAGAGCCGCATGGGAGTTCCTTGGGGGCGGGGTGGCGGACGAAGGACGGCGAACGGATGACGGATGACAGATGACAACTTTCGAACTCTGTCATCCGTTCGCTGTCAGTTGTTCGTTGTGCGTTGTTCGCTGCTACTCCTCAGCCGAGGGCGGGCGAACAGTGGGCAACGGCTACTCGGGCGCGTCCACGCCCGCCGCCTTCGCGATGTCGACGAGCATCGCGTCCGCGGCCTGGACGCCGATGCCGGACATCCAGGTCTCGTCCGGCACGGTGAAGACCTTGCTGTCCTTGACGGCGTTCAGGCCCTGCCAGACCGGGGTCTGCTGGACCTCGCTCTCCTTGGTCTTGGACGGGTCGTCGGCGGTGGTGACGAACACCAGGTCGGCGTCGGCCTGGTTGATCTGCTCCGCGCTGACCTCGATGATGTTCTTGTCCACGTCCTGCGAGGCCGGGCGGGCCAGGCCCACGTCCTTGAGCACCACACCGCTGTAGGAGGCCTTGGCGTACAGGCGGGTCGGGCCGGCCACGAAGCGGACCACCGAGGCGGTCGGCATCTTCCCGTTGTACTTCGCCTTGATCGTCTCGCCCAGCTTGTGCGCCCGCGCCTCGTAGTCGGCGAGCGCCTTCTTCGCCTCGTCTTCCTTGCCGAGCGCCTGGGCGTACAGCGCCAGGTTCTCCTTCCACGGGAACCCGGTGGTCTCGGCCAGCACGGTCGGCGCGATCGCGTTCAGCTGGTCGTACACCTTGGCGTGCCGGACCTTGGAGGAGAGGATCAGGTCGGGCTTCAGGGAGGCGATCAGCTCCAGGTTCGGCTCGTTCATCGGGCCGACGTCCTTGGTGTCCTTGATCTTGTCCTTGAGGTAGTTCGGGAACCCGCCCTCGGTCTTCATGTGCGGGGACACCGCGCCGACCGGCGTGATGCCGAGCAGCGTGACGTCGTCCAGCTCGCCGCTGTCCAGCACCACGACGCGCTTGGGCTGCGACTTGATCTGGGCCGTCCCGGCGGCGTGCTTGACGCTGCGCGGGAAGCCGGCGGCGGTGCCCGACGGGGCGGCGGAGGACGCGGAGCCCCCGCCCGACGTGGACGTGTCCCCGCTGCTGCCGCAGGCGGCGAGGAGCGTGGCGGAGAGCGTGACTGCGAGGACGGCGACGGGGAGTCGGCGGTTCATCGGGATTTCCTTGGATCGGGTCGAACGGGGGGACGGGAAAGGGGGGTTCACGCGGGAACGGAGGCGGAAGCAGCCGCGGAGGCGGGAGCAGCGGCAGAGGCGGAGGCGGGAGCAGCGGCCGCGGCCCGGGTGCGCGCCCGCGGCACGACCAGCGGCGTACCGGTCTCCGGGTCGGGCACCACCCGGCACGGCACGCCGAACACGGACTCCACCAGCTCGGCCGTCAGCACCTCGGTGGGCGGACCGGCCGCCGCGAGCCGCCCGTCCTTGAGAACCACCAGGTGGTCGGCGTACCGCGCGGCCTGCCCGAGGTCGTGCAGCACCATGACGACAGTGCGCCCGGCCTCGGCGTGGAGGTCGGCGACCAGGTCGAGCACGTCGAGCTGGTGGCGCAGGTCGAGGAAGGTGGTCGGTTCGTCGAGCAGCAGCAGGTCGGTCTCCTGGGCGAGCGCCAGCGCGATCCACACCCGCTGGCGCTGCCCGCCGGAGAGCCGGTCGACCTGCCGGTCGCGCAGTTCGGCGGTGCCGGTGCGGGTCAGCGCCTCCTCGACCGCGGCCTGGTCGGCCTTGGACCAAGGGCTGAGCATCCGCTGGTGGGGGTAGCGTCCGAGCCGCACCAGCGCCTCGACGGTGACCGCCTCGGGCGTGACCGGTTGCTGCGGCAGCAGGCCCATCCGCTTGGCCAGCGTCCGGGCGGGCATCCGGTGGATGTCGGCGCCGTCCAGGGTGATGGTGCCGGCGGCCGGGTCGAGCAGCCGGACGAGGCCGCGCAGCAGGGTCGACTTGCCGCAGGCGTTCGGTCCGACGATCGCGGTGACGGCGCCGCCGGGCAGTTCGAGGTCGAGGCCTTCGAGGATGGTGCGGTCGCCGTAGCGCAGCCCGAGGCCGTGGGCGGCGAGCCGGTTGACGTCGGTGGTGCTGGTCATCAGCTGCTCCTCTGGGGAAGCCGGCCCTGGCGGATCATCAGCACCAGGAGCCAGGGCGCGCCGAGGGTAGCGGTGACGGCACCGACCGGCAGGCCGTGGACGGGGATCACGTGGAGCACGAGGAGGTCGGCCGAGAGCAGCAGCACAGCGCCGGTGAGCGCGGTGAGGCCGAGCGTGCCGAGGGTGGGCGGCCCGGCGAGCAGCCGGACCAGGTGGGGCACGGCGAGCGCGACGAAGGCGACCGGCCCGGTGAGGGCGGCGGCCAGCGAGGCGAGCGTGATGGTGAGCAGCAGCAGCCAGAGCCGGTCCCGGGCGGGGTTCAGGCCGAGGCCGCCGGCCGAGTCGTCGCCGAGGTCGAGGACGGCGACCCGCCGCTGGCAGAGCAGCAGGGCCGCGGCGGTCAGCGCGATGGTGGTGCCGCCGATCCACACCTCGGTCCAGTTGCGTCCGTACAGCGAGCCGGTGGTCCACTGCATCGCGGAGGAGGCCAACTCGGCCGGGAACCGTACGATCATCAGGTTCACGGCGGCCGCCAGGCCCTGCTGGACCGCCAGGCCGACCAGGACCAGCCGGGTGACGGCCATCTTCGACCGCCAGGCGAAGCCGCCGAGCAGCATCGCGGCGAGCAGTCCGCCGCCGACGGCGGCCAGTGGGATCAGCTGCTGCGAGGCGCCGGTGGCGAGCATCAGCACCGCGCCGAAGGAGGCGCCGCCGGTGATGCCGATGGTGTCGGGGGCGGCCAGCGGGTTGCGGAAGAGTCGCTGGAGCATCGAGCCGGCCATCGCCAGTCCGGCGCCCGCGATCAGCGCGGACACCACCCGGGGTGCCCGGAACTGCTGCACCACCAGCACGTTGCCGGGCTCGCCCTGACCGAACAGGGCGCGCAGCGCGTCCCAGGCGGAGATGCTCACCTGGCCGGTGCCGAGCGCGACGCCGGTCAGCAGCACCAGCAGTGCGAGGGCGAGTAGTGACCAGGCGGCGGTCCGGGCCCGGCGACGGGTGATCGCGCCCGTCCGACGGGTCCGTGCGGTCGGGTCGGTCGGTGCGGTGAGCCTCGTCGGGTCGGTCGGCGCGGTCACTTGGCCACCTTCCGGGCCAGCACGGCGAGCAGCGGAGCGCCGAGGAAGGCGGTCACGATGCCCACCTCGATCTCGGAGGGCCGCACCACGAGCCGGCCGAGCACGTCGGCGGCGAGCAGCAGCAGCGGCCCGGTGATCAGACAGCCGGGCAGAAGCCAGCGGTGGTCGTTGCCGAGCAGCGGACGGACCAGGTGGGGTGCCGCCAGTCCGATGAACGCCACCGGTCCGGAGACGGCGACCGCGCTGCCCGCGAGCAGGACCACGGCCAGTCCGCCGACCACCCGGATCCGGGCCACCGGCACGCCCAGCGACTGGGCGGTCTCGTCACCCAGGGCCAGCGCGTTGAGCGCGGGCGAGATCGCGAAGGCGGCCACCAGGCCGAGGACCAGGAACGGCAGGACCGGGGTGAGGGTGTCCAGCTGCCGCCCGGCGATCGAGCCGGCCAGCCAGAAACGGGCCTCGTCCAGGGTGCGGTGACTGGCCAGCATCAGTGCGGAGGTCCAGGAGGTGAGCACCACGGTGAGCACGGTGCCGCCCAGCGCGAGCCGGACCGGGTCGAGGTCCCCGCCGCGCCGGGACATCGCGTACGCGGCGACGGCGGCGACGGCCGCCCCGGCGAAGGCGAACCAGACGTACTCGGCCGGGCGGGAGAGGTCCAGCGTGTAGATCGCGGCGACCACGGCCAGGCTCGCGCCGGCGTTGATGCCGAGGGTGATCGGTGAGGCCAGCGGGTTGCGGGTGACGCCCTGGGCGACCGCCCCGGCGACACCGAGCGCGGCGCCGACGGCCAGCCCGATGAGGGTACGCGGGACCCGAAGGCCCGTCACCACGTCGGCGTCACCGCCATGGGCGGCGCCGGTGAGGGCGTCGACGATGGTGGCCAGCGGGACGGATCGGGAGCCCAGCGCAAGGCTCAGGGCGGCGCACAGCACGAGCGCGCCCATACCGGCGACCAGCAGCAGGGGCCGCCGGACCGCCGAGGAACGAGGCGTGGCCGGGGTTGTGGCGGGCGGCGGTTCGGTTCTCAACACGAGTCGATATCTTAGGTTAGGTTTACCTAAGTTCGTCAAGGTGGGTTCGGCGTTCGAAGTGGATCGCCCGTTCCGGCGGAAGGGTGGTTGGTGCACACCCTGAGGCATTGTAAGGTGAGCCTCACCTTAATCGATCACTCGGAGTCGATCTCGGGAGCGCCGATGGTCCCCGGAACACCCCTGCCCGTCCTCTCCCCGGCGGTTCGGCCCGTCGCCCTGACCGGCGACTACGAGCGGCTGCGCGGGCTCTGCCCGGCGCTCCGGCTGCGTCTGCTCGACCCCGCCGCGCCCGATCCGTCGGCTGCCGACGGCTGGTACTCCGGGGCCCAACTCGCCACCCATGAAGAGGCGCTGGCCGCCGCCCTGGCCGGCGAGGAGTCCCGGATCACCGCCGAGCACGGCCGCGCGCCGCGCCCGCACGTCACCGCCTCCCGGCTGCTCCACCACTACGTCTGGTCGGTCTGCCTGCTCATCGCCGGCCCCTGGCACCTCGGCCGACGGGTCCCCGCCCTCGGCCTCGCCGACCTCTGGCTGCACGCCCCCACCGGCGAACTCGCACTGCGTCCGGGCGGGCACGTCACTCGCCTCGGCGAGGACGAACTGCGCGCCGAACTGCGGGCCGCCGTGGTCGGCCACCTGGAACCGGTGCTCGCCGCATTCGCCGGCCCGACCCGGCGCCGCGACCGGGCGCTCTGGGGCATGGTGACCGACGACCTCGCCTCCGCCGTCTGGTACCTCGGCCGGATGCTCGACACCCGGCGCCGGGTTGCCGAGGCCGGGGAGGCCGGGGAGGCCGGGGAGGCCGGGCGGCGAACGGGCCTCGAAGGGCAGGCCGTTGAGGAGGACGCCGCCGTTGCCGCCGCCGACGCCCTGCTGCCCGGTGGCACCCTGCCGCTGCCCGGAGCGGCCGACTTCCGCCGGTTACGCACCCCGGACGGCCGCGACCATCACACCCGCACCCGGCTCGGCTGCTGCCTCTACTACGCCGTCAAGCCCGAGGCCCTCGCTTGCCTGACCTGTCCGCGCACCGGCGACGAGGAGCGGCTTCGGCGGTTCTGACGGCGGTGCCTTCTCTACACCCGGGCGTCTCCGCCGCTGCCGCTGCCGCTGCCGCTGCTCCCGCTGCTGCCGCCACTGCTGTCATGGCGCAGCACCGCGACGCCCCGCTCCAGGTCCACCCCGAAGCGCGGCGGCGCCCCGGCTTGCGTGTCGTCCCGGCGTGTCGCCTGCTCCCGCCGCTGCTCGACCTGGATCCGCCTGCCCGGGCTGAACAGCGCGTACAGCTCGTCCAGTCCACCGCCGCCGCCCACCCCGACCCCCGGCGAGCGTTCGTGACGGCGCGGTGAGGACTCCGACCGGAGCTGCCAACTCGCCAGCGCCACCAGCCCGATCACCGCCGCGACCACGCACCCGACACCCACGATGAACCCCATGTCCAGCCCAACGCCGCACGGTCGCCCGGGCGTTCCCGGATCTTCCCGGATGTTCGGGCCCACCGGCTAGGCTGCCCGCGGACCCTAAGGAGAGCTCTCACCCATGACCGTGCGCGGAACCCTCGTGGACATCCCGACGGCGGACGGCACCGCCGACGCCTACCTCGCCCACCCCGACGACGGCCGCCCCCACCCCGGAGTGCTGCTGTACCAGGACGCCTTCGGCCTCCGGCCCCACCTCCAGGCCATGGCCGACCGGATCGCCGAGGCCGGGTACACCGTCCTCGTTCCCAACGCCTACTACCGCAAGGGCCGCGCGCCGCTGGTCGAACTGCCCGAGCTGATCGACGTCGAGCAGTGCGCCGAGATCTACGCCCAGCTCGGCCCGCTACTCGTCACCGCCACCGCGCCGGACGTGGCCGCCCGCGACGCGGACGCCTACCTGGCCTGGTTCGACGGCTCCCCGCTGGTCAAGGACGGCCCGATCGGCGTCACCGGCTACTGCCTCGGTGCCTTCCTCGGCCTGCGCACCGCGACAAGCCACCCGGACCGCGTCGCCGCAGCCGCCTGCTTCCACGGCGGCCACCTCGCCACCGACCGCCCGGACAGCCCGCACCTGGACGCCCGACGGATCACCGCCGAGGTCTACTTCGGCCACGCCGACCGGGACGACGCGATGCCGCCCGCGCAGATCGCCCGGCTGAGCGAAGCCATGACCGCGGCCGGCGTACGCCACCGGGCGGAGGTGTACGAGGGTGCCGGGCACGGCTTCACCCAGGCCGACACCACGCGCTACGACGCAGTCGGCGACGCCCGGCACTGGACGGCGCTGTTCGACCTGCTGAAGCGCAGTCTTCCTGCGTAACACCGGGCGGATACCGGTCTGTTGGTCCCCGTCCACGCCCCCGTAGAGTGGGGCCGGGGCCCGCAGGCGCGGCCGGGAGGCGACGCCGGTCGTCCGGTTGTCCGGTCGCTCGGCCGCTCGGTCGCACCGGATCGGCGGCCCCCGTCGACGCAGCACCGGGGGGACCGAACATGCCGAACCAGGGGAACAGCCGAACCGGCCGCGCGGCGGGCGGCGTTCGTGAGCTCATCGCCGAGGCGCTGGCCGAGCGCGCTCCGGGCGGGGTGCGGCCTGGCGAACTCGACCGTGACGGACGGGCGTTGCGCTGGGTGGAGACGGGTCCGGGCGACGGCGTGCCGATCGTCCTGGTCGCGGGCTGCGGCGAATCCTCGCTCACCTGGGCGCCGCTGCTGCCCGAACTCGCCGAGCTGGGCCGGGTCGTGGCGTACGATCGGGCCGGGCTCGGTGCCAGCGCACCCGACCGCGCCCCTCGCCTGACGCTGGACGCGCAGGTCGAGGACCTGGCTGCTCTGGTGCGGCACCTGGACGCCGGACCGGCCGTACTGGTCGGGCACAGCTGGGGTGGTCAGCTGGCCCAACTCCTCGCTCGGCAGCGGCCGGAGCTGGTGGCCGGTCTGGTCCTGGTGGACCCGGCGCACGAGGAGTTCAGCCCGCGCGCCATCGCTCTCGCCGAGGTCGCCCTGCTCCGGTTCTCGCTGCTCCGGACGGCGATCGCACCCACGGCACCCGACCGCGGCGACGCCCTCGCCCGGGCCGGCGCGGCGGCCGTCGCCCGCCCGTACCAGCGGCGGGCGGTGCTCGCCGAGCACCGGCTGACCGGTCGCGCCGTTCCGGCGCTGCGCCGTCGGCGGGCCGCCGCCCCGCTGCCCGAGGTGCCGGTCACCGTGCTGAGCGCGACCGAGGGACTGCCGCGCTCCCTGCGCGCCCGGTTCACCGCCGCGCAGGCGGGGATCGCGGCGGGGGCCGACCGGGGCGTCCACACCGTCGTGCCCGGTGCCGGCCACTACGTCCACGCCGACCGGCCGCACGTGGTCGCCGCGGCCGTCCGGGAGGTGTCCGCCCCCGCCCGAATCGCCCGGAACGCCGGACATTGAGCTTCAACAACCACCTGAACAAGGCCTGCTGGGCCTGCGGCACCCTCTGGCACACTGTGTGCCGACGACCCGACGGGGAAGGGTCATGACACCTGGGGGCGGGGCGGATGAGTAGCGCGGGCACTGTGCTCGGCGGGCGGTACACGCTGGTCGAGAAGATCGGCGGCGGGGGGATGGGCGCGGTCTGGCGGGCCGATGACGAGGTGCTGGCACGACCGGTCGCCGTCAAGATCCTCCGCGCGGACCTGTTCGAGGACGACACCGCCGTCCAGCGCTTCCGCCGCGAGGCCCAGCTGGTCGCCGCGATCGACCACCCGGGCATCGTGGACGTCCACGACTACGGCGAGAGCGGCGGCGGCAGTGGCGGAGGCGGCAGCGGCCACGGCGACGGCGGCGAGGACGGTGACGAGCGCTGCGCGTACATCGTGATGGACCTGATCGAGGGCCGTCCGCTGGACCGGGTGCTCAAGGACGACGGCCCGATGAGCGCCGAGCGCGCCCTCGGCCTGCTCGCCGACGCCCTGGACGCGCTGCACGCCGCCCACCGGCGCGGGATCGTGCACCGCGACCTCAAGCCCTCCAACCTGATGGTGCGCGAGGACGGCGGGGTGGTCATCACCGACTTCGGCATCGCCCGGGCCGTCGCCAGCACCAAGCTCACCGCACCGTACGCGATCATCGGCACCGCGGCCTACATGTCCCCCGAGCAGGCCTCGGGGGAGGCCACCGGCCCGGCCTCCGACCTCTACTCGATCGGCGTGGTCTGCTACGAGCTGCTGGTCGGGCGGGTCCCCTACCTGGGGGAGGGGCCGCTGCAGGTCGCGCTCAAGCACGTCAACCAGCCGGTGCCGGAACTGCCGGAGACCTTCCCGGCGGCGGTGCGGGCGCTGGTCGCCACCGCGTTGGCCAAACGGCCCGAGGACCGCTTCGAGAGCGCCGCCGGGATGGCGGCGGCGGCCCGCGTGGCGATCGGCCTGCCGGGGGCGCCGCGCAGGGCGGTGGACAGCGGGACGATCGACCTGCGGCCGGGGGCGGGAGCGGTGCCCGCGGGCGCGGGGACTCCGGGCGCGCCCGACCAGGTCGTGAAGGCGGACCCGCGGGCGGACACCGAGCCGGGCGGACGCCGCTCGCGCCGCGCCCTGCTGCTGCCGATCGTCGTCCCGGTCGTCATCTCGATGGGTACGGCGACAGCGCTGCTGATCGACCGCAGCCCCGGCAACTCCACCGCGGCCGTGCCACCCGCCGCCCAGCCAACCGTGGTGGTGACCGTCCCGGCGGCCCCGAGCACCACCACCCCGGCCGCCACCACCCCCGCGTCCGCGAGTGCGCAGCCGACGGACACCCCCTCGGGCAATCCGGCCGCCGACCAGCCGTCCGGCGGCCAACTGCCCGCACCGGTACCGGCCCAGGGCGGGAACGGCGGGAACGGCGCGGCCCAGGGCCACGGCGGCGGGGCCTCGAACGGCGGCTCCTCGGGCGGTTCGAGCGGCGGCTCGAACGGCGGCTCCTCCGGCGGGCAGGCCAACCAGCCCGCGGGCGGGGGCGGTGCGGCGAACCAGCCACCGGGCCATCCCGGCAACTCCACCTCGCAGGGCGGCACTTCCAGCGGCTCGCCCTCCGGCGGCAACCCGCCCGCCCCGCAGTCCCCGGCCCGGCCGGCCTCCTGCGGCGGCGACAGCTGGACCCGCATCGTCAGTGTCCAGTACGGCCTGCCGATCGGTATGGCCAGCGACAGCCTCGCGGCCTCCACCCCGATCGTCCTGGGCGGGGCCTCGCAGTACGGCTGGGTGGTAACGCCCGGCAACTGGTACCAGTACAACGCCTGCAACGCCAACGGCCCCCAGCTCGTCCAGGTCTTCCAGAGCGACGCCGTGACGCTCAGCCCCGGCATGACCTTCCTGAACGACTGGACGGTACAGAAGACCGTCTCAGGGGCCTACACACTGGCGGCGGGTCAGAGCTGCATGACCGCCAACGGTGAGGGCCGCAACATCACCATGCAGACCTGCACCCCCGGTCTCAAGGCACAGGAGTGGCGGTTCCAGCAATGACACGGAACGACGGCGTGGTGCTGTACTGGCGTCCCCTGTGCACCTACTGCATGAAGCTGCGCTTCGGCCTGCTCTTCACCCGGCTCCGCTACAGCCGGCGCTTCACCCGGGTGAACATCTGGAAGGACCCGGACGCCGCCGCCTTCGTCCGCTCGGTCGCGGACGGCAACGAGACCGTCCCGACGGCAACCGTGGGCGGCCGTCCGATGGTGAACCCCTCGCTGCGCCAACTGCTGGACGCCGCGAGGCAATACAGCGAGTAAGCGCCCGCTCGCCGGGCGGGCGGCGCTATCAGACCGCCGCCCGCCCGGGCAAGGGCAGGCGGTGGCGGGACCTCGCCACCCGGGCGTCAAGAGTGTGTATGGAAAGTTCTACAGAGATGTAAAAGTCGGTCGGTCGATGATCGATTTCGATCGCCGGACCAGCGACCGGTGGTCGATCTGTCGTCGGCGCAGGCGGTCGGCCCTGGTTCGAGTGGGAACCCACTGCAAGTCCGGGTGGATTGACCCGATTTGACCACCACTTGAATCCCTTTACCTACTGGCGGGACCTGGCCAATAACTGAGGCAGACCTGTCAATTCACCTGCTGGATTGTCATGCTTCTGTACACCCCTCAGCGGTAGCCCCCCACCCCCACCCCTCGGTGGCGAGCCGCTCGACCGCACGGGGTTTCAGCACGTCAGCGCCCGTTCCGCCCCACAGGTGCCGACCCCGGCCCCCGGGACGCGGTGCGACCGCGCCCACACGCGGTTTCCCGGAAGGACTCGTACGTGAAGCGAAAGCTCGCCGCTGTCGCCGTACTCTCGGCCACGGCCATGTTGACCGGTGTCGTCCAGGTTGCCACCACCGCCCAGGCCGCCCCCGCGGCCCCCTCGCTGCAGGCGCAGGCCGCCCAGCAGCACGAGGCCGTGCTCGCGGTGGCCAACGGCCAGTCCGCCCCGCTGGCCGGGGCGCTCGGCCTCGGCGGCCAGGAGAAGCTGGTGGCCAAGGACGCCGTCGTCGACAAGGACGGCACCCGGCACCTGCGCTTCGAGCGCACCTACGCCGGCCTGCCGGTCATCGGCGGCGACCTGGTCGTCCACCAGAAGGCCGACGGCGCGGTGAAGTCGGTCGACAAGGCGGTCTCCGCCCAGATCGCGCTGCCGAGCCTGACCCCGAAGATCCCGGCGGACAAGGCCGCCGCCCAGGCCTCCGGCGCGGTCAAGGCGACCGTCGGTCAGACCATCGACTCCGACGAGTCCCCGCTGGTCGACGTTCACCAGACCGGCCAGGCCCAGCTGGTCGTCTGGGCTACCGACGGCAAGCCGCGGCTGGCCTACCGGACCACCGTCGAGGGCACCCGCGCCGACGGCACCCCGAGCGCGCAGATCCTCGTGACCGACGCGGCCAACGGCCAGGTCCTCTCCACCCACGAGAAGATCGAGACTGCCGCCGGCACCGGCACCGGCATCTTCGTCGGCCAGGTCCCGCTCAACACCAACCAGAACGGCTCGCAGTTCGAGCTCAAGGACACCGGCCGTGGCGGCCAGTCCACCACCGACATGAGCAACGGCGAGTCCGGCAGCGGGTCGCTGTTCGCCAACACCAGCAACAGCTTCGGCGACGGCACCAACAACAACCGCGAATCCGCGGCCGTGGACGCCCAGTTCGGTGCCGCCACCACCTGGGACTTCTACAAGAACACCTTCGGCCGCAACGGCATCCGCAACGACGGCGTCGGCGCCCTCAGCCGGGTGCACTACGGCTCCAACTACGTCAACGCGTTCTGGAGCGACGACTGCTTCTGCATGTCGTACGGCGACGGCAACAACAACAGCGCGCCGCTCACCGAGATCGACGTGGCCGGCCACGAGATGTCCCACGGCGTCACCGCGGCGACCGCCGCACTGAACTACTCGGGCGAGTCCGGCGGCCTCAACGAGGCCACCTCGGACATCATGGGCACGATGGTCGAGTGGTACGCCAACCTGCCCTCCAACCCGCCGAACTACTGGATCGGCGAGCTGATCAACCTGCGTGGCGACGGCAGCCCGCTGCGCTACATGGACCAGCCGAGCAAGGACGGCTCGTCGGCGGACTACTGGGACCCGAACGTCGGCAACCTGGACGTGCACTACTCGTCCGGCGTGGCGAACCACTTCTTCTACCTGCTCTCCGAGGGCAGCGGCGCGAAGAGCATCAACGGGTTCGACTACAACAGCCCGACGGCCGACGGCTCTTCGCTCGCGGGCATCGGCCGGGACAAGGCCGCGCAGATCTGGTACCGCGCGCTGACCGTGTACTTCACCTCGACGACCGACTACGCGGGTGCCCGTGCGGCCACCCTCAGCGCGGCGTCGGACCTGTACGGCGCGAGCAGTGCCGAGTACAACGCCGTCGCGGCCTCCTGGACCGCGGTCAACGTCAACTGACTCGGGCCTGAACCGGGTCGGGCCCGAGTTGGGCAGGCCCGCCCGGGACGCGCCCGAGCGGGGCCCGGTCGGACTGTGGGTGCCGAACGGCCGGGCGTGACGGCGGGGGCGACGGTGTGCGGACCACCGTCGCCCCCGCCGTCCTGTGTACGGCGCTGTCCTGGTGGACCGCCGGGAGACCGAAGGCCTCCTGGTAGTCGGCTTTCGCGGCGGGGACGTCCGCCACGAAGGGCGTGGTGACTTCTAGTTCGTCCAGACCGGTGTGCACGGGTGGCCTCCAGTTGTCGTGGGGTACGCGCGAAGCCGGGATGGCATGCCGGACTGACGTGCCATCAGCTCGCTTCGTCGCCGTGGAGTTCCTGGGAGGCCAGTACGGCGTCGCCGTGCACGGCCGCCCAGGCGCCGAGGGCGCGGATCGGGTCGAGCAGGGCGGTGCCGGCCTCGGTCAGCGTGTAATCGACGCGGGGCGGGGCCTCGGCGTAACGGCGGCGCTCCACCAGGCCGTTGTACTCCAGCCGGCGCAGCGACTCGTTGAGCACCTTCGGGCTGAGGCCGCCGATCCGGTCCAGCAGGGATCGGGGGCGCATCGGGCCGCACTCGCCGAGGACGTACACCACCACGCTGTCCCAGCGGTTGGCGATCACCTCGAAGGCCAGCCGGGCACGGCAGTCCGCGGCGAACAGCCCGCCGCCCAGGTCGTGGTCCGCCCGGTCCTCGATGACGTCCTCGGTCCCCATGCGTCCATCCTGCCCGATCCGTTGCCTACCGGGCGGTGTGCATCGGCCCGTCTAGCGTCCGGAGCGCGACATCGGACGTGATGAGGAGTGGATGGACCATGCGGATCGGGATTCTCGGTACGGGCTCCATGGCGGCCGCGCTCGGCGGGGTCTGGGTGCGGGCCGGGCACGAGGTGCGGGTGGGCGGGCGTGACGTGGCGGCGGCCCGGAAACTCGCCGTGGGGATCGGGGCCGTGGGTGGTGGCGAGCCGACGGAAGCCGTGCGCTTCGGGGAGGCGGTGTTGGTCGCGCTGCCGGCCACGGCGGCGGTGCCGGTGGTCGGGTCACTGGCGGGTGAACTGGCCGGGCGGGTGCTGCTGGACTGCACCGTGCCGATGGCCCCGGGCGCGGACGGACCGGCCCTGACCACGGCAGGAGCCAGGGACTCCGTCGCCCGGCGGCTCGCCTCGGCGGCTCCGGCGGCGCGGGTGGTGAAGGTGTTCGGCATCTGCCACGAGAGCATCTGGTCGCTGCCGCGGCCGAGCTTCGAGGGTGCGCCGCTCGGGGTGCCGTACTGTACGGACGACCAGGGCGCCGGGGACCTGACCGCTGATCTGGTGGGCTCGATGGGCTGCGTGCCGGTGCACTGCGGCGGTCTCGACCGGGCAGGGCTGCTGGAGGCGGCGGCGGTGTTCGCGATCGGGGTGTGGTGGTCGGGCGGCGAGGCCCGGCACGTCTTCCCGTCTCCCGCGTTGGCGCCGGGGGCGGTGGACGACGCGGAGTAGAGGGCGGGTGGCGGAGCTCCGGTGACAGACGACGAGTAACAACTGGCAGATATCAGCGAACAGATGACAGCGAACAGGGTTCATCATCTGTTCGCTGTCTCTGTCATTCGTCAGCTGTTGGCTGTCCGCCGTCATGCCAGGTCCTTGCGGATCCGGTCCAGGACCAGCCCGGCACCGGTGTAGCCGATGCCGAGCATCCACAGGTCGTCGTCCACCTCGTACACCCGGCCGTTGCGGACGGCCTCCAGGTCCTTCCACAGCGCGCCCTCGGTGATCCTGGTGCGGTCGGACTTCGACGCGTCCCCGTACACCGAGTAGAAGATGACGTCGGCCGCCGCCTGGTCCACCTGCTCCGGGCTGATCTCCAGCGAGAACCCGGACTTGTCCTGGTTGGCCGGGCGGCCGAGGCCGAGGTCCTTGAACAGCGAGCCGACGAAGGTGTCGTTGAGGTAGAGCCGGGTGGGCGCGCCTGCCAGGAAGCGCGCCATCTCGACCCGGGTGGCCGCCGCCTTCGCCGGCCCGCCCAGCGCGGTGACCACGTCCCGCAGCTCCGTCCGGTACGCCGCGTCCACCACCCCGGCCTCGCTCTGGCGGCCCATGGCCTCCGCGTGCAGTCGGACGTTCTCCTTCCAGGTCGGGCCGGTGGTCTTGGACAGCACCGTCGGCGCGATCTCGGACAGCTGGTCGTACCGCTTGTCGTCGCGGACCTGGTTGCTCAGGATGAGGTCCGGCCGCAGCGCCGCGATCGCCTCCAGGTTGGGCTGGCCGATCGTGCCGACCGCCTTCGTCCCGGCCAGCCGCTCGGCGGGCAGGTAGCCGGGGAACGGTGCGCCCTCGCTGACCGTCGTGGCGCCGACCGGGCTCAGCCCGAGGGTGACCACCGAGTCCAGGGCGTCGGTGTCCAGCGCCACCACCCGGCCGGCCCGGGCCGGTACGGCGCTCCTGCCGCGCGCGTGCTCGACCGTCCGGGTGCCGCCGGAGCCGGACGGGGCGCCGTCCGGTGCGGGGGAGCCGCTTCCGCAGGCGGCGATGGCCAGGCCCGGGGCGAGCCCGGCGGCGAGGCCGAGCGCTGCGCGGCGGCTGAGGGTTCGGGGCATCGGCGACTCCTCCAACGGACGGACACCTCCGCCGGCGGAGCAGTGGCCGCCGACGGCCGGACGGGGCCGCGGGAACCCTGCCCGCCCGGTGGCCCCGCTACGCCTCGGAGCCGTACTCCCGTCGCTGTCGCAGCAGTTCGGCGTACTCGGCCTGGACCCGGCGGTCCATCGCCAGGGCGAACTGGGCGTCGGCGACGGTACGGGCGAGCGGCCGGACCCGCAGGATGCGCTCGGTGAGCCGGGCCGCCTCGCCGGGAGGCAGCGGGGTGTCGCCGGAGAGCGCGCTGAGCAGGTGCTCGCTGACCACCTCGATGAAGATCTCCGCGATGGCGTCGACGTACTCCCGGGTGCGACGGCTGGCGTCCAGGACGGCCGCGAGCGGGACGCCCTCGGCGACCAGCTCGGTGGTGGCGTCCATCAGCCGCCGGCTGACGTGGGTGATCCCGTCCTCCTCGATCGAGATGTAGCCCTGGGCGATCGCCTCGGCGGTGTTCTCCTCGGTGAGCTGGTCCCCGAACGCGGCCTTCAGCTCCTCCCAGTCCAGCCGGACGGGGGTCTCGTCCGACCACGGGGCGACGATCGCGGCCTCCAGCCCGATCAGTCCGGCGACGTCCCGGCCGCTCTCGCCGGCGCCGATCAGTTCGGCGATCCCGCCCAGGGTGTGGCCGCGTTCGAGCAGTTCGCCGATCATCCGCAGCCGGGACAGGTGCTCCTCGCCGTACCAGGCGATCCGGCCCTCCTTGCGGGGCGGTTGGAGCAGTTTGCGCTCGCGGTAGAAGCGCAGGGTGCGAGTGGTGATCCCGGCCGCTTCGGCCAGTTCCTCCACCCGGTACTCGCGTTTTCTGTCGTCCGCAGCAGCTCTGGCCTTGTCCACGGCGATCAGCATAGGTCCGTCACCTCGACGGGGGGCCTCCGGGAACTCGGGGAACTGCCGGTGAATCCGGGCCGTCGCGCTTCTTCCATCCGGTGTCAGCAAGGGCTACCCTGCCAACCGTGCCAGTGATTACTGGCGTGATCGGCAGGGTTCCGGGGACGGTCCGGGAGGTTCCCGGACCGCGACCCCCGGAAGAGCGTGACGACCACCGCCCCACCCTTCAGAAGGAGGCCGCATGGCATCCAGCAGCAAGCGCCCCCGCTCCGGCGCGTCCGCAGCGACCGACCCAGGTGCTGCGGCGGACCCGGGCGCCGCGACCGGCACCAGTGCTGCGGCGGAGGCCGTACCGCACGTGCGGGTGGCGGTGATCGGCTCCGGCTTCGGCGGCCTCGGAGCGGCCGTCCGGCTGCGCCGCGCCGGGATCACCGACTTCGTCGTCCTGGAGCGCGCGGACTCCGTCGGCGGCACCTGGCGCGACAACAGCTATCCCGGCTGCGCCTGCGACGTGCCCTCGCACCTCTACTCCTTCTCCTTCGCGCCCAACCCCTACTGGCCGCGCAGCTTCTCCGGCCAGCCGGACATCCGCGCCTACCTGGAGAAGGTCGCCGGCGTCTTCGGCCTCCGCCCGCACCTTCGCTTCAACGCCGAGGTGCTGGAAGCGCGTTGGGACAGTGAACAAACCCGCTGGCGGATCACCACCTCGGCCGGCCAGTGGACCGCCGACGCCGTGGTCTCCGCCGCCGGACCGCTCGCCGACCCGCAGATCCCCGACCTGCCCGGCCTCAGCACCTTCCCCGGCAGGGTGTTCCACTCCTCCCGCTGGGACCACGACTACGACCTGACCGGCAAGCGCGTCGCCATGGTCGGCACCGGAGCCTCGGCCGCCCAGATCATCCCGTCGATCCAGCCGAAGGCCGGAAAGCTGACGGTCTTCCAGCGCACCCCGGCCTGGGTCCTGCCGCGCCGCGACCGGGAGATCACCCAGCTGGAGAAGTGGCTCCACGGCCGACTGCCGGTCACCGCCAAGATCCGCCGGGGCACCCTGTTCGCGCTCCGCGAGATCCAGGTGGACGCCTTCGTCCGCCGACCCGGACTGCTGCGCCTCGTCCAGCGACTCGCCGAACGCCACATCGCCCAGGGCATTGCCGACCCGGCACTGCGCGCCAAGCTCACCCCGGACTACCGGATCGGCTGCAAGCGGATCCTGCTCAGCAACACCTACTACCCGGCGCTTGCCGCCGCCAACACCGAGGTGGTCTCCTCGGGCCTGCGCGAGCTGCGCGGCTCCACCCTGGTCGCGGCCGACGGCAGCGAGCACGAGGTGGACGCCATCGTCTTCGGCACCGGCTTCCACGTCACCGACATGCCCATCGGCGCCCGGGTGTTCGGGGTGAACGGGACGAGCCTGGCGGAGGAGTGGAAGGACGGCATGGAGGCGCTGCGCGGCTCCACCGTGCACGGATTCCCCAACCTCTTCTTCGTGATCGGCCCCAACACCGGCCTCGGCAACAGCTCGATGATCCTCATGATCGAGTCCCAACTGAACTACATGATCGATGCGTTGACCACGCTTCACTCGGTCGGCGCCGCCGCCATGCAGCCCACCGTCCGCGCCCAGCGGCAGTGGAACCTGGAACTGCAGCACCGGATGGACCGCACCGTCTGGACCACCGGCGGCTGCCGCAGCTGGTACCTGGACCCGAGCGGCAGGAACACCGTGCTCTGGCCCGGCTCCACGACCTCCTTCCGGCGCGCCACCCGCAAGGTCGACCTCGGCGAGTACGAGCTGATCATGCGCACCGCCCCGACCGCCGCCCGAACCGTCCAGGAGGCCAACGCATGAGTTCCGTCCAGCTTCCCGCGGAGTACGTACCGCCCGCGCCCGTCGAGGAGTTGGGCATCCGCTCGGCCGACGGCATCCGGCTGCACGTCGAGGTGCACGGCCGGCCCGGAGCGCCCACCGTGGTGCTCTCCCACGGCTGGACCTGCTCGACCGCGTTCTGGGCTCCGGTGATCCGCCAACTCGCCGACCGCTACCGGGTCGTGGTCTACGACCAGCGCGGCCACGGGCGCAGCGAGATCCCGCCCAGCCGCGCCCGCTACTCCACCCGGGCACTCGCCGAGGACCTGGCCGCCGTGCTCGCCCGGACCGTTCCGGCGGGGGAGCGGGCGGTGCTGGCCGGGCACAGCATGGGCGGGATGACCATCATGGCCGCCGGTGGCCGACCCGAGGTCGCCGAGCGCACCGCCGCCAACGTCCTGATCTCCACGGGCCCGAGCGAGCTGGTCGCCGAACTCACCGTCCTGTCGGACGTCGTCCGCGCCCCGGGCCTGCGGCGCTTCCTGCACCGGCAGCTGCTGCGCTCCCGGATGCCGCTCGGTCCGGTCTCGGCGGTCAGCCGGGCGGCGCTCAAGTACGCCACAATGGGGCCGAGTTCGCCGGCCGGCCAGGTCGAGGCGACGGCCCGGATCGTGCACGCCTGCTCCGCCGCGGTCCGCTTCCACTGGGCCGGAGTGCTCGACCGCCTGGACGTACGGGCCGGGCTCGGCCGGGTCACCGCCCCCACCGCCGTGGTGGTGGGCACCGCGGACCGGCTGACCCCGCCGGTGCACGCCCACCGGATCGTCGCCGAACTGGCGGACCCGCAGGGGTTGTTGCTGCTCCCGGGGGTCGGGCACATGGCGCCGCTGGAGCGGCCGGTGGAGGTCGCCGCCGAAATCCACCGGATGGCCGCCGCGTACCTGACCGGTGCCGCTTCCGATGCCGCCTCCGCCGCTGCCTCGGCCGCTGCTTCCGTCGACGCTCCCGCTGCTGCTTCCCTCCCTGCTCCCGTCGCCGCTCCCGTCGTTGAGAGGACCACCGTCGCATGAGCGCCGTCCCGTCGTTGTCCGCGCAGGTCGTCGTCGTCACCGGGGCCGCCCGCGGGGTCGGCGCCTCGCTGGCCCGTAAGCTGGCCCGGCGCGGGGCCAAGGTCGCGCTGCTCGGCCTGGAGCCGGAGGAGCTGAAGGCCGTCGCGGCGCAGTGCGGCGCGGCCGCCACGGCGTGGGAGGTGGACGTCACCGACCTGGAGGCGCTCAGTGACACCGCCGACCGGATCAAGGAGCACTACGGTCGGATCGACACCGTGGTCGCCAATGCCGGGATCGCGATCGGCGGACCGCTGGCCGACAGCGACCACCGGGCGTTCAGCCGGGTGATCGAGGTCAACCTGCTCGGCAGCGTCGCCACCGCGCGGGCCTTCCTGCCGGCGCTCGTCGAGAGTCGCGGCTACCTGCTGCAGGTCGCCTCGCTCGCCGCGCTGACGCCCGCACCGCTGATGAGCGCGTACTGCGCCAGCAAGTCCGGGGTGGAGGCCTTCGCCCACTCGATCCGCGCCGAGGTCGCCTATCAGGGGGTCAAGGTCGGGGTGGGGTACCTGAGTTGGACCGACACCGACATGGTGCGCGGCGCCGACGAGGACACCGTGCTGAAGCAGATGCGCGGCCGGCTGCCGTGGCCGGCCAACAAGACCTATCCGCTGGAGCCCGCGGTGGACCGGATCGTCGCCGGGATCGCCCGTCGGTCCGCCCATGTGTACGCCCAGGCCTGGCTGCGCGGGATGCAGCCGGTCCGGTGGTTGCTGCCGAGCCTGATCGCGGTGGTCGGCTCCCGTGACGTGGCCAAGCTCGCCCCGCAGCTCGCGGCCACCGCCGCCTCGCGACTGCGCGCAGTCGGGGCCGGCGGCGCCGCGGACACGGCGGCGCGCACGACCCGGTCGGGGGCGGACGGCTGACAGCTGACGGCGAACGGATATCAGCTGACAGATGACAGATTTCGAATTATGAAATCTGTCATCTGTCATCTGTCATCTGTCATCTGTCAGCTGTTCCTTGTCAGTTGCCGACGTCGCCCGTCTACCCGTCGCCCGTCACCCGTCCGCGATCCCCGCCAGCACCCGCAGAGCCCACGCCAACACCGGCAACGAGGGCGAGGCCAGCCCCACCCGCACCGCGGACGGCGTGCTCCGCGGATCCACCGCGAAGGCCGCCGCGGGTGTCACCGAGATCCCCGCCCGCGCCGCCGCAGCGACGAAGGTCTCCGCCCGCCAGCTGCCCGGCAGCTCCCACCACAGGTAGTACGAGCACGGGTCCGCCCGCAGCCGCTGCCCCGCGAGCGCCTCCCGCGCCAGCGCCTGCCGCACCGCCGCGTCCGTCCGTTTCGCCGCCGTCACGGCGGCCAGCGTCCCGTCCCCGATCCAGCGCACCGCCGCCTCCAGCGCGAAGCCGCTCGGCGTCCACCCACCGGTCCGCAGCGCCCCCGCGACCCGTTCGCGCAGCCCGTCCGGGACGACCGCGAACCCGACGGTCAGCCCCGGCGCGAGCCGCTTGGACAGGCTGTCGACCAGCACCGTCCGCTCCGGCGCGAGCGCGGCGAGCGGCGCGAGCTCGGGACGCAGGAAGGACCAGATGGCGTCCTCGACCACCGGCAGGTCCAGTCGGCGCAGTTCCGCCGCCAGCGCGACCGCCCGCTCGGGCGGCTGGCTGATGCCGAGCGGGTTCTGCAGCCGGGGCTGGAGGTACACCGCGCTCAGCGGCGCCGTCCGGTGGGCCGCCGCGACGGCGTCGGGCCGCAGTCCGTGCTCGTCCACCGCGAGCGGCACCAGCCGGACACCCAGCCGCCCCGCCACCGCCTTGACCACCGGGTAGGTCAGCGCCTCGACCCCCAGCCGCTGCCCGGGCGCCACCAGCGCGGCGAGCGCCCCCGCGACGGCCTGTCGTCCGTTGCCCGCGAACAGCAGCCCCCGCGCATCGACCTCCCAACCGCCCGTGCCCGCCGTCAGCAGCCCGGCGAAGGACTGCCGTGCGGCGTCCGTCCCGGCCGCGCCGACCGGTCGCAGCGCCTCCTCCAGCGCGTCCGCCCGCAGCAGGGGCGTCAGTGCGCCGGCCAGCAGTTCGGCCTGCCCGGGCGCGCTCGGGTAGTTGAGTTCCAGGTCGATCGGCGCGGTGGCCGGTTCGGCGAGGGCGATCCGCCCGTTCTCCCCGGACCGCCCCCCGGCTCGGACGAAGGTGCCCCGCCCGACCTCCCCGACGGTCAGCCCGCGCCGGACCAGTTCGCGGTAAACCCGGCCCGCCGTCGAGGCGGCGATGCCCCGCCGGCGGGCGAAGGCGCGTTGGGTGGGCAACTGCTGGCCGGGCCGCAGCCGTCCGCTGGTGATGTCGGCGGCGACCTCGTCCGCGATCAGCCGGTAGTCGTCCATGGCGAACCAACCCCTCGCTCCCCGCATTCGGCGATTGCACCGAGTGCAAAGTCATCATTGCATCGAGATCACTCCGCGCCCTAGCCTCGACGCATGGACGAGCTGATGAACGTCACGGGCGCCCTGCACGCGGTGGACGGCCACGCGGTGCTCGGCATCGCCGCGGTGGCGCTGGGCATGGTGCTGTCACCGGGGCCGAACATGATCTACCTGGTCTCGCGCTCGATATCCCAGGGCCGCCGCGCCGGACTGGTGTCGCTGGCAGGCGTCGCCGCCGGGTTCCTGGTCTACCTGGTCGCGGTGACGGCCGGGGTGGCGGCGGTCTTCTCGGTGGTCCCCGTCCTCTACACCGTGATCAAGTTGGCCGGGGCCGGCTACCTGCTCTGGCTGGCCTGGAAGGCGGTCAAGCCCGGCGGCACGGCGGTCTTCGCCCCTCAGGAACTGCCCCCGGACCCGCCGCGTCGCCTGTTCGCGATGGGCTTCCTGACCTGTCTGCTCAACCCCAAGATCGCCGTCATGTACATCTCGCTGCTGCCCCAGTTCGTGGTCCCCGAGCGGGGCCACATCGCGGTGCAGAGCCTGGTGCTCGGCCTGGTCCAGATCACGATCGCGGTCGGCATGAACGGCCTGATCGCGATGAGCGCGGGCAGCATCGCCGGGTTCCTCGGCCGCCGCCCGGTCTGGCTGCGTGTCCAGCGCTACGTGATGGGCACCGTCCTCGCCGGCCTCGCGGTGCGCATCGCCGCCGACCGCGCCAGGACGGTGGCGGCCTGAGAGCGGTCCAAGGCGGCCTACCAGGCCCAGGAGGCCCAGGAGCCCCCGGCCGCGGCCCGCAACACCTCGTACCCCGCTCGGACGAGGCGCCCGTCCGGTGCCGGTGCGGTGTTGGCGAGGACGGCGACGGCGGTCGGGCCCTCGGGCGAGAACCCCGCGAAGCTGGTGAACCCCCGGGTGCCGCCGGAGTGGAAGTACAGGTCGCGACCGCCCGAGCGGCGGTGCATCCAGACGAGGCCGAGCCGGTCCGTCGAGTGGGGCAGCCGCAGCCGTAGCCGTTGGACGTTCCGCAGGGCGGCACCCAACTCGCCGCCCGTGCCCACGGCGTGGGCCCGCAGGTAGCGCAGCAGATCGGCCCCGGACGACCGCACGGCGCCCGCCCCCGGCAGTCCGGGGATGCGCCAGGGCGGTACCGGCCGTCCGCGGCGGTACCCGACGGCCAGACCCGGGGCGTCCGGGGCGCACGTCGTGGAGCGCAGCCCGAGCGGTCCGCATACGCGTTCGGCGAGCAGCTCCTCGTACGGCAGTCCGCCCCTCTCGGCGAGCAAGCGCCCGAGGAGGCCGACTCCGTAGTTGGAGTAGCCGTACCGACTACCGGGTCTGCCGCGCACCGTCGTTCGGGCCAGGCCGCGGCGCAACTGGTCCTCACCGTAAGTCGCGTACGGATTGGTGAACCAGGCGGGCGCGGCGCTGGCGAGCAGGCCCGGCGGCAGCCGGGGCAGTCCCGAGGTGTGGGTGGCCAGGTGCAGCAGTCGCACCGGGTCGGCCGAACGCACCTTCGCCGGGCGCCAGTCGGGTGGCAGGTGGTGCTCCAGCCGGTCGTCCAGGGCGAGTTCGCCCCGCGCGGCCATCTGCGCCAGCAGCAGTGCGGTGAAGGTCTTCGTCACCGAACCGAGTTCGAAGACGGTCTCCGGCGTGCACGGCGGCGCGACCGGTGCGAGGCCGAGCCGACCGTGGCACCGGACCTGTTCCCGGTCCCCGCGCGCGACGGCCACCGTGACGGCGGTCGCGTACGGCTCGGCTGCCCGCAGCGTCGCCGCGACCGCGGTGGCCAGTTCGCTCACGCGGGCGCCGGTGTGCCGCCGAGCGCGCGCGAGAGCGCGACGGTGGCCGCCACCACCCCGACGACGGCGGTGTGTTCGTGCTCGCGGAAGGTGTCCTCCGGGTCCTCGTGGACGGGTGTGACGGCGTCGCGCGGGATCAGTCCGTCCGGGTGCTGGAGCGCGGCCAGTGCCTCCCACCCGGTCCGGCCGGTGACCGGCTCGCCGATGCACGAGTCGACGATGAGCAACTCGCCCACGAGGTCCCACTCTCCGGTATCCAGCCAGACATCGAGCCAGACCGGCAGCCAGTCGCGCAGGTAGTCGCGCATCGGTTCGGGCAGGCAGTCGGGCCGGGAGCCCCAGTCGGTGAGGTGGAACACGGTGTGGGTGACCTGGTAGCCGATCCCCCAGGCGATGGTCCACGGCTCGGGGCGGCCGCCGAGCCAGGTCGCCCGGGCCAGCGCGGACCAGTCCGGCCGGTGTTCCAGTCCGGCGATCCGCCAGGCGTTGGCGAGGGCGAGTCGGCGGCTTCCCTGCATTTCGAGGGCGTGGACGGCCCGGAGCCGGCCGAGGGAGTTCAGCAGCTCCTCCAGGGCGGCGTGGCGGTAGCCCGCCCGGGCGAAGTGGGCGTAGGTCTCCAGCGGGTCGGTGATCGCGACGTGCCGCAGTTGTCGGTCGTAGAGGAGGTCGCCCCCGCGCAGTTGGGCCCAGGCGGTCTCGAGGAGTTCCCGCGCCGCCCGGGTGTCGCGCGGACCGGCGACCCCCTCCCGGAGCACCAGGGAGGCGGCCAGCGCGGTCTCGCAGAGCGGCTTGTAGACGTCGTCCGGATCGGCCAGGTCGATGACGGTGCTGTCCGTGAGTCGTCCCCTGCCGTCGGTGTAGTGCGCGTGCAACCAGGCCAGCGCCCGGGTGCCGAGCCGTTGGGCGACGGTGAGCACCTGGGTGTCGGTCATCGCGGACCAGCGTTCAACAGGCCGTGGGCGACGTCGAGTTCCAGCCTCATGCGAGCGCTGCCGGCGCCGACCAGGCGGATCCGTTCCAGGACGGGTTCGATCTCCAGCCGGACCGGACGGCCGTCGGCCCGGGCCCAGGCGAGCCAGCGGGCGAGTCGGACGGCCGTGGTGAGGTCGTTCCGGAGCATGGTGCGGGTCGCGCCCCGGGCGAGGCCCAGGGTGTGGGTGCGGGCGTCCTCGTGAACCGGCCCGTCCAGGCCGGGCAGGGCGAGTACGGACAGCTGCGCCATCCGCACCGACCAGGCCTGCCATCCGGCGGTTTCCGGACCGGGCGACGGCGCGGGGGGCGTGCGCGGCGGAGCGGCGGGCGACACGGCCGCCCCGAACGGCGTCCGGGCCAGCACCCGGTCGGCGGCCCAGTCCTGCCAGCCGATCGCCAGCGCGGCCTCCTCGGACCCGGCAGCCGGAGGAGGAAGGGTGCGCCGGGCCTCGACCAGCAGTTCGGCGGTGGGTCCGTCGGGTTCGGCCCCGGTGAGCAGTTGCGGGGCGAACAGGTCCGCGCCGAGCACCCGTACGGCGGCCAGCAGCGGGCGGGGCGCGGTGGTGTCACGGGCCGTGAGTGCGGCCGGGCCCCCGCCGTCCCGGAGGGCGTCGAGGGTCCGGCCCGCCACCTGCTCGACCGCTGCGGCGTACTCGTCGCGGAGTGACGTGTCGGCGAACGGCATGCGGAGGGTCCCTCCTTCGCACATCCGAGAAGTGGCACTGGGCGCGTGGCCCTGGGCGGAGCGGCCCGGCTACCGGGCCGGCTTCTCCTTGGGGGCCTTGGGCGCCTTGGGAGAGAGGGCCAGCAGCCCGGTCAGCAGCAGCAGGCCTTGGGCCTCCGGCAGGTACGTGGGCGCGTCGGACACGACGGCCTCGTCCTCCACCATCAGACTCGCGAGAGTCTCGGCCTCGGCCAGCGTCGCACTGCACGACGCCGAGGCGGTTTCGGTCCGGAACTGAGTGAGCATCGGATCCGCCTCCTCACCTGGATCGCACCGCCCGGTGGGGCGATGCCTCGTCCGAGACTACGAGCACGATCGATTGCCTGCATCCGCAGCTGGCCGACCAGGTGAGCCGCCCGGGGTGTGGGCGTGGCCGCAGGGAGTCGGTACGGTCGGGGGCATGACCACAGCCTTGATCACCGGCGCGACCGCCGGCATCGGAGCCGCCTTCGCCGGCCGGCTCGCCCGCAGCGGCTACCGGCTCGTCCTGGTGGCCCGGGACACCGAGCGCCTGGAACGCGCGAGCGCCGACCTGCACGCCCGGTACGGCACCGAGGTGGAGGTGCTGACCGCCGACCTCGCCACCGACGAGGGCATCGCCGCCGTCGAGGCGCGGCTCGCCGACGCCGAGCGCCCGGTGGACCTCCTGATCAACAACGCCGGCTTCGGCAACAAGGGCGCCTTCGGGACCGTCCCGCTCCAGGACGAGCTGGACATGCTGAAGGTGCACGTCGAGGCCATCCTGCGGCTGACCACGGCCGCCCTCCCGGGGATGCGCGAGCGTGGCCGGGGTGCGATCGTGAACGTCGCCTCGGTGGCGGCCTTCCTGCCGCGCGGCACGTACGGGGCGAGCAAGGCGTGGGTGGTGAGCTTCACCCAGGGCGTACTGCGCGACCTCGGCGGGACGGGCGTGCGGATGATGGCGCTGTGCCCCGGATTCACCCGGACCGAGTTCCACCAGCGGGCGGGCATGGGCACCGGCAACATCCCGTCCTGGTCCTGGCTGTCGGCCGAGCGCGTGGTGAACGAGGCGATGCGCGACCTCGCCCGCGGCCGTTCGGTGTCCGTGCCGGGCAAGCGCTACAAGCTGGCCGTGGCAGTCGCCCGGGTGCTGCCGTCCGGCAAGCTCGGCGGCCTCTCCTCGAAGGCGGCGCGCACCTACCGGACGAACTGAGGCGCGTACCCCGCCGGACGGACTGAGGCGCGCACCTGCCGGACGGGCTGGGGCGCAGCGGCGGCCGGGCCGGGGCTCGGCAGCGGGAATAGAGTCACGCTCACTATTAGCTTGCCTAACTATGAGCTACTCTCGCTATGCTGAAACCCGACCGACCGCCATGCCCGCCGCTGCGCCCACGCCCCCGCGCGCCCGATCCAGGGAGGCCCGTTCTTGAGGCCCGCCGCCATCGACTGGACCCCGCCCGACCGCGCCGAGGGCGATCCCCGCCCACCGGCCCAGTGGCGGCGCATCCTCGCGCTGTTCCGCCCGTACCGGGGCCGCCTCACCACCGTCGGGCTGCTGGTCGCGGCCTCGGCCGTGGTGTCCGTCATCTCGCCGTTCCTGCTCAGAGCCGTGCTGGACACCGCCATCCCGCAGGGCCGCACCGGGCTGCTCAGCCTGCTCGCGCTCGGGATGATCCTCACCGCCGTGGTGAACAGCATCTTCAACGTGCTGCAGACGCTGATCTCCACCACCGTCGGCCAGCGGGTCATGCACGACCTGCGCACCTCCGTCTACGGCCACCTCCAACGGCAGTCGCTGGCCTTCTTCACCCGCACCCGCACCGGCGAGGTGCAGTCCCGGATCGCCAACGACATCGGCGGCATGCAGTCCACGGTGACCTCCACGGCGACCAGCCTGGTCTCCAACCTCACCGCGGTGATCGCCTCGATCGTGGCCATGGTCGCCCTCGACTGGCGGCTGACCGTCGTCTCGCTGCTCCTGCTCCCGCTGTTCGTCTGGATCAGCCGGCGGGTCGGCCGGGAGCGCAAGAAGATCACCACCGAGCGGCAGAAGCAGCTGGCCGCGATGAGCTCGGCCGTCCAGGAGTCGCTGTCGGTGAGCGGCATCCTTCTCGGCCGCACCATGGGCCGGTCCGACTCGCTCGCCCGGGAGTTCACCGAGCAGTCCGACCAGCTCGCCGACCTGGAGGTGCGGGCCAGCATGGCCGGGCGCTGGCGGATGAACACCATCATGATCGTGATGGCCGCGATGCCCGCGCTGATCTACTGGGCGGCCGGGCTGACCTCCGCCGCGGGCGCGCCGATCGTCTCGGTCGGCACCCTGGTCGCCTTCGTCACGCTCCAGCAGGGCCTGTTCCGCCCGACCGTCAGCCTGCTCTCCACCGGCGTGGACGTGCAGACCTCGCTCGCGCTCTTCCAGCGCATCTTCGAGTACCTCGACCTGCCGGTCGAGATCGCCGAACCGCCGAGGCCGGTCGGCCTGACCGACATCCGCGGCGAGGTCCGCTTCGAGGCCGTCGACTTCCGCTACGACCCCGAGCAGGAGCGCCCGACCCTTACCGGCGTCGAACTCAAGGTCCCGGCCGGGACCTCACTGGCCGTGGTCGGCGAGACCGGCTCGGGCAAGACCACCCTCAGCTACCTGGTGCCGCGGCTGTACGACGTCACGGGCGGCCGGGTCACCCTGGACGGCGTGGACGTGCGCGAGCTGTCCTTCGACACCCTGTCCCGCGCGGTCGGCGTGGTCTCCCAGGAGACCTACCTCTTCCACGCCTCGGTCGCCGACAACCTGCGGTTCGCCAAGCCCGGCGCCAGCGACGCCGAACTGGTCGAGGCCGCCCGGGCCGCGCAGATCCACGAGACCATCGCCGCCCTCCCGGACGGTTACGACACCCTGGTCGGCGAACGCGGCTACCGCTTCTCCGGCGGCGAGAAGCAGCGCCTCGCGCTCGCCCGCACCATTCTGCGCAACCCGCCGGTGCTCATCCTCGACGAGGCCACCAGCGCGCTCGACAACCGCACCGAACAGGCCGTCCAGCAGGCCGTGGACACCCTGGCCGCCGGCCGCACCACCATCACCATCGCGCACCGGCTGTCCACCGTCCGCTCCGCCGACCAGATCGCCGTGCTCGACCACGGTGAGGTGGTCGAACTCGGTACCCACGAGGAGCTGGTGGAGCTGGACGGCCGGTACGCGGCGCTGCTGCGCCGGGAGGCGCCGGAGGCCGCGGCCCTGTCGGAGGCCGCCCTCGGCCACGCGTGAGCCCGTCCGCCTCGGCCACGTGTGACTCCGTGGCCGTTGGCCGCGGACAAGCGGGCCGGCGGCCCGGCGGCCGTCGAGCGCGAGGTGACCGGTCCGAAGGGCGGTCAGGCCGCCTTCGGGATCTCGTTGTAGCTCTCCACGACCTCCTGGCCGGAGAGCCGCTGGATCGCCGCCATCACCTCGTCGGTCACCTGCCGACGGGCCTTCAGCGAACGGGCCTGCCCGTGCAGCTCGTCGAAGTGCAGCGGCTCGCCGAAGCGGACGGTCACCTTCTTGATCCGCGGGATGCGCTTGCCGATCGGCAGGATCTGCTCCGGGCCCTCCAGGGCCACCGGCACCACCGGAACGCCCGCGGTCAGCGCGAGCCAGGCGACGCCCGTCTTGCCCCGGTAGAGCCGGCCGTCCAGCGACCGGGTGCCCTCGGGGTAGATGCCGAAGGCCTTGCCGTCCTCCAGGATCTCCAGCGCCGACTCCAGCGAGGCCTGCGCGGAACGGTAGGTGCCGCGCTCGACCGGCACCGCGCCGATCGCCTCGAAGAAGCCCTTGGAGACCCGGCCCTTGAGCCCGGTGCCGGTGAAGTACTCGGCCTTGGCGAGGAAGTGGACCCGCCGCGGGGCGGTGAGCGGGATCACCACGCTGTCGATGAACGACAGGTGGTTGCTGGCCAGGATCACGCCGCCCTTGCGCGGCACGTTCTCGATGCCCTCGATGACCGGGCGCCAGATCCCCCGCGAAACGGGTTTCAGCACCAGCCTGGTGGCGAGGTCGAGCACGGTTTCCCTCCCTGGACGAACGACCGCCCGGGAGGCGCCCGGGTCAGCAATCAGACCCGCAGACTACGACACCCACCCCGGCGTGCGTCCACTCCCGGAGACCGTGGCGAACACCACGGGCGGGTAGGGTACGGCCGTCCGAACCGAGCAAGACCCCGCAGTACCCAGGAGGAAACGATGGAGAGCGTCGAGGCCATCAAGGAGATGTTCGACCGTTTCGACAAGAACGGCGACGGCAAGATCACCGCTGCCGAGTACGCGCTGGCCGCCAACGAGATGGGCGACCACAGCGTCACCATCTCGATGGCCGAGGCGCTGATCCACGCGATGGACACCCGTCACCAGGGCTTCCTGGACTTCGAGGAGTTCCTGGCCGCGCGTCAGCGCTGAGCCCGCGCGGACGGGGCCGGGTCCGCCCTGCCGGCGGCCCCGGCCCCGTCCGTGGGCCCGTCCTCTACTGTGCCGGGCCCACCGGGAACACCCGGCGCACCACCCGCTCCGCCGCGCCGCCGTCGTCCCAGACGCAGAACTTCGCCCGGAACCGCGCCCGGGCCCCCGGCTCCGGATCCCCCGCGCGCAGCGCCCGCGCCAGCCCGTCCGCGTCCACCGTGACGGCGCCCGGCGGCTCCGCGAACAGGTCGAAGTAGACGCCGCGTTCGCGCTGGTACTCCTCCCAGTCCGGTGCGAATATCACCACCGGACGGTCCAGCACCGCGTAGTCGAACATCATCGACGAGTAGTCCGTCACCAGCGCGTCCGCCGCCAGGTAGAGGTCCTCCACGACCGGGTGCGCCGACACGTCCACGATCTCCGCCGCGTCCGCACCGGTCGTCAGGTCGCCCGGGCCGTCGGTGTGGAAGTAGTGGGTGCGCACCAGCAGCGTGAAGCGCGGGCCCAGCCGCCGGGCCAGCTCCGCCACGTCCAGCAGCGGCACGTAGCCGCCCTTGCCGCCGCGGTGCGTCGGCGCGTACAGCACCGCCGTGGTGCCGGGGCGCAGCCCGAACCGCTCGCGCATCGCCCGGACCTCCTCCGGGGTGGCGTTGGCCAGCCGGTCGTTGCGCGGGTAGCCGGTGTCCAGCATCTCGTACCGGCCGGGGAAGGCCCGGGCGAAGTGCTCGCTGGTGTGCGGGTTGGAGGAGACCAGGAAGTCCCAGCGGTCGATGGCCTCCTGGAGCCGGTCGAAGTCCATCCCCTCGGCGGCCTCGGGGCGGCCCCGCAGGTCCATGCCCATCGCCTTGAGCGGGGTGCCGTGCTGGGTCTGGACGTGCACCGTGCCCTGGCGCTTCGCCATCGTGCGCGGGAAGTTGACGTTGTTGACGAAGTACTTCGCGGTCGCCATCGCCTTGAGGTAGGCGGGAGTGTTGACGATCACGTACGGGACGCCGGGCGGCATGGCGTCGGCCTGCCGACGGTTCTCCACCACCCACACGCCCCGGATCCGCGGGGCGAGTTCCTTCGCCTTCTCGTAGATCGCCGCCGGGTTGCACGCGTAACCCCGGTGCCAGTACGCGGCGTAGACCGCCAGGTGCTCGTCCAGCGGGAGCCGCCGGAAGGCGTTGTACGCGGTGAACCGGGCGCCGCTGCGCACGCCCTTCTTCACAGCAGGCGCCACCGCCCTCGCCCCGCGCTTGAGTTCGCGCGGCAGGCGGCCGGTGCGGCGCAGCTCGGCGTAGGCGATCCGGGCGCCGCGGGCGGCCAGCCGGTACTGCACGCCGCGCACCCCGCCGGGGAAGCGGTAGTCCGCGGGGCGGTGGCGCTCGAAGTGCAGGGCGATCCGGTGGAAGTAGTCCTTGCGCCGGGCGACGGGGACCAGCCCGGGGGTGTCGTAGACGTTCAGCGCCTGGCGGACGGTCCGGTCGAAGACCAGGGTGCGCAGCGACTCCGGGACGGGCCTGCCGGGGCGGTCGGAGCGGTCGATGAAGCCGAAGATGGCGTCGTACTGGGCGAACACGTCGGCGTGCTTGGGGGAGGCGGTGGCGGTGATCGCGCCGTCCCGGCCGCGCCGGTAGAAGTAGCAGGGGCGGTCGAGGTAGCGCAGTCGCTCGGCGGCCAGCAGCGCGGGGTAGGTGACCGAGATGTCCTCGTAGTAGCCGCGGCCGAAGGCGACGCCGAGGCCCTCCAGGAATTCGCGGCGGAACACCTTGTTCCACACCGACATCACGGTCTGGAACAGCGCCGGGTGCTCGGCCAGGGTGCAGCCCTCGACCAGCGGGGAGCCGACCAGCACGTGCCGCCAGGGGTTGGGCTCGCTCCCGCCGTCCGGATAGACGTGGGTGAAGTCGGTGAGCAGCACGTCGGCGGGCACCTCGCGGCGGCGCTCCTGCGCCAGCTCGTCCAGGATCACGCCGACCGTCCGCTCGGGCAGCCAGTCGTCGCTGTCCACGAACCAGACGTACTCGCCGCGCACCTGCGGCAGGGCGGCGGCCCGGGCGCCACCGAGGCCCTGGTTCTCGGTGAGGTGCATCACGCGCAGCCGGGGGTCGCGGGCGGCGTAGGCGTCCAGGATCGCGCCGGAGCCGTCGGGGGAGAGGTCGTCGACCGCGATCACCTCGAAGCGGGTCTCGGCGGCGGGGGTCTCGCCGAGGATCGAGTCGAGGCAGCGCGGCAGGTACCGCTCCACGCCGTGGACCGGAAGCACGATGCTGAGGAGGAGGGACACGCTGGCCGAGTCTACCGATCCGCACGGTGCGACCTGCGGGGACGTCGGGCTGCGGAAGGCGGGCGGTGTGACCGGCGCGTGACGGGGCCCGGAACCGCCGGTGCCGGGCCCCGAGCGGGGCGGCACCGGCAGTCTGGTGGCGGCCCGGCCGACCCTCTACGGCCGGCCGCCGGTCCGGGCACCACGCGGGCCTGGCCACCGCAGCGTCGAGGTGACCGGGCAGTGGCCCGCAGGAGCCGGAGTCTTTCACCGAGTCGCGTCGTTCACGACTCGAACACACGCATGGGTGCGGTGCGGGCACCTGGACGTGTGCATCAGATATTGCTTGGAGGATTGGCGGGAGTCAATCCCTCGAATACGTTCACTTCATGAAGTCGGATGAAGTCGGACGGTGACGCGATGATCGCTTTGTCGACGTGACGGCTGTCCCCTATATGGGGAGCCGGGCGAGGAGCGGCGGGAGGGTGTCGGGGGGCGTCGGGGGAGGCGTCGGCAGCGGTTCCGTCGATACGGCTGCCGCACCGGCCGTCCGCTTCCGTGCGCCCGGCGCATGCCGCGGATGCGGGCGCCGGGTCCGCGCCTCCTGGTCCTGATGACGGGCGGCTGGTCGTGCACCATCATTGATGCCTAGTCGTGATCGCCCGGGCGGCCCCTGGTGCATCGTCAGTTGACGTCGCACGGTACGGTGGCACAACACCAAGGACGGTTGCGCGAAGACCGTCCCTCACGGATAGTCTTCGCCTCACGGCCCTGGCGCCTCGTAGGGGTGGGAAAAACTGATGGAACACATGCAAGTGCGGACTCGGCCCCGTGTGCCGGCGATCCAGTGCGGTGTCGGCGCGACCGGCCGCCGGATCGACCGACACCTGGCCGTGCTCGGCGCGCCCGCGCTCTCGGCGGTGGACACCGCCGAGGCGCTCGGGCTGATAAGGGAGCTGACGCCGCGCGGCGTCGGCACCCCGGCGGCGGCTCGCCGCCGCCACACCCGTGTCTCGCTGCTGGCGCCGCTGCGTCGGCTGAGGCGGAGCCTCTTCGGCGGGCGCGGCTAACAGTCGGTCCCGGGGCCTGGCCCCCGGGTGCGGCCCGGGGCTCGGCGGCCGGACCGTGAGCGACCCGTCGGACCACCCGGTCCGTCGGGTCGTCGGCGTATCCGGGGCCCGGACCGCTGCTCCGGTCCGAACCCCTCACCCTATGCGAGCCCGACGCCCCGGCGCGGGCGGTCGGCGAGGCAGTACGCCCGACCCGCTGACCTGGGTCAGGATGGCGCCATGGCGGACAACAACCACTCCATGTCGGCCGGGTCCACCGGCTCCTTCCAGAGCACCACCCTGGAGATCACCACCGGCAACCGCGAGGTCGCGCTCGACATCACCGACCGCTGCGTCGCGTTCCTCAACGAGCGGGCCCCCGGGCGGGACGGGCTGCTCAACGTCTTCGTCCCGCACGCCACGGCCGGGATCGCCGTCCTGGAGACCGGCTCGGGCAGCGACGACGACTTCCTGGCGGTGCTGCGCGACCTGCTCCCGGCCGACGACCGCTGGCGCCACCGGCACGGCAGTCCCGGCCACGGACGGGACCACGTGGTGCCCGGCCTGGTCGCCCCGCACGCCACCCTGCCGGTGCTCGGCGGTCAACTGGCGCTCGGCGTCTGGCAGTCGGTGGTGCTGATCGACACCAACGGGGACAACCCGCGCCGCACCGTCCGGCTGTCCTTCCTCGGCTGAGCGGTGCCCCGGTGTTTCCGGGGCGGGTGGTCCCGAGCCGCGCGGTTCTTGGCCGGGCGGTTCGGGTCAGCGGCCCGCGGCGACGTGGCCGGCCAGGGCGGCGAGGTAGCGTTCGATCGCCAGGTGCTGGCAGAGCAGCGCGACCGGTCGGCCCAGCCGGGCGTACCAGGCGGACAGCCGGGAGAACGCGGCGACCTCGAACCACACCTCGCCCTCGGCGTCCATCGACACCAGGAACGACTCCTCGCCGCACTCCGGATGGCCGGGCAGCGTCCCGTACGCGAAGCCGATCCGGTCCGGCTCGGCCACGGTCCACACCACTCGGCAGGGGATCACCAGCCGCGGCCACCGGCTGCCCGGCAGGCTCAGCCGCAGCAGCACGGTGGCTCCCTCCCGGGCGGGGCCGCCTGGGTACACGGCGAACCCGGTCCCCAGTTGGCTGCCCCACCCGAGCACGTACCGCCCGGCCCGCTCCAGCACCTCCGGCCCGTGCCCGAGGTGCACCCGCCGCCGCAGATGCGCGTACCCGTCCGGCAGCCGGCCGCGGCGGGTGGCCCCGACCTCGGGGTAGGTGGGCTCGGTGGCCCGGGCGGCCCGTAGCCGCTGTTGAAGATCGCCAACCATGGCGGCCACGGTAGTCGGGCGTTGGGGGAGCGCTTGGGGCGGGGCGCCTTGAGGTGGGGAGCCTTGGGGTGGGGCGCCTTGGGGTGGGGAGAGCCTTGAGGTAAGGCGCCTTGCGGTGGGGCGGGGCCGGAGAGTAGGAAGGCGTCATGAGCGACAGTGCGACGAACGAGGCCGCTGCGAGCGCGAACGCTGCGGTCTGCGAGCCGGCGCCCACCGACTCGGCCGAGGCGGCGCTGCGCGAGGACCCGGCGGCGACCGGCCCGCGCGCCGACTGCGTGTTGTGCGGCGAGCCGACCGTGCTGCCCGCCGATCAGCCGGGCAGCACGCTGTGTCCGACCTGCGCCTGGCAGCAGGCCCAGCGGATCGCCTGTTCGGGCTGAGGGAACCGAGGGGCCTGAGCGTCTGAGGCGTCTGAAAGGTCCGACATGACCAACCGGACCGGCTCGACCGGCTGGAGCGGCGGCGGACCGGCGGTGCCCGCCGCCGCTACGCGTCCTCCCGTCCGGCCAGGGCGAGGGTGGAGCCGTGCCGCCCCTTGCGGACCAGCAGCTGCGCGGGGATGCGGCTGCGCAGATCGGCGACGTGGCTGACGATGCCGACCGCGCGGTCCCGCTCGCGCAGGCCGTCGAGGACGTCCATCACCTCCTCCAGGGACTGCTCGTCCAGGGTGCCGAAGCCCTCGTCGATGAACAGGGTGTCCAACGGCATTCCGCCCGCCTCGTCGGTGACCACGTCGGCCAGGCCGAGGGCGAGGGAGAGCGAGGCGAAGAAGCTCTCGCCGCCGGAGAGCGTCGCGGTGTCCCGCTCGGTGCCCGTCCAGGCGTCGACCACCCGCAGGGCCAGGCCGGAGCGCTTGTTGCCGGTGCCCCGGTCGTCACTGTGCACCAGGGTGTAGCGGCCCCCGGACATCCGGACCAGCCGATCGCTGGCCGCCGCCGCGACCTGTTCCAGCCGGGCCGCCAGGACGTACGACTCCAGGCGCATCCGCAGCCGGTTCTCGGTGGAGGTGCCGGCGGCCAGTGCGGCGAGCCGGTTGATCCGCCGGTAACGCTCCAGCGCCGGGGCCAGCTCGGCGGCGAGGGCGCCCAGCTGCCGCCCGATCTCGGCGAGTGCCGTGCAGCGTTCCTGGGCCGCCGACCGCGCCGCGTGCGCCCGGCCGAGCCTGTCGGTGGCGGCGGAGAGCGCGGCCGCCGCGGCGGGCAGGTCGACCGGCGGACGGGCCGCGGCCTCGGCCAGTTCGGGCAGCGCGAGCTCGTGCCGGACGGCGGCCGACTCCGCGTGGTGCCGCTCCAGCCGGGCCTCCAGCCGTTCCCGTTCCTCGCGCGGCAGCAGTACCGCGAGCGCCGCCCCGGCGTCCGGGAAGCCCGCCGCGGCGGCGGCCCCGCCGAGTTCCTCCTCCGCCTCGTCCAGCCGGGCCCGTGCCTCCGCCGCCGTCCGGGCGGCAGCGGCGGCAGCGGCGACGGCCTCGGCGAGCCCGGCCAGCGATGCGGCCCGGTCGGCCACCGAGGCCGCCTCGCCCCGGGCGGCCGCGACCCTGGCGGTCAGCTCCCGCTGCTCGTCGTCCAGCTTCGCCAGCCGGTCGGTGAGCACGGCGGCGCGCTCCCTGGCCTCGTTGAGCTCCTCCAGCCGGCGGGCACGGTCCTCGGACAGTCGGGCGATCTCCTGCCCGATCCGGCCGAGCGCCTCGGCCTCCTGCAGCGCGGTGCGGTGCTCGCGCTCCAGCTCGGCGAGCGTTCGGGCCAGCACGTCCGCGCTCTCCGGCCCGGCCGCACCGGCGGCGGTCGCCTCGCGCACCCGCAGCGCGGTCAGCGCCTGGTCGGCCTCGCCCCAGAGCCGCTCGGCGGCGGCCTGGGCGCGGCCGGCCCGCTCCTCGTCCTCGGCGCTCACCCGGTCGCCCTCGGCGGCCTCGGCTGGTGCCGGATGCTCCGGCGAGCCGCAGACCCGGCAGGCCTCGTGCGGGCGCAGCTGCGCTGCCAACTCGGCGGCCATGCCCGCGAGGCGGCGGTCCCGCAGGTCCAGGCCGAACTCGCGGGCGTCCAGCGCGGCCGTGCGCAGCTCGGCGACCCTCGGTTCGGCGGCGGCAATCTCCGCCAGCAGACCGTCCCGCTCCCGGGCCGCGCCCAGGCGGGCGGTCAACTCGCGCCGCTGTCCGTCCAGTTGCTCGACCCGGGTGCTCGCCATCTGGGCCCGCGTCTGCTGCTGCTCCAACCGGGCCAGCTCGCCGTCGAACTCGGCCAGCCAGTCCTCGGCCTCCTCGGCCAGGTCCTCGGCGGCGCGCCGGTCCCGTGCCAGGGCGTGCTGCTCCCGGGCGAGTTCGGTACAGCGCCGCTCCTCCGCCCGGGCCGCCTCCAGCCGGACCACCTCGGCGCGCAGCCGCCGTTCCGCCTCGGCCAACTCGGCGGCGCCGGCTCCGGCCCCGGTCGGCAACTGCCCTCCGCCCTCCGTCCGGGCGAGTGCCTCCCGATGCCGCTGTTCCGCCGCCCGTGCCCGGTCGAGCGACTCGGCGGCGCTCTCCCGCAGCCGCAGCGCGGCCTCCACGCCGACCGCCTCCTGCGCGGCCGCCAAGCGGTGACGGTCCCGAGCCGCGGCCTCTTCGAACCCGGCCAGCCGCTCGGTCTCGGCCAGCGCCTCCCGGTACCGGCGCTGCCGCCCGGCCAGCTCCTCGGCGGCCTCGCGCTCGTGCTGGGCCGTCCGCTGCGCCGCCTCGGCGCCCGCGAGCGCCGCCTCGGCGACGGTGAGTTGCTCGGCCGCGCCGCTGCGCAGGATCGCCGCCCAGCCGAGCACCCCGGCCGTCAGGTCCGCGCCGCCGTCCTCGGCCGGCACCCACTCCCCCGCGGGCTCGGCGGCGGGACCGGCCGCCTGCTCGGCCTTGCTGGCGAGGTCGCGCAGGCGGCGCCGACCGGAATGGACGGCGCTCTCCTGGGCGCGGCGCTGCTCGGCGAGCCAGGCCTCGACCAGCCCGTAGCGTTCGGTGTCGAACAGGCGGCGCAGCAGCTTGCCGCGCTCCTCCGAGTCGCCCTTGAGGAAGCGGGCGAAGTCGCCCTGGGGCAGCAGCACCACCTGGCAGAACTGCTCCCGGCTCATGCCGATCAGCCGGTGGATCTCCTCTCCGGCCTCCTGGTGCGACTTGCTGACCGGTCGCCAGCCGGGGGTGCCGTCGCCCGCGTCGGCGGCCCACTCGCGGAGCAGGGTCTGCGGGCGCTCGACGGTGGTGCCGGTGCCGACCTTCTTCGGCCGGCGCTGCTCCGGCAGCCGGGTGATGTGCAGCCGGCGTCCGCCCAGCGTCAGCTCCAGCTCCACCTGGGTCAGCCGTCCGGGGGCGGCGTGGTCGCTGCGCAGGCGGTTGGCCCGGCGGGCGTTCGGCGTCTCGCCGTACAGGGCGAAGCAGACCGCGTCCAGCACGCTGCTCTTGCCCGCGCCGGTTGCGCCGCGCAGCAGGAACAGGCCGCCGGCGGCGAGCGCGTCGAAGTCCACCGTCTCGCTGCCCGCGAACGGGCCGAAGGCGGTGACGGTGAGCTTGTGCAGCCTCATCGGGGCAGGTCCGCCTTCCGGTCGGCGCCCTCGCGGACGCGCTCGAAGCCCTCGCGCAGCCAGCCGAGCTCGTCCGGCTCCGGCTCGGCGCCGGGGCGGACGTGCCGTAGGAAGCCCTCGGCGACCTCCAGGTCGTCCCGGCCGCTGACCCGCGCCGCGTACGAGCGGGACGGCTCGGCCCCGCCGTCCTCGGGGTCGAACAGCAACTGGAGGGTGTGGGGGAAGCGGCGGCGCAGCTTCTCCATCGGCTCGCTCGGCCGGGCCGCGTCGGTGAGGGTGACCTGCACCCAGGACTGCTCGTGCTCGGCGTACGCCTCCTCGGTGAGCAGTGCCTCCAGCGTGCCGCGCAGGGTGGCGAGCGGGCGGGGCTGCGGGCAGTCGACCCGCTCGGCCGTCACCGAGCCGTCGGCCGCGAGGTCGACCAGCCACATGGTCTTGCGCTGACGCGCCTCGGAGAAGGAGTAGGCGAGCGGGGATCCGCTGTAGCGCAGGTGCGGGGCGAGGGTCTGGCAGCCGTGCAGGTGGCCGAGCGCGGCGTAGTGGACCCCGTCGAACACCGAGGCGGGCACGGCCGCGACCCCGCCGACCGCGATGTCCCGCTCGCTGTCGCTCGGCGCGCCGCCGGTGACGAAGGCGTGCGCCAGCACCACCGCCCTCGTCCCTTCGGGGCGCATCGCCAGATCGGCCCGGACCCGGTCCATCGCCGCGCCGAGGACCGCCGCGTGTCCGCCCCTGGCCAGCCCGAACCGTTCGCGGACCAGCGTCGGCTCCAGGTACGGCAGCCCGTACACCGCCACCGGCCCGTGCTGGTCCGCCAGCAGCACGGGCTCGGCGCACTCGCCCGGGTCCGTCCGCAGGTGGATCCCGGCCTGCCCGATCAGCCCGGCGCCGACCCCGAGGCGGCGGGCCGAGTCGTGGTTGCCGCTGATGAAGACCGTCGGCACGCCGAGGTCGGCCAGCCGGTGCAGCACGTCGTCGAAGAGCGCGACCGCGTCCAGGCCGGGCAGCGCCCGGTCGTACACGTCCCCGGCGACCAGCACGGCGTCCACGCTCTCGGACCGGACCACCGCCACCAGGTGGTCCAGGAAGGCGCGCTGGGCGTCGTGCAGGCTCTCCCGGTGGAACGAACGCCCGAGATGCCAGTCGGAGGTATGCAGCAGTCGCATGGTCCCCGACCCTAACGTCCGCCACGGACAATCCCGCCGGGCTCGGTGTTCACGCGGGTACCGGGGCCGGGGCTCAGAGTGCCGGCGCCAGGGGGCCGGGGCCCGGGGGAAGCCGGGGGGCGAGGGAAGCCGGGGGCGGGCCCGTCCTCGGGTTCAGCTGACGGGCCGTCGGCGGGGCGGGGTGCGAGGAGGGGCGCATTGTGTTCCTCGGAGGGCTGGGGCAGGTGCGTTCTGCGTGGACGGCGGGCCAACTTTGCCCCATCGGAGGGGTGCCGGGCGCCGGTGTTCGATTACTTGGAGTCGATTGTCGGTGGCTCTGTGTATGTTCCGTGGCGTCGGAGCTCCGGGAGTCGGGGCGGCCGATGTGGTTCGTTCGTGCTGTTTCGTGCTGGTCGAGTGAACGGGAGGAAACCCATGACTGCGCGGGAGTCGGTGTACGAGGTGTTGGGCGTCGTGGTGGTGCGGCGTGGGTCGATGCGGGAGGCGCAGGCTGTGCCGGCGCCGAGGGCGGCTCGGGCCCCGCGGGCGGCTCGGGCCCCGCGGGCGTCGTTGTTCGGCGGGCGGGGGCCCGGAGCCGGAGCCGGGGGTTTGCCGGTCGGCGGGCCGGGCGGGGCGGCGCCGCCCGGAGGCGGTCGGCCGCCGGGCGGACGGGCGGTCGGTCCCGCCGGGGCCGTCGGATCCGGTGGGACCGGTGCGCGCGGGCGGCGGCGCGGCGGTCGGGCCAGGGGCGCGCCGCCGCAGCCGGTGGCGGTGGCGCTGGCCGCGGAGGCGGCCGACTTCGCCGGGCTGGCGAAGTACGGGCTGTTCGGTGCGCTCGGGCACCAGGAGTACCTGCTGCGGGCGCAGCAGCAGCTGACGGGCCTGTACGAGCAGGGGCTGGAGGTTCACCTGCGCGTGCTGGAGGCGGGTGACTTCGAGGACTACTGCTCGGCGCTCGGGCTCGATCCCCGGGCCCCGGCCGCGCGGGTCGCGTACGCGGGGGACCCGGAGCTGGCCGGGGAGCCCTTCGTCTACGCGGGGGAGCCGCTGGTGGACCTCCTGCCGGTGCTGCTGGACGACCACCGGGCGCGGGTGCGGATGTCCGTGGCCTGCGCGGCGCTGCTGGGCGCGGTGGGTGACGACCCGACGGGGCAGCGGCGGATGGCGGCCGTGATGAGGTACGTGACCTCGGTCTACTTGGCGCTGGCCGAGGGCGCGGGGGAGGGCTGCCACCTGCTGACGCTGCGCTGCCACGGTCCGGAGGACGGCGAGGAACTCACCTCGGCTGTGGACGTCTGCGTGGAGCGGGGGCACCTGCACCCCGCCGGGCGGGATGCGGAGGCGTTCTGCGTCACGCTCGCGGCCGGGGTGGCCTCGGGCGGTGAGGGGGCGCTGCTGCTGCACGGAGATCCGTCCGCGGGGAACGGGGACGGGCCGCCGGACAGGTCGCCCGACGGGTCCTCGGGCGGACCGGGGCCCGGGCCGCGGGTGCGGGGCTGGGCGCTGGCCGGTGGGCGGCTGCGGCCGATGACCGCCCACGAGGTGTTCGACGAGCTGGCCGACGACGCGGCGCGCGGGCTGCCCTTCCCGCCCGGTGTGGTCCCGCAGCCGGGGTTCCGGCTGCCGGACTTCCCGGGGGCCGGGGCCGGGGGCGGGGGTGGGCCGCTGGGGTGATCAGGGTGTTCGCGGCCGCCGCATCCGCCATGCGGTGCTGGGGACTGTTCATCGACCGCCTGTTCGGGGAAGATCGGAGAAGATCAACAGCAGGAGTGCGCGGTACCCCACGCCGCCGCTCCGGCCGCTCTGCTCGAACCGTGCTCCGCAGGTCCGGCGAGCCCGACAGCGAGAGGGGGACGCGCGGCATGGGCCGGATCGAGTTCACGGCGGAGATCGCCGAGCTGCTCGGGAAGGTGCGTCGGCGTCCCACGGCGGGCTGGCCGTGGCGGCCGGGCGAGCAGGTGCCGGACGGGCTGCCGACGAAGCAGTCCTGGGGGTGGCTGTTCGCCCCGGACGGGCGGGTGCTGACCCTGGTGAACCCGAGGGACGGGATCTGCTCGCTGCCCGGCGGCTCGCTGGAGCCGGAGGACGCCGGTGACCCGGCGGCCGCGCTGGCCCGGGAGGCGAGCGAGGAGGCCCAGGCCGTGATCGGCCGGCCGTACTACCTCGGCTACCTCTACGACCGGGTCGGTTCGGCGAACGGCGGGCACGAGTGCGCGCGGGTCCGGATGGCGGCGGCGCTGCGGGCGGTCGGGCCGAGCGAGGCCGACCCGGCCTCGGGTCGGCACTACCGGCGGCTGCTGGTCGCGCCGGGGCTCGCGGTCGAGTTGCTGGGCTGGGGGGCGCCCGGGCTGCGCCAGGCCCGGGCGGCGGTCGCCGCAGCCGTCCATTGGCTCGGCGTGCCCGCCGCCGCGAACGAGACGATCGAGGAGCTGCCGGTCGAGGGCTGCACGGTCTTCCCCGGCCCGGTCCACCCGGGTGGCGGACGCTCCCCGGGGCGCTGAGTCGCGCCCCCGGTAACACCGTTCGGGCCCCGGCGCGCGTGCCGTTGCGCGCCGCGAACTGACGCACCGGCGGCCGTACGCTGACCGCCGGCTGACCGCGAGCCGACTTCTCGAAAGTTTTTCGTCTACACGCGATGACCGACGCGCGTCGACATACACCAGCACCCACCTGCGTGAACTCACGTTCTGTCGGGAGCAGTTCACTTCTCTGCTATCAGACGGTCCGTCAACGTCCTTGGCGTGAACGCTTCCGCGTTCGGCTACCGCCTGGTATCCCTTCTGTGACCCGCGTCATACCAGGAGGTGCAATGCTCCGCCCTGCTCGTGTCCTGTCCGTCGCCGCGATAGCGGCCGGCCTCACCATGACGACGCTCTTCACCGCGTCTGCCGCCAGTGCGGCCGGCGTCAACTACGTCGCCCTCGGGGACTCCTATTCGGCCGGCGTCGGTGCCGACGGCTACCTGAGCGACAGCGGTAGCTGCAAACGCAGCACCAACGCCTACGCCTATCTGTGGAAGAACGCGCACAAGCCGTCCTCCTTCGCCTTCGTGGCCTGTTCGGGCGCGAGAACCGGGGACGTCCTCAACAGTCAGATCTCCGCGCTGAAGAGTTCCACCACGCTGGTCAGCCTGTCGGTCGGCGGCAACGACGCGGGCTTCGCCGACACCATGAAGACCTGCGTCCTGGGGTCCGACAGCGACTGCCTCAACGCCGTCAGCACGGCGAAGAGTTACGCGGTCAACACCCTGCCGGGCCAGCTGGACCGGGTGTATTCCGCGATCAAGTCGAAGTCGCCGAACGCCCACGTCGTGGTGATGGGCTACCCGCACCTGTACAAGGTCGGCGGCGACTGCCTCTTCGGCATCGGTGACACCAAGCGCGCCGCCATCAACGCCGCCGCCGACGCCCTCGACGGCGTGATCGCCAAGCGGGTCGCCAACGCGGGCTTCACCTTCGGTGACGTGCGCAGCGCCTTCACCGACCACGAGATCTGCGGCTCGCTGAGTACCTGGCTGCACAGCACCACCCTGCCCATCGACGAGAGCTACCACCCCAACTCTGCCGGCCAGGCCGGCGGCTACCTCCCGGTCTTCAGCCGCTCCTGAGCGCGTCGGTCAGGACGTCCGCCCGGTCGCCCGCGTGGCGGCGCCCTTGTGCCGGGGCAGTTCACTTCTCCCCGCGCCCACGGTCCACCGACAACCTTGGCATGAACACTCTCGATTTCGTCCACCGCTCGGCATTCCTTCCGTGTCCCGCGCCATACCTGGAGGTGCGATGTTCCGCCCAGCTCGTGCTCTCTCCGTCGCCGCGACAGCGGCCGTCCTCGCCATGACGACGCTCTTCACGGCGTCGTCCGCCAACGCGGCCGGCGTCAACTACGTGGCGCTCGGGGACTCCTACTCGGCCGGCGTCGGTGCCGGCAACTACCTGAGTGACAGCGGTAGTTGCAAGCGCAGCACCAACGCCTACGCCTACCTGTGGTCGAACGCGAACTCCCCGTCCTCCTTCTCCTTCGTCGCCTGTTCGGGCGCCAGAACCGGTGACGTCCTCAACAGCCAGATCTCCGCGCTGAAGAGTTCCACCACGCTGGTCAGCCTCACGATCGGCGGCAATGACGCCGGGTTCTCCAGCACCATGCAGACCTGCGTGCTCGGTTCCGACAGCGACTGCCTCAACGCCGTCAACACGGCCGAGAACTACGCGGTCAACACCCTGCCGGGCCAGCTGGACCAGGTGTACTCCGCGATCAAGTCGAAGTCGCCGAACGCCCACGTCGTGGTGATGGGCTACCCGCACCTCTACCAGATCGGCGGCTACTGCCTCTTCGGCATCGGCGACACCAAGCGCGCCGCCATCAACGACGCCGCCGACACGCTGGACAGCGTCATCTCCAAGGAGGTCGCCAACGCCGGCTTCACCTTCGCCGACGTGCGCGACATCTTCGCCGGGCACGAGATCTGCGGCGGGCTGGACACCTGGCTGCACAGCACCACCTGGCCGATCGACGAGAGCTACCACCCGAACTCGTCCGGCCAGGCCAACGGCTACCTCCCGGTCTTCAGCCAGTCCTGAGGCCGGGCCCGTCCCGCCCCGGTTCCGCCGTCCCGCCGGGACCGTGACGTGACAGCCGGTGCCGCCGGCCCCTCCCTCGCCGTGGGAGGGGCCGGCGGCACCGCCGGATCAGGGCACCGCCGGATCAGAGCGCGGTCGGCCCCGGCCGCACCGGCGGGAAGGGGATCCCGGCGAGCGCCGGCAACAGCTCCGCCTCCTCGTGGTCGAGGTGCGCCTCCAACTCCGCCGACATCCGGTCCAGTTCGGACCGTAGCCGGTCCGGCTCGGAGATCTCGATCTCGGCGAGCAGTGCCACCAGCTCCTCCTTGATCCGCCCGATGGCCCGGTGCTGCTCGCCGAGTTGCTCCAGCACTCCGGCGAGCTCGGGGTGGCTGCGCGCGAGGGCCGGGAAGATCGCGGAGTCCTCCCCGGTGTGGTGGTGGGTCAACCCGGCGCAGAACGCCAGGCAGTGCTGGCGCAGTTGGAGTCCGAGCCCGGCCGGGCGGCCGGGGGAGTGCGACTGCGCCTCGGTCCGGACGTGGCGCAGCTGGGCCCGCAGCCAGGTGTGCGCCTCCAGCAGCTTGTCGGCCAGGCTGCGCGCCTCGCTCGGCAGGCCCGGCGGCTCCTCGGGCCGTTCCAGCACGACCACCGGCAACTCCCGTTCGGTGTGCGCCTGGTAGTTGCCGTACCCGGGCGCCGTACGGACGACGGTCTCGAACAGCCGCTTGCGGCGGTCACCTTCGGCGGGCACGGCGATCGCGTCGAAGGTCTCGGTGCCGAGTTCGACCCGCACCACCGGATGGGCCAGCAGGTTGCGGTACCACTGCGGGTGCTCCGGCGCGCCGGCCGCCGAGGCGACGACCAGGAGCAGGCCCTCGGACCGGACGAACCCCAGCGGCACGGTGTGCGGCCGACCGGAGCGAGCCCCGGTGGTGGTCAGCAACAGCAGGTCGCCGCCCTCGAACGGTCCGCCGACCCGGCCGCCGTTCGCGCGGAACTCCTCGATGATGTTCAGATTGAAGGACATAGGCATGCGTGTGTGGTGAAGTCTCCTGGGAACTCGGGGATCAGCGGCCACACGCGGCGCGCGCGAACAACTGGGCGGACACCGCGGTGGCCGCCTGGGTCAGATCAGGACAGCGGAGAAAGTACTCATCGCGCATCGTCCCCTTGCACATCAGGTGCTGGCTCGGCTGTCGGCCGGCCCACTGCTCAGTGGCCGACGTCGCGCTGCACGCCCCCATTAGAGCCATGCCACGGACGCCCTGTCAACGAACAAGATCACCGGCGGACGGATGGCGGAAGACAGGCTCTCCTGCTTGGTGTGTGGGTCAGGCCGTTGTGGGTTGGCGCCCCGGGAGGGCGGGGCGGGGGCGAAGGCGAGCACGACCAGGGCGATGACGGCCTCTGCGGAGTGGAAGCCGAAGCCTCGGCGGATGATCAGTCGGGTCTTGGTGCACCCACCCGGGTGATCGCCCTCACCCCGATCGCTGTCCTGGTCCCGATCCGGCGAAGGCGCTGGGCTGCCGAGCGCTCGTCCGGGACGGATCGCGGTGCGCTGACCACCACTCAGGACCGCGCGTCGCCCCTCGAGGGGCCGTGATCCACCAGGCCTCAGATCTTTGATCGGTATGCGATACGTGCCGCAATTCCACCTGGCTGGCCCCATGGCGTCACACCTTGGACATGTCCGAAATGCCAGCCACAAGAGCTCTCATTACGTTCATCGCAGATCGGACGCCTGGTCGGCGTCCTCGCGACAGAGGGAAGTGACATGTTCACGCGCGCACTGACTTTGACCGCTGCCGGAATAGGCACGACGGTCCTTGCGGCCACCGGCATCACGTACGCCTCGTCTTCCGGAACCACCCCAGCGCCGCCGCCCGTCCAGCCGACAGCCCAGCCTGCGGCCCCGCCAGCCCAACCAGCCGCCCCGGCTGCGGCCGCCCCTGGCGGCGGCAACGCGGGCGGAGAGAAGGCGGTCGCCTCTGGCGGCGGCAATGCAGGCGGAGAGAAGGCGGTCGCCTCTGGCGGCGGCAACGCAGGCGGAGAGAAGAACGAAAACCGCGGCCACGAGGGCGGCGAGGGCGGTGGACACGGCGAGGGCGGTGGACGCGGCCACGAGGGCGGCGACCGCGGCGAGGGCGGCGACCGCGGCGAGGGCGGTGGACACGGCGAGGGCGGTGGACGCGGCGAGGGCGGCGAACGCGGCCACGAGGGCGGCGAACACGGCGGACGCGGCCACGAGGGCGGCGAGCGCGGCCACCGCCACAAGGAGGGAAGGATCTTCTTCAACGAACGAACGTTCTCCGCCCACACCGAGGGCTGCATCACCACGGCCAGCGGCCTGGGTGCCACCAGTTTCAACGTTTTCAACGACAGCTGGAAGACCATCGAGGTCTTCCGCGGCTTCAACTGCGACCACGGTGGTCCGGTCGCCATCGTGGGCCCCCACAGCTCCACCAACGGCGTGGCGGCCCGCCACTTCGACGAGGACGAGTCCGATTTCGGTGGCGCCTTCGATTGCGATGGCGTCGTGGGCAGCTTCCGGGTGATCGGCCACCGCGGCGAGTGGTGACAGCACCGTCCGGAGCACGGGAGCGATCCCGGCCCGCCGGAAGCTGGCGCGAAGAGATGACAGATGACGGCCCGCCAGCCTTGCCAGCCCGGCTGCCCGTCAGTGCAGGTAGTCCACCAGCCCGGCCGGCTTGAGTCCCGCGGCCTCGGCGGCCGCGAGGGCGCGGGGCAGGTCGGCGGCGAGGGCGTCGGTCCAGTGCATCAGGACCACGTCACCGGGCTGGAGCAGCCCCGGGTGCCAGATGTTGGAGGCGCCCCAGCTGAAGTCCGCGTCCGCGGTCAGCACCGTGCGGATGCCGCAGTCGGCGGCGGCCTGCAGGGTGTCGGTGTTCCAGGTGAAGAGCGGCGGGCGGAACACCACGGGCGCGGTGCCGAACAGGCGGGTCATCGTGTCGCGCGCGTCGCAGATCTCGACCTGCTGCTGCTCCAGCGGGAGCTTGCCGAGGTCGGAGTGCGAGACGCTGTGGTCCTGGACGGAGGAGCCGGGCACGGCGGTGACCCGCTTGAAGAAGTCCGGGTCGGTGCCGGCCGGCCTGGGCAGTGGGAAGGCGGTGATCGGCAGGCGGTGGTCGGCGATGAACCGTTCCGCCTCGGGGGTGCGCTGCCAGCCGTCGTCCACGGTGAAGAAGACGACCTTGTCGGTCGTCGGGAGGGAGCCAGCCGCGACCGCGGGTGCGGGTGCCGGGCCGTCCACCCGTACGTCGTCCACCGAGAACGGGCCCTGCCGGTACCAGCCGTGCACGTACAGCCGGATGCTGCGGGCGTTCGGGCCGGTGGTGAAGCGGGTGGTCAGTTGCTGCCACCCGCCGGACGTGGTTGCGGTCCAGGCGGGGGCGACGTCGTGACCGGTGCCGGTGGCGCCCAGGTGGACGAAGTCGCCGCGCACCCAGGCGGAGGCGGTGTAAGTGGTGTCGGGCTGGACGGCGACGGTCTGCGCGCACTCGCCGGTGGAGTCGGCGTTCGCCGGGGTGACGGTCAGCGCCGAGGTGCCGGAGTGGGCGGCCGTGGTGGTGACGGCCGCCTCGGCCGGACCGCCCGTGCAGTTCCAGCCGGAGACGCTGCCCCAGTCGGCGAGGTTGGGGGAGGGCAGCTCGAACCCGGGGTTGGTGGCAAGGTTGACGGTCGGGGCGCCCGAACCGGCCGCACCCGGACCGCCCGTACCGCCGGTGCTGCCCGTACCGCCGGTACCGGCCGCAGCTCCCGGGTCGGCGGAGGCCGCCGGGACGGCGAGGGCGGTGAGCAGCGCGACGGAAGCGGCCAGCGCACACAGGCGCGTGGGCATCGACACGTGAGGACTCCAGCAGGTGGGGGCACGCCCGTGGGGAGGGCGTGAACGGGAATCTGGGCCGTGGAACCGGGGCGCTCCCGGAGGGGCGGGAGCGGGTGGTGCCGGTGCGCCGCACGCGGACCGAAGAGCAACAGTGGACTGGACCAATCGACCCGTCAAGGGAACGGCAGGTGAACCGGGCGATGAACGACCGAGCGCCCGAGACAATAAGACGTGACGTCAGAAAATTGGCACCGCAGGCCGATCCAGGATCGATCAGGAGAGGTAGAGCTCCTCGATGTCCGTCGAGTAGTGTTCCGCGATCGCCGCTCGCCGAAGCTTGAGCGAGGGAGTCAGCAGCCCCTGCTCCAGGCTGAACTCCCGTGGCAGCAGCCGGAAGGCGCGGATCGACTCGGCCCGCGAGACGGCAGTGTTCGCCGCCGCCACCGCGCGCTGGATCTCGACGTGCAACTGTTCGTCCGCGAGCACCGCCCAGGCGTCCAGCTGCTCCCGTCCGTGGCTCTTCAGCCAGTGCGCCAGCGCGGCCGGGTCGAGCGTGATCAGCGCCGCCACGTACGGGCGGTCGTCGCCCACCACCAGGCACTGGGAGACCAGCGGATGTGCCTCGACCCGTTCTTCGAGTGCCGCCGGGGCGAGGTTCTTCCCGCTGCTGGTGACGATCAGGTCCTTCTTGCGGCCGGTGATGGTGAGGTAGCCGTCCTCGTCCAGCCGGCCCAGGTCGCCCGTCCCGAACCAACCCTCGACCAGTGATTCGGCCGTGCACTGCGGGTGGTTGAGGTAGCCGTCGAAGACCGAGCCGCCGCGCACCCACACCTCGCCGTCGTCGGCGATCGCCACCGAGGCGCCCGGCACCGGCTGTCCGACAGTGCCGAGCTTCTGCCGCCCGGCCGGGTTCGCGGTGATCGCCGCGGTGGTCTCGGTGAGGCCGGAGCCCTCGTACAGCTGGAGCCCGGCGCCCGTGAAGAACAGTCCCAGCTCCCGCCGCAGCCCGGAACCCCCGCACATCACCGTGCGCACCCGGCCGCCGAGCACGGCGCGCAGCCTGGGGTAGACGGTCCGCTCGTAGGCGAGGTGGCGCAGCCGCAGCGCCGCACCCGGGCCGGGGCCCCGGCCGAAGGTCTTCTGCTCCCGGGCGGCGGCCCAGTCGACGGCCACCTGCCGGGCCTGCTCGAAGAGTTCGCCGCGCCCGGCCTCCTCGGCGGCGCGTCTGGCCCGCTGGAAGATCTTCTCGAAGACGTACGGGACGGCGTGCAGGAAGCTCGGCCGGAAGCTCTCCAGTGCGGGCAGCAGGGCGTCGGTGGAGACCTCGGGGATGTGGCCGATCCGGAAGCCGCCGCGGACGGCCGCGATCTGGACGGCCCGCCCGTAGACGTGCGCCAGCGGCAGGAACAGCAGGGTGGCGGGCTGGCCGCCGCCGGTGTCGCGGAGCACCTCGCCCCAGCCGGCCAGCAGCGAGTCGGCCTCGGCGGCCAGGTTGCCGTGGGTGATCAGGCAGCCCTTGGGGCGTCCGGTGGTGCCGGAGGTGTAGACCACGGTGGCGATGTTGGGGGCCGCGACGCCGAGTCGCTGGCGGTGCACCAGCGCGTCGGGGACGTCCCGGCCGTCCGCGGTGATCGCGGTGACGCAGTCGCGGTCGAGCTGCCAGATCCCGGTCAGGTCGGGCAGCGCGTCGCAGACCGCGCCGACGGTCATCGCGGCGTCCTCGTCCTCGACCAGGCAGGCCACCGCCTGGGTTTCGGCGAGGATCCAGCGCACCTGCTCGGGCGCGGCGGTGGGGTAGACCGGGACGGTGATCGCGCCGATCGACCAGAGTGCGTAGTCGAACAGGGTCCATTCGTAGCGGGTGCGGGACATCAGCGCGACCCGGTCGCCGTAGCGCACGCCGTGGGTCAGCAGGCCCTTGGCGAGGGCGAGGACCTCGTCCCGGAACTCCCGCGCGGTGACGTCCTGCCAGCCTCCGTCGCCGGTCCGTCGGGACAGCTGGACCAGGTCGGGGGTGCGTTCGGCGGTGTCGTACAGGGAGTCGGCGAGTCCTCCGGTGGCCTCCGGGCCGGTCGGGGCGGGGGTGGTGAACTCGCGCACGGTCCTCCCCAGTTCGCGTCTCGCGGCGCTGTCTGCCGGTCCCGGCGCACGGGTGCCGGGACGGCGGCGCCCGGTCGTGCGGGTGGAGCGAAACTATCGGATCGGCCTGTCACTGCCCAGGGTTGTGACGGTGGCGCGACGAGATCGGCACCGGTCCGCGGGAACGGTGCCGTAACTGCGGAGGAATCGGGGAGGCCCCCCGGCGGCGTCGCGGCCCGGCGGTGGACGGTGAGCCGGCGGTGCGGCGAAGGTGCGCCCGTGATGCGCCGGTCGTGCGCCCGCGGCGCGGGCGGGACCGCGATCGGCGTCTGACGTGTTCGGGGCAAGGTGGGAAGCGGAATGGTTCGACCCTCGAACGTGTGGTCAGGGCGTAGTAGAGTCTCGCAGACCTGTGGCCGGGAGGCTTCCCCAGCCTCCTCCCCCAGGCCTCCCCAAAGTCCCGCCGAACCCGCCCTCCCCAGCACTCCAGCACTCCTCCGTACCGCTCCCCGTCCGCGCCTGGCACTTCCCGACCGAGGACTCCATGCGTCTGCGCAGCAGCTCGATCCGCGCGAAGATCATCGCGCTGCTCCTGGTGCCCATCGTCGCGCTCATCGCCCTGTGGGTGTACGCGACGCTCGCCGCCACCGGGGACGCCTGGAACCAGCTGGCGATCAGCCGTACGTACAAGGACTACGGAACGGCCGTGGACCAGTACGCGGGCGACCTGCAGAACGAGCGCCGCGCCGCCGTCCAGCACCTGGCCGACCCGAACTCGCCGGTCGCCCGGGACGCCTTCGCCCGCGCCACCGCCGCCACCGACCGCAGCCTCGCCGTGCTGCGGCAGAAGAAGGACGCCGCGGGCGACCGGCTCTCCACCGCCCAGCGGGCCCGCCTGGTGCAGATCATCGCCGCCGCCGACCAGATCGGCCCGCTCCGGGCCCAGGTCGGCCGTCTGGCGCTCAACTGGGAGTTCGCACTCGGGCAGTACAGCGACCTGGTCCGGCCGGTTTTCGGCTTCCGGTCCGCCTACGTCGCCCGGCAGAGCGGCCAACTCCCGCGTCAGGGCACCATCCTGATCGAGCTGGTGCGCGCCCGCGAGTACCTCTCCCAGGAGGACGCGGCGATGGAGGGCCTGCGCACCGGCGCGACCAGGCCCACCCCCGAGCAGTACCAGACCGCGCTGGACGCCCTGCACGACCAGCAGGCGCTGTACACCGTCTACATCGCCGAGCTCGAGCCCGCCGACCAGGCCGACTACATCGCCCTGCGCGGCGGCGAGGCCTGGGCCGCGCTGGCCCGCGCCGAGGCGGACTTCGTCGGCGCCGGCGGCCCCGAGCGGGTGGTCCAGGCGCTCAACGCGGACAACTGGCGGCAGACCGCCGACCGCTCCCTCGGTGACCTCTCCTCCATCAACTCCCGGATCGCCGCAGGACTGGACGACCGCGGCCGCTCCGCCGCGATCGCGGCACTGTGGCGCGGCGGCATCGCCGGTGCCATCGGCCTGGTCGCCGTCGTGCTGTCGGTGCTGATCTCGTTCCGGATCGGCCGCGGCCTGGCCCGCGAGCTGATCAACCTGCGCAACGCGGCCAACGAACTCGCGACCACCCGACTGCCCGCCGTCATGCTGCGGCTGCGCCGCGGTGAAGCGGTGGACGTGGCCGTCGAGGCGCCCGAACTGCACTTCGGACAGGCCGAGATCGGGCAGGTCGGCCAGGCCATCAACGCCGTCCAGCGGGCCGCCGTCGAGGCCGCCGTCGAGCAGGCCGAACTGCGCCGCGGCGTCTCGGCCGTCTTCGTCAACCTGGCCCGGCGCAGCCAGGTGCTGTTGCACCGCCAGCTCACCCTGCTCGACACCATGGAGCGCCGCACCGAGGACCCGGCGGAGCTGGCGGACCTCTTCAAGGTCGACCACCTCACCACCCGCATGCGCCGCCACGCCGAGGGCCTGATCATCCTGGCCGGCGGCTCGCCCGGACGTGCCTGGCGCAAGCCGGTCCGGATGGTGGACGTGGTCCGAGCGGCGGTCGGCGAGGTCGAGGACTACGCCCGGGTGACCGTCCGGCCGTTCCCCGGCACCGGCCTGCTCGGCAGCGCCGTCGCCGACGTGACCCACCTGATCGCCGAACTTGTCGAGAACGCCGCGGTGTTCTCCCCGCCCAGCACCCAAGTGACCGTCCAGGGAGAGGTGGTGGCGCACGGGTTCGCGCTGGAGATCGACGACCGCGGGCTCGGCCTGGGCGAGCAGCTCCTCGCCGAGATCAACGAACGTCTGGCCGTGGAGCAGGAGTTCGACCTCGCCGACACCGACCGGCTCGGGCTCTTCGTGGTCAGCCGGCTCGCCCGGCGGCACGGAATCCGGGTCCATGTCCGGCCCTCCCCGTACGGCGGAACGACGGCCGTGGTGCTGATCCCGCGCGAGCTGCTGGCGGAAGCGCCGGACGGCCTGCCGGAGCCGCCCTCCGCCAGGGCCGGTGGCCGCCGCCCGGCGGGACGGCCGGCCGGTCGCACGACGGGGCGGCGCGACCTGGTCGCGGTGCCGGACCCGGCCCCGGGCGCGGGCGCGGCTGTGGGCACCCCTGGAGGGCCGGACCCGGTTCCCTCCTCAGCCTCGCAAGCGGCGGAGAGTCCGGCCGGGCGGCACCGGGGGAGCGGCGGTCCACGGCCGTCCGTGCCCGAGGAGGGGCTTACGGCCAACGGGCTGCCGCGCCGGGCGGCGCGGACCAAGGGCGGCCCGGTCCTGGTACCCGCGCCGGGGACGGACGCCGAGGGCGCGTCGGGAACCGGGCGGCACCGGCGGGAGGCGGCGGAGGCCGCGGCGCTCCACGGGCAACTGGACGCCGCGCCGGTGGACCGCGCTTCCCTGGACGCCGCTGCCGCTGCCGCGGACGCCGTTGCCCCGGACGCCGCCCGGGAGGCCGGCTCAGTGGACACCACCCCGGTGAACACGGCGGCGCCCCGGACGCCGGGCGGCCTGCCCCGGCGGGTCCGGCAGGCGAACCTGGCACCGCAGCTCAAGGAGCAGGCGAAGGAGCGGCTCCGCGGGGAGACCGGGGCCGTGGACCGCGCAGCCGGGTCGGGCGCGCGGGCCGTCGAGGCACCGGACGCCCGGGACGCCCGGGAACGCTCGCCGGAGGAGGCCCGGGCCACCTTCGCCTCGTTCCAGCGCGGCTTCACCCGTGGACGTGGGACCACCGCCCCCGCCAGGACCCAGGACGGCACCGTTCCGGGCCGGGCCACCGGCGGCGACGCCCCGGCCGCAGCGAACCGTCCGGCCGCGCCCAGCAGCCGCCCAGCGCCCGGCACCCGCCCCGCGGCCGTACCGGCCTGGCAGCCCCCGGACCCGTCCCGGCGGGCGATCAGCCCGGCGCCGGCCCCGGCGGCGCTGCCCGGGCCCGACCCCGAGGACGCCGGCCGGGCGCCGCTCGTCCGCCGGATCCAGCCGGGCCAGCCGGTGCGGCGGAACCCTGCGGGCGCCTCGCCCGTACCTCAAGTGACACCCTCAGCACCCGTAACACCGGAAGTACCGGCAGTGCCCGCACAACCCGCAGGACCCGGACAACCCGCAGGACCCGCGGTATCCGCAACACCCGCAGTGCCCGCACCACCCGCTCCAGCGGAAGGAACTGATTCATGACCACTTCGACGCAGCCGTCGGGGGACCTCAACTGGCTCCTGGACGACCTGGTGGGCCGCGTCGCGGCCCTGCGGCACGCGGTGATCCTCTCCAGCGACGGGCTGGCCACCGGTGCCTCGCGCGACCTCGACCGGGAGGACGCCGAGCACCTCGCCGCCGTCGCGGCCGGTTTCCACAGCCTGGCCAAGGGCGCCGGCGGGCACTTCAAGGTCGGCGGCGTCCGGCAGACGATGGTGGAGCTGGACGAGGCGTTCCTGTTCATCACGGCCGCCGGCGACGGCTCCTGTCTGGCCGTGCTGAGCGAGGCCGAGGCGGACATCGGCCAGATCGCCTACGAGATGGCCCTGCTGGTCAAGCGGGTCGGCGAGCACATGGCCGCCGAGCCGCGCACCGAAACCGCCGCGCCGAGGGGCTGAGCGGTCCGATGGCGGATCCGAAGGCGGACGGGCCGGGCGGCCCGGCGGCACCGGAGGGCTCGACGACACCGGCCGGGCCCGCCGGCGCGGAGCAGGTGCCGGGGCCGGAGTCCCCGGACGGACCAGAGGTCGACCTGTTCCGGCCGCGCACCCCGGCCGACGACCGGTGGTTCGACGACGAGGCCGGCCCGGTGGTGCGGCTCTACTCGATGACCCGGGGCCGCACCCGGCCGGTCGAGGAGGGCCTGTTCGACCTGATCTCGCTGGTCACTGCCAAGGACCCCGGGCCGGACGCGGGGGCCGTGCCCGCGCACGTCCTCGACCCGGAGCACCAGACCCTGCTGGCCTGGTGCCGTCACGAGCCGCTGTCCGTCGCCGAACTCGGCTCCTACACTGACCTGCCGGTCAGCGTGGTGCGGGTCCTGCTCGGCGACCTCTACGACGCCGACCTGATCAGCGTCACCCGACCCGTTCCGCTCGCCGAGCTGCCGGACGAGCGCCTGCTGCGAGACGTGATCAATGGACTCCGTGCGCTCTGACCACACCCCGCCGAGCACGTCCGGGCACGCTCCGGGCAGTGCTGGACCGAACCCGGCCGGGAGCGCCAACGACCCGCGCTGGCGGGGCGGGCCGGGCGTCGCGGTGAAGATCCTGGTGGCGGGCGGGTTCGGCGCGGGCAAGACCACCCTGGTCGGCTCGGTCAGTGAGATCCGGCCGCTGCGCACCGAGGAGGAACTCAGCGAGCTGGGGCGCCCGGTGGACGACACCTCGGGCGTGGAGACCAAGCGCACCACCACGGTGGCCATGGACTTCGGCAGGATCGACCTGCGGCCCGGCCTCGCGCTCTACCTGTTCGGGACGCCCGGGCAGGACCGGTTCTGGTTCGTCTGGGACGAGTTGGCGCGCGGCGCGCTCGGTGCCGTGGTGCTCGCCGACACCCGGCGACTGGCCGACTGCTTCCCCTCGGTGGACTTCTTCGAGCAGCGCGGCATCCCGTTCCTGGTCGCGGTCAACTGCTTCGAGGGCACCGAGCGCTTCGCCCCGGAAGAGGTCCGGGACGCGTTGGACCTCGACCCGGGGATCCCGGTGGTGCTGTGCGACGCGCGGCTGCGGGAGGACGGGAAGGAGTTGCTGGTGACGCTGGTCGAGCACGCCGCCGCGCTCCGCCGACGGGCCTGAACGCAGGCCCGAGCCCAGAGCGGGGTGCGGGCCCGAGCGCAGGCGTGAGCGCAGATCGAGGCACAGGCCTGAGGGGCCGTGGGATCGCCGCTGGTCAGGGGCCATCCGCGTATTCGGCGTCTCATTCGTCTGTCCATATTCCGGACGTTCGACGTCCGGAAGGTTGCCTAGACAGCCTCGGGCGTGGAAGGCTCTGTGGACGGAAGCCGTCCCGGCCGTGCCGCCGGGAGGGCCGTCAGAACGACGCAGAACGACGCCGAACGAAGCAGGACGAAGGGGGAGGGCAGCAGGGATGACCGTCGACCAGCGACGCATCGCCTCCGTGCCCGGTCCCGTCATGCCGGTGCTCACCGTCCGCCGCTACATCGACCACGCGCTGATCTGCAGCGCCTGTTGTCGCTGACCGGCTTCGCCCCGACCCGGTACGTCCCCGGCACCTCCGGCCCACACCCGGCCGCCGTCCGACGCACCATCGAACCCGTCGACCGGGCCGCAGCGGATCACCCGTCAGGTGCGCCCGGGCCTTCCCAACCGGCCCCGGGCCTTCCCAACCGGCCCCGGGCCTTCCCAACCGGCCCCGCCCCGCGGAGAAACCACCAGTGAACATCGTCCGCCCCAGCAGCCCCACCGGTCGGACCGGTCCCGGCACGGACTGCCCATGGGGTCGCCACGACCTCGAGCCGTTCTGGCCGTCCCGGCAGCCGCACCTGTTCGATCAGACGTGTCCGGGCTCGCCCAGCGCGTCCCGGCCCTCCGCCCGCTGAACCCGACCCACCCGGTCCAGCTCCGGCAGTACGCCCGGTCGACGCGCAGACGACTCCACCCCGTCCGTCACGCGCGAAATGAGCGGCACACCATGTCTTCCTCCTCCACGGCCACCCTGCCCCTGCCCACCGCGACCACCCCGCACCTGCGCGCGGTCCGGTCCGTTCCCTCCCTCTCCGCGATCCCCTCCACCACCCCGACCGTCCCCGGCCCGTCCGGCTCCCCGGTCGTCGGGCCGAGCCGTCCGGGGGCGGTCCCGTCCGCCGGGCCGCAGCCCGGTGCGGTCGTACCGCCGGCGCCCGCCTCGCTGCTCGCCGCACTGCCGGAGGGTGCGACCGTGGTCGCCGCCCTGCCCCAGGGCGCACTGCCGCAGGGACTGCTCGCCCAGTACGGCGCCCAGGCCGGCGGGCCCGCGGGCCACCCGATGGTCGGCTACCTGGTGCTGGTGCCGGCCGAGAACCCGACGCCGGCACCGGGCGGCCTGCCCGGGGCCGGCGCAGCGGGCGCCGTGCGGCCGGTCCGTCCGGCCGGACGCGGCATCGCCGTCGACGCCGAGCGGCGGAACGCCTACGTCGACGGGCGGCTGCTCGACCTCACGTACCTGGAGTTCGAACTGCTGGCCCACCTCACCGAGCACCCGCAGCGGGTGCACACCCGGGACCACCTGGTCTCGGCGGTCTGGGGCTACGGCCACGTCGGCGACGGCCGCACGGTCGACGTGCACGTCGCCCGGCTGCGCCGCAAGCTCGGACCGACCTACCGCGACTCGATCGTGACGGTGCGCCGGGTCGGGTACAAGTACACGCCGGTCCACTGATCGAAGGGATCGGCCGGAACGACAGGTGACGGCTGACGGATAACAGATGACAGCTGACGGATTTCATCAGCTGTCATCTGTCATGCGTCGCCGGCCACTCTCACGCGCTCAGCCGGTCGATCTCCGCCAGCTCCTCCTCCGTCAGCGGCCCGCCGGCCAGCGCGTCGAGGTTCTGGTCCAGCTGGGCCACGCTGCTCGCCCCGATGATCACCGAGACCACCCGAGGGTCCCTCAGCACCCAGCACAGCGCCAGCTGGGCCAGGCTCTGCCCGCGCCTCTCGGCGACCTTGTTCAGCGCCCGCAGCTGCTCAAGTTTCGGCCCGGTCAGCACCTCCTCGGTCAGGAACCTCCCGACCGACATCCGCGACCCGGCGGGCACCTGTCCGGAAAGGTAACGGTCGGTCAGCAACCCCTGCGCGAGCGGAGAATAGGCGATCAGGCTGGTCTGGGTGTCACCCACCGCGTCCAGCACGCCGGCCTCCTCCACGTGCCGGTCGAGGATCGAGTACGCCGACTGGTTCATCAGTGCCGGCGTCCCCAGCTCGCGCAGGATCGCCGCCGCCTCCCGGTGCTGCTCCGCCGGGTAGTTGGAGATCGCCGCGTACAGCGCCTTGCCCGAGCGCACCGCGCTGTCCAGCGCCCCCATCGTCTCCTCGATCGGGGTGTCCGGGTCGTAGCGGTGCGAGTAGAAGACGTCGACGTAGTCCAGCCCCATCCGGCCGAGCGACTGGTCCAGACTGGCCAGCAGGTACTTGCGGCTGCTGCCGTTGCCGTACGGGCCGGGCCACATGTCCCAGCCGGCCTTGGTCGCGATGAAGAGCTCGTCGCGGTACGGCCGGAAGTCCTGCGCGAAGAGGTAGCCGAAGTTGCGCTCCGCGCTGCCGTACGGCGGACCGTAGTTGTTCGCCAGGTCGAAGTGGGTGACGCCGCGGTCGAAGGCCCGGCGCAGCACCGCCCGTTGCACGTCGAGCGGTTGGGAGTCACCGAAGTTGTGCCAGAGCCCCAGCGAGACGGCGGGCAGCTGCACGCCACTGCGGCCGGCCTTCCGGTAGGTCATCGAGGCATAGCGGTCATCCGCGGCGAGGTAGCTCATGGCGGACATCTTGCCAGCAGGTCCGGCCCGATCAAGCCCTGCGTGATGCCGCCCCGGCGGTCCGGCGCGAACGTCCCCCGGCCGCCCGCCCGCGCAACGCGCCGCGCACCCCCTGCCCGGCGTGATGCCCGCCACCGTACGTGACGTGACGCGCGCCACCAGCCGTGACGGAATGCCCAACGCAGGCGCGGGGGATGACGAACGGTCGAGGGGCCGTGGCCGCCGGGGGGCGGCGCACGGCCCTCGATCCTCCGGCGCAGTCCCATCCAGGATTCGGGGAACCCCTTCCCTTCTGTACCTACTGGTATGTACAGTGACCCGCATGACCACCCAGGACCGCCTCATCGAGAGCACTCAGGCCCTCCTCTGGGAGCGCGGCTACGTCGGCACCAGCCCCAAAGCCATCCAGCAGCTCTCCGGCGTCGGCCAGGGCAGCATGTACCACCACTTCAACGGCAAGCCCGACCTCGCCGCCGCCGCCCTGCGCCGCAGCGCCGAGCAGATGCGGGGCACCGCCGAGGCCGACCTCGCCGCCCCCGGCACCGCGTACGACCGGATCGCCGCCTACCTGAACCGCGACCGCGAGGTGCTGCGCGGCTGCCGGATCGGCCGGATGGCCCAGGACCCGGACGTGGTCGCCGACCCGCAGCTGCGCGCCCCGGTCGAGGAGACCTTCGACTGGCTGCGCGGCCGGATCGCCGAACTGGTCGCCGAGGGCCAGGCCCACGGCGAGTTCGCCCCCGGCCTCGACCCGGCGGACACCGCCGCCGCCGTGGTCGCCGTCGTCCAGGGCGGCTACGTCCTGGCCCGCGCCGCGGACAGTGCCGCGCCGTTCGAACAGGCCGTCCGCGGCGCCCTCGGCCTGCTCGCCACACGCCGCCGGCAGGCCTGACGGGCGACGTCCACCGCACACGACCCCCTCCGGCCGCCCGCCCCCTCGGGCGGGCCCGCCGCCTCCGGCCGCCCACGCCGCCAGCCGTCCGAGCCCAGGAGCCCCGCCGTGCACGCCATGCAGTACGAGATCACCCTGCCCGCCGACTACGACATGGGCATCATCCGCAAGCGCGTGGCCGACAAGGGCCACCTGCTCGACGCCCACCCCGGGCTCGGTCTCAAGGCGTACCTGGTCCGCGAGCGCGGGCAGGACGGTTCGCCGGTCAACCAGTACGCGCCGTTCTACCTCTGGCGCACCGCCGAGGGCATGAACGGCTTCCTCTGGGGCCCGGGCTTCCGCGGACTGAGCGCCGACTTCGGCCGCCCCGCCGTCCACCACTGGCTCGGTGCGGGCCTGGTCGAGGGCACCCGCACCGACGCCCCGACGACCGCCACCCGCACGACCGTACGGCTCCCGGAGACCGCGGACCCGGCCGAGGCCCTCGAACAGGCCGTCGCCGAACTCGCCCAGTTCGCCGCCTTCACCGAGCTTCCCGCCCGCCCCGGGCAGTCCGCCCTGCACACCGCCGCCGTCGCCGTGGACCCCAGCCGCTGGGAACTGCTCACCCTCGCCCTCTGGCACGGCCCGGCTCCCGAGGACGCGCCTGGCACCCGCTACCAGGTGCTGCACCTGTCCCGCCCCGAACTCGACCGGCTGCCGGCCGGCCGCCACTGGTGAAAGGCCCCTCCGCCGTGACCTCCGCAACCGTGAACCCCAATCCCACGACCCCTGAGACCACGCCCCCGAGCCGATGACCCCCGCCGACCTCACGCCCGCGCCGCTCGACCGCGAAGCCGGGTACGCCCTGCTCGCCGAGCTCGCCGGCCCGGTCGCCGTCGCCACCCTCGGCGGCCTGGACGGACTCGCTCCCGGCTTCGCCGACTGGATCGTCACCAGCCTGTTCGGCGGCACCTACCAGCGCCCCGGTCTGGCCCTGCGCGACCGCCAGATCGCCAACCTCGCGGCCCTCACCGCCCTCGGCGGCGTCGAGCCGCAGCTCGCCGACCACGTCCGCAACAGCCTGCGGATCGGCATGACGCGGGAGGAGATCACCGAGGTGATCGTCCATCTCGCCCCGTACGTCGGCGTCCCCAAGGCCCTGGCCGGCCTGCGGGTCGCCGCCTCCACCTTCACGGCGGCCGAGGCCCCGACGGCCAAGGCCCCCGCCGCCGGCACTCCCGAGTCCGACACCCCGGCGCCCGACACTTCGGCGCCCGACACTTCGGCGTCCGTCACCCCGGCGGAGGCCCGCGCATGACCGCCGCCCCGGCCGCCCCCGCCACCCCGACCGTCCGGACCGTACGGACCGTCCTGGGCGACATCGACCCCGCCCAGCTGGGCGTCACCGACTCCCACGACCACCTGTTCATCCGCAGCCCCCGCTTCCCCGGCCAGGAGCTGGACGACCCGGCAGCCGCCGAGGACGTGCTGCGTGCCTACGCCACCGCCGGCGGCCGCACCCTCGTCCAGTGGACGCCGTGGGGCATGGGCCGTGGTGCGGACGCCCTCGCCGAGCTGTCCCGCACGACCGGCGTCCACATCGTCGCCGCCACCGGTGCGCACCAGGCCGCCCACTACGCCCCGGGCCGCTTCCCCGGTCCGGACCTCCCGATCTCCGACCTCCAGGCCCCGTACGCAGACCTCGCCGAACGCTTCGTCACCGAGCTCACCGCCGGGCTCCCCGGCGCCCCCGAGGGCGTGCGACCCGGCCTGATCAAGATCGCCGACGACGCCGGCCCGCTCACCGCGCACACCCGCCGGACGATGGCCGCCGCGGCCGAGGCCCACCACGCCACCGGCGCCCCGATCGCCGTGCACCTCGAACCCGACGGTGACCCGCACGGCGTCCTGCGCAGCCTCCACGGACGGCACGGGGTCCGCCCCGACCGGATCGTCCTCGGCCACCTCACCCGTTTCACCGACCGGTCGCTGCACCGCAGTCTCGCCGCCGAGGGCGTCTTCCTGGCCCTGGACAGCCCCTCCCGGATCGGTCACCCCGCCGACCTCCAGGCCTTCGACGTGATCGCCGACCTGGTCGAGGCGGGCCTCGCCGACCGGCTGCTGCTCGGCGCCGACACCACCACCCGTACGGCCCGTGAGCTCGGCGGCCCCGCCCGGCTGCTCACCGACCTCGCCCCGCGGCTGTCCCGCACCTTCGGGCCCGAGCTGCCCGACCGACTGCTGCTCGCCAACCCGGCGTCGGCCTTCGCCGTTGACTGGCGCACCCCGTGAACGCCCGGCGGGGAGCGGCTGACCCCCGCCGGCCGCACGCGGTCACCTGGCACCGCCGCCTGCGGCCGGGACGAGGGCCGCAGGCGGCCGGAGAATGCCCGCGGGGTCTGTGCCGTACAGGGGACGGCGCAGGCCCCGCGCCCGACCGGGCCGACGGACGGGTCACATGTGGGTGCCGCCGTCGATGCGGAGTTCGGTGCCGGTGACGAAGGCGCCGTCGTCGGAGGCCAGCATGGCGATCACGCCGGCGACCGTCTCGGGGCCCGCGAAGCCCTGGCCGAGGGCGGGGGAGAGCTTGGCGAGCAGGCTGAAGTCGGCGTCGGCGGGCAGGCCCGGGTTGTTGGTCATGCCGCTGTCGATGCTGCCCGGCGCGACGCAGACCGCGCGCAGGCCCTGCTTCGAGTACTCCGAGGCGATCGCGTGGGTGAAGGACTGGATGCCGCCCTTGGTCGCGGCGTACGCGGCCATGTAGGGGTGGGCGAAGGCCGCGGAGGTGGAGCTGAAGTTGACCACCACGCCCCGGCCGGTCGCGAGCAGTGCGGGGAGGGCCTCGCGGGTCATCAGGAAGGTGCCGGTCAGGTTGACCGCCAGGAGCTCGTTCCAGAACTCCAGGGTGGTCTCGTGGGTGTGCGAGGAGCGCAGGATGCCGGCCGCGTTGACCAGGACGTCCAGGCCGCCCAGCGCCGCGACCGCCTCGGCCGTGCCCGTGACGACGGCGGCCTCGTCCGCGATGTCGAGCACCTGGACGGTCAGGCGGTCGGCGGTGCCGTCGGCGGTCGCGCGGTCCAGGGTCCTCTTCAGGCCGTCCTCGTTGACGTCGACGGCGACGACCGTCCCGCCCTCGGCGAGGATCCGGTGGACGGTCGCCCGGCCGATGCCAGAGCCGCCGCCGGTGATCAGGACGTTCCGTCCGCTGAAGCGCTCCATGGTGGTACTCCTTCGTTCGCGGTCTCTCGACCTCGAGAGACACGGTACGCCTGAATGGCACGTCGTGCCAAAAAGTCCTGTCGTGCCTCCTCGGCGTGCGGAGCCATGGCGGCACGGAACTGCGTACGCTGGCCCTCGTGACCGGACGCCCCACCCTGACCCAGCGCCGCCGTGACGCCACCCGGCTGGACATCGCCCGCACCGCCGCCGCGCTCTTCGCCGAGCAGGGCGCCGAGGCGACCACCGCCGAGGAGATCGCCGCCGCCGCGGGCATCTCGCTGCGCACCTTCTACCGCTACTTCTCGGTCAAGGAGGACGCCGTCGCCCCGCTGCTCGCGGCGGGCGGGCAGCGCTGGGTGGACCTCCTGGCCGCGAGCCCGACGGACCTCCCGCTGCGCGAGGCGCTGGAACGCTCGGCGGTCGAGTCGCTGACCCCGGCCGACGACGAGGCCGTCGAGGCCATGCACTGGACCCGCAGCCTGCTGCGCGACCCGCGGCTGGACGGCACCTGGCAGCGCGTCCACGCCGGATCGGAGGAGCGGCTGCGGTCCGTGCTGGCCGCCCGCTGCCCGGACGGCGCCGATCCGCTGGAGATCCGGCTGGCCGCCGCCGCGGCCACGACGGCGATCCGGGTCGCCCTGGAGCAGTGGGCCGGCTCCGACGCCCCGGTCGCCGGCCCGGGTTCCCCGCGGGACCTCGGCGCCCGCTGCATGCGCGAGCTCACGGCGGGGCTGCGACTCCTCACCTGACCCCCAGCCGCCGGTCAGCTGTCTCACAGCTCCCGCTAGGGTTGGTCCTCGCGCCCCCGTGGGGGAACCGGGGTGACCTCCTCGGATGTCCCTGAGCGGAGGGGACGCGGAGTTCGAGGCGTGGGAGCAACTGGGACATGGGTCTGACGAGCCACAAGGTGCTGGCGCTGGCCGTGCTGATGGCGGTCGTGATGATGGTCGGCGCGGTCTGGCTCTGGCCCAGACTCGCCAAGAAGAGCTGGCAGGCGGTGCTCGGCCGAATTGGCACGCTGCTCGCCACCCAGGTCGCCGTACTCGCCGCACTCGGCCTGGTGGCCAACAACTACTTCGCGTTCTACAGCAGTTGGGACGACCTGCTGGGCACCGGCAGCACCGGCCCGGTGGTGATCCACAACAAGGCGGACGCCTCCGGACGCCTGATGGTGGAGACCATCGGCCAGGCCTCGGTCAAGGGCGGCGGCGCGATGGGCCGCGAGCCCAGCCAGTCCGGGGAGATCCGCAAGGTCCGGATCGACGGCCGGGAGAGCCGGCTGTCGACCGAGGGGTACGTCTACCTGCCGCCCCAGTACTTCCAGCCGGAGTACGCGCAGAAGCAGTTCCCGGCCGTGATCGTCAGTACCGGATTCCCGGGAATCGCCGAGAACCTGATCACCCGCTTCAACTACCCGGGCGCCGCCCTCAAGCTGCTGCAGGAGGGCCGGATGCAGCCGACCGTCATGGTCCTGATGCGTCCCTCGCCCGCACTGCCGCAGGACACCGAGTGCGAGGACATCCCGGGCGGAGCCCAGTCCGACACGTACTTCACCAAGGACGTCCCCTCGGCGATCGAGGCGAGCTACCGGGTCTCGGCCGACCCGCGGGCCTGGGCCTACATGGGCAACTCGACCGGCGGCTACTGCGCCGTCAAGTTGGCCATGCGCCACCCGGACGTCTTCCCGACCGCCGTCTCGCTGTCCGGGTACTACGAGGCCGCCGACGACCCGACCACCGGTGACCTCTTCGGCGGCAGCAAGCAGCGCCGCAACGAGGCCAACCTGATGTGGCGGCTGAAGAACCTGCCGCAGCCGAACATCTCGCTCCTGCTGGCCGGCACCAAGAAGGGCGACGGCAACTACAAGCAGGACACCGAGGCGTTCATCGACGCGGTGCACAGCCCGATGAAGGTCTCGTACAGCATGCTCGAGAACGGCGGCCACAACTTCGAGACCTGGAGTGCACTGCTGCCCTCCTCGCTGGAGTGGCTGTCCCAGCACCTCAAGGTGCCGGACCAGCCGGGCCGGACCGTCTGACGAGAGCGCACCGAACCCCGGGGACCGGCCACGGCCCCCGGGGTTCAGTGCGTCGCCACGCGGCTCAGGCCACCCGCTCCAGGGTCCCGGTGTGCAGTTGGCCGACCCGGCCGCCCTCGCCCTCGAAGGTCCAGAAGGCCCGCACGGTCAGCGCGTTGAGGTCCATCACGTGGCTGACGGTGATCCCGCTCTGCTCCGTCCAGCTGACGAAGTAGATCCCCGGAGCGATCTCGGCGACGTGCAGCCGCACGTCCTCCCACTGGCCCGCCGACTCGCCGAGGCCCTCCCAGCGCAGCCGTGCGCCGTCGGCCGAGTAGGTGTTGCGGAAGGCCGCGCCGTTGTCGACCCGGAAGACGTAGGTACGGCCGGCGAAGGCGGGCAGGGACGCGGTCATGGTGGGGCGGAACCTCTTCTCGGGAGCGTGGGACGGGCCGTACGGACCGGGCACACCGGGACTCGGCGCACTTGTGCACCGCGGAAAATGCCAGGGTTCCAATTTATCCGACCGGGCGGACTCGGGCGGCCCGCGCCACGGTGCGGTCCGCCACCGTCGCGCCGCTCACGTTGCGCGACCGGCCCCCGGGCCGGCGCCGGGACTGATCAATTCGGCGGCCACGCAGGGTCGTTGATCGACACCACTGTGAGCTGCGCGACCACCGGCCCGATCGAGTTGTCCGTCCACGCGAGGACTGCCCAGCCTGCAACGGGTCGTCCGCTCTCGCGGACCCCGCCGCCGGGGTTGCCGAGTCCTGTCCACCCGCCGGCGGGCAGCCGAGCGCGACAGCGGACGGGAGCGGGGAAACCAGGTCAGTGCCCGGCCCGTGCGCGCGGGCGGGCGGGCTGCGGCTGGGGGTGAAGCCGCTCCACGGCGTGCGCGTCCACCGCTGACCGCCCGGGGCGTGTCCGACACGCCCGCCCGCAGACCAGCCGCTCTCAGGAACCGGCAGCCGTCTCGACCACGTTCAGGTCGAACGGCTGCCGGTTGTTGCTCCTGTCCCGGTCGTCCGGGCTGCGCACCTCGACCGACCCGCCGGTCAGCACGCCCAGCCGCACGTCGAGGCCGACCCGCACCGGTACGAGCGCGGTCGCGCTGCGCCCCTGCTTCAGCCCGGCCCCGAAGACGCAGCGCACCTCGTGCCCGCCCCGCAGCACCGCACAGTCGGCGGGGAAGTACGGCCCCTGCGGGGTCACGCCGTCGGGCAGGGTGACGATCACGGTGAACGGCGAGGCCGTGGTGTCCGGGCCGCGGTTCGCGACGAAGGCGCGGACGGTGGTCGTGCCGCCGGGCGGAGCGGCGTCCGGGTCCTCCCGGACCACCTCCAGGTCGGAGTCGGACCGCACGGCCGCCGGGCCCACCACCGGAATCCGCGGCTCCGGCCGGGGCGCGGTACGTGGGGCCGCCCAGGACGGCCCGGCGGCCAGCAGTGCGACCGCGCAACCCGCCGCCGTCGCCGCCGTGAACGCCGTCCCGCCGGATTCGACCCAAAGCCGCCTGCGCCTGCCCTGCCCGCCTGCCACTACTGCTCGCCGCTCCCTCGTCCTCCGGTCGCCCGCTCCGTCGCGGGCCGCGTCCGCACCAGGGTGGTGGCACCGGGGCGCCGGACCCGGCGCAACCCGCCCACCGGTCCGTCGAACGGAGGACACTGCGGACGGCCGGCCTCCAGGCCACACCCTCCCGCCGGAGCAGGAGGAGTGACGTGGCGTCAGGGTGCGAGGACCTGCCCCAGTCGGGTCGCGATCTGGTGCATCACCGGCACCAGCGAGGACGCCCCTGCCTGCTCCTCCAGTGCCCGGATCCGGGCCTCCGGGCCGGACACCGACAGGGCGGTGGGCGTCGGCGCGCCCGGTACCGCGAGCGCGATGCAGCGGACGCCGATCTCCTGCTCCTGGTCGTCGACCACGTACCCGCGCTCGCGCGCCTCGGCGAGCTGGTCCATCAGCTCCTGCGGGTCGGTCACGGTGTACTCGGTGTGCGCGGGCAGCGAGTTGGGGCCCAGGATCGCGCGCGCCTCGTCCTCCGGGAGCTGGGCGAGCAGCGCCTTGCCGACGCCGGTGCAGTGCGGCTGCACCCGCCGTCCGACCTCGGTGAACATCCGCATCGAGCGCCGGGACTGCACCTGTCCGACGTACACCACCTCGCCGCCCTCCAGCACCGCCAGGTTGGCGGTCTCGCCGGTGGCCTCCATGAGCTCGGCCAGGTACGGCCGGGCCCAGCTGCCGAGCAGGCGGCCGGCCGTCTCCCCGAGGCGGATCAGCCGGGGGCCGAGGGTGTAGCGGCGTGCGGTGTCCTGGCGGACATAGCCCTGCTGGACGAGGGTACGAACCAGTCGGTGGATGGTCGGCATCGGGAGGCCGGAACTGCTGGAGAGCTCGCTGAGGGTGGCCACCCCGCCGGAGTCGGCCAGCGCCTCCAGGAGTTGGAAGGCGCGCTCGACGGACTGCACGCCGCCGCTCGCGCGGTCGGCGCCTGTCGTCGATGCTGTGTCGGGGGTCGCAACCACCGGCGTTCCCTTCGCTGTCGGGGAGGAGTAGAGTCCCGGCGACCTCTTCAACAAACCGTTGAAATTCTGTATCGCGGAAACTAGTCTCCACTTTACAGAATCGAACTCGCCGACAGGCGGTTATCGATCGAGGAAGTTCCCGAGGAAGTTCCCACCGGAACTCCCTCTGCCAGGCTCAACCGTCTTAGGAGTGTCCTGCTCATGGCTGCAGATCAGGGGCCCGTCGGCGCCTCCCCCGCCGCTCCGGTCGTCACTGTCGCCGGACCGCGCGTCCACCGGGCGGAGGAGGTGCTCACTCCTGAGGCGGTCGCCTTCGTCGTCGGCCTCCACCGCGCCTTCGAGGGACGCCGGCAGGAGCTCCTGGCCAGGCGGAAGGCCCGACGCGCCGAGATCGCCCGTACGGGCACGCTGGACTTCCTCCCCGAGACCGCCGACGTCCGGGCCGGGGACTGGAAGGTCGCCGAGGCGCCGCGCGCGCTCCAGGACCGCCGGGTCGAGATCACCGGCCCCACCGACCGCAAGATGGTCATCAACGCGCTCAATTCCGGGG
>CBJMI02800__coassemble_445_pt1 | contig 74515 bp, 75 predicted proteins | sample CBJMI02800__metabat2_low_PE_003 | metagenome-assembled genome bin CBJMI02800
TGCGGTACTCTGCAAATCTATGCCAGAGTGCGGGCATCGGATCAATCAGGCCGATTCCCCTCACACGTCGCTAAATCAGGAGCCCGCGCCGCGCGGGTGGGTCAAGGGTGCATGCATGTCGAAGGTCTTGAGCAAGCTGCCGGTCGGTGAACGGATCGGCATCGCATTCTCCGGTGGGTTGGACACCTCCGTCGCGGTCGCGTGGATGCGCGAGCACGGCGCCATCCCCTACGCCTACACGGCCGACATCGGCCAGTACGACGAGCCGAACCTCGCCGACGTCCCGGCCCGCGGCCGCGCGTACGGTGCCGAGCAGGCCCGCCTGATCGACTGCCGGGCCCCGCTGGTCGAGGAGGGCCTGGCCGCCCTCGCCTGCGGCGCCTTCCACATCCGCTCCGCCGGGCAGACCTACTTCAACACCACCCCGCTCGGCCGCGCCGTGACCGGCACCCTGCTGGTGCGGGCCATGCAGGAGGACGGCGTATCCATCTGGGGCGACGGTTCCACCTACAAGGGCAACGACATCGAGCGGTTCTACCGCTACGGCCTGCTGGCCAACCCCAACCTGCGGATCTACAAGCCGTGGCTGGACCAGGCGTTCGTCGACCAGCTCGGCGGCCGCAAGGAGATGTCCGAGTGGCTCGCCGAGCGCGACCTGCCGTACCGGGACTCCGCCGAGAAGGCCTACTCCACCGACGCCAACATCTGGGGCGCCACCCACGAGGCCAAGCGGCTGGAGTTCCTGGACGCCTCACTGGAGATCGTCGCCCCGATCATGGGTGTCGCCTTCTGGGACCCTGCCGTCGAGATCCAGACCGAGGACGTCACGGTCGAGTTCGAGTTCGGCCGCCCGGTCCGGATCAACGGCCGTGAGTTCGGCGACGCCGTCGAGCTGGTGCACGAGGCCAACCGGATCGGCGGGCGGCACGGCCTGGGCATGTCGGACCAGATCGAGAACCGGATCATCGAGGCCAAGAGCCGCGGCATCTACGAGGCCCCCGGCATGGCGCTGCTGCACATCGCCTACGAGCGTCTGCTGAACGCGATCCACAACGAGGACACCATCGCCACCTACCACACCCAGGGCCGGCGCCTCGGCCGCCTGATGTACGAGGGCCGCTGGTTCGACCCGCAGGCGCTGATGCTGCGCGACAGCCTGCAGAAGTGGGTCGGCCAGGCCGTCACCGGCAGCGTCACGCTGCGGCTGCGGCGCGGCCAGGACTACTCGGTGATCGACACCCAGGGCCCGCACTTCAGCTACCACCCGGAGAAGCTGTCGATGGAGCGCAGCGTCGACGCCGCGTTCGTCCCGGACGACCGGATCGGCCAGCTGACCATGCGCAACCTGGACATCGCGGACTCCCGCAGCAAGCTGGAGCTGTACGCGGGCCACGGCCAGCTGGCGCAGTGGAGCGGCCTGATCGGCGAGCTCGCCCCGGGCGGCGCGGCGCCGATCGCCGCGGGCAACGGCCACGAGGCGGAGTCCACCGCGCTGGACCACGCGGCGATCGAGTCCGGGACCGACTGATCGGGCGCCGCCCGTCCCAGCCGGTCCCGGGGGCCGCCGCACCGCACCGGTGCGGCGGCCCCCGGCCGTTCCTCCGCAGCCGACCCTCACCCGAACGGCCGACCCGGTCGTGCGCCCCGCCCCCGGACGTAGCTGAATGGCGGACGGCGCCCGCCGACGGGAAGGCAGGTCCGGGGATGGGTGAGGCGGTCGGTCCGGTGCTGGCCTCGGCGGTGGCGGTCGCGCTCAGTCCGCTGCCGTTGATCGCCGTGCTCCTGATCCTCGCCTCGCCACGCGGCCGACCCAACGGACTCGCGTTCACCGCGGGCTGGGTGCTCGGCCTGGCAGCGGTCGTCGCGCCGGTGCTGGTGGCGGGCAGCGCGCTGAACCCGGCGGACGGCGCTCCGACCTGGTGCTCCTGGCTGAAGCTCGCCCTCGGCGCCGCACTGCTCCTGCTGGCGGCCGAGCAGTGGCGCGACCGTCCCCGCCCCGGGCACGTCACCGCGCCCCCGGCCTGGCTGATGGGGATCGATCGCCTGACCCCCATCAGGTCCGCCGGGCTCGCCGCGGCGCTGGTCGTGTCCCCTCCCAGGACCCTGCTCCCGGCCGTCGGCGGGGCCGCCTCGATCGCCGCCGCCCGGCCCGGCCCCGGGGCGATGGCCGTGGCCGCCGCCGTCCTGGTGCTGATCGGCTCGCTCGGCACCCTCCTGCCACTCGCCGTCCAGCTCCGGGGTGCCGACCGCTCGGTCCGCGCCCTCGGCGAGTGGCGCGCCTGGACGGCCGCACACAATGCGGCGATCATGACTGCCGTCCCGATCGTGCTCGGCGCCGACTACCTCGGCAGCGCCCTCTCCGGACTCACCTAGGGCCGGTCCGGACTCACACGGGGCCTGCCCGCTCCCCCTCAGCGGATCCGCGTCACCCCCCGCCCCCGCACCGCCCGGACGCCCAGCGGCCCGGCGTCGGCGGCCCCCGTCCGGGCCGCCACCGCCTCCCGAAGGGTCAGCAGGATCTCCCCGTCGTACCGTTCCGCCAGCAGCCGGGCCAGCTCGGCGGCGCAGCCCGGACGGGCCTGCGGGGCCAGCTCCGGCAGCCGGCCCGGGGCGCTGAGGTCCTCGGCCTCGGCTGCCCAGCGGGCCGCGTCGCGCAGCTCGCCCTCGGCGGCGTAGTGCACGGCCAGGCAGTGGACGGCCAGTTGGTCGCCGTACTGGGCGGCGATCCGCCACCAGAAGACCGCGTCCGCCGTACGGCCCATGCCGTAGAGCAGGCAGCCGAGGGTCCGGAAGGCGGCCTTCTCGGCGAGTTCGAGGTCCAGCGCCAGCTCTCCCGGCTCCGCCGCTCCGGCCACTCCCGCGCACAGGTGCCGCAGGTCGCGCCGCAGTTCGGAGCGCCCGGCGGTCCGGGGGTGGTCCCCGGCCGCGAGGGCGTGCGGCGGCCGGGCGACGGTGGGCGGCCGGGCGGGGCGCTCACGCCCGGCCGGGACGGCCCGCCGGGCGTCGGCCAGCCGCTCGGCCAGCCGACGGGTGAAAGCCGCCGGATCGTGGTCGCGGAACTCCTGGTGCAGTTCGGCGGCGTGCGCGTGCAGCAGCGCGGCGACCTTCATGTGGCCTGCCCGCCGTCGTCCGGGTGCTCCAGCAGGTACTCCAGGTGGCGCCGCCCGAGGCTGTAGTAGGTGCGGGCGGTGGTGTGCGCGATGCCGAGCGACCGGCCGATGTCGGGGTACGACAGGCCCGACTGGCGCAGCCGGACCACGTCGGCCTGGATCGGCGCGGCCCGCGCGAGCTCGTCCATCGCCCAGTCCAGGGCGTCCAGCTCGGCGAGTTCCTCCAGCTCGTCCTGGCTGGTGTCGGGGCGGCGCTGGGCGATCACCCGGAGCCGCTTGCGCTCGGCTCGGCGGCGTTCGCGCAGGACGTCGATCACCGCGTCCTTGACGATCTTGAAGGCGAAGGCCTGCGGGTCCTCGCTGGCCAGGGCGCGGCGCCAGTTCTTGTAGAGCGTGGTGCCGGCGTTCTGCACGGCGTCCTGGGCGTCCTCGCGGTGGCGCAGGCGCTGCTGGGCGTACCGGAGGTAGCCGGTGTTCTCGCGGGTGAAGAACGCCTCGAAGTCGTTCGGCAGGTCGTCGAGCGGGTCGGCCCGCAGGCTCCGCTCCTCGCCCGGCCCGGGAGTGTTCACACGCGCCCCCTTCCTGGGTCAGCTGGCCGGCCCACCGGGTGGCACGCCGACGGCCCTCTGGGGGCTCGTGGTGTAACCGTCCGGGAGGCGCGGGTTGTTGACCTGATCGGGCGGACAATTGGCGAAGATTTCCGTTCACTTTCGAACAGCGCCGCTGACCTGCCCGTTCGCACTCGCAGACCGACACCCGACCGGCCACGCGTGACCCAGATCACACCTCGCTGGAGGCCGGCTTGACAAGCCCTGCGGCGCCCCCGCCACGATCGGCGCCCGCCACGGCCACGGCTACGGCGCCGGCTCCACGTCCGCCGAGTCCAGCGCGACGGTCACCCGGTCCAGCAGCTCCCGCAGCGCCGCCAGGTCCTCGACCGGCAGCCCGGTCGCGGCGAGCAGCCGGCGCGGCACCTGTCCGGCGCGCCCGCGCAGCGCCGACCCCTCGGCGGTGAGGGTGACGGTGACCGACCGCTCGTCCTCCTGACTGCGCTCCCGACGCACCAGTCCGGCCGTCTCCAGTCGCTTGAGCAGCGGGGAGAGGGTGCCGGAGTCGAGCCGCAGGCGCTCGCCGATCCGCTTGACGGGCAGCTCGCCGTCCTCCCAGAGCACCAGCATGACCAGGTACTGCGGATAGGTCAGTCCGAGATCCCGGAGCAGGACCCGGTAGACGCCGCCGAAGGCGCGCGAGGCCGCGTTGAGCGAGAAGCAGATCTGCTGGTCGAGGCGGAGCAGTTCCTCGTCCGCCATGCCGGGGAGCGTGGTCATGACCCCATGGTACCGATCACAGTGACGCAATTGAGTTGTGCGCAATTGAATGGCGTGCTCTACTTATGGAGCGGTCGGCAGCCGGACCTCGACCGAGGACCCGACCGCCGCCGAAGCACGACCACTCCGCACGCCCCCGCGCACCTCCACGCACCACGGACCGCGCACCACGAAGGGACCCACCATGGACGCGCTCTACACCGCAGTCGCCACCGCCAACGGCCGCGAGGGCCGCGCCGTCAGCTCGGACGGTCAGCTCGACCTCGCCCTCGCGATGCCGCCCGCGCTCGGCGGCAGCGGCCAGGGCACCAACCCCGAGCAGCTGTTCGCGGCCGGCTACGCCGCCTGCTTCGCCAGCGCCCTCGGCCTGGTCGGCCGGCAGGCCCGGGTGGACACCAGCGAGGTCTCGGTGACCGCCGAGGTGTCCATCGGCAAGGACGACGCCGGCTTCGGCCTGTCCGTCGTGCTCCGCGTCGAGCTGCCCGACGCGCTCGCGGGCGAGAGCGGCCTGCAGCTGGTCAAGCAGGCGCACGAGGTCTGCCCGTACTCCCGCGCCACCCGGGGCAACATCCCGGTCGAGCTGGTCGTCGAGTAACGGCAGGACAGGGGCGACCGCGCACCGAGGCCCGCCGCACTCCGCGTGCGGCGGGCCTCACCCGCCCCTCCGAAGCCCCGGCCGCCCCCGGTCAGCCCGCGCCCGGCCCACCTACCCCGCTGGGCCCACCCGGCCCACCAGCCTCTCCAGGCCCACTCGTCCCGCTCGGCCCGTCCGGCGAGCGCAGCGTCTCCCGGCGGTGCCGGTACTCCTCCGCGTCGATCTCGCCCCGCGCGAACCGCTCCGCGAGCAGTTGCTCCGGAGTCGGGCCGTGCGCCCAGCCGTGCGGCCCGCCGGGCCCGACACCCACGGCACCGGGGCCGTGCGCGATCGGTTGCCGCGAGCGGGAGACGTACCGGAACAGTGCGACGGCCAGGAGCACCAGCACCACCAGGACGATCAGCGTGACGATCGCCATGACGGCGATGCCCCAGCCGCCCGGCCCTCCGTATCCAGGCCCGAAGCCGTGCCCGTGCCTCATCAGGACCTCCTCCTCCGGCCCGCCGGGCCCGCCGAGGTGCTCGGCACCGGGATCACCCTGGATGTCGTGAGGACTGACCGCCGTACAGCCGGGCTGCCGCGCCGCCCGGGGTGATCAGCCCCTTATCACCATCGTGCGCCCGCGACCGGTCAAAGCGCCGTGAAGAAAGCCTGAGAAAACGTTCCTGCAATGCCACCACGTTCACCGGGGTAGCGTTGCCGCCCATGAGCCACCACCCACCCGACGACCACCGCTCCCCCGAGCAGCTCGTCGCGGCCGGAGTGCTCCGCCGCCACGCCGACGGCCGCCCCCACCCGGCGCTCAACCACTCCCCGATCGCCTACGTGTCCACCGCGCTCTGGGCCGAACTCGCCACCCTGGCCATCGCCCCCAGCGCCGCCGAGGCGACCGCCGCCGCCCTGCTGCGCGCACTCGCCGACCGCGCCGTGGACGCCGCGCTGGCCCCCGGCAACGAAAGCGCTCCGCGCGACGACCTGTACGTCACCGACCCCGCGCACATCGGCCCGCACCGCCGGGCGGTCTGGTTCCAGCGCTCCGGCCCGGGCGGCCCGGTCACCGCAGCCTTCGCCCCCTGAGGCGCACCCTGCGGAGCCCCTGCCGAGCCCCCGTCAGCGCTCGACCGTCAGGCTGTGGCAGACCCAGCTCAACCGCTCCGGCCCGCCGAACGGCGGACGCTCGTGGTAAGTACCGTCCGACACCGACAGGTTGACGATCAGGTAAGCGTGCCAACCGGCCCCGACGCCGTGCAGGTCCGCGTAGACCAGCTCGTCCTGGACGTACCAGTCCACCGAGTTCGCGCCGAGCACCACCCGCATACCGAAGCTCGCACCGGGGCCGATGCCGACGCCACCCCCGTGCCAGTAACGGAAGCCTCCCCGCACGTGGTTGGAGATCTCCAGCAGGTCCGGGTTGTCCGGGTGGTACTCGAAGAAGTCCACTTCGTTGCCGCCGTCCCGCCAGGTCCAGATCGCCGGCCAGGCGCCCACCTCGCGGGGCAGCGTGACCCGCGTCGCGAGCACGTCCCCGGTGCGGACCTGGAAGCCCTCCGGACTGCCCTCGGTGGTCAGCAGGTTGCACGTCCAGAGCCCGCCGGTGCGGCGCCGTACGGCGGTGAACACCCCGCCGGGGCAGTACTCGTTGCTCAGGTAGTCGAGTTTGTGGTCGCTCCGGTTGGTCGGCCCCATCCGGGGGTACGCACTGCTGCGCCCGGCGATCCACTGCCTGGTCGAAGTGAAGTCAGCGTCGAACACGACTGCCACGGCCGCCTCCCCATTGCTCCGGCGCCCCGGCAGTCTCGAACCGCCGGGCACAAAGGGTGAGTTCCCCGATACGCTCCGCAGTATGCGAACCGGCCCTCCGCAGTCCGAGGCGAGTCGGGACGAGCGGGACGAACGGGGTGAACGGGGAGGCCGGGCCTGCCTGGGCCCGCGTGGCCGCCGGGGCGACCGGGCGATCAGCCGATCGACGCGGTGGCACCCCCGGCCTGGAGCCGGTCGGTCACCGAGACCACCCCGTCCACCGCGCGGCACAGGTTCAACACGATCGGTACCAGGTGCGCCTCGGGCACGCTGCCGCTGAGCACCACCCGGCCCTGGTCGACCTCCACCCCGATCTCGGCCGGGCTCACCCCGTCGATCCGGCCGAGCACCTCCTCGACGATCTCCCGCCGGATCACCCGGTCCTCGCGCAGGAACACCCGCAGCAGGTCCCCGCGGCTCACCATCCCGATGACCCGCCCCTCCTCGTCCAGCACGGGCAGCCGCTTCAGCCCGTGCCGGCTCATCAGCCGGGCCGCCGCCACCACACTGGTGTCGGGCGTGGTGCAGACCGGCTGGGCCGTCATCAGGTCCGCCGCCGTGACCTCGCCGCCGTGACCCACCTGCGCCGACTCGGGCGCGGGCAGCAGGCTGGCCGGGTCCTCCTGCGCGGCCAGCCTGCGCAGCAGGTCCGCCTCCGACACCAGCCCGAGCGGCCGTCCGTCCGGGTCCACTACCGGCACCCCGGTGATGTCGTACTCGGTCATCAGCGTGACGATCTCCCGGAACCCGGTCTCGGGGGCGACCCGGACCACGGGGCTGGTCATCACAGATTCGACGGTGGCATGCGGCACGCCGGTTCACCTCGTCCAACGATGCTGGTCCGACCGGGCGCGGATCGTCCGGGCCGGTACCGGAAGCATGGCCTCCGGCCGCGCGGATCGCCAGAGGCCAAGGGGCCGAACGGGTGGGACCAAGGGCCCCGGCCGTCGAACGCTTCCCCGACGAACCATCCGCCCGCCCCGTCGCTCCTCCGCGCTCCCGGCGACACCTCACCCCCCGTACGGCGCAACCATCACATGATCGACACGTTGAACCGTCCACCACGACAGCCGCGCGAGGCCACCGCCCAGGACGCCCTGCAGGCCTGGGCGCGGGCCGGCTGCGCGCTGCCGGACGGCACCCCGGGCGTCAAGCAGCTCGACCTCTGGGCCTTCGCCGTGCAGCCGCTGCCCCAGAACGCGGGTTCGGCGGCCTGGTAATGCCTGCGCGCCGACCGCTGGACGGGCGAGGGCAGCGCGGCCACCGCCGTGCTGCTGCCCGGGGCCCGCAGCGCACCGGCGGCGGCCCGGGCCGCTCGTGCAGCCGGTTCGAGCAGGACGCCGTGGCCTGGACGTGGTGGCGCTCCCCGCAGGGCGCCGAGCACCTGCTCGCGGCGGGCAGCCGACGGGTCACCCGGCTCATCGCCAGGGGCCCGGACTGGTCCGTCGACCGCCCGGCCCCGGACCGCACCCTCGCCGTCGACCGCCCGGCCCCGGACCGCACCCTCGCCGTCGAGCGGCCCGCCCGGGCCGCCGTCCGGGTCGAGGCGCTGCTCGACAACGGCAGCCGGATCAACCCACCGAATTGACCCGGCCGGCCAACAGGGCTTCGTAGTCAGGGAGTTCGAGGCTGGACACCTGCTTGCCCAGCTCCAGCATCCGGTTCAGCACCCACCGCCGGTTGAGCAGCCCGTTGCGCAGCCGAAGCCCGGCCGCCGTGCGCGGAGCCAGGAACGGGCCGGTCCGGTCCCCGCCCTTCTGGCAGCCCTGGGCGTAGCCGCGCAGCCGTTTCTCGTACCGGGCGAAGGCGGCCCGGTGGTCGCCGCGGGCCAGCGCCAGCTCGCCCGCCAGCACGTACGCGGCCACCACCGCGGTCCCGGTGCCCATTCCGCCGATGGTGGCGCCGCAGGCGGCGTCGCCGAGCAGGGCGATCCGGCCGGTGGACCAGGAGGGGACGTCCGCGCGGCTGATCGAGTCGAAGTACAGCTCGGGCGCGGCGTCCAGGCTCCGGAGCAGTTGCGGCACCCGCCAGCCGAGGCCGTCGAAGGCGGCGCGGACCAGTGCCTTCTGCTGCCGGACGTCGTGGCGGTCGTAGCGCAGTTCGGGCGAGGCGAAGAGGCAGAAGGCGCCCGCGCCGGCCGGGTCGCGGTGGTCGGCGCCGACGGACATCAGCCGGCCGGGGACGTTCAGGGCGACTCCGCCGACCGGCAGGCCGTCGTCGTTGGGCAGTTCCCAGGTGGCCGCGTAGTAGCCGAGGTGGCGGACGAACTGCCGCTCGGGGCCGAAGGCGAGCCGCCGCACGGTGGAGTGCAGCCCGTCGGCGCCGATCACCAGGTCGAACTCGCGCGGCACGCCGTGCCGGAAGGCCACCCGCACGCCGCTCGCCGTCTCCTCCAGGGCTTCGACGGAGTCGCCGAAGACGTACTCGGCGCGGGAGTTGCCGTGGCGGTACAGCACCTGGGCCAGTTCCCCGCGCGGGACCTCCAGCTCGCCGCCCGCGAAGTCGGCCGGCAGGTGCAGCAACCGGCGCCCCCGCTCGTCCACGAAGGTGATCGGACTGCCGCCGGTGCCGAGGGTGCGCAGTTCCTCCAGCACTCCCATCCGCTCCAGCACGGTGAGGTGGGTGCGCCCCCGGAAGTCGACGTTCTGCCCGCCGCCGCGCAGGGCCGGGGCGAGTTCGACGACCGTGACCTCGAAGCCGTACCGGCCCAGCCAGTGGGCCAGGGCGGGGCCGGCGATGCTCGCGCCCGAGATCAGCACCCTGGTGTGCGGGGAAGCGCTCATGGAAACCACTCCGTCCGTGGATCTGACAACTGTGTCCGATGGACACAGTTCATTGCTGTGTACGGTAGACGCAGTTTGCACGGGCGGACAACCCCCGGGACGGGAGCGGAAGATGGGCGAGGCGGCGAACGACACGGTGCGGCTGCTCTGGGACCGGCCCACCCGGCCGACCCGCGGGCCGAAGCCCGCCCTCAGCCTGGAGCGCATCGCCGCCGCGGGCGTCGAGGTGGCGGACGCCGAGGGGCTGGGCGCGGTCTCCATGCAGAAGGTGGCCGGGCTGCTCGACTTCACCAAGATGTCGCTCTACCGCTATGTCCCCGGCAAGGCCGAACTGGTGGCGCTGATGGTCGAGTCGGCGGTCGGCGAGCCGCCCGCGGCCCCGGACGCCCCCGACTGGCGGGAACAACTCACCGCCTGGGCCCGCCACTTGGCGGACGCCTTCGCCCGACACCCCTGGCTGCTGGACGCCACCCTCGGCCCCCGGGTGCCCGGCCCCAACGAACTCGCCTGGCTGGAGCGGGTGGTGGCCGCCCTCGACGGCCACGGGCTGACCGGCGCCGAGCGGATGGACGCCGCCGTACTGCTCTCCGGGCACGTGCGCAGCATCGCGGTGCAGGCTCGCGCGACCGGCCCGGACGGCTCCCCCGAGGCCCAACTCCTCGCCGCCTTCGGCACGGTGGTGCACCGCCACGCGGACCGCTTCCCCGCGGTGGCCGCGGCGATGGCCGATCCGGATCCGGAGGGGCGCGACCAGGCCCTGGACTTCGGACTGGCCCGCATCCTGGACGGCCTGGCCGCCCTGATCGGCCGCCGCACGAACCGGGGAACGGAGGCGTAGCCCGAAAACGCGTCGAACCGGCGCCGCACGGGCGGCTACCATCCGCTGCCATGGCGATGTTCGTGCACCTGACCGCCGCGGCGAACACGCCGCGCATCCGCCGCACCGGGATCCGGGCCGACAGCCAGGGCCAGGGCGGTGTGCGGGGGGTGTACTGCTTCCCCGTGCTGCCCTCCTACACCCTCACCCACCAGTGGCTGCGCGAGCTGGCCCGGTTCGGCCCGAAGGGCTCACTGGCCGCGGTGCACGTCCGCCTGGACGACGCCCAGCAGGTGCTCGTCGGGCACTACCGGGACCGCGCCGAGGAGTCCCAGCGGTGGCTGACCGCCGCCGAGGCGGTCGCGCGGATCGCTGCCCTGCCGGACCCGCGGGGCTGGGAGGTGGTCGTGCCGCGCGCGGTGGATGCCCGCGAGGTGCACCGGGTCCGCGCGGTGCCGCAGGTCGCGGGCTGGCGCTACCTCCCGGGCGCGCACGGCACCCGCCCCTGCACCTGCTTCGGCTGCCGCATCCGCGGCGAGTACGGCGGCCGGCGGCTGCGCGAGCGCCATCCGCACCCGCTGGACGGGCCGCCACCGCCCGTCCCCGTCCTGCTGGCCCGGATCGAGGCGGCGGGCGAGCCCGGCGATCCGGCCACGCTACGGGCCGCCCTGCACTGGTTCGGCCTGCGCCGTCGCGGCCCGCTGGAACGCCTCACCCCGCTGGCCGCCCACCCCGACCCGACCGTCCGCCGGGAGCTGGTCTGGGCGGTGCAGGGCTGGTCCACGCCGGGCGTCGCCGGTCTGCTGGACGGCCTCGCCGCCGATCCGCACCCGGACGTCCGCGAGGCCGTCGAGGACGTCCGGGCGCTCTGAGATCCGCCGAGCGCTCCGAATCCGCCGAGCGCTCCGGACTCGCCGGCGATTCCGGCTCAGGAGACGCGCTTCAGCTGCCAGGAGTTCTTGTCGAAGCTCGGCACGGCGGAGTACTGGCAGCCGGAGCTGTAGTAGCTGCTGACGATCGTCCAGCCGGCCGGCGGCCAGGTCGAGGCGCAGGCGTTGACCACGGTGCCGACCGGGTAACCGGTGAGGTCCATGATCTTCTTGGTGTTCGGGTTGAACCCGGAACCGCACCCCGCGCTGTTCCACCATTGGACGTCCACGAAGCCGGCCGGGGTCAGCGAGGAGGAGCACATGGTGCTGGTGCTGCCTGGAGCCGCCTGGGCGGTGCCCATGGTGAGGGTGAGTGCTGCGACGCTACAGCCGAGGGCGAGGGCGGCGGCTCGAAGTCGGGTCACGGGGCGGCTCCTTCTCTGGCGGCGCGGCCTGTCCGCGCCAGGAGCCATTCCTATCGGCACGAAGCACCCTCCGGACAGTGCGTTTCCGGCCCCACCGGCGGCGCGTTCTCGCCCCTTCCCGCCGCGGACCGGTCGCCGCCGGGTCCCTCACCTGCAACGACTCCCGCCGAGGTGCCCGTTCGGCCGGACCAGGTGATCATGGGACGAACCGCGTCTTCGGCGATTCGGCGCGCCGGTACGGGCCGGCGACGCCGGGAAGGGACCGCGATGTTCCAGCTCCTGTGGATTCTGCTCATCGGCTTCGTGCTCGGCGTCCTCGCCAAGCTGATCCTGCGCGGGCCGCAGTCCATCCCCTGGTGGCTGACCATGCTGCTCGGCGCCGCCGGGGCCTTGCTGGGCAACGCCGTCTCCGGCTGGATCGGCGTCCGCCACACCTCGGGCATCGACTGGATCCGCCACATCCTCCAACTCGCCTTCGCCGTCGCCCTGGTGGCCCTCGTGGCGCCGGTCTGGAGCAGGAACCGCCCACCCCGCTGAGCGACGCGCAACCGCGGTGGGCGGCTCAGCCCACGTGCACCGCGGGCCGCCGGCTGCGGTTGGGCTCCGCCTCGCGGAGCACCTCCCGGGTGACCGGGGCGATCTCACCCTGCCCGAACAGGAAGAACCGCAGGAACTGGGCGAAGGGGTTGCCCTCGGTCCACTCGAAGTAGATGTGCGGCTGCTGCCCGGTGAGGTCGCGCACCTGCAGCAGCAGGGCGGCCAGCGCGTTGGGCACGCTGGAGCTCTGCAGCGACAGCACCCGGTAGCGCTCGTGCAGCACCTCACCGTGCACGGTCAGTTCGGCCTCGAAGTCGGACGGGTCGCGCACGGTGACCTCGACGAAGACCAGGTCGTCCTCGGCCGGGATGTCGTTGTCCTGGCGGATCTGGCGGAGCTTGTCGCGGTACTCGGCGAGGTCCCGGCTGTTCGGCTCGTTGGCGATCAGCCGCAGCGGGCGGTGCATGTAGTCCCGGACGAAGCGCTCCGCGACCTCGTCCAGCACCACGTCGGTGACGCGCAGTTCGAAGGCGCGCTTGAGCCGGGAGAGGAAGGACACCAGCATGATGCCCGCGATGAAGCAGGCGCCGATCTTGACGCCGTCCGGGCGCTCGGCGATGTTCACGGCCGTGGTGTAGAGGAACACCGCGGCGATCACCGCGAAGGTGACGGTCCAGCGCCGTTCCCCGGCCTTGTGCGCGGCGATGGTGACCGCGACCGCGGCGGAGCTGATCAGCACCAGCACGCCGGTCGCGTAGGCGCCGCCCTGGGCGTCGACGCTGGCGTCGAACAGCCAGGTGAGCAGGAAGGCGATCAGGGTCAGCACGATCACCGTCGGCCGCACGGCCCGCGCCCAGTGCGGCGCCATGCCGTAGCGGGGCAGGTAGCGCGGCATCAGGTTGAGCAGTCCCGCCATGGCCGAGGCGCCGGCGAACCAGAGGATGGCGATGGTCGACAGGTCGTAGACGCTGCCGAAGGCGCTGCCCAGGTTCTCGTGGGCGAGGTAGGCGAGTGCCCGCCCGTTGGCCTGTCCGCCGCTCTTGAAGGCCGCCGTCGGGATGAGCAGGGTCGTGATGAGGCTGGTGGCGATCAGGAAGACGCTCATGATCACGGCGGCGGTGGTGAGCAGGTGCCGGGCGCCGCGGATACGGCCGGTGGGCTTCTCCTCGGTGTCGTCCGGGTCGCCCTCGATGTGCGGCATCACGGCGACGCCGGTCTCGAAGCCGGACAGGCCGAGTGCGAGCTTGGGGAAGACGATCAGCGCCACCCCGATCATCGCGAGGGCGTTGCCGTGCTCGGCGGTGAGCCCGTCCGTCCAGTCGCCGAACACGTGCGGCTCCTCGAGGACGTGCCAGAAGCCGTTGACCACCACGACGACGTTCAGCGCGAGGTAGACCGCGACGAGGACCACGGCCAGGCCGATGGCCTCGCTGAAGCCCTTGAGGAAGACCGCGCCGAGCAGGGCCACCAGGATGAAGGTGAGCATCACCTGCTTGCCGGACAGGGCGCTGTGCAGGTGCGGGTTCTCGATCAGGTGCGCGGTCGCGTCGGCGGCCGACAGGGTGATGGTGATCATGAAGTCGGTGGCGGCGAAGCCGAGCAGGGTCAGCACGAAGAGCTTGCCCTGCCAGAACGACAGCAGGCGCTCCAGCATCGCGATCGAACCCTGGCCGTGCGGGCTCTCGACGGCCACCCGCCGGTAGACCGGCAGGGCGCCGAACAGGGTGACGACCACCAGCACGATGGTGGCGATCGGTGACAGCAGGCCGGCCGCGAGCGCCGCGATGCCGGGCTGGTAGCCGAGGGTGGAGAAGTAGTCGAGGCCGGTCAGGCACATGACCCGGAACCAGTGCGCGCCCTCTTCCCGGGGCGCCTCCGCGTGCGGGCCGGGGTGCTGCTTGGCCATGTCCGAGAGGCCTTCGAGCATCCACGCCCGGAACCTCGCACCCCGCGTCGGGGGAGCCGCTCCCGGTTGGGCCGAACCCGACGAGACCACGTGCACCCCTGTCCACGACTTCGGCCGGCCGCCACGCGGTTCCGGCCCCCCGGGCCGCCGGACGGCGGGCCTGGTCAGGCTAGGTGACCGGCCCTCGGCCGCCCGGCAACCGCACGGGCCGACACGCCGGGGTGCGCCCGTACGGCCCTCCCGGGTGGCGGCGCCGACCGGCCGTGATCAGGGATTCCGGCGCGGCGGTGCCAGGCACCTTCTCGAAAGGGGTAAACATGTCCGCGCGCATTGACTCGGCAGGCTGACGCACCCACGGGTGCGGCAACGGAGCGACAGGGAGGCAGCGGTGACGGAACCGACTCGGCGGAGGATCCTCGGCCTGGGCCTGATGGCGGCCGCCGTCACCTCCTGCGGCAGCCGACACCCGGACTCCGCGCCGCTGCCCACACCCGGCACCGCCGGACCCACCGACGCCCAGCACGCCGGCCTCGAGGGCGACGCCCAGGACGAGCAGTCCCGCCCCGGCAACCCCGACTGGCAGATCACCGACCCCGGCCGGGCCGGCGCCGTCGAGGGCTTCGCCGACCGGGTCAGCGTGCTGCCCGGCGAGTCCTTCGGCCTGCACGTCTCCACCTCCGCCGCCGCCTTCACCGTCTCCGCCTACCGGATGGGCTGGTACGACGGCGCCCGGGCCCGGCTGGTCTGGCGCCGCGAGCACGTCCCCGGTACCAGGCAGGCCGCCCCGCATGTGGACCAGACCACCCGCACCGTGCTGACCGGCTGGCAGCGCACCCTCGCCGTGGACACCGCGGGCTGGCCCGAGGGCGCCTACCTGCTGCGCCTGGACGCAGAGGACGGCTCCGGCCGCAGCTACGTCCCCCTCACCGTCCGCTCGGCGAGCACCGCCGGCCGGACCGTGGTCATGAGCGCCCCCGCGACCTGGCAGGCCTACAACGAGTGGGGCGGCTACAGCCTCTACAACGGCCCGACCGGCACGCTGGCCACCCGCTCGCTGCGGGTCGTCTTCGACCGGCCGTACGGCTACGACCACGGCGCCGGACTGTTCCTGGTCTACGAGGCGCCGCTGGTCGCCCTGGCCGAGAAGCTCGGGCTGCCGCTCGCCTACACCACCGGGATCGACGTGGCCCGCGACCCGGGACTGCTGCACGGGGCGAGCGCCGTGCTGTCGCTCGGCCACGACGAGTACTGGTCCCCCGAACAGCGCGCCAACGTGGTCGCGGCCCGCGACGCCGGGACGAACCTGGCGATCCTCGGCGCCAACTGCTGCTTCCGCCGGATCCGCTTCGAGCCCACCGACCTCGGGCCGGACCGTACGGTGGTCTGCTACAAGGACGCCTGGGCGCAGGACCCGGGCCACCAGGCAGGTGCCCCGGCGACCACCGACTTCCGGGTCGGCCCGGGCGCCGACCCGGAGAGCTCGATGCTCGGGGTCATCTACGACGGCTACCCGGTGGACGCCCCGTACGTGGTCACCTCGCCGGACCACTGGGCCTTCGAGGGCACCGGAGTGACGGCCGGGGCGTCCTTCCCGCACCTGGTCGGCGTCGAGTACGACCGGGTCGACACCGCCTTCCCCACCCCGCGCCCGATCGAGGTGATCGCCCACTCCCCCGTCGTCTGCGAGGGCCGGCACTCCCACTCCGACACCGCGTACTACACCGTCCCCAGCGGCGCCGGGGTCTTCGCCAGCGGCACCATGCGCTGGGTCGAGACCCTGGACGCGAACGGCCCCGGCGGCGGCAACGCCGACCACGGCATCGACTCCCACGCGGGGGACGTGGTCCGCAAGGTCACCGAGAACGTCCTGCGCGCCTTCGCCGCCGGCCCGGCCGGCCGCACCCACCCCGCCCGGGACAACCTGGCCGCCGTCTACGGCGCGGCGTGACAGGGCTCCGGAACCCGGCGCTCCCGGCCCCGGGCAGGAGCGGGCCCGCGGCCGGGCTACACTCGCACGTCTGACAGCAGCGCAGGTCGTCCAGGACAACCGACCGGTGCGGCACGGGGTGCCGGCCGGCGACGGCAGGAGGAAAACAGGACATGGTCGAGGCCTCCCCCAAGGTCGTTGTCGTCGTCCCCACGTACAACGAGCGGGAGAACCTTCCGGTCCTCGCCGGGCTCCTCGCGGACCTCGCCGTACCGAACCTGCACCTGCTGGTGGTCGACGACAACTCCCCCGACGGCACCGGCGAGCTCGCCGACAAGCTGGCCGCCGACTCCGGGGGCACCGTCGGCGTGCTGCACCGCACCGAGAAGGACGGCCTCGGCCGCGCCTACCTGGCCGGCATGGCCCGGGCCCTGGACGAGGGCGCCGACGTCGTGGTCCAGATGGACGCCGACCTCTCGCACCCGGCCTCGGTGATACCCGAGATGGTGCGCGTCCTGCTCGCCGACGACACCGCCGTGGTGCTCGGCTCCCGCTACGTGCCCGGCGGCTCGACCGCCGAGGAGTGGCCCTGGCACCGCAAGGCACTCTCCGCCTGGGCGAACTTCTACGTCAACGCGATCCTCGGCCTGGGCGTCCGGGACGCCACCGCGGGCTTCAAGGCCTGGCGGGCGAGCACCCTGCGGGCCATCGACCTGCCGACCGTGCAGAGCAACGGCTACTCGTTCCAGGTCGAGATGAACTACCGGGTGATCCAGCGCGGGCTGACCATCCGGGAGGTGCCGATCCGGTTCGAGGAGCGGATCGAGGGCGCCTCGAAGATGAGCATCGGGGTGCAGGTGGAGTCGGCGCTCGCGCCCTGGAAGCTGCGCTTCAACCGCGAGGGCTAGACGAGTATTCCCTGCGGCGACCGGCAGTGTGAGCGGCTGTCGCGGGGAAAGAAGGCCGACATGGATCTTCTCCCGGAGTCCCTCACGGCCAAGCTCCGCCGCGGCGCCCGAGACCCGTTCGCCGTCCAGACCCTGCGGGCCACCGTGGCCGCCACCCTGTCCTACGGGGTGGCGACCCAGCTCAGCAGTGAGCCCGCCCCGCTGACGGCACCGCTCACCGCGCTGCTGGTGGTCCAGGTCACCGTCTACTCCACGCTCAAGACCAGCGTCCGCCGGGTCGTCTCGGTGGTGGTCGGAGTCCTGATCGCGATCGGCTTCAGCGCCGTGGTCGGGCTCTCCTGGTGGAGCCTCGGGCTGGTCATCCTGGCCTCCCTGGTGATCGGGCGGTACGTCCGGGTCGAGGAGTTCGTCCAGGAGGTCGCGATCAGCGCGATGCTGATCCTGGGCGTCACCAAGCTGGCCTCCCAGGCCTGGGACCGGGTGCTGGAGACCCTGATCGGCGCGGCCGTCGGCCTGCTGTTCAACCTGCTCTTCGCCCCGCCGGTCTGGGTGGACACCGCCGGGGAGTCGATCGAGGACCTCGCCCGGCGGGCCCGCCAGCTGCTGCTCGACATCTCCGAGCAGCTGGGCCGCCCCACTCCGGTGGCCCGGGCCGTCGAGCGGCTGCACGAGGCCCGCCGGCTCGACCAGGCGATCGCGGACGTGGACGCGGCGCTGCGCCAGGCCGAGGACAGCCTGCGCTTCAACCCCCGGATCAGCGAGGGGCTGCTCTCCCGGCTGGTGCTGCGCACCGGGCTGGACACCCTGGAGATCTGCGTGGTGGTGATCCGGGTGCTGGCCCGCTCGGTGACCGATCTGGCCAAACGGCGCGGGCCGCAGGAGCAGCTGTTCCCGCCCGAGGTCGCGGTCGGGCTGGAGGAGCTGCTGGCGCACGTCGGCGGGGCGATGGTCAGCTTCGCGGTGCTGGTCACCACCCAGGTCAGCCGCAACGCCGAGGAGGCCGAGGAGCGGCTGACCGCCGAGCTGGCGGCGGCCCTGGCCACCCGGGAGAACGTCGCCCAGGTACTGCTGCGCAAGGTCCAGGAGCACCCGGAGGCCTGGCAGCTGCACGGCTCGATGCTCGCCGAGATCGACCGGATCCTGGACGAACTGGACCTGGAGCACCGCAGCCGGCGGCTGATGGAGGAGCTGGACCGGGCCTCGCTGGTGAGCCGCGAGCGGTTCTCCGGCCTCGCCCGGCTGCGTTCTGTCCTGCGGGGCGGGCGGCGGCGGGGCGAACGGGAGCGCCCGGCGGTGGGGGCCGGGCGCTGATCCGGGGCCTGCGCTGAGCCGGGCCCGCTGAGCCGGGGCCGCTGAGCGGGCCCGTCGTCATGCGCCCGTCGTCATGCGCCCGTCGCCACGGGCCCGCGGAGGTCAGGGCATCAGCCAGGGCTGCTGGGGCAGCGGGTGGCCGGTCTCCAGGTACGTCTTGAGGTTGGACAGCACCGCCGACCAGCCCCGTTCGGCGTCCGCCCGCTCGTCCTCGTCGGCGAGGTTCTCGTGGGTGACGGTCAGCCGGGTCAGGTCCTGCCAGTGCCGGAGGTCGAACGTGACCCGGCTGGGCCCCTCCGCGCGCTGCCCCTCCGGCCCGGCCCAGGTGGTCACCAGGCGGTACGGGCGGTCGGACACCTCGACGGTGCCGATCACGTCCGCGATCCCGGAACCGTCGGTGCGCTGGTGCTCCCACGGCGATCCGGGCAGCCAGGTGGAGACGTTGCGGTGGCCCCAGTAGAGGCCGGACTCGTCGGCGTTGGTGAGCGCGTGCCAGACCCGCTCCGGGGTGGCGCGCAGGTAGACGGTGCTCCGGTGGCTGATGGCGGTCACGGCCTCAGCCCCTGGCCGCGTCGAGCAGCTGCTGGATATCGATCTTCTGCATCCGCAGCATGGCCGCCATCACCCGGTCGGACTTGGCCCGGTCCCGGTCGCCGATCAGGTCGAGGAGGACGCGCGGAGTGATCTGCCAGGAGAGGCCGAAGCGGTCCTTGAGCCAGCCGCACGGGCCCTCCTGGCCGCCGTCGGCGGTGAGCTTCGCCCAGAGTTCGTCGACCTCCCGCTGGTCGTCGCACTCGACCTGGAGCGAGATCGCCTCGGTGAAGGTGAATTCGGGGCCGCCGTTGAGCGCCGCGTAGGGCCGGCCGTCGAGTTCGAACTCGACGGTCATCACCGAACCGGGCTCCCCGGGCCCGGCCTCGCCGTAGCGGGTGACCCCGGTGACGCGGGAGTTGGGGAACAGCGAGGTGTAGAAAGCGGCGGCCGCTTCGGCCTGGTCGTCGTACCAGAGGAAGGTGGTGATCTTCTGCATGGGCCCGACGGTAGCGGCGGGGCCCGGCACCGCGGCCGAGCCACGGCCGGGGGTCACCGGATCGGCGCCCCGGCCGGACGGGCATCGGATCAGTGCACCCAGCCCGCGTAGCGCTGCACGAAGCGTTGCCCGGTGTGGGCGGTCACCACGACGTCGTAGCGGCCCTGCCCGTCCAGCGGCCAGGCGAGCTCGACCTGCTTGCCGGGCTTGACCCACACGGTCTGCGCGCTGCCCGCGAAGTCGTTGGGCGCGGCGGTGAAGGCCACGTCCGTCAGGCCGTCGTTGGCCACCTGGAGGGTGAGCTTCACGCTGCCGCGCAGGTCGGCGGTGACGATCGGCACGCCGATGTCGTTCTGGCCGTCCTGCCCGTCCCGGACCACCGTGCCGGCGAAGCGGCGCACGAAGCCGTCCGGTCCGTGGACGGTGAAGTCGTAGCGGCCGTCGGTGGCGGCGGCGTCCCAGACGTACGTCGCGCTCGCGCCGGGGGCGACGGTGTACGGGGTGCCCGCGAAGGGGAGCAGGATGTTCGGGTAGACGGTGTACGGGAAGGCCACCGAGCCGTCGTTGCTCATGGTGCAGGTGACCTTGCCGGTCCGGCGGTCCACCGCGACGTCGGCCCACGGCTGGTAGGGCAGCGGGCGGTGTGGGCGCTCGCCGCGCTCCTGGACCGGCATCGACTGGGCGCCGACCGCCGGGAGGGCCACGCCGGGCAGTTTGGTGCCCGCGTCGGCCCTGGCCATCAGGGCGTTGGTGTCGGGCAGCTTCGGGAGCGAGTGGTCCGGGGCGGCGAAGTCGAAGCAGCTGGTGAGGTCTCCGCAGACGGCCCGGCGCCAGGCGGAGATGTTGGGCTCGGCCACGCCGGTGACCAGCTCCATGAAGCGCAGCACCGAAGTGTGGTCGAACACCTGGGAGTTGACCCAGCCGCCACGCGACCAGGGGGACGCCACCCAGAGCGGGACGCGGTTGCCGAGGCCGATGGCCCGGCCCTGGGTGAACTCCTCGGGGGTGCCGGTCTCCGGGGTGGGCGGGACCATGTGGTCGAAGTAGCCGTCGTTCTCGTCGTACATGACCAGGAAGACGGTGTGCCGCCAGACCTGCGGGTTGGACATCAGTGACTGCAGCGCCTGGTTGACCCAGTGCGCTCCGTAGGCGGGGCCGGCCTCCGGGTGTTCGGAGAAGAGGTAGGGGGCGACCAGCCAGGAGATGGTCGGCAGGGTGCCGTCCTTGCAGTGGCGGTCGAAGTCGGTGGGGTCGAACTTGGTCATCGCGTTGACGTACCGCGGGTCGTCGTGCGGGAAGTCGTGGAACTGCCTGAAGTAGGAGAGGGCGTTGTCGTCGTAGTCGCCGGTGCGGTCGTCCTTGCTGGGGTTGTGGTAGACCCGCCAGCTGATGCCGGCCGTCTCCAGGCGTTCGGCGTAGGTGGTCCAGTCGGCGACGGGGTTGTCGGTGACCGGGGTGTTGTCGATCCAGGGGCCGGTGGTGCCGTCACGGCCGGGGCCGGCGGTGCCGGTCCAGAGGTAGAGCCGGTTGGGGTCGGTGGGGCCGGCCAGCGAGGTGAAGTAGGCGTCGCAGAGGGTGAACGCGTCGGCCAGGGCGTACTGGTAGGGGATGTCGTCCCGGGTGAAGTAGCCCATGGTGCGCTCGCCCTTGGCGGCGATCCACTTGTTCATCGCGCCGTTGTTGATGGCCTGGTGGCCGGTCGCCCAGTCGTGGGCCAGGCCGCCGGCGTTCTGCGCGTTGTACTTCGAGGTGTCCATCCGGTACGGCAGCATCACCCCGCCGTCGCTGCGCCTGGCGTCGGGCTGACGGAACACGTCGGTGCCGTCCGGGAACTGCAGCGCCTGCTTGTCGCCGAAGCCGCGCACGCCGTTCAGGGTGCCGAAGTAGTGGTCGAAGCTGCGGTTCTCCTGCATCAGGACGACGACGTGCTTGACGTCTTTGATGGTGCCGGTGAGGGCGGTGTCAGCCGCCGCGACGGGAGCGGCCCCGGCCTGGGTGCTGGACAGGCCGGTCAGGGCGGTGGCGCCGACGGCCGCGGAGGCGCCGACGAAGGTGCGGCGGGAGAGCTCGGGCATCGTGGACTGGCCTCTCAGAGCTGGAAGGTGGCGACGGCGGCGGCGGTGTCGGAGGGCCACTCGTTGGCGGCGGTGTTGGGCTCCGGCTGGGGCCAGCCCGAGATCAGGGTGTGCGCCTCGACCAGCTTCAGCGCTCCGGCGTACTGGACGAAGTCGACTCGGTCCTGCGGCTCCGGGCGGTCGCCGCGCCGCTTGCGGGTGGGCGACCAGGTGGCGCCGGGAGCCTTGGCCGGGTCGGGGTTCTCCTCCCGGAAGGTGTCGGTGAGCCCTGCCTCCTGGAGGGCCACGGTGACCGGCCACTTGAGCGCGCCGACCCCGTTGTGGGCGGCGGCGGTGGCGGCCGTCCAGTCCAGGTGGGAGGGCGAGGAGAGGGAGCCGGCCAGCACCACCGGGATGCGCCGGGCGAGGTCCGCGCGCACGGCGGCGGCCAGCGCCCTGGCCTGCTCGAGCCGGACGGAGGCGTTCTCGGCGGCCAGCACCCGGGCGGCGCTGCCGCCGTCCTGCACCGCGTACGGACCGTAGCCCGCCTCGTCCAGGTGGGCGGCCCAGAACCGGACGCTGCGACCGCCCGGCAGCTGGACGGTGGCCGCGACGGCGGGCAACTCGGCGGTGGCCGGGGTGGGTTCGGTCAGCGGGTAGCGGCTGAGGATGCCGACGCTGCCCGGGCTCTGGTGGGCGTACCAGCCGAGCGCGTCCGCCAGGGTCCTGGCCCGCTCGCCCGCCGTCTCCTGCAGCGCGAGCAGGTCCAGGCCCTGGGCGAGGACGATGCGCAGCTGCTTCTCCAGCGCGTCGGTGCAGCCGGAGCCGGCGTCGTGCAGGTTCCAGCTGGCTGCCTTGAGCCGGGGCGGGGCGGCCGGGTCCACGACGGGGACGAGCACGGTGACGGTGTCGGTGGCGCCGGTGCTGTCCTTGACGCCGACCACCACCAGCTCCGGGTTGCGGCCGGGGGCGGCGGGCGCCGTGCCGGTGACGGTGCCGTCGGCGCCCACCGAGGCCCAGGCCGCACCGCCGAGCTTGCGGTAGGCCGCCGAGCCGGGAGCGTTGCCCGCCGGGCGGGACCAGAGGCCGCCGAGCCTGATCCTCACCGCGGCGCCGGGGGCGACCGGGGTGGCGGTGAAGGAGTCGACGGCGGCGTGCGGGCGGACCACCGGGGGCTTGGCGCGGAAGCCGAACGGGGCGGTCCGGGCCAGGATTCCGTAGCCGTCCTTGGCCAGCAGGTAGGCGGTGTACGGGCCGCCGGTCAGCGCGGAGGTGTCGAGCTGGACGTCGCCGGAGGTGCCGGGGGTGTACTTCCAGAGCAGCGAGGCGCCGCTGCCGGGTTGGCGGCCGCCGTCGTAGAGGCCGACCCAGTTCTTGGCGTCGGGGGCGTCGGTGGTCCAGTGGAACGTGAGCCGGTCGCCTTCGGCGGGGCTGCTGGAGGAGGTCAGGGTCAGGGCGCTGCCTGCGGCCACGGTTGTCCTGTCCGCCGGCGCGGGACCGGTCCGCCGGGGGACGGTGCCGGACCGCGCGCGGCTGGTCACGGAGGCTGGGAGGGAGGAGCACCCGCAGTTGGCTGTACAACTGCGGGCGGGCTCATTCATCCGAAGGCCAGCGACCGGGGCGTGAACGGCACGTGACGGAGCATCGGGCGGTTCGCGAACTCCGGGGCGGTAGCGCACTGGTGGGCGTCGGCAGGGGCGGGCATGCGCAGGGCCGCGACGGGTGATCCGTCGCGGCCCTCCGGGGATGAGCGGTGGGGACGCCGGGTTGGTGGGCTCGGGCTCAGGCCCGCGCTCAGGCCCGTGCTCCGGCTTGCGCTCAGGCCAGGGCGAGGAACAGCTTCTCCAGCTCGGCCTCGCTCATCGGCGCGCCGTCCTCGTCGGCGGCGGCCATGCACTGGCGCATCCCGCTGGCGACGATCTTGAAACCGGCCCGGTCCAGGGCGCGCGAGACCGCGGCGAGCTGGGTGACCACGTCCTTGCAGTCCCGCCCCGCCTCGATCATCGCGATCACCCCGGCCAACTGGCCCTGGGCCCGACGCAGTCGGTTCAGGACCGCACCGACCGCCTCCTCGTCCACCTGCATGTCCGGGCCGCCTTTCACATCGACTGTCGACTGCCAAGTGTACCCGGCGGGGTATTCATTCCCGGCTGGACCAAGCCCTCCCGAAAGGGCCCTGATCAGCGGCGGGCCAGTCGGCGCTCGCCCCCGGTGCCGGTCGCGTACGGCAGCTCGTAGTAGGCGAACACCTCGGGTTCGTCGGTGGCGGGCAGGATGTCGTCGGTGCCGATCGCCGGTGCCTGCTTGACCTTGGCCTTCGGGTACGGCACCCGCAGGTAGGCCGGGCCTGCCACCGAGCCCTCCAGCGGGACGAAGACCAGGCGGCGCTTGGTCACACCGGTCAGGACGGTGGCGAAGAACGGCTCGTCGGTGGCCGTCTCGACGTACACCGACTCCAGCGTGCCGATGCGGCGGCCCTTCTCGTCGACCACCGGCTGGCCGCGCCACTCGCGGATGTCTGCCATGGCGATTCCCACGACCTCGGCCTCCCGTGTCGTGCCCTGCCGACGGCTCCGTCCGGCCCGCCGGCTCCGCCGGGCCCACCGCCCGGGGTTTCCATCCTGCGCCGGGACGGCCGCCGGGGCGCGACGAAAGGGACGCGCGGGGGTGAGTGGGTCGGGGGGTGGTGCGGGGCGGGGTGCGTGGCCGGGGGTGGGGACTTCTGGACCCCGGACAGGGGGGCTGGCACCAGGGACCAGGGCCCCGTCCCCCCGCTACGGTCGTCGCGACGGCTCCGGACCGGGGCGGTCACGGAGTCCGTCCGCACTCGAAGACCGTCCATGACGTGGGGGGAACACCATGGTCCAGTACCGCAGCTATCAACGTCTTGCCGGGGCCGCCGTGGTCGCCGGGTTCGCCGTGGGCGCGCTCACCGCCTGCGACCCGGTCGGGACCGAGGTCAGCGACGACGCGACCGTCTCCGGCAGGATCACCGCCGTCAAGCTGGACGACCTCTCCGGGGAGGTCACCGTCCACGGCAGGTCCGGCGCCGGGAGTGCCTCCGTCCACCGGAAGATCACCTACCAGGACAGCAAGCCCGGGACGACCACCCGGATCGAGGACGGGGTCCTGGTGCTCGGCGGCTGCGGGCACAACTGCTCGGTGAGCTACACCGTCGAGCTGCCCGCTGGACTGCCGGTCAGCGGCGGCACCTCCTCAGGCGGGATCCACCTCACCGAGGTCGGCTCGGTGTCGGTGCACACCGACTCCGGCAACATCTCGGTCGACCAGGCAACCGGAGCGGTCGACCTGCGCACCGACAGCGGTGACATCGACGGCACTTCGCTCAAGGGCGACCGGATCCAGGCCAAGACGGACAGCGGCGCGATCAAGCTCACCGCCGCCAAGGCCCAGGACGTCAAGGCCAGCACCGACAACGGCGAGATCCGCCTCACCGTCCCGCCGGGTTCCTACCGCGTCAGCGCCGGGACGGACATCGGCTCGAAGCACATCGGCGTCCAGAACGACCCCAACGGCAAGTTCAAACTGGACCTGGGTACGGACATCGGCGACATCACCGTCAACACGGGCTGACCGCCCCGCCCCGTGAAAAATTCGGCGGGCCCGGGTGCGGGCGGGGCGGTCCGCAGGGAATCCGCGCTCCGGGTACGCACCTCGGCGGGCGCACCCGAAAGGGCTGTGTCCGGAGCGGTGATCCCTAAGGTCAGAGGCCGGTCTGGATCTCGGCCCGGTGGCGGATGTACTCGTCGGGATGCGAGCGGGCGATCGTGACCGCCGCCTCGACCAGGGCGTGCAGTTCGGCCGGGTAGGCGCGCGCGACCAGCGGCAGGCCGGGCAGGATGCAGCGGCGGACGTCGAGGTCCTCGTTGGCGACGAACTCCCGCAGCGCGGCCTCGTTCCAGCTGTCGCGGACGGTCGCGCCCTCGTCGGCGGTCGCGTTCCGGCCGCCGCCGACCGTCAGTGCCGTCCAGTACCAGGCCCGGGCGGCACCGGCGCGCTCCGGGTTGGTGCCGGTCTGCAGGTAGCCCAGCAGGGTCAGGCGGACCCGGCGCTGGCCGAAGGCGACGAGGGCGGGCTCGACGAGGCGGCGGTTGAAGCTCGGGTTGGGGTCGTGGACCGCCGCCTCCAGCAGCGGCTCGAAGTACTCCTCGGGCAGCTCGGACCGCCCGGCGAGCGCCTTGTGGACCTCCCATCGGGCCGCGCTCGGGTAGTCCGCCCCCGACGCGACCTCGGCCCCGAGCACGCGGAGCAGACGCGCGAGCCGCAGCTCGAACGCCTCCGATCCGCCCTCCGTGCGCCCGGGCAACGGCTGGAGAATCCGCACCTCGCCGGCCGTGTCCTTGGTTTCCACGAACATCCTCCTCATTCTGAGTCATCGGCAGACTACTCGCTGATACACCAGTTCGGCGGCGGTTTTCGGCCAGGACCGGATCTTGGAGCGTTCAGGAGGGGAGTTCTGACGTTTCCTCAGTCCGCAATCGCGGTAAATGGCGCGAGTTGCGGATCGCAGTGGTGATGGCGCGTCAGGACGGTCTGCCGGGCGGGACGAGTCCGGACTGGTAGGCGATCGCGACGAGTTGCGCCCGGTCCCGGGCGTCCAGCTTGGCCATCGCCCGGTGCACATGGGTGCGGACGGTGAACGGGCTGACGAACATCCGCTCGGCGATCTCCTCGTTGGTGAGCCCGGTGGCGGCCATCGACATCACCTCGCGCTCACGGGCGGTGAGGACGGAGAGCCGCTCGGAGGGCGCGACGGCGGCCGGGTCGGGCTGGGCGAGGAACTGCTCGATCACGGCCCGGGTCGCGGCGGGCGAGAGCAGGGCGTCGCCGGCCGCGACGGTGCGGACGGCGGCCAGCAGTTCCTTCGGGTCGGCGCCCTTGCCGAGGAATCCCCCGGCGCCCGCGCGCAGCGCCTGGGCCACGTACTCGTCGATCTCGAAGGTGGTGAGGATGAGCACCCGGGTGCCGGACAGCTCCTCGTCCGCACAGATCTCGGCGGTGGCGCCGAGGCCGTCGGCGCCGGGCATCCGGATGTCCATCAGCACGATGTCGGGCTTGGTGGCCCGGGCGAGTTCCACCGCCTCCCGGCCGTCGGCGGCCTCACCGACCACCTCCATGTCCTCCTCGGCGTCGATCAGCATCCGGAAGGCGCCGCGCAGCAGGGCCTGGTCGTCGGCGAGCAGCACGCGGATGGTCATGCGTGGTCCTTGTCCTTCCGGATGACGCGATCTTGTCGGATGGTGTCGGGAGAACCGGCCGCGGAGGCGGAACCGGGAGAACCGGCCGCGGAGGCGGAACCGGGAGAACCGGCCGCGGACGCGGAGTCGGCGGAGCGGTCGGGGCGCGCGGGCCGGACGGTGCAGTCGCGCCAGAAGGCGTGGGCGGGCCGTTCCCTGGCGGCGGGCTCGGCCGGGCCGCCCGGTTCGGTGGTGGCGGCCGCGGGGCGGGCCGCGCCGTCCGTCCAGGGCCCGGCGTCGTCCCGGGCGCCGGTGCGCAGCGGGAGTTCGGCGGTGACCAGGAAACCGCCGCCGGGCCGGCGGTCGGCGGTCAGGCGCCCGCCGACCGCGCCGGCCCGCTCGCGCATGCCGATCAGGCCGAAGCCGCTCTCGCCCGGGGCGGGCGGCGGCAGCAGGGCGGTGCGGGGGCGACCGGTGGCTGTCGGGCGGCCGTTGGCGACGGTGACCGCGACCCGGCTGCCGCTGTAGGAGAGGGTGACCTCGGCGTCGGCGCCGTGGGCGTGCTTGGCGACGTTGGTCAGCGACTCCTGGACGATCCGGAAGGCGGTGAGGTCGACGCCGGGCGACAGTGGCCGGGACTCGCCCTCGACGGTGAGCCGGACCGGCACTCCGGCCCGTTCGAAGGTGTTGATCAGTTCGGGGAGCCGGTCCAGGCCGGGGGCGGGTTCGAGCGGGGCCGGGTCCTCGGCGCGGCGCAGCAGGCCGACGGTGGCGCGCAGCTCGTGGAGGGCGGAGCCGGTGGCGTCGGTGATGTGGCTGAGTACCTCGCGGGCCTGCACCGGGTGGCTGTCCATGAGGTGGACGGCGATGCCGGCCTGGGCGTTGGCGAGGGCGATGTGGTGGGCGACGACGTCGTGCAGGTCGCGGGCGATCCGGATCCGCTCGTCGGCGACCCGTCGGCGGGCCTCCTCCTCGCGGGTGCGTTCGGCGCGTTCGGCGCGTTCCTCGATCGCGGCGAGGTGGGCGCGGCGGTTGCGGATGGAGTCGCCGAGGGCGCCGGGCAGCAGGGCCCAGGCGAGCACGCTGATCCGCTCGCCGATCGGGCCGGTGGGCCCGAACAGCAGGGATATCCCGGTGAGCAGGACGGCGGTGGCGATCGAGGCGCGCAGCGCGGTGGAGCGGTCGGTGCGCACGGCGAGGAAGTAGAGCGCGAGCAGCAGGGGGGTGGCCAGCATCGGGGTGAGCCGGGGGCTGGTCCAGGTCAGCATCATGGTGCAGACCAGGGTGACTGCGGCCACCGCGCGCGGGTGGCGGCGGTGGAAGAACACGGCCGCGGCGGCGATCAGGGCGAGGACGCCGGTAGCCGGGTCGACCGGGGCGAAGTGCCCGGTGACCTGGTCGACCGTGGCGCCGAGGCCGGTGACCGCGAGCAGGGCCAGGCCTCCGGCGGCGTCGAGCAGCCGGGGGTGCTCGCGGCGCAGGCGCTGCCAGGTGTCGCTCATGGTCGTGCTCTCCGGGTCGGGGTGCCCTGGCCGCCCCTCGCCGGGTACTGCCAGCCGGTGCGGCGCCGCGCCCCGAGTGGGGTGCGGCGCGGCCGGGTCGGGGGCGTCCGTACGGACGGCGGCCCCGACAGTAACGGTAGCGGTTGGCGCTCGAACCGGTGTCCGAGCCGACCGGCGCCGGACCGGGCCGCCCCGGTGGGCGGCCTGGTCCGGCCGGTGCCGGGTCTAGACGGTGACCGGTTCCCGGGCCGGGGCCGCCGGTTCGGGGGCGGCGGTGTGCAGCTTGCTGCCCTCGACGTCGACGTCCGGTATCAGGCGGTCGAGCCAGCGCGGCAGCCACCAGGCACGGTGGTCGAGCAGGGCCAGGACGGCCGGGACGATCGTCATCCGGACCACGAAGGCGTCGAAGGCGACGGCGGCGGCCAGCCCCAGACCCATCATCTTGATCATCGGCTCGCTCATCCCGATGAAGCCCGCGAAGACGGCGATCATGATGAAGGCGGCTGCGGTGACCACCCGGGCGTTGTGCCGGAAGCCGGTGACGATGGCCTCGCGGGGCTGCTCACCGTGGACGAAGCCCTCGCGGATCCGGGTGACCAGGAACACCTCGTAGTCCATGGCGAGGCCGAAGACCACGCCGATCATGAAGATCGGCATCATGCTCATCACCGGACCGGTCTGCTCCACGCCGATCAGGTCGGCCAGCCAGCCCCACTGGAAGACCGCGACGACCGCGCCGAGCGCGGCGGCCACCGAGAGCAGGAAGCCGAGCGCCGCCTTGAGCGGGACGAGGACGGAGCGGAAGACAACCAGCAGCAGCAGGACGGCCAGGCCGACGACCACCGCGAGGTAGGGCAGCAGCGCGTCGGTGAGCTTCTGCGAGACGTCGATGTTCATCGCCGTCGTACCGCTGACCAGGACCGTCGCCCCGGTGGAGGCCTTGAGTCCGGCGGCCTGGCCGCGGATGGTGTGGACCAGGTCCTTGGTCGCGGCCTCCGCCGGGCCGGTGGCCGGGACGGCGTTGAGCAGGGCGGTGTCCCCCGCCTTGTTGAACATCGGCGGCGCCACGGCGACCACGCCGGGAACGCCGGAGACGGCCTTGGCGACCTCACCCGCGGCGGCCTTCGGGTCCGGCGTGCCCTTGACGTCCACCAGGACGGTCAGCGGGCCGTTGAAGCCGGGGCCGAAGCCCTCGGAGAGCAGGTCGTAGGCGCGGCGCTGGGTGGTGGAGGTGGGCTTGGCCTCGTCGCCGGGAAGGCCGAGCCGCAGGTCGAGCGCGGGGGCGGCGAGCACGCCGAGGCCGACCACGCCGAGCAGCAGCACCGCGAGCGGGCGGCGGGTCACGAACCGGGCCCAGCGGGCGCCGCCGTTCTCCCTGGCGCCGGCCGGCTGGACCGCGCCGCCGGCCTTCTCGGCCTTGCGGACCTTGCGGGGCAGCACCTTGCGGCCGATGAAGCCGAGCAGGGCGGGCACCAGGGTCAGCGCGACCAGTACGGCGATGACGACCGTCCCGGCGGCGGCCATGCCCATCTTGGCGAGCATCGGGATGCCGACCACCGAGAGCCCGGCGAGCGCGATCACCACGGTGAGCCCCGCGAAGACCACCGCGGAGCCCGCGGTGCCGACGGCCCGGCCGGCCGCCTCCTGCGGGGTGCGGCCCTCGGAGAGCTCGGCCCGGTAGCGGGAGACGATGAACACGGCGTAGTCGATGCCGACGGCCAGGCCGAGCATCATGGCCAGCGTGCCGGTGGTCGAGGAGAGGCCGAGCGTGCTGCCGAGGGCGGTGATCAGCGACATGCCGAGGCCGACCCCGATCACGGCGGTGAGCAGCGGCAGGCCGGCGGCGACCAGCGAGCCGAAGGTGATCACCAGCACGACCGCGGACAGCGCCATGCCGATCGCCTCGCTGCTGCCGCCCGCCTCGGGCTTGGCCATCAGCGCGTTGCCGCCGATCTCGACCTTGAGCCCGGCGTCCCGCCCGTGCTGGGCGGCCTGCTGGAGCGCGTCGGTGGCGCTCTTGGACACCTCGCCCGCCTTGGCGGAGTAGCTGACGGTGGCGTAGGCCGTCGTCTCGTCCTTGGAGACGGCGCCCTTCGTCTTGAACGGGTCCACCGCGCTGGTGACCTGCTCGCCGTGGACGAGCTCGCCGACGGTCTTCTCCACGACCTGCTGGTTCGGCCCGGCGGTGATCTTCTGCCCGGAGGGCGCGACGAACACCAGGCGGGCCGAGGCGCCGTCGGCGTGGCCGCCGGGGAAGCGCTCGTTCATCAGGTCGAAGGCCTTCTGGGCCTCCGTCCCCGGCATCGAGAAGCCGTCGTCGGGTGCGGCGGGCGCCTTGGCCGCCAGGACTCCGCCGACTGCCAGGACGGCGACCCACAGGAGGGCCACCAGCCGGCGTCGCGCGAAGGCCCATCGGCCCAGGCGGTAGAGGAACGTTGCCACGGGAGAGCGGACTCCTTCGGATTCGGAAGCAGATGCGGACGGGGACGGGTGCGGGTGCGGGTGCACGAAGGCGGTCCGCTCGCAGCATGACCAATCCTTGATCGCCGACCCCTGCTCCGTCGTCGTCCCTGTGCAGGCCGTTCGGGTACTGCGGACGCAGTACGGCCCTCCCCCGTACGGCGGAGCGCACGCCCCGCGCCGGGAGCAGCCGGGAGCGGCGGGTGGCCTGCGGCGGGAGCAGCGGCGGGTCACCCGTGCGGAGGTGACGAACGGGCCGCGACGGGCCCGGCGAAGTAGCGTGATGGGCCTCTGGGCCCGACCGTTTCCACCCGGTCCGGGCCGACCCGTCCCGATCGGTGCTGAACCCAGCCCGCCGCCGGAGGTGCCCCATGGGCGTGCCAGCCGCCCGCATCGTGTTCGACGAGAACGACCGCGCGGCCGTCGCCGACGCCGTGGCCGAGATGCTCACCACCGGCGCCCTGACCCTCGGTCCGTGGACCGAGCGCTTCGAGCAGGCCTTCGCCGCCGAGCACGGCGCCTCGCACGCCGTCGCGGTGAGCAGCGGCACGGCGGCGCTGGAGATGATCCTGCGCACCGTCGACGTCCGCGGCCGCGACGTGGTCGTCCCCGCCGTCACCTTCTACGCGACGGCCGGCGCGGTGGTCCACGCCGGCGGCCGTCCGGTGTTCGCCGACGTCGACCCGGCCACCCTGGCGCTCTCCCCGGAGACCCTCGCGGCGGCCCTCACCCCGGAGACCGCGGCCGTGGTGCTCGTCCACATCGGCGGACTGGTCACCCCGGAGGTGGACGCCCTGCGCGCGCTCTGCGACCAGCACGGCGTCCCGCTGGTCGAGGACGCCGCGCACGCCCACGGCAGCAGCCACGACGGCCGCGCCGCCGGGACCTTCGGCCTGGCCGGGGCCTTCTCCTTCTACCCGACCAAGGTCACCACCAGCGGCGAGGGCGGCATGGTGCTCACGGAGTCGCCGGAGCTGCGCGACGAGGCCCGGATCTACCGCGACCAGGGCAAGGGCTCCTTCAGCACCAACCACCACGTGCGGCTCGGCTACTCCTGGCGGATGAGCGAGCTGCACGCGGCCGTCGGCGCGGTGCACCTGCGCCGACTCAAGGAGTTCATCGAGACCCGCCGGGCCGTCGCCCGCCGCTACGACTCGGCGCTGGCCGGGCTGGACGGGATGGAGCCGGTGCTCGAACCGCCCGGCAGCCGCGGCAACTACTACAAGTACGTGGCGCTGCTGGCGCCCGGGGTGGACCGCGCCGCCTTCAAGCGGGTCGTCGCCGCGGAGTACGGGGTGCGGCTGTCCGGCGAGGTCTACGACCTGCCGCTGCACCTGCAGCCGGTCCTCGCCCCCTACCGGCGCGGGCCGCTGCCGGTGGCCGAGGACGTCTGCGCCCGGCAGGTCTGCCTGCCGGTGCACTCCGACATGACCGAGGACGAGACCGAGCAGGTGATCGAGGCCGTCTCGGCCGTGCACCGGCGGCTGGCCGGGTAGCGGCGGGCCGGGCAGCCGAGCGAAGGGAGCAAGACCGTGCGGATAGCCGTCACCGGGGGCTGCGGATTCATCGGCTCACACGTCGTGGACCACCTCATCGCGGCCGGCCACGAGGTCCTCTCCGTGGACACCACCGACAAGTACCTCAACCCCGACGCCGAACACGCCCGGATCGACATCCTCGACGTGCCGGCGCTGACCTCCGCGCTGGCCGGCAGCGAGGTGGTCTACCACCTCGCCGCGATGGCCGACGTCGAACAGGTCTACGCCGACCCGGTCGGGGCCGTACGGGCCAACATCGACGGCACCGAGGCCGTCCTGGAGGCCGCCCGGCGCGGCGGGCTGAGCCGCACCGTGCTGGCGAGCACCGTGTGGGTCTACGGCGCCGCCCTCACCGACGGCCAACTCGATGGTGAGGAAGAGGAGTTGGACGAACACGTGCCGATCGAGCTGGAGCACAGCGGGCACCTGTACGTGGCCACCAAACTGGCTGCCGAGATGCTGGCGCACAGCTACCGCGAGCTGTACGGGCAGCACTTCACCATCCTGCGCTTCGGCATCCCCTACGGTCCGCGGATGCGCGACGAGCTGGTCGTCGCCCGGTTCGTCCAGGCGGCGCTCGCCGGACGGCCGATCACCATCGCGGGGGACGGCCGGCAGAGCCGCAACTTCGTCTACGTCGAGGACCTCGCCGATGCCCACGTCCGGGCCCTGTCCCCCGCCGCCGAGGACCGGACCTTCGCCCTGGAGGGCTCCACCGCGGTCTCGGTGCGCGACATCGCCGAAACCGTCGACCGGCTGTTCGGCCCGGTCAGCATCGAGCACATCGACGGTCGCAAGGCCGACTACACCGGGCGGCGGATCTCCTCCGCCCAGGCCAAGCGGCTGCTCGGCTGGTCGCCGCGGACCAACTTCGCCGACGGCGTGCGCCGCTACGCCGACTGGTACCGGGCCACCGCAGCCGCACCGACCACCGCCGGCTGACCGGGGCCGCCCGATGCCGCACGCCCTGCTGGTCTCCGGCTCGCTCGGCCAGGGCCACGACGTGATGGCCCAGGCCTGCGCCGAAACCCTGCACGAACGCGGCTGGACCACCGGCACCGTGGACGCGATGGCCCTGCTCGGGCAGCGCTCGGGCGCCGTCGGCGAGGCGGTCTTCCGTCGGCTGCTCGACCTGCCCGGGGTCTACGACGCCTTCCACTTCTCGGCGCTGCGCCCAGGCGCCCGGATCGCGCTGCTCGCCGACGCGGCGGCCCGCAGCCGGCTCGTCCCGGCGCTGCGCGAGCTGGTCGCCGACCAGCGGCCGCAGCTGGTGGTCTCGGTGTTCGCCACCGCCACCTCGGCGGTCAACCGGCTGCCGCGGCGGGATTTCCGGCACCTCGTGTTCTGCACCGACGTGACGCCGCACCGGCTCTGGGTGCAGGAGGGCACCGACCTGTTCCTGGTCACCTCCGAGGTCGCCGCCTGCGCCGTGCGCCGCTACCTGCCGGACGCCGACGTCGCCGTGGTGCCCGCGCCGCTGCGGCAGCCGTTCTACCGCCCGCCGGACCGGGCCGGGGCCCGGGCCGAGCTCGGCGTGGCGCCGGACGCCGAGTGCGTGTTGCTGATGTCCGGCGCCTGGGGGCTGGGGCCGATCGCCCGCACCGCCGCCTCGCTGGCCGCCGCCGGTCCGCACGTGCTCGCGGTGGCCGGTCGCAACCGGGAGCTGGAGCGGCGACTGCGGGCGGCCGCCCGCCGGGAGCCGCGGCTGCACCCCTTCGGCTACACCGACCGGATCCCGGCCCTGATGGCCGCCGCCGACCTGGTCGTCACCAGCTCCGGCGACACCTGCAGCGAGGCCCGGGCACTGGGGCGCCGGCTGCTGCTGCTCGACGTCGTCCAGGGCCACGGCCGGGACAACCTCCAGCACGAGCTGGAGCTCGGCCACGCCGACGTCGCCACCGCGCGCCCCGCCGAGGTGGTCCGCAACGCGCTCGCCGCCCTCGGCCGCCCGGCCCCCGAACCGTCCACCGGCGCCGACCCGAAGGCCTGGCAGAAGGGCTTCGGGGCGGCGCTGGAGCGGGTCGGACTGGGGTAGCCGGGCGCCCCTACCCCACCTGCACCGCGGTGTTCTGACCGACGTGCAGCAGCCAGCGACCGTCCTCGTCACGCGACATCAGGTACAGCGGAGTGCCCTCGGAGTCACCCCCGGGCCCGTGGTAGACCTGCCGGACCTTGACGGCCGCCACGTCCGGCCGCAGGAACTGCACGTGCGCGACCTCGTACGTCACCTCGCCGTCCCAGTCCGCCCGGGGCAGCGCCTCCCGGGTGAAGGCGGCGATCGCGTCGAAACCCACCAGCACCCTGCCGTGGGCGGTCGTCCACAGCGAGTCGGGGCGGAAGAGGGCGAGGAAACCGTCGGGGTCCTTGGCCCGTTGAGTGCGCTCGACGACGGCGACGACCTCCCTGATGGCCCGGACGTCCCGTGCCCCGGTCGGTTCGTCGGTGATCCCGTCGGTGATCCTGCCGGTGGTCCCGTCGGTGGTCCCGTCGGTGATCTCGTTGAAGGTCTTCTCGGTCATGCCGATCACGCTCGCACCTCAAGTCGACTTGAGGTCAAGCCGAGGCCTCGACGAGCGTGCGCCGCAGGAGACGGGCGGCACGGCGTGGTCGCGCAGCGGGCCGAGGGCGAGGGCGTGGGCGCGGCAGTGGGCGGCGATCAGCGGGAGGCCGGCGAGGGTGGCGCGCCAGGAGCCGGGGGCGGAGGTGCAGTCGGAGTCGTGCAGCAGGAGGGTGGCCCCGGCGGTGAGGCCGGGGCGGGCGGTCACGTAGACGGAGTCGCCGGTGGCCTCGGCCGTCCAGTCGCGGCCCCAGGCGGTCCACAGCACGCTGCGCAGGCCCAGGCGGCGGGCGGCCAGCGCCGGTCCCGCGGTGAGCACGCCGTACGGCGGGCGGTACCAGCGCGGTCGGGCGCCGCACAGGTCGGTCACCGCCTCGGTGGCGCGGCGCAGTTCGCGCAGGTCGCGGCCCGGGGCCGGGTACCACTGCCGCCGGTGGTACCAGCCGTGCACGGCGACCTCGTGGCCGCGCAGCACCAGTTCGCGGCCGAGGGCGGGGGCGCGCTCCAGCATCGCGCCGAGCAGGAAGAAGGTGGCGCGGGCGCCGAGCTCGTCGAGGGCGTCCAGGACGTACGGGGTGCTGCGCGGGTCGGGGCCGTCGTCGAAGGTGAGGGCGAGGTGGCCCGGGGTGGTGCCGTGGCCGGCGGTGCGGCGGGCCAGGGTGCGGCGCACCGGCGGGAGGCGGACCGCCGCCGGGGCGAGGTGCAGGAACTCCGCGCCCGCCGCGAGGGCGAGCGCGATGGCCGGGGCGGCCCGGGGGCTCACCCGAAGCGGGAGGCCATCCGGCGGAACACACCGGGCGCGACCCCGTGGATCCGGGCCGGGAAGCCGAGCCAGTGCGGGACGAAGAGGCGGTCCCGCTCGGTGGTCATGGTGGCGACGACGGTGTCGGCGACCCGCTCGGCCGAGACCGGGCGCGGGAGTTCGCGCTGGTACGGGGTGCCGCGCCGGTCGAAGAACGGGGTGTCCACCGCGCCGGGCAGGACGAGCCGCACGCCGACCCCGGTGCCGCGCAGCTCGTACCAGAGGCTCTCGGCGAACATCGCCAGCCCGCCCTTGGTGGCCGAGTAGCCGGACTCGTCGCGCACGCCGACCTGGCCGGCCATCGAGCCGAGCAGCACGATCCGGCCGCGGCGGCGCTCCAGCATGCCGGGCAGCAGGAGGCGGATCAGGCGCAGCGGAGCGGCGAGGTTGACCTCGATCATCCGGTCGAGGGTGTCGGAGGGGGTTTCGGCGAAGGGGCCGCGCCAGCCGAGGCCGGCGCTGGCGACCAGGGCGTCCACCCGGCCGGCGGCGGCGAGCGCGGCCTCGGCGAGGCGGGCGGGGCCGTCCGGTTTGCTCAGGTCCTCGGGCAGGGCGCGTCCACCGGTGCGTCCGGCGAGGGCGTCGAGGCGGTTGCGGTCGGTGCCCGACAGCAGGGTCTGCCAGCCGGCGTCGGCCAGCCGGGTGGCGGTGGCGAGGCCGATGCCCGAGGAGGCGCCGGTGATCAGCACGACGGGGCGGTCGGTCGGCCCTGACCGCCGGGACCGGGCTTCCTCAGCCATCGCGGCATCCTCCGCCATCGCTCACCTGCTGCTCCGTGGGGCGTCCTGCCGTCCGATTTGTCCGGCAAGTCACCTTCGCACGGCAGAGCCGTCCGGGCTACCGGGACGGGTCCGACCACGGCGTCCGCCCCGGGCCTCGGCTCCCTGGTGCGGGGCCGACAGCTCGGCGGACTCGCCCTCCAGCTCGCCGAAGCGGGAGAGCAGGAACGTCCCACCCACCGCCATCGCGAAGCCCGCCAGGGCGCACCAGACGAAGCCGGGGCGCGCGGAATCCCCCAGCGCGACCACCCCCACCAGGGCCGGGCCGAAGGTCTCGGCCACCGTCCCGGCGGCGGTCGCCGCCGTCACGGTGCCGCGCTGCAGGGCGAGGGCGTACGCCAGGTAGCCCCCCAGACCACCCAGTGCCAGGGCGTATGCGGCCGGATCGGTGAACACGGCGGTGAGGCCGGACGCGTCCAGCACCCGCACCGCGAGGCTGGTGATGCCGAAGCCCATCCCCGCCAGCAGGCCCAGCCCGGCCGCGGCGGCGGTGCCGTCCCGGCGGACCAGCACCAGCGTGGCCAGCAGGATCGCGACGGCGGTGGCGAACAGCCCCCAGTGGAAGACTGCCGGGGCGTGCTCCCGGCCCTCCTCGCCGGAGCCGAGCGCCAGCAGGCTGAGACCGACGACGACCGCGACGATTCCCGCGACGTCGCCCCGCCGCAGCCGCGCGCCCAGCAGCCAGACGGCGGCGAGCGCGGTGACGGCGAGGCTGGAGCTGGTGACGGCCTGCACCAGGAACAGCGGCAGGCTGCGCAGGGCGACGATGCTCAGCACGAAGCCGAGGATGTCGAGGACCGTCCCGAGGACGAACTGCCAGGACCGCAGCAGAGCAGCCACCAGGCCCGCCCGCACGCGGTCCGCCCGCGGTGCCGACCGCGCCCCGCGCGCCTGGGACACCGCCCCGAACCCGAAGCAGACGGTGGCGACCAGCGCGGTGGTGAGTCCCAGCAGCATGCGTCTCCCTCGCGGGGTGCGGCGGTCCGCCATCCAGTCTGGGCCCGGGGTGGCGGGGGCGCACGGGTGGGCGACCGCGGGCCCGCCGGTCCGGGCCCGCCCCTTCGCCGCACCGGCCCCCATACCGGTCGGTTCCGCCGGAACAGCCGCACTGGGGTGCATCCCGACCGGGGCTCCGTACCCGCCGCCGGTGTCCGCGCCCCGGCGGAACGGCAGGTCGGGGTGCAGCGGGACCGGAACGGGCACAAGAAAGCTGCGCAGTGACCCCCGAGTGGGTGGCAAGGGTACGGCGGTGTGCCGCGACCGCGTCGCCGGGCACACCTCGGCGGTCAGGACCGGACGGCCACTGCCGCGTAGCCGGCGGCGTCGGCGGCGGGCACCACGGGCTCGTCCGGGTCCGGCCGCCAGTGCGGGAGGGGAACGACGCCGGGGTCCAGGAGGCTCCAGCCGGCGAAGAAGCGGGCGACCTGCGCCCGGGTGCGGGCCTGGAGGGTGGTGCCGGCGGCCTCGTAGACGCCGACGATGCGGCCGACCTCCTCGGGCGCGAAGTCGGGCGTGACGTGGGTCATCACCAGGGCGCTGCCGGGGGCGAGCGCGGACTTCAGGCGTTCGACCAGCTCGTACGCGCCGGCCGCGTCGGGGACGAAGTGGAGCAGGGCGTTGAGGGAGAGCGCGACCGGGCGGTCGAAGTCGATGGTCTCGCGCAGGGCGGGTTCGGCGAGCAGGCCGTCGGGATCGGTGACGTCGGCCTCGACGTACGCGGTGCGGCCCTCGGGGGTGCTGGCGAGCAGTGCCTGGGCGTGGGTCAGCACGATCGGGTCGTTGTCGACGTAGACCACCCGGGCGCGGGGCCGGACGCCCTGGGCGACCTCGTGGAGGTTGGGCGAGGTGGGAATGCCGGTGCCGATGTCGAGGAACTGCTCGATGCCCGTCCGCGCGAGGATGCGGGTCGAGCGGCGCATGAAGGCCCGGTTGGCCCGGGCGGCGTCGCGCACCCAGGAGGCGGAGGCGAGGACGTGGCCGGCGGCCTCGCGGTCGGCGGCGAAGTTGGTGAAGCCACCGAGGAAGTAGTCGTACATCCGGGCCGAGTGCGGCACGTTCAGCTGCAGCTCGACCCCGTCGTAGCGGCTCATCCGGCTTCCCCCTCTTCCCGCGCGGCCTCGCGGACACCGTCCGATTGGTGCCCACCGCATCCGGGGAGCAATCGCCCCTCCTGGGGGCTCAACCCATCGACCAATCACATGGGATGACAATCTGTATTTGGTGTGCAGCCTGGAGTGACGGGCCTGATGGAATCAGGATGGGCGCGGACAGCCCGACCCTCGGGTGACCCGGCGAGCAGCCGACGGCCACGGAAAGCAGGCTCGATGACGATCGACAGGGGTGCCCCCGTGCGTGGGCACCGCGGAGGGACGGCGGTGGAGGGCACCGGCCCGCCCGGACCGGAGCGGACGGCGGTGCAGGTGGAGGCGGTCCCGCGCCTGGACATCACCTACGCCGCGTTCTGCGAGACCCATGAACCCGCTTGGCACGCACTCGCGTTGACCCGGATAGGCAGCCAAGCCGACGCCCTGCTGGTGGTCGAGGCGGTCAAGGCCGACCTGGCCCGCTGCTGGTCGCAGGTGCTGCGGTTCGAGGAACCGGCCGCGTACGCCTGGCGGTTGGCGAACCGGCACGTCGGGGACTGGGTGGCCACGGACGAGCCGGTCGAGGTCGAGGCGGTCACCTTCGCCGCCGTGATCGGGGCGTTCAAGCAGGTCGCCGCCGGACTCCTGCAGAGCGAGGCGGACGAGGTGCGGCTGTACGCGGCGATCCTCGAACTGCCGGACCGGCAGCGGGACGTGGTGATCCTGCGCTATCTGCTGGGGCTGCACGCCAAGGTGATCGCGGCCTACCTGGGACGGCCGGTGGCCACGGTGCACTCCAATCTGCGGCACGCCCGGGAGCGGCTGGCACGCCGGCTCGGGGTGCGCGAACTGCCGGACCACGAGGGCGGGTCGTGACGACCGGCCGGGAGGTCGAGCCGGACAGCGGGACGCGCACCGCCGGTGGGGAGCGCACGGTGTTCCGCGTGCCCCGGCGCGAACGCGCCCACGCCGAGCGGATCGCGGTCCTGCGGCAGGCCAGGCTCACCGCCGCCCCGGCCCACCTGCCCTCGGAGCACGAGCAGGCCGCCTTCGAACTCGGCCTGGTGATCGCCCTGGTGCTGGGCGCACCGTGCGCCTCCCGGGGCCTGGACCTGCTGGTCAACGCGCGCCGGATCCAGCCGGAGGGGGCCGAGGTGTTCGGCGCCCTGTTGTACGCGACCGGCAAGGAGGAGGGCGCCGAGTTCTGGTGGCGCTTCGCCGCCGGCTCGGGCAGCGGGACGGCCGCCTACTGCCTCCACCTGCACCATCTGAAGCTCGGCGAGACCGACGACGCGGACTACTGGCGGGCGTGGTCCGAGCAGCTGTCATCGGCCGAACGCCCGCCCGGACCGCGGCCGTTGCGGATGATCCGGCCACTGCTGCCGGAGGACGTCCGACGCGACATCCTCTCCCGCGTGCACCGCGGGCTGGCGCCGCAGCTGCCGCCCGCGCTGGTCTCGGTCATCGACCGGCTGCCGCTCCAGGGCGGGGACACGGAGGTGGCCCAGGAGGTCCCGAGCCCGTGGGGGCTCACCTCCGGGACGACCGCGGCCTGTTCCTGGGACCTGCCGTGGGAGTTCGGCGAGACGGGCCGGGGGAGGGAGGAGGACCCGTTGGGGTGAGTGCGCCCCGACGCCCCGGCCGTCCCACGTTCAGGTGAGGGCGTCGAGCCGGGCGACGATCTCGGGGTCGCGCCGGTCACCTTGCGGCGGCCCCGGGGCTGCGCTCGGCCGCGGCGATCTGGATCGGGGTCGGAGCGGTGACGGGCGGCAGCTCCTTGCCGGCGGCCAGGGCGTACCAGTCCTGGATCAGCAGGCCGGTGGCGGCGCCCTCCGCGCCCGCGCGGCACACCACGGCGACCAGCCGGAGCAGGTCCGGACCGTCGGCGAGCAGGGTGAATCGGACCCGCGGCACGGCCGTCAGCTCCACCGGAACGGCGACGTCGGCCTCACCCAACCGGGCTGCCAGTGCGTCCAGTTCGCGATCGTCCAGGCCGCCCGCCTCGATCACGGTGACGGCGAACCGGCCGTCCCCGTGCACCACCTGACTGTCCGGGAAGCCGTCGGGGCCGAAGCCGGGTGGGAAGGAGGTCCGCAGCGACTCGTGCCGCTCGACCAGCGCGCCCAGCGCGCGCAGACCGGCGGCGAGCGTGGCGCCGGGCGGCACGGGCCAGACCGACCCCTTGTTGATCTGCTCGGGGGCGTCGCGCCTGATGCACCGGACCATGTCGTCCTGGCCGCGGGTGAGCGGGCCGGAGCCGCCGGTCGTCGCGGCGAAGCGGACGGTGACCTGCCGACCGGTCCGGGCGGGGTCGTTCGGTGCCGCGTCGTGCGGTGCGGCGTTGTGCGCAGTCACGTCGTACGCGCCTTTCGGCTCGCCGGGAAGGGCTCAGCGGAGGAACGGAGGAGCTGAGGTACGGCCGGACGCTACCAGCGGCCGACGGTGATCGTCCATTTATCCGATGTCAAATCAACTTACTTGCCGGTAAAGGAGATTGGTCCCATCGGTGGTCGCCGGGCGGGGCGACGGCGGCCCGGTGCGGCCCGGGGACGGGTATGTCGCACAGCCCCACCGGACCGGCCCCGAGCGGTCCCGGGTCGATCAGCGGCAGTGGGGAGGGGCCCGCCGACACCCCCAGCGCCTGGATCAGCCGCCCGCCGTACGCCTTCACACGGGCCTCGCCGCGACACCAGAGCGCGGTGGAGCGCGCCGACCGCTCGGCGGGTTCGGCGGCCTCCGCGACGAAGGCCGATGCCCAGCCGCGCGGCGACCAGCTGCCGGACGGCGCCGCGCGCCCGCGGCGCGGCACCCGGCCGTCTGCACGGCCGGCTCGAACGGTCCGGGCACTGCGCAACTGCGGCCGGACCGTCATGGCATCCCTACGCCCCGGGGCGGGCACGCCGGACGACAGTGGCGCGCCGCGGCAGTGGTCCAGTCCAACGCCAGCATCCGGGAAGGGCGTTCGCGAAGCACGACGGCCCCACCCGACGATAGAATTCGCTGCATGGGAGAGCGCCCCGGCGCGCCCACCGCGCCGCCCCTCGTCCTGGTCACCGACCGCGACTCCCGGCTGATCGACCCGACCCGGGCCTACCACCTGGGTCGCGACCCGACCAGTGAGATCGTGCTGGACGACCCCCGGGTCTCCTGGCACCACGCGGTGCTGCGCACGGCCGAGGGCCACTGGCTGCTGGAGGACGTCGGCAGCACCAACGGCACCTACGACGAGGGCCGCCGGGTCGACCGCGAGGACATCGGCCCGGGCACCAGGCTGCGCTTCGGCGATCCGGCCACCGGCCCGTCCGCGACCTTCGCCGGCCTGCCCGCCCCCGCCGCCGAACCGGCAGCCGCCGAGCACCCGACGCTGCTCGCCCCGCAGAGTTCCAGCGTCTTCCGCAGCCCGAGCGCCGTCCTGGAGCTGCCCGGCCCGACCGTACGGATCGGCCGGGCGCCCGACAACGACCTGGTGCTGGACGACCTGCTGGTCTCCCGGCACCACGCCGAACTGCGCGAGCTGCCGGACGGCCGCCACGAGATCGTCGACCTGGGCAGCCACAACGGCACCTACCTCAACGGCCTCCCGGTGCGGCACTCCCCGATCGGCCCGGCCGACATCGTCGGCATCGGCCACAGCGAGTTCTGCCTGGTCGACGGCCGGTTGGTCGAGTACGACGACACCGGCGAGGTCTCCCTGGACGTCCAGCACCTGGTCGTACGGGTCGGCCCGGACCAGCGGGTGCTGCTGGACGACGTCGGCTTCCCGCTCACCGAGCGGACGCTGCTCGCGGTGGCCGGCCCCAGCGGCGCCGGCAAGTCCACCCTGCTCAACGCGCTCACCGGGCTGCGCCCCGCCGACGAGGGAACCGTGCTGTACGACGGCCGCGACCTGTACCACGACTACGCCGAGCTGCGCCAGCGGATCGGCCTCGTCCCCCAGGACGACATCCTGCACACCCAGCTGACCGTCCACCGCGCCCTGTCCTACGCCGCCGAACTGCGCTTCCCGGGCGACACCGCGGCTGACGAGCGCGAGGCCCGGGTCTCCGAGGTGATCCGTGAACTGGGGCTGGAGGAGCGGGCCGACCAGGTGATCGCCAGCCTCTCCGGCGGCCAGCGCAAGCGGGTCAGCATCGCGCTGGAACTGCTCACCAAGCCCTCACTGCTCTTCCTCGACGAGCCGACCTCCGGCCTGGACCCGGGCATGGAACGCTCGGTGATGCGGATGCTGCGCGGACTGGCCGACGACGGCCGCACGGTGGTCGTGGTGACGCACAGCGTCCTGAGCCTCAACGTGTGCGACCGCCTGCTGGTGCTCGCCCCCGGCGGCCGGACGGCCTACTACGGGCCGCCGACCGAGGCGCTGGAGTACTTCGGCGAGGAGGAGTGGCCGGAGGCCTTCGAGTCCTTCGAGAGCGACTCCGAAGGGGTCTGCCAGGAGCGGTTCCGCGCCTCGCCGCAGTACCGGCAGTACGTGGCGGCCGAAGCCGCGCACCCGGCGCAGCCACCGGCGGCCTCCGCCCCCGTGATCGGCCGGGAGAAGCCGCAGAGCTGGTTCGCCCAGCTGGGCACCCTGGTGCGCCGGTACGCCGCGGTGCTCGCCGCCGACCGGCTGTTCCTCACCGTGATGGTCGTCCTGCCGTTCCTCATCGGCGCGATGTGCCGGGTGATGGCCGGCTCACGGCTCACCGACGAGAACGCCATCAACTGCCTGCTGACACTCTGCCTCGGCGGTGTGCTCATCGGCTCGGCCAACGCGGTGCGCGAGGTGGTCAAGGAGCGCGCGATCTACCGGCGGGAACGCGTGGTCGGGCTGTCCAGATCGGCGTACCTGGTCTCGAAGGTGGTGGTGCTCGGCATCGTCACGATCGCCCAGTCCGCGCTGCTGACCGTGGTCGGCCTGGCCGGGGTCACGCTCACCGCACAGCCGCGGCCGAACGCCCCACCGCCGGTGACCAGCGGCGTGCTGATGCCCCAGCTGCCCGAGCTGATCCTCTCGATCGCGCTGCTCGCCTTCACCTCGATGGTGCTCGGCCTGGTGGTCTCCGCGTTCGTCGGCAAGGAGGAGACCACGATGCCGCTGCTGGTGCTCCTCGCGATCGTCCAGGTCGTGTTCAGCGGCCTGATGCTCAAACTGCACGGCGTCCCCGGACTGGAGCAGTTCGCCTGGCTGATCCCGTCCCGGTGGGGCCTGGCCGCCATGGCCCGCACCGTCGACATGGGCCGGCTCATCGCTCCCAGCCCGATCACCGACGACCCGATGTTCCGCCACGAGCGCACCGGCTGGCTGATCGACATGGCCGCCCTGCTCGCCCTCGCGGTGGCGTACGGGCTGGCGGTGCTCGCCCTGCTGCGACGGCGCGAGCCGACCGTCATGCGCAAGTAGACGATCATGCGCGAGTAGCCGCCCCGGCCACCGCCGGTAGAGTGGAAACCGATCCGCGGTGACAGTGCCGTACGCAGCCCCGGCCACCGGCTCAGCCGTCCGCTCAGCCATCGGCTCCGGCCCGCGCGGCGGAGGGAATCCACCCGCCCATGGACGAGTTCGCGTTCCGACCCACCCACGTCGCCCCGCCGGGCGGCATGGCGAGCTGGGCGGCCCCGGACCCGGAGCGGCCGTCGGCCCGGATCGACCCGCTGCTCCCGGTCCGGCTCATCGCCGGGCACGGCGACTGGGCACAGATCCTCTGCTCCAACGGCTGGACCGCCTGGGTGGACGGCCGGCTGCTGGTCGCGCTGCCCCAGCCGCCGCCCGCCGCGGGCGGCCCGCCCGCCCGCACCGCCGACCCGCGCCCCGCGCTCGCCGAGGCCGAGGCCGCGCTCGCCCGCCACCGCGCCCTGCTGGAGGACCTCGCGGCGGGCACGCTGGACCTGGAGACCTTCCGCGAGCGGACCCGGGGCCAGCGGATCGGCCTCGTCGCGGACGGCGAGACGCTCTGGGTGTTCGACCAGGTGCACGACCGCTGGTGCTACTGCGACGGGCTGCAGTTCCAGACCTACGCGGCCACCGATCGGCCGACGCCCGCGCCGGTGTCCACGCCGGTCTCCCCGGTCTCCCCTGCCCCTACGGCGCCTCCGGGGGCCCCGGGGGCCGCGACCGCAGCCCCCACGACGCCCGCGCAGGCCCCGGCGACGACCTCCCCGAACCCGGCTCCGGCGGATGCCCCCACGGCGGCGCCGCCCGTGCCCGGCCCGTACGCGCCCACCCGGACCGGCGAGCCGTGATCCCCGCGGAGCCGCCCTCGGCGCCGGGCCTGCCGGCCGGCCTGGTCGGGCGGCAGGTGGCCGGCTACCGCCTGGAGAGGGAGATCGGGCGCGGCGGGATGGCCGTGGTCTACCGGGCCAAGGACCTGCGGCTCGGCCGGACCGTCGCGATCAAGCTGCTGGCCCCCGAGCTGGCCCGCAACGAGGTGTTCCGGCAACGCTTCATGCACGAGTCCGAGGCCGCCGCGGGGATCGACCATCCGCACATCGTCCCGGTGTTCGAGGCCGGGGAGCACGACGGCATCCTCTACCTGGCGATGCGCTTCGTCGAGGGCGGTGACCTGCGGGCCCTGATCAACCGGGACGGCCCGCTGCCGATCGAGCGCGCCACCCGGCTGGCGCTGCAGATCGCCTCCGCCCTGGACGCCGCCCACGACCACCAGCTGGTGCACCGGGACGTCAAGCCGGGCAACGTCCTGGTCGCCGCCGGCACGGACAGCGAGCACCCCGAGCACCTGTACCTGGCGGACTTCGGGCTGACCAAGAAGTCCCTGTCGCTCAGCGGGCTGACCAGCGCCGGCCAGATCGTCGGGACGCTGGACTACGCCGCCCCCGAGCAGATCTCCGGCAGTCCGCTGGACGGGCGCTGCGACCAGTACAGCCTCGGCTGCGTGGTCTTCGAGCTGCTCGCGGGCGCCCCGCCGTTCCGCCGGGAGAGTGACCTCGCCCTGCTCTGGGCGCACCTCAACGACCCGCCGCCCGAACTGCGCGGTCCACGTCCCGACCTCCCGGAGGCGGTCGGAACGGTGGTCGCCCGTGCCCTCGCCAAGGCACCCGGGGAGCGGTACCCGAGCTGTCTGCAGTTCGTCGCCGAGCTGCGGGCGGCCTCCGGGCCCGCTCCGTGGAGCGGCGGCGGGCCGCCCACCCGGGCCGTCCCGGCCGTCGCCCGGGCCCCCGCCGGCCCGACCCGGCTGCCGGATCCGCCCATCTGGGCCGGCCCGGCCTTCCACCCGCCGTCCCTGGACCGTTAGGGAAAGCTGTCGACCATGAACGCCGTCAGTCAGGTCTTCGCCATGCTCGCCGCTGCGATCCACCTCGTGGTGTGGCCGCTGGAGAGCTACCTGTACGGGCACCCACGGGTGCGCTACATGCTCACCGGCAGCACGGCGGACGCCCCGGAGGTCCGGCTGTGGCGCTTCAACGTCGGCTTCTACAACCTGTTCCTGGCCCTGGGCCTGGTCGCCGGGCTGGTCCTGCTGCACACCGGGCACGCCCGCTCGGGGCGGCCGGTGATCCTCTACGTCGCGGCCTTCATGGTGGCCGGAGGGATCACCCTGTTCGTCTCTGAGCCGAAGGTGTGGCGCGGCGCCCTGACCCAGGCCGTCCCGGCGGCGGTCATCCTGATCGCCGAAGCGGTCTAGGATCTTCGACTTCCGCCTGCGGGGCGGCGTCGGGGCACGCGCCGTGCGTGCCGGCCCGCCAGGCTCTCAGCCGCCCGCGTCCTCGGTGACCTCGCCGCGCCGCCGCACCCGTGACGCGAGCAGTGCGCCGATCAGCCCGGTCAGCAGCCCCCAGCCCGCCGCCAGCGGCACCGACGGCCACAGCGCCGGGCGCAGCGTCAGGCTGCCGCTGCCCAGCGACGCCAGCGGGTTGCTGCCGAGGACCGCGCCGAGCAGGTCCCCCAGTCCGCCCTGGCCGAGGCCCACGCCCAGCACGGACAGTCCGTAGTCGGCGTCCATCCGGGTCCACAGGCCGACCAGCAGCACGGTGACGGCGGTGGCCACGGCGAAACGGACGGCGTGCTGCCGGAGGCGGACGGTACGCGGGGTGCGGCGGGCGGCGAGGAAGGCGGCGGCGAGCAGCAGCACGGCGGCCACCGGCAGCAGCCACCAGCTGCGGGCGTCGTGGTCGACCAGGGTGCCGAGGTCGACGGTCGCCTCCTTCCCGCCGGGGGCGCGCAGCACCGCGCTGAGCGGCTCGGGCACGGGAAGGCCGAGCGCACCGACCAACCGCCCGTGCCACACGGCGCCGAGGCCGAGGCCGAAGGCCATCCAGACCAGGTCGGGCAGGGCGAGCAGCAGCACGGCCACGGTCTGCCGGGCGTTGCCGTGGGTGATCGCGGTGACGATCCCGGCGACCGCGCCGATGGCCACGTACGCCAGCAGCACCATCCACAGCGCGAACGCGGCCGGGCGAACGGCGAGTTGGTAGCGCAGCAGCCCGCGCGGCAGCGGTGCCCGCCGGGACACCGCGAAGGTGGCCGCGAGCACCAGCAGCAGCCAGGCCAGCCCGATGCCGATCGTGGTGACGCCCTCCGCGTGGAAGCCGAGCTCGGGGGTGAGCCCGAGCGCGCCGCCGATGGTCTGCGCCAGGCTGCCGCCGAGCTGGATCACGAAGGTGTGCTTCGCGGTGACGGTGATCACCACCAGGGCGATCAGCCAGAGCACCACCGTCCGGATGATCCGGCCGAGCAGTTCACCGCCCCCGGCGACCGCGCGGAAGCGCAGTTGGCGCAGGAACACCTCGGCCATCACGACCGCGCCGACCAGCGAGACGGTCAGCGGCATCGCGTCGACCCCGGCGTCCACGGCGGCGAAGCTGCCGGCACCGCCGTCCAGCTGGACGGATCCGCCGACGGCCAGCGCCAGTGTCGCGGCGAGCACGGGCGGGAAGCCGCCCTCCGGGAGGTCGTCGGCGCCGGCCAGCCAGAGGCCGAGCGCGGCGACCGCCGCCATCGCGACGAGCCCGGCCAGCACGACCGCGAGCGCGTCCAGCCAGCCGCGGACGGCTCCGGGCGGGCCGGCGGCCCCGGTGGTGGACTGCTGCATGCCGCCTCCCTCTGTTCACTCGGGCCTGATCCGTTCCCAGGGTGACCGACCACGGCCGGGCACGCTCGGCGACGGCGACGGCACCTGCTGTTGCGGCGAACGGGGCACCGGGGGAGAAATGGAACCCAGTGGCAGGAGCTTCCCGTGCCGGCCGTTGGCGCCGACCGCCTGCGAAACGGAGCCTCGATGAGTTCCCAACTGCCCCCCACCGGCCCGCCCTACGGCCCGCCGTCCGGTCCCCCGTCCGGCCCACTGGCCGGTCCCCCGTCGGGTGGCGGCGCGGCCGGTCCCCCGTCGGGTGGCGGCGCGGCCGGACCGCCACCGCCCTCGGGCCCTTCCGGGTCCTCCTCCGCCGGTGCGGGCGGTCGGGGCCCACGCCGGCCGTGGTGGCGCTCCGGAAAGGGCCTGTCGGTGGCCGCGGCGGTGGTGGTGGCGGCTGTGGTGGCCACCGTGCTGATCGTCAGCAACCAGGGCGGCAAGAACGAGGCCGTTCCGACCGCCAACGAGGTCGCCCTGCAGGCCCCGGCCGACCCGGGGCCTGCCCCGTTCACCCCGTCGGTGGAAACCCAGGGCATGAGTGCTCCGGCGCCCACCCCCTCGACCAGCGCGCCGGCCCAGCCGGGCAGCCCGGCGAACGGCAGCCCCACGGCCGTCCTGCACAGCGTGCAGGGCAGCGCGGCGGGGCTGTACGGCGGGACGATGAGCAGGCCCAGCTGTGACACCGAGCGGCTGATCGGCATGGTGAGCAGCGGTGACACCGGTCGGGCCTGGGCCTCGGCGGCGGGAATCGAGCAGTCCGCCATCCCGTCCTACCTGCGCTCGCTGACCTCGGCGTACCTGCGGGTGGACACCCGGGTGACCAACCACAGTTACAAGAGCGGCGCCGTGGTGGAGTTCCAGTCGGTGCTGCAGGCGGGCACCGCCGTCCTGGTTGACGCCCAGGGCGTGCCCCGGGTGCGGTGCGCCTGCGGCAACCCGCTGAAGCCGCCGACGCTGGTGAGCAACGCCAAGTACACCGGGAAGGCCTGGACGGGTTTCGAACCGAGCACGCTGATCGTGGTGGTCCCGGCGCCGCAACCGGTACCCGAGATCGTCCTGGTGAACGTGGAGACGGGGGGCTGGTTCGCCCGGCTGACCGGGCGGGCCGACGTGGTGGACAAGCGCGTCGACCAGCCGAGGGGCCCGCTGGTGCCGGGCATCCCGCCGCCCGCCCCGTGGAAGCCGACCGGCCCCGCGGCGACGGCTTCGGCCTCCGGCAGGACCTCCTCCCGGTCCGGCTCGCCGACCACCTCGGGTGCCACGTCCTCGGGTGCGACCCCCTCCAGGGCTACGTCTTCGGGTGCCGGCTCATCCGCCGCGACCTCCTCCGGTGCGACCTCGTCGGGCGCCACCGCCTCCGGCGCCACCTCCTCCGGCGCGACCTCCTCCCGGCCCCCCACCGGGACGGGCTCGGCCTCGGCCACCTCCTCGACCAGTTCGACCAGGCCCTCCGAGAGCACCGCGACGACGAGCACCTCGTCCGGCTCGACGTCCACGTCCTCGTCCACGTCCACCACCGGCTCGACGCTCACCCAGCCGCCTTCCAGCAGGACCACGACGAGCACCGGCCCCACCAGCACGACGACGGCCGGCACCTCCGCCCCGACCACAACCGAGGGCACGCCCTGACCCGGGTCCCGCCGCCACCGTCCGCCCAGCGACCGGTGGTGACGGCGCGTCTCCGGCCAGCAGCACCTTCGCGTCCTCCGGTGCCAGCAGCCGCCCGTCGGCGGCGTGCACCTCCACCGGGGCGTCCGGCGCGCCGGACGCGCGGTCGAGGCGTTCGTCTGCGATGAACGCCGGCACGCACCACTGACGATTCGACCGGGCGGCGAATCCGCGCATTAATCGGTGGCCAACGACGTCGCGAACCGGCAGAGTGCCGCCATGATCGGCGAAGGACTGGACGAGGACGGGTACATCGCGCGGGAGGGCTCGCCGGAGCGCGTCGCGGCGGAGTTCGCCCCGGTGGTCGACGCCGCCCGGGAGCGGATCGCCGCTGCCTTCGGCCCCGCGCGGCTGCACAGCGCCTACCTGTACGGCAGCATCCCCCGGGGCACCGCGATCCCCGGCGTCTCCGACCTCGATCTGCTGCTCGCCCTGCGCCACGAGCCCACTCCGGCCGACCGCGCCGGGGCCGACGCCCTGGAGGCCGCCCTCGATTCGGCCTTCCCGCAGGTCAACGGCGTCGGCGTGCTGCTGTTCGGCACGGACACCCTGCTCAGTGAGCTGGAGCGGCACGACCTGGGCTGGTTCGTCGCCTGCCTTTGCACCCCCCTGCTCGGCGAGGACCTCGCGGAGCAGCTCCCCCGCTACCGCCCCACCTCCCTGCTCGCCCGCGAGACCAACGGCGACCTCGCGCTGGCCCTCCCCCGCTGGCGCGAACGACTGGCGGCCACCGCCCCGGACGGCGGTCTCACGGCGCTCAGCCGTGCGGTCTCGCGCCGCCTCGTCCGCACCGGATTCACCCTGGTGATGCCCTGCTGGAACGGCTGGACCAGCGACCTCACCGCCTCCGCCGAGGCCTTCGCCGCCCACTACCCCGGCCGCGCCGAGCAGATGCGCCTCGCCGCGGCCGTCGCCCGCACCCCCACCACGGACCGGGCCGTCCTGGCCGTCCTCATCGACGACCTGGCTCCCTGGCTGGCCGCCGAGTACACCGCCGTCCACGGCGAGAAGGCGCCGCGCCCGTGACCGGCGACCCCCTCGTCCGCGAGGTCTTCCCCGACCTCCTCCACGAGCTGACGGCGCTCCTGGAGGCGGAGGGCGAGGCAGAACTCGCCGCCGGCGCCCGGGATCTGCGCCTGGTCGCGGACTGCGGCTGCGGCGACGACTTCTGCCAGAGCTTCCGCACGGAGCCCCACCGGGGCGGTCAGCCGTACGGCCCGGGCCATCGCTGCGTGCCGCTGCTGCCCACGGAGGGCACTCTGATCCTGGACGTCGTCGACGGCCGGATCGTCTACGTCGAGGTTCTCGGCCGCGAACCCCTGCGGGATCTGCGCCGGCCCCCGGACCAGCCCGGTCACCCACCCGATCACCGGCCCAGCCGGCCGAGCCGGTGACCGTTCGTCATGCGGCTCAGTCCACGCAGGGAATCCCGCCGGCCTTGACCGCCGGCCCCTGCATCGGCAGTCCGGCGGCCGGGTCGGCGGAGCCGTCGGCCGGTGCCGAGGCGCCCGCGGAGGGCGTGGCCGGGGTGGGGGTCGGGGCGTGGGTGGCGGCGAGGGTGACGCGGACGTGGCCCGCGGCGACCGCCGCGGAAGGAGCGGCGGTGACGCCGTAGTGCGCGGCGACCGCCTGGGCGTCGGCCTTGGCGCCGCTGCCGTACGTCACCGTGGTGGCGCGGGTCCGCGCGGGGGCGTCGCCGATCCTGCCCGCCTGGTAGCCGAGGGCGACCAGGGCCTTGGACTCGGTGGCCGCCGCGCCCGCGCCCGCCGCCGCGTTGACGTCGACCACGGACTTGGGCGCGCCGCTCGGCGGGGGCGTGGGCGAGGCCGTCTCGCTCGCGGCGGGGACGGGCGCCGTCTCCGCGGCGGTGAGTGCCGCGTCCCGGTTGAACAGCTGCCGGACGATCTTCTTGATGAGGTCCGGGTTGACGGTGTTGACCTCCTGCCCGCCGACGGTCTTGAACCCGGTGATCGGCAGGGTGTTGAACTCGACGTTGCCGCCGGTCAGGTTGGGCGCCTGCTGGGCGAAGTCGAGGATGTTCCACTCGTTGTCGATCACGACGTCCTTCTTCACCACCCCGAACAGCTTCTGCATCTGCCCGAAGTCGTTGAGGACGCCCTGCTCCTTGAGCCGGTACTCGACGGAGGAGATGAACGCCTGCTGCCGGTGGGTCCGGTCGAGGTCGCCGTTGGTGAGGTGGTGGCGCTGGCGGACGAAGGACAGCGCCTGGGCGGCGTCGAGCGAGCTGATCCCGGCGGGCAGCTTGAGGCCGGTGCCGCCGCCCTCGTGGGTGGCGGTCCGGGCGATGATCGGATCGTCGACCGGGTGGTTGAGGCAGACCTGGATCGGCTCGACCGCCTTGGCGATGTCGTAGAAGCCGATCAGGTTGACCTCGGCGAAGTGGTCGACGGGGACGTCCAGGAAGCTCTGCACGGTCTGGATGGTGGCCGAGCGGCCCGCCTCCCGGCTCTGCCGTTCCAGTTCGGCCTTGGAGAGCCCCTTGCCGGCGAGCTTCGCCTCGGCGGCCTCCTTGGCGATTCCGTAGGCCTCCTTGATCTTGTGCATCTTGCCGTCGGCGCCGACGGTCTGCACGTAGTCGTCGCGCGGGACGGACAGCGCGGTGACCTTGCCCCCGTTGGCCGGGATGTGCAGCACGATCAGGGCGTTGGTGTTGTAGCCGCCGATCTCGCTGGAGCCGGCGTGCAGTTCGTCCTCCACGAACTGCTTGGGCAGGTCGTTGCCGTCCATGTCCTTGCGGCTGTCCAGCCCGATCAGCAGCAGGTTGACGGACTTGTCGAGGTGCGGCGGGGCGTTCCGCTTGGCGTCGGCCAGCGCGGTGGACTTGATCATTCCGTCGTCCAGGCTGCGGTACTCGAACCAGGTGAAGCCGCTGGCGCCGAGCACCACGACCGAGACGGTACAGGCCAGGGTGCGGCCGGCCACGGTCAGCGGGTCGGAGCCCCGGCCGGGCACCCGGCCGCGCGGGCGGTTGCTGCGCTCAGCCACGGCGCCCCCTTCCGCTCGGGGCAGTGGACCTGACGGGCCGGCGGCCTTCGAGCACCGTCCGGACCACGATCACCAGCAGCGCGACGGCCACCGCCTCGGCCATCACCGGGAACGCCTCGACCACCCAGCGCACCGCACCGGTGCCCAGGCCCTTGCCCTGGTACCGGACGGGATCGGACAGGTACTCGACGCCCGAGGCCGTGAGCAGCACCACCAGCGGGGCACCGGTCACCACCCACCAGCGGCCGCTCCGGCTGCACAGCAGGGCCGCGATGCCGGTGCCGAGCACCGCGCCGACCGCGAACAGGATGCCGACCCCGGGGCCGCCCAGCTCGTCCGCGATCCCGCCGAGCAGCGGGAGCCCGACCGCCGCGAGCGCGGCGACCAGGCTTCCGCGCCGGCGGGCCTGCTGCCTGCGGCGCGAGGCCCCGCTCCGCTGGGCACGGCCCTGTCGCGACGGGTCGGTGGCGCCACCGGCGCCGCGGGAGCACTGGGCGGGCACGGCGGGGTCCTCGGTGCGGGTTCCCGCGTCCTGGTACGACGTTCTCGCCCGCTGGCCGGCCATGCGCACTTCCCTCGATCGTTTCGGCTGCGGCGGCGCGACCACGCCACCGCTCGTGCCGGGACGCCACCGGTCCCGTGGCAGTTCCCACCGTCTTCAGGCCCGTAGAAGCTGGTGTGGAGCATACAAATCCATTTCAGCAGAGTCATCCACCGCCGTTCCGCGACGGCGGACCGCCTTTCCCGGCCCTCGTTGGGATGACCATGATCCCCGCCACGTCGGCACACCAACAGGAACGCATCAGAGGAGCAGAGCGTCACCATGTTTGAGAGTCTGAAGAACCTCGCCGACAAGGCCACCGACCTCGCCCGCGAGCACGGCGACGTGCTCGGGCAGGGTCTGGAGAAGGTCGGCGACGTGATCGACGACCACACGGACGGCAGGTACAGCGGGCAGATCGACACCGGCGTGGAGAAGGCGAAGGACTTCCTGCGCAACCTCGACAGGGACCGGAAGCCGGCCGAATAGGGCCGGAAGGGCCTCCCGAGGGGCACGGTCGACCGTACGGCGATCGAACTGGATGACGGGTGAACGGGGAGGGACCGGAAGCGGTGGGTGAGGAGCAGAAGGGACCGCGCTGGGGGCGCTGGATCGTGATCGGCGTCCTGGCCGCGGCCGGGTGGGGCATCGTCCGCGGGGGCGGCCACGAGCCCGCCGCCTCCTCGGCGGTGCCCTCCTCGCCCCCGTCCGCCACCGCCTCGGCACCCTCCTCCGCCGCCCCGCACGCGTCCTCCACGGCGCCGTCGAAGGCGTCCGGCGTCTACGAGCCGGCCGACTACGCGGCGCCCGTGCGCAAGTACGCCGCCGAGGCCGGGGTCAACCCCCAGCTGTTGATGGCGATCCTCTACAACGAGGCGTACAAGCCGCACGACCCGGACTTCGAACGGGCCTGGCAGCGCAACAAGCCGGACGCCGCCTTCGGCATCGCCAACATGCACCGGGCAGCCTTCGACGACACCAAGCCGGGCCGCCCGTTCGCCGACCGCCGCTGGGAGGAGCTACCGGACGACCGCGACCTGGCGATCGAGGCCGCCGCCTGGCACCTCCACGACCTGGCCGGCCGGCTGCCCGCCCGGGTGAGCGCCCCGCTGGACAAGGACGAGCTGCTCGCCCTCGGCTACAACGCCGGGGCGGGCAACATGCTCGCGTTCGCCCGGGGCGTCAAGATCGGCTCGCAGGCGCAGTCCTACCTGGACCGGCTGCACGACAACTGGGCGCGGTCCGGCGAGGCCGTGAAGTAGGCGCCGGAGGGGGTCAGCTGACGCCGAGCCGGGTGGCCCACCTGGCGCGCCAGGCCAGCGCGTCGGCGACGCCCTCGGCGAGGCTGTGCTTCGCCGTCCAGCCGAGCAGCTCGCGGGCGGCGTCCACGGAGGCGTAGCAGCCGATCACGTCGCCCGGGCGCGGCCCCGCCTCACGGACGTCCAGCTCGGTGCCGACGGCCCGTTCGAAGGCGGCGACCAGCTCCCGGACGGTGGTGCCCTCGCCCGTCCCGACGTTGATCGCCCGGTAGCGGTCGGCCGCGCCGGGGGCGATCACCTCGTCGAACCGGAGCAGCGCGGCGACGTGGGCCTCCGCGAGGTCCTGCACGTGGACGTAGTCGCGGATGCCGGAGCCGTCCCGGGTCGGCCAGTCCACGCCGGTGACGGTGAACGGGGTGCCGTGGGTGTGCGCCTCGATCAGCTTGCCGAGGGCGTGGCTGGGGTTGAGGTTCTGCAGGCCGGTGCGCAGCCGGGGGTCGGCGCCGATCGGATTGAAGTACCGCAGGGCGATGACCCGTTGCTGCTCGGCCCCCTCGCCGCGGGTCCAGTCCTGGAGCACCTGCTCCATCATCAGCTTGGTGCGCGCGTACGGGCTGTTCGCCTCGACCGGGGAGTTCTCGTCGACCCGGCCGTCCGGGGTGGGCGCGTAGATCGAGGCGGAGCTGCTGAAGACCACCCGGGTGCAGCCGTGGCGCTGCAGGGCGTCGAGGAGTTCGACGGTCTTGGCGACGTTCTCCCGGTAGTAGAACAGCGGCTTGGCCACCGACTCCGGGACGACGATCCTGGCCGCGCAGTGCACGGTGGCGTCGATGTCCGGGTGCTCGGTGAAGATCCGTTCCAGCAGGGCCGCGTCGGCGATGTCGCCGTCGTAGAAGACGCGGTCCTCCACGAACTCGGCGCGGCCCCGGGACAGGTCGTCCAGGACGACCGGGGTGATGCCCCGGTCGAGCAGGGCCGAGGCCACGGTGCTGCCGATGAAGCCGGCGCCGCCGGTGATCAGGACCTTCCTCATGCGCGGTTGCTCCCTTGCGATCGGCCGGGCGCCCGGTGACGCCCGGTGATCATTGGGACGTGATCGGTGCGCGCCCGGTTCCCGCCGGCGGTGCGTCGTCGACCGACGTGCGGCGGGCGGCGGGCAGCAGGCGGCGGCCCGGCAGGCTGCGAGCAGCAGGCGGCGCCGTCCTCCGGACCGTCAGCGACGCCGTGCGCGGGCGCGCAGCCGGAAGCCGGTGGCGACCAGGGCTACGGCCGCGGTGGCGGTGGCGATGGCGGCCCAGGTGGTGGCGTCGTCGGTGGTCTCGTGGACGGGCGCGTCGTGGGCGGGAGCGGCGGGAGCAGCGGCTGCGGCCGTGGCGGTGCGGGCGGCGGAAGCCGCGCCGGGGGTGGCGGGTGGCGCGGAGGTGACCGTCGCCCCCATCGGCGCAGGGTCGCTGATCGCCACGGCCTCGACGTCGAGTTCGCGCTCGCCGTGGCCCAGCGAGGGGAAGGCGCAGTCGACGGCGACCTTCCAGTGCCCGGCGGGCAGCAACTCACGGGTGGTGTACGTCCCCGGCTGCCCCGGCACCGGCACCAGCCGCCAGGGGCCGATGGTCCGGCCGTCGGCGGCGGTCGCGGAGAGCGTGCCGGCGAAGTCCTCGGTGACCGGGTCGTGGTCGTTCTCCCAGGTGGCGACGGCCCTGACCCGTCCGTTCTGCTGCCCGTCCACGTCCAGGTGGACGGTGTCCCCGTGGGCGGCGGCGGGTGCGGCGGCGGGCAGGACGGCCGCGGCGGCGAGGACGAAGGGGGCGAGCAGCGGACGGGTGCGGATGCGCATGGCGGGCGGTCCTCGGGCGGTGGGCGTGCGGGGAGCGGGGAGCTGTGGCGCCGGGTGCGGCCGCCCTCGGGTTGGAGGGCGGCCGCACCCGTGGTGCGCCGGGGTGGAGCGGGCTTCCGGGCCTACGAGGTCTTCAGCAGCGACCAGCTCTGGTAGGGCCGGCCGTTCGGCTGCTGAAGCTCCAGCAGCCAACCACCGTAGTACCAACGGTCGCTGAGCCCGAGCACCAGGGTGGAACCGTCCGCCGTGAGGGTGAACCCGCCGTCGCCGGGCGTGAGTTGCCACTTCTGCGCGGCGGCGTCGGCGCACGGCTGCTGCGCCACGTACTGCCCGGCGACGGGCGTGCCGCCGAGCTGCAGGCACTTCCCGGAGCGCGCCGACTTGATCCGCACGGCGCCGTTCCCCGCGTCCTCGAACAGCCACTTCTGGTTGGCGTAGCCGGTGCGCTGGTAGCCGATCGCCACGGTGCCGTCGTTCATCGAGCTGCCCCACAGGTCGGCGGCCTGGCCGGTGAGGCCGTTGACCATCGTGTAGTGGGTGCCGGGCTGCGGGCGGCCGCCGTCGGCGAGGGTGTGGAAGCCCGCCTGGCGGCCGGGCTTGCCGACCTTTCCGGCCGCGTCGCGGACGGCGACGGCCACGGTGTAGCCGGTGCCGGGGGCCAGTCGGACCACGCCGACCACGGTCGAGCGGACGGTGCCGATGGTCTGGCCGTTCAGCTGCACGTCGTAGCCCGCGGCGGCGGGGACGGCGGTCCAGCTCAGTACGACCGAGTTCTGGGTGATCTGGCTGACTGTCACCTCGGGTCCGGTGCCGCCCGTGGTCGGGGTCGCGGTCGGGGACGGCGACCCGGTCGGTGTGGCGGTGGGGCTGCCGGTGGGCGTCGGGGACGGCGAGGGCGTGCGGGTGGGCGTGCTCGTAGCCGTCGGACTGCCGGTCGGAGTCGGGGTCGCGGTCGGGGTCGGGGTGGGCGTGGGGTTCGGGCCGGTGCCGTTGCCCGCGATGAGGAAGCGGTTGTTCGCCACGTTCCAGTGCGTGGCCAGGTAGCTTCCGGGCGCGGGGTTCGTGTTGTAGTAGTCGTCGTGGTTGCAGTCGAGCCGGTCGTCATGGGCGCGGTCCGGGCAGACGGTCCGCATCTGCGGATAGTAGGGGGCGTCCGAGTAGCACATGATGTCCCACTCGTCCGTGCAGTGGCCCGCCTTGCTGGAGTTCGGTGCACTGTTGTTCACCGCGCCCAGGTTGTGGCCGAGTTCATGGGCGGCGGTGGTGCCGCTCCAGCAGCCGGAGTCGGTCCGGCCGTACGAGGGGCCGAAGTTGCTCAGGTTGTCCTGGCCGGAGCGCTCGTCGCCGGCGAAGGTGCCGATCCCGCAGTACACCTTGGCGTCGGTGAACATCATGTACTTGCGGTCCTTGCGGTTGAACCCCTGCGCGGCCAGGGCGCGGTTGCTCGCGTTGAAGTCCTGGATCTCGGCGTCCGAGATCTGCACGTTCAACACCGAGGCGGTGCAGTCGGGTTCGGTGACGAAGCGGACGTGCCGCACACCGCCGGTCTCGGCGGCGCTGGCGTTGTAGATGACGTCGACGTCAGCGGCCCACTTCTTGAACGAGGGCAGGTACTGGGCGAACCGGTCGTTGCCCGGGGTGTGCACGTACACCACCTGGACGCGGTTGCCACTGCTGCCGTCGCCCTCGCAGACCAGGCCCGACCCAGCCGCCGGGGCCCCGGCCTCCTGGGGTGCGGCGGCGGTGCCGGAGTCACCGAGCAACGCCTTCTGGGTGGCGTCGAGGACGGGCGCGCCGCCCTTCAGCAGGTCGGCGGCCGCGGGCGGTTGGGCGCCCGCCGCCGGGGTGAGCGCGGGCGCCTGGGCGGCCGGGGTCGCGACCGGCGGGGCGTCCTTGTGGATGTCCACGTCCTTGGGCGGGGCGTCCGGGCCGTGGCTGCACTGGGTGCTGCCGGTGACCTCCAGCATGTTGCCGCAGCGGTCGCTGGTCGGCAGGCTCAGCCCGGCGTAGACCAGGCCGCGGTCGGGCTGGTCCTTGGGTATCGCCTTGGGCGGGGCGGCCTTCTCGTCCCGCTTCGGAGCGGGCGCCCTGGTGGCGCCCTCGGCGGTGCCGGTCTCACCCGACCCGCCGTCGTCCGCGACCGCGTCGACCGGCGCGTCCGCCACCGCGACGGCGTTGTGCACCGCTCCCGGCTCCAGAGCCGTGTTCAGGCCCAGGGCGCCCGCGACCAGTCCGGCCGCCACCGCCACGGCGACCAGTGCACTCCTGCGGGTGAGCCTGCGGCGCCTGCGCCGACGGAGCTCACTGCTCCGGTGTCCCATCGCGTTCCTTTCCTCGTGCGACGGTCCGCGCCCGGTGGTGCGGGGCTCGGACCTTCCGACACAAGGGAGAGCGAGGGGGACGGCCGGGGATAACAGAAACCTCTTGCGAAATTCCTGGACGCGTTCGAGTCAGCAGGCAGGGCGCGCCGCCCGCGGGTGGCGAAACGAGGACGCGGTCGGGGGCGGAGGCAAGGGCAGCGGAGGCAAGGGCGGCCGCGGTATGCGCGAGGGGCGGGCACGTAGGTGCCGGGGAGCGCACTCGGGGGTGCGCGCTCCCCGGCAGGGGGTGGTGGCGGCCACCCGGCCGGAGCCCAGGGGCCTGCGGCTCCGTCGGCCGTGAGGAATGCCAGACCTCTCGACCGGTCGCGACCAGCGCCCTGACCAGGGAGGTTTCCGCCCCGGTCATGCCATCGCCGACCAGTTCATGGCGGCCCGCCACCCACAGCGAGGGCCGGGGGCTCAGGCCGCGACCGGCATCCGGGCCACCCCGCAGCCGCCGTGCAGCCGGGCCAGCCCGGCGGCGAGCACCGCGCGGTCGCCGGCGAGCCACAGCCGCAGTGCGGCGGAGAGCGCGGCGCTGGCCGGACCGAGCGCCGACCCGCCGGTGTGCACCAGCCGCTCACCCAGCAGCGGCAGCAGGTCCGCGACCTCGGCGGGCAGCCAGAGGGTCACCGCGCAGGGCGCGGGCCGGGCGAGGACCCGCAGCAGCGGCAGCACCGAACCGTCGTCGTGCAGCGCCGGGATGACCTCCAGGAGCCCGTCGACCGCGACCCCGGAGACGTCGCCGCCATGGCCGCGTGCGAGGTCCCGCAGCAGCGCCCGTTCGGCGGCGGCGATCCGGACGGTCAGCATGACCTCGTCGTCGCAGTCCATGGTCCCGGTGTGGCCGCAGTGGCACATACGGGTCATCAGGCCCCTCCTTCTCCGCCGACCATGCTGGCGCTCGCACGGCCGTACGGGCGAGGGCCGAAAGACCCTGCCGCCCGAACCGTGCACGAACCACCGCGATGGAGGCATCCCCAAAGGTCAGGCCGGTACGACGGGACGTACCGTCGGACGGGACGATGATCCGCGCGGAGCGGCCCGGACGGATCGGCCGTTTGAGTGATCCACGCGCGTTCGGCGCAACGCTCACCGGACCGGCGCGTTTCCCATGACGTGCGCCCTCCGCCCCCTGGCGCACGCGGGGCCCGCACTCGCCGGTCCCCGTCTCCCGGCCGGCCGGCCGGTGCCCTCCCCAGGTACCGCCCGCACCGGTCCCCCCGCTGAGAGGAAGTGTCATGGTCCTGCCGACCACCGCCCTGCTGGCAGAGACACGGAAACGGATCGTCCCGCCGAGAAGCACGCCGCCCCCCGTCCCCACCGTCCGCGCGGCCGTCCCGCCGCTCGCCCCCGGCGCACTGCCGGGCCTCGGCCACGCCGCCGCGCTGCTGCGCGACCCGCTCGGCTTCCTCGGCTCGCTGGCGCGCCTCGGCGGCGTGGTCCGCATCCGGCTCGGCCCGCGCACCGTCTGCGTGGTGACCGACGCCCAGCTCGTCCACACCCTGCTCGTCGCGCTCGCCCACGACTGTCCGCGCGGCGCCGTCCAGGACACCCTGAAGACGGCCTTCGGCGACGGCCTGCTGATGTCCGAGGGCCAGCCGCACCGCGACCGCCGCCGGATCATCCAACCCGCCTTCGGCCCGGACCGGATGGCCGGGTACCTGGCCGTGATGCACCAGGTCACCGAAGAGCGGGCCGGACGCTGGCAGCCCGGCCAAGTCCTCGACGTGGCCAAGGAGATGAACCACCTGGCGCTGGAGATCGTCACCCGCTCGCTGTTCGGCGCCCGCCTAAGCGAGGATGCCACCCTGGCCTTCCACCGCGCCCTGCCCGACCTGGTGAAGGGCCAGATCGTCCAGTCCCTCTACCCCCACCCGGCGTTCGCCCGGCTGCCGCTGCCCGTCAACCGGCGCTTCGACGCCGCCGTACGGGTGCTCAACCGGGTGGTCGACCAGGCCGTCAACGGCCGCGCAGAGAAGGCCCGTCCGGAGTGTCACGGAGGCACCCTGCCGGCCCTGCTGCGGGCCGCCCGCGACCAGGGCACCGGCCGTCCGCTCACCGAGGCCGACGTCCGCTCCGAGGCGATCACCATGTTCGGCGCCGGCACCGAGACCGTCTCCACCACCCTCACCTGGCTGCTGGACGAACTCCTGCGCCACCCCGAGGTGGAGGCCCGCCTCCTCGCCGAGCTGGACGAACACCTGCCCGCGGGCACCACCCCCACCCCGGAGGCGCTCAGCCGGCTCACCTACACCCGCAGCGTCACCCAGGAGGTGGTGCGGCTGCACGCGCCCAACGCCTTCCTGATGCGCACCGCGCAGGTGCCGGTGGACCTCGGCCCGTACCGGATCCCGGCCGGCACCGAGCTGCTGTACAGCCTCACCGCGCTGCACCGCGATCCGGTGCGCTACGACGAACCGCTGAGCTTCCGGCCCGAGCGCTGGCAGGACGGCGGCGGCCTCGGCCGACCCTCCTTCCTGCCGTTCGGGGCGGGCAAGCACAAGTGCATCGGGGAGGCCTTCGCCTGGGCCGAGCTGACCGTCGCGGCGGCCGCGATCCTGCGCCGCTGGCGGCCGGTGGCGGTGCCGGGGGCGCGGGCCCGGGAAGTGGTGTGGACGACCGTCCAGGCCCAGGGGCTGCGGGTCCGGCTGGCGCCCCGCGCGGAGGCCGCGGGCGCGACGACCGCCGTCCCCACCGGGGAAGGGCCGGTGGACCGGCCCCTCCCCGCGGGCTGCCCGTTCACGGACACCGCGGCCACCACCGCCGCGCCGACCCCGCGGCCGCCCGCCGAACTGCGCGCCGCCGCCGACCGGCACGCCGACTGGACGGTCCACCACGGCCTGCTCGCCCCGGCCGAACTGCCCGGCTACCGGGCCTACGCGCTGCACGAGCTGATCGGCCACGCCTTCCCGCGCGCCCGGGGCACCGAACTGGACCTGCTGGTCGACATGCTCGGCTGGTTCACCGTCCTGGACGACCGCTTCGACGGCCCACCCGGACGCCGCCCCGGCGAGGCCCACGCGCTGGTCGACCCGCTGATCTCCGCCCTCGACGGCGACACCCGCCAGTCCACCCCGGACGATCGGCTGGTCACCGCCTGGCGGGAACTCTGGCACCGCCAGAGCGAGTCGGCCTCCCCCGCCTGGCGCGCCAGGGCGGCCCGCGAATGGCGCGCCTGTCTGGCCACCTTTCTCGCCGAGGCCGAACACCGCGCCCGCGGCACCGTCCCCGCCCTCGGCCTGGCGGACACCATGCGGCTACGCCGCCACGGCAGCTGCCTCTACCCGTTCATGAACATACTGGAACGGGTCCACGGCGCCGACGCCCCCGCCGCCCTGCACGCGGAGCCCGCACTGCACCGCCTGCGCGCCAACACCGCCGACGCCGCGACGCTGATCAACGACCTCTACTCGCTGGAGCGGGAGGAACGGCAGAGCGCGGCCGCCTTCAACACCGTCCTCACCCTCCAACGGATCCGCGGCTGCACCCGCAGCCGGGCCGTCCGCGCGGTCCGCGCCCGGGTCACCCGGCTGCGCCAGGAGAACGAGGAGCTGCGACGCGACCTCGGCCGCCGGCACCCGACGGGGCGCTGGTACCTGGACGGCACCCGGGAACTGGTCGCCGGCGTCCAGGCCTGGACCAGCACCAGCGACCGCTACCTGGTGCCGGGCGACCGGGGGCACTGAGGCCCCGCCCCGGTACCCGCGGTCGTGCTACTTGCGGCCGCCGAGCGCGAAGAGCAGCAGGACGAAGCCCGCGAACAGGTGCGTCGCGAAGACGTAGATCCCCGCGCGGAACAGCATCGCCTTGCGGCGGCGCCCCTCCTCGCTCGTACCGTCACCCTTCGCCGGGCTGTCGGCGCCGTCGCTCATGGTGCGGCTCTCCTCTGGGTCGGATGCGGGCTTCGGGCCGCGAGCTCAGCGGTGTGATCGGCCGCCGGAAGCGCGCAGCTCGGTGAGCAGCGCGCCCTGGTCGGTGATCAACTCGGTCAGGATCCGGCGCGCAGCGCGCAGCAGCTCGGCGACGTCCGGAGTGCTGAGCGCGTACACCACCGTGTTGCCCTCGCGGGTGGCCGTGACCAGCTGGGTGCGGCGCAGCACCGCGAGCTGCTGGGAGAGGTTGGACGGCTCGACCTCGATCTCCGCCAGCAGCTCGCGCACCGGCCGGGGACCGTCCTGGAGCAGCTCCAGGACGCGGATCCGGACCGGGTGGCCGAGGGTGCGGAAGAACTTCGCCTTGGCCTGGTAAAGCGGGACCGGCACAGTCCGTTCCCTCCCTCGAATCCGGCTCGGTGGTCGTCCGGCCGGGCGGGGTCCGTGCCGCGGCCGACAGGCATCATCGCCACGGATGAAGATTTCTTCAAGTCGTCACAGCGGAAGGTGACCACCCCCACACCGCCCACCACACCACCCACCACGCCGCCGGCCACTCCGGGACGACGCGGGGTCCGGGCCCGGGACGCTGCCGACTCCCGGATCGACAGTTCGAGTGACGAGCAGTCAGCCGGGCACCGGCGGTTCCGCCGAGGCCGGGGCCGGACCGGGCAAGCTTTTCCCTGCCCGTTCCGGCCGTGCGGCTCCCCGCCGCCCTCCCAGCAAGGCGTTCCACCCATGCCGTTCCGTTCCGCCCCCGAAGGAGGGCGCCTGCGCGCCACCGCCGCGGCGCTGCTCGCCCTCCTCGCCCTCACCGCCCTCGTGGGCGTCGCGCCGGCGCCCGAACCCCTGCTCGGCTCCGAGATCCGCCGGATCCCGACCGAGGAACACGTCCTCGCCCTCACCTTCAACGCCGCCTGGAACGAGACCGGACTCGACACCGTCCTCGGCGTCCTGCGCGACCGCGCCGCACCGGCCGTCTTCTTCCCCACCGGCGACTTCGCCGACCACCACCCCCGCGCCCTGCGGGCCATCGCCGCAGCGGGCCACGGCCTCGGCAACCACTCGTACAGCCACCCCGACTTCACCGCCCTCTCCCCCGACCGGGCCCGGAGCGAGGTGCGCCGCGCCGACTCCGCGATCCGCGCCGCCTCCGACGCCGAACCGCTGCCGTTCTTCCGCTTCCCCTACAGCGCGACCAGCCCGCAGGCCGTCGCCACCGTCAACGGCCTCGGCTACGCCGACCTCGAGTACACCGCCGACACCAAGGGCTACCTCGGCCCCGTCCACGGCATGACCGCCGACCGCGCCGTCGAACGGGCCCTCGCCGCCCTCACCCCGGGCGCCGTCCTCCAGCTCCACGTCGGCGCCAGCGAGGAGAGCGGCCCCGACACCTGCCTCGACGCCGAGGCACTCCCGCGCATCATCGACGGCGCCCGCGCCCGCGGCTACCGGATCATCGACCTGCGCACCCTGCTGAACCGCTGACCGGATCGCGGTCGAGCGTGACAGCCGGGGCAGCGGGCGACACCCGAAAACCCGCACCCGCGATGGGCCGCCCGGACCCGCTCCGGCTCAGCCCAGACCGGCCCGCAGGGCGTCCACCCGGGCCACGGCCCGGGTGAAGGCCTCACGGTCGAGGGCGCCGGAGTCGAGGGCGGCGGCCAGGGCGGTCGTGGCGTCCTCGCCCTGCTGGGGGTCGCGGGCGGAGCAGAGGATGAGGTCCATGCCGGCCACCGCGGCGGCGACGGCGCGGGGGCCGGTGGGGCCGTACGGGGTGAGGGCGTCGGCTTCCAGGGCGTCGGTGATGGTGACGCCCCGGAAGCCGAGGCGGTCGCGGAGTTCGCCCTGGATCACGGTGGGCGAGAACCCGGCCGGGCGGTCGGGGTCCAGCGCCGGGTAGACGGCCCAGGAGGCCATCACCAGGCGCACGCCGGCGGCGATGGCGGCCCGGTACGGGGCTTCGCCGCGGGTGCGCAGCTGGTCGAGCGGGACGGGGAGGGTGACGGGACGGGCGTCGGTGTTCTCGTCGCGGGCGGCGGCGCCGAGGCCGGGGAAGTGCTTGGCGGTGGCCGCCACGCCCTGGCTCTGCTGGGCGGCGAGGAAGGCGCTGCCCAGTTCACCCACCCGGGTGGGGTCCTGGCCGTAGGAGCGCTCGAAGTGGTCGATGAAGTTGTCCGGGGTGTCGTAGACGTCGAGCACCGGGGCGAGGTTGACGTTCAGCCCCGCACCGGCGAGGGTCCCGGCGGCGCCGGTGCCGGACTGCACGGCGGCGGTGACCGGGTCCGGGGCCGTGCCGGTGCGGCGGGCGGAGAGTTCGGGCGCGCCGGGCAGTCGGCGGACCCTGCCACCCTCCTGGTCGGTCATCAGCAGCAGCGGTCGCGGGTGCGGGGCCTCGGCGGCCGCCCGCTTCAACCGGGATATCGCCTCGGCGAGTTGCTCCGGACTGGTGACGTTCTCGCCGAACAGGATCACCCCGGCGGCCCGGCCCTCCCGGATCGCGTCCAGCGTCTCGGGCGGCGGGGTCGGGCCCGGGTAGGAGAGCACGATCCGACGCCCCGCGAGCTCGCGGGAGTCCTGGGGCCGGGCGGTCATCGGTGCGGTCCTCTCGGCGTCGGCGCCGCTGCCGCGGGTCGCCGACCCGGCCGGGACCGGCCCCAGCGCGGCCCCCACCACCAGCAGCACCGAGGCCAGCTGGGCAACATGCCGGAACGGGGCCATCACGCCTCCAGGATCAGCAACGGCATACGGTCGGTCAGCGTACCCAGGAACCGACCGTCCGGCAGCCCGGCGGAAAGCCGTGGGGCTTCTCCGGCCTGCGGCGCCAGGGTGGCCGGGCGGGGTGAACCTGGGCGAGCCCGGGTGCACCGGCGGCTGCTGCGGCTACCTGTCCGCCGCCGTGCAGCGGATCGAGGACACCGTCCCCCGGTCGGACCGGCAGTTGCCCGTCGACGCCGCCCGACCGCCGGAGTACACCTTGGAGGCCGACCGGTACGACGCCGAACCGGCCCGGATGGAGGCCGACCCGTGGTGGCGACCGGAGGCCCGAGCGCCGAACCCCTCACCGACGCGCAGGCGGCCCGCACTTACCGCGCGGCCGGACGACGCCCCGCGCGCCGCACCAACTCCCCCAGGACGGCGACCCCTTCGGCGATCTCGCCCGGCGAGCGGGCCGCGTAGCCGAGCACCAGACCGGGCGGGTAGGGGAGGTGGGCGTGCCAGGAGAGTGGCTGGGTCTTGACCCCGCGGGCGAGCGCGGCAGTGGCCAACTCGGTGTCGCTAAAGCCGAGTTCCTCGGGGAGGGTGAGCATCAGGTGCAGTCCGGCGGCCGCGCCGTGCACCGTGGCGGTGGGCAGGTGGGTGCGGACGGCGGCGATCACGGCGTCCCGGCGGCGGCGGTGGCGGCGGCGCAACAGCCTTAGGTGGCGCTCCAGTTCACCGGATTCCATCAGCCGGGCCAGCACCAGTTGGGGCAGTACCGGGTTGCCGAGGTCGGCGAAGCGCTTGGCGTCCAGCACGGCGTCGTGCAGTCGCGGGGGCACCAGCAGCCATCCGGTGCGCAGGGCGGGGGCCAGCAGCTTGGAAATGCTGCCCGCGTAACAGACCCGGTCGGGCAGTTCGGCCCGCAGGGCGGGCAGGGGCGGGCGGTCGTAGCGGTGTTCGGCGTCGTAGTCGTCCTCGATGACCAGCCCTCCTTCGGCCGCCCAGCCCAGCAGTTCGCGCCGCCGTTCACCGCTGAGGACGACGCCGGTCGGGTACTGGTGGGCGGGGGTGAGCAGGACTGCGGGGGCGCCGGTGGCACGCAGGGCGTCGACCCGGATGCCCTCGGCGTCGACCGGGACGGGCGGGGTGGCGGCGAGCCAGTGGGCGAGGTGCTGGCGGGCGCCGAGCGATCCCGGGTCCTCGACGGCGACCTCGGTGATGCCCGCCCGTTCCAGGGCGCGGCCGAGCAGGGCGAGTGCCTGGGCCGTTCCGGCGACGACGAGCACCTCGTCGGGGTCGGCGCGGACGCCCCGGTTGCGAGCGAGCCAGTGGGCGACGGCCTGCCGCAGGGCGGGGGCGCCGCGGACGTCCCCGTAGCCGAGGTCGTGGGCGGCGAGGCCGTCGAGGACGGCTCGTTCGGCGCGCAGCCAGGCGGCGCGGGGGAAGGCGGCGAGGTCGGGCAGGCCGGGGGTGAGGTCGATCCGGGCGGGTGTGCCGCGCAAGTGGTCGAACACTTCGGGGCCCGGGTCGGCGCGGAACAGGACGGGCGCCGGACGGGGCGGCGGGACGTCCTGCGGGGCGGCGAGCGGGCCGTCCTGCGGCGCGGCAGGCGGCTGGGCGGGTGTCAGGGCGACGACGACGGTGCCACCCCTGCCCCGCCCGGCGAGCTGGCCCGACTCGGCGAGGCGCCGGTAGGCGTCGGTCACCACGCCTCGGGAGACGCCGAGTTCGGCCGCCAGCACCCGGCTGGCGGGCAGCCGGCTGCCCGCCGGGAGGCGCCCGTCGGCGACGGCCTCGCGCAACCGGCGGGCCAGCCAGTCGGTGAGGCCGCCGGGCGGGGCGTCGGCGGCGTCGAGCTGGAGGAAGTCGGCGCCGGTCTCCCCGGACCCGCCGACGTGTTTGGACCTGTCGACACCACTCTCTTTGGACCTGTTCACCGGTCCATAGTGGCGCGAGGGTTGACCCATGACCACCGAAACCCTGACCACCGGAACCGTTGCTGCCGAAGCCACCGCTGCCGAAGCCGACTCCCACCCCGCCCCCTACGTCCACGGCTACTCGGTCGCCGAGGCGCAGCGTCTCGGCGACCAGGCCGACACCCTCGCCGAACTGCTGCACGCGGGCACGGTCTACCCGGCGGGCAGCCGGGTGCTGGAGGCGGGCTGCGGGGTGGGCGCTCAGACCGCGCACCTGCTGGCCGCCAGCCCCGGCGTGCTGCTGACGGCCGCGGACGTCTCGGCGGAGTCGCTGGCCCAGGCGCGGGCCAGGATCGCCGGTGTCGCGCCGAGCGCCCGGGTCGTCTGGCACCACGGAGACCTGCACCGACTGCCCTTCCCGGACGGCACGTTCGACCACGTCTTCCTGTGCTTCGTGCTGGAGCACCTGCCCGACCCGGCGGCCGGGCTGGCCGCGCTGCGGCGGGTGCTGCGGCCGGGCGGGACGATCACCGTGATCGAGGGCGACCACGGCTCGGCCTTCTTCCACCCGGAGACTCCGGCGGCCCGCCGCACCATCGACCACCTGGTACGGCTCCAGGCTGGGGCGGGCGGCGACGCCCTGCTGGGCCGTCGGCTGTACCCGCTGCTGACGGCGGCCGGCTTCGCGGACGTGACGGTCCGCCCCCGTACGGTCTACGCGGACGGCGGCCGCCCGGCCCTGGTGGACGGCTTCACCCTGCGCACGTTCGTCGCGATGGTCGAGGCCGTCCGGGCGGAAGCCCTGGCCGCCGGCCTCACCACCCCTGAGGCCTTCGACTGCGGCATCGCCGAACTGCGCCGGGCGGCCGGGCCGGGCGGGACGTTCCACTACACCTTCTTCAAGGCGGTGGCGGTCAACCCGTAGGGCGTCCGAGGCTTCCCGCTACCACCGGCCGCCGCAGCCGCTGGAGTCGCAGGCCCGCAGGTCGACGTCGTGGGCACCGTTGTGGTGGTACAGCTTCCCGAACGTCATGTTCTTCTGCTCCAGGCCTCCGGACTCCCGGGTGATCCGCATCTGCACCCGGACGCCGTCGACCTTCTTCCCCTCGCATGGACATGACGCCCCGCGGTGAGGTTCTCGTCCACCGTACGGCGGGCCCGGGCGGGGAGTGCGTACCAGATCGGGCCGTCCACGGCCGCCGTCCAAGGGGACGGCGGCCGGCCCGCCAAACGGTTGACCGGCCGGCCCGAGGGGTGGCTGACCAGGCGGCCCGGCGTGTGGTCGACCAGGCCGAGCCCGCGAGTGGTTGACCAGGCGTCAGCCGGAGCCCTCGCCGAGGTCCTCGAGCAGGGCGCGCATCGCCTCGATGAGCGCGGCCTTCTGCGCCTCGTCGAGGCCGGCCAGCAGGCGGTGCTCGTTGGCGACGTGAGCCGGCAGGGCGCGGTCGATCAGGGCGTGGCCCTCGGGGGTGAGTTCGACGTCGCGGCTGCGGCGGTCCTGGTCGCTGCGGGTGCGGGTGACCAGGCCGCGGGCCTCCAGGCGATCCAGGCGCTGGGTGATCGCGCCTGAGGTGACCATCGCGGACTCCATCAGGCCGGTGGGGGTGAGGCGGTACGGCGGCCCGCTGCGCTTGAGCGTGGCCAGGACGTCGAAGGAGGGGGCGTCCAGGCCGTGCTCGGCGAAGGTGCGGTTGAGCTCGGCGTCCACCAGGCGGAAGAGGCGCTTGAGCCGACCGAACACCTCCATCGGGGAGACGTCCAGGTCGGGGCGCTCGGCGCCCCATTGCGCGACGACGCGGTCGAGATGATCTGCCACGGGTTCAGGGTAGGCGATGACGGCGAGTTTCCTTAGCGATGAGGTAACTGTGAGCCACGTCACCAGCTAAATCCCCTCGAGGATGCCTTAGCGCTGAGATACATTGGCTTAGTGCTAAGTAATCGCCTCGCCGTCGTGCTGGTGACGGCCCTCGCCCCCGCCGTCTGGGGGACGACCTACCTCGTCACCACCGAGATGCTCCCGCCCGACCGTCCGCTCCTCGCCGCCGTCATCCGCTGCCTGCCCGCCGGGCTGCTGCTGATCGCCCTCACCCGAACCCTGCCCAAGGGCGGCTGGTGGTGGCGAGCGCCCGTCCTCGGCGCGCTCAACATCGGTGGCTTCCAGGCCCTGCTGTTCATCGCCGCCTACCGCCTGCCCGGCGGGATCGCGGCCACAGTCGGTGCCGTCCAGCCGCTGGTCACCGCCGGCCTCTCCGCCGCCCTGCTCGGCGACCGGCTCACCCTGCGCACCGTGCTGTCCGGCATCGCGGGCGTGGCGGGCGTCAGCCTGCTGGTGCTGCGTGCCAACGCCCAGCTGGACGCGATCGGAGTGGTCGCCGCGCTCGGCGGCGCCGTGGTGATGGCCTTCGGCGTGGTGCTCTCCAAGCGCTGGGTCTCCCCCGCGCCGCTGCTCGCCACCACCGGGTGGCAGCTCACCGCCGGCGGCCTGCTGCTGGTGCCGGTCACCCTACTGAGCGAGGGCGCCCCGCCCACCCACTACACCGTTGACAACGTGCTCGGCTACGCCTACCTCTGCCTGATCGGCGCGGCGCTCACCTACGCGATCTGGTTCCGTGGCCTGCGCGCCCTGCCGCCGACCTCGCTGTCCTTCCTCTCCCTGCTCAGCCCGGTGGTCGCCACCCTGGTCGGCTGGCTGGCGCTCGGACAGGACCTCAGCCCGCTGCAGGCGCTCGGCGCGGCGGTCGTGCTCGCTTCGCTCGTCGTCGCCCAGACCCAGCGGCCCCGGCCCCGCACCACCGACACCGTCGCCGCCCCCGCCACTGGCCCCGCCCCCTCAGCGGACCGGGCGGACCGGGCGGCGCCGGTACCGGGCGTCGGGCCGAGCCCGCTGCGCGAGAACGCCTGACACCGCGCCACCGGCCGCACCCAACCGCTCTCACCGCTCTCACCGCTCGACCGCGCCGGTGCTCCACCGCGCCGGTGCTCCACCGCGCCACCGCAGGTCCGTTCGAAAGATCCAAGGAGAAACCTTCATGCGTATCACCGTGTTCGGCGCCACCGGCAACGTCGGCCGTCGGGTCGTGACCGAGGCGCTCGCCCGTGGCCACCAGGTCACCGCCGTCGTCCGCAACCCGGCCAAGCCGCACGGCCTGCCGTCCACCGTCACCGTCGAGGTCGGCGACGCGAGCACCCCCGAGGACGTCGCGCGGATCTCCGCCGGGCAGGACCTGGTGATCACCGCCACCCGACCGGCGCCCGGCCGCGAGCACGAACTGGCCGCCGCCACCCGGGGCCTGCTGGCCGGACTGGCCGGCACCGGCGTGCGCCTGCTCGCCGTCGGCGGCGCGGGCAGCCTCGTCGTCCCGGGCACCGACGGGACGATCCTGGTGGACTCGCCCGGCTTCCCCGACGAGATCCGGCCGATCGCCCTGGCCTGCGGCGAGCAGCTGGACCTCTACCGGGCGGACGAGAAGGTGGACTGGACGTACCTGAGCCCGGCCGCGATGCTCGAACCCGGCGAGCGCACCGGCCGCTTCCGGATCGGCCGGGACGAGCTGCTGGTCGACGCCGAGGGCAACTCGGCGATCTCGATGGAGGACCTCGCCGTCGTGCTGCTCGACGAGGCCGAGCAGCACGCCCACCGGCGCGCCCGCTTCACCGCCGGCTACTGACGGCCGCTGACCGCCATCGCGGCCGGCAGCGGCGCACTGACGGCTTCGGACGACCCCTGAGTGGCTCCTGAACGGCTCCTGACGGCCGTGGTGCTGGATACCCCCCGCCCTGGGGTGTATCCAGCACCACCTCGAATACGGTGTCCTGCCTCATCGTGCGTCAGGTCCGCCGTCGGCAAGGATCGTTCCCGTGAAGACCACCGCATCCCGCACCCGTCGCGCGGCCGCCGTCATCGCCACCGCGGTCCTCGCCGGCCTCGCCCTGCCCGCCACGGCGAACGCCGACCCCGGCCGCGACCCCGGCGACACCGAACGCGTGCCCGCCCGTTATGCCGGCCAGCAGCTCCACTGGCAGCCCTGTGACGGGCAGCCGGAACTCGACTGCGCCACCATGGCCGTCCCGCGCGACTGGCACCACCCCGACGCCGGGCCGGACCTCGCCATCGCCGTCTCCCGGCACCGCACCACCGACCGGGCGCACCGGAAGGGGACGCTGATGGAGGCCGCGGGCGGCCCGGGCGGTCAGGGCCTGCTGCGCCCGATGGACCTCGCCCAGGGCGCCCCCACGGTGGCCGCCACGTACGACATCGTCAGCTTCGACCAGCGTGGCGTCGGCCGCAGCACCCACGCCCAGTGCCAGACCCCGGAGCAGTTCCAGCAGTTCCTGGCCGGGGACTGGCGCGACCGGTCCCCGGAGGCGATCGACCGGCTCGTCGCCAACTCCCGAGCACTGGTGGCCGGTTGCGTGGAGCACAGCGGCGATCTGCTGCCCTACCTGACCACCGAGCAGACCGTCCACGACATGGACCTCTTCCGCTCCCTGCTCGGCGAGAAGAAGATCAGCTACTACGGCGCCTCCTACGCCACCATGATCGGCGCCTACTACGGCACGCTCTTCCCGCACCGGGTCGAGCGGATGGTGCTGGACAGCAACATCGGCTTCGAGGGCACCTGGGAGCAGTACGAGCTGGGCCAGCCGATGAGCTTCCAGCGCCGCTTCGAGCAGGACTTCCTGCCCTGGATGGCCGCCCGGGACGCCACCTACCACTGGGGCACGACGCCGGAGGAGGTCGAGGCGCACTGGGAGCAGCGGCGCGCCGCCCTGCACGACCGGCCCATCACCGAGGGCTCGTTGACCCTCGGTCCGAACCAGCTGGACAACGGCACCATCAGCGCGATCTACAGCGACAAGGCCTTCCCCCTCCTCGCCCGGGCGCTGACCGCCCTGGACGACTGGCAGGGCGCCGACCCGGCGGCCCAGCAGACCGCCCGCCAGCTGTTCGGCCAGTACCTCAGCCCGGGCTTCCTCGCCGAGTACTTCTCGGTGACGTGCGGGGACACCAAGTGGACCAAGGACATGGACACCTGGATCGAGCGCGGCGCGGAGAACACCGCCCGCTACCCGCTGGTCGGCGCCCGCACCCTCGCCTTCAGCTCGGTCTGCGCGCTCTGGCCGACGGACCCGGCACCCAAGGTCAAGGTCACCGGCGCCCACCTGCCGCCGGTGCTGATGCTCAACTCGCTGCACGACCCGGCGACGTACTACGAGGCGGCGCTCGGCGCGCACCACGCGCTGCGGGGTTCGAAGCTGGTCACCGTCACCAGCAACGGCAACCACGGGCAGTACCCGGGCTCCGACCCGTGCGTCACCGGCACCGTCGAGCGCTACCTGCTGGATGGCCGGATACCCGAGCACGACCTGACCTGCCCGGCCCCGTCGGCCGGTTGAGCCGCACCACCGTCAACCACCCCGCTGTGACCCGAGCTTGGTGCGCAGCCAGGCGGCGGCAACAGCCAGCCCGGCGAAGCCGCCCACTGCCAGCTTGACACCGGCCTTGGCGACGATCCAGCCGACTCCGGGAACGGCCCAGCCCAGCCAATGGAGCATGGCCAGCAGCACCGCGCAGCCGCAGAGGACGGACAGCACGGTGGCGCCTACGGCCGCGGCGCGGGACAGCTCGCGCGGTCCGCCGCCGTCACCGACGCCGTCGGCTACCGAAGTGGTGTCCCCCGTCTGCTCGTTGGGCGCCCCGTCCGTCGCTCCGCCGGCCGTCTCGTTCGTACCCCGATCACCCATGGGGTGATGATACGGCTTTCAGTGGCAGGAGTGGTGGGTGTCTCCGAGGTGCTCGCCGGTCTCGTCATCGGGGAAGCTGACGGCCATGGTGACGCGGTACTCGAAGACGTCGTGGCGGTGCCCGGGCACCCGCGCCCAGGCGAGCGAGTGCACCTCGGCCTCGGGGGCCTGCCGGCACCAGGCGGCCGCCTCCTCCAGCGCGCGGGCGGCCGAACGCCCGGTGCACACCACGGCGGTGTACGCGGCGACCGCGACGTCGCCGCCGGTGGTGCGGCCGCCGCGCGACACCGCCCGGACGGCAGCGGCGGCCTGGGTCAGGTCACGGGCCAGGTCGCCCACCACCCGAGGGGGCGCCGGCAGGACCACCGCCCCCTCGGCGACGGTCTCCGGCAGGTTCGCGCTCACGGCTTCGGCCTCCATCCACATGGTCACGCGGACAGCATGCCGGACCGGATTTCCTGGCATGCCCACTTTCACCTGAACGTCATCCATCCAGGGCCGAGTTGGGGGCGCTCCCTGGCGCCGGCCTGCCCGTCCTGCTAGGGAGGGCCGGTGCGGTGCGGGGTATCCGGGCAGGTCAGGGAGGTCGCCCACGGGCGGCGCCGGGGAGCCCGGAACGACGCCCACGTACCACCCCCGCGCCTCGAGCCGCCGGTCCGACCGCCGGGGCGCCCGGACTCCTGATGGGGGTTCGCGGTCGACTCCCTTGTGCAACAGGAGAGATGAGAAGGTCGTGAGATCCCCGGCGCGGGTCCGGAGCCGCAGGACCGGGGCTGAGATGCTGCGTCAACCCTCGTGGGGGCCGCCGGTCGCCGTCCGTCCATCCTGTCCCTGTCAGATCGTCGTGATACTAATCGTCTCCGGGCGGCGGGCGCCGCCGCGTGGTGGGCGCGCATGATGACGACGGTTCAACCGTTCCGGGGAGGTCCGGACGGCGACGGGGAGGGGCAGCAGATGGCGGCGAGGTTCGGCAGCGCCAAGGGCGGGCGCAAGGTTCGGCTCGGCAAGCGGGTCACGGGGACGGCGGCGGCGTTCGCCGCGCTCGCCGCGCTGACCGGCTCTCAGGTGTCGGGCCTCGGCCTCGCGCAGACCGCGGCCGCCGACGCCGGCCCGGCGCAGGACGGCACCGCTGCCCAGGGTCCGGCCTCCTCCACTCCGTTCGGCGGCCCCGCGACCGGCATACCCGGCGTTCCCGGCACCGCGGCCGACGGCGGCAGCGCCGTTCAGCTGCCGCAGCCGCCCGGCGCCCTGCCCGGCCAGCCCGCGGCCGGCCCGTTCACCGCCACCGGCGCGGCGCTGCCCGCCACGGTCTTCGCCGCCTACCGCCAGGCCGAGGCCTCGCTGGCCCAGCGCTCGCCGGGCTGCCACCTGCCCTGGCAGCTGCTGGCAGCGATCGGCCAGGTCGAGTCCGGCCAGGCCAACGGCGGCCAGGTGGACGCCGCCGGACGGACGCTCACCCCGATCCTCGGCCCGGTGCTGGACGGCAACGGCTTCGCCGCGATACCCGACACCGACGGCGGCCGCTACGACGGCGACTCGCGCTGGGACCGCGCGGTCGGTCCGATGCAGTTCATCCCGTCGACCTGGGCCTCCTGGGGCGTGGACGCCACCGGCAAGGGCACCGCTGACCCGAACAACATCTTCGACGCGGCCGAGACCGCCGGCCGCTACCTGTGCGCGGGCGGGCGGGACCTCTCCGACCCGTCACAGCTGGACCGGGCGGTCCTCAGCTACAACGACTCCACCGAGTACCTCCGCACCGTCCGCAACTGGATGGCACACTTCGGCAGCGGCCAGGTGACCACCGTCCCGGACCTTCCCGGCGTCCCGAGCGTGCCGGGCACCTCGCCCTCGCCGTTCCTCCTGCCGTCCGGCACGACGGCGGGCACCTCGGGCGGCACCTCGGGCGGCATCCCGACGGGCAACGAGGGCACGGGCACCGGCCCGACGCCGTCCCCCCGGCCGACCCTGCCGCCGGTGACACCGACCCAGTCCCCGACTCCGACGACGACCCCGTCCGCGACGACGACGCCGTCCGCGCAGCCGACCACCACGCCGACGCCCAGCGGTTCGCCCTCGGCCTCCGCGAGCCCGACGGCCACCCCGAGCGGCAGCCCGTCCCCGACGGCCACCCCGAGCGGCACGCCGTCCGGTACGCCGTCCTGCCCGAGCCCGACGGCGACGGCGACGCCCACCGGCACCGCCACCCCGAGCGGCACG
>CBJMI02800__coassemble_447_pt1 | contig 73191 bp, 67 predicted proteins | sample CBJMI02800__metabat2_low_PE_003 | metagenome-assembled genome bin CBJMI02800
CCGCGGGGTGTTCCAGGACGGGCCCTCGGAGCCCTCGGAGTGTCCGGACGCGAGGGGGTCGCGGCGGCAGCGGCGCGGCGGGGCCGGCCAGCAGCGGCTTCGTGGAGGCCTTGCTCGGCGAGACGGCGAAGGCCAGTGAGCCGAAGAAGACGTAGCAGCCGAGCCCGACCCCGAGCGGGAAGATGAACTGCAGGGCCATCACGCCGCCCTGGGTGGAGTGCGAGGAGTCCAGGCGGACGGAGAGCGCCGCCATCCCGGTGTAGTGCATGGCGCAGACGGCCACGCCCATCACCGGCGCCGCCGCCAGTACGGCGAGGGTGCCCCGGATGTTCAGCGCGGCCCAGAGCGCGGCCGTCGCCGCGAACACCGCGATGGCGACCGACAGCCCCACCGTGACGTGGTCGTAGCCGAGGTGGCCGGGCAGGACCATCGCGGCCATGCCCAGGTAGTGCATCGCCGCGACCCCGAGCCCGGTGGTCAGCCCGCCGACGAGCAGGGCCAGCAGCGGGTGGCTGCGCCAGTACCCGACGGTGAACAGCCCGATGCCCACCACGGCGACGGCGACCAGCAGGCTGAGCACGGTCAGCCCCGGCTGGTAGCTGATCTCGACGCCGCTGACCGAGAAGCCGAGCATCGCGATGAAGTGCATGGACCAGATGCCCGCCCCGAGCGAGGTCGAGGCGAAGAGCAGCCAGGCGATCCGGCTGCGGCCCTGTGAGACGAGTGCCCAGCGGGCGCTGCGCAGGGCGACGAAGGCACCGAGACAGGCGACGAAGTACGAAACCGCCGGTGTCACCCAGCCGTGGTCGGCATGATGGATCTCGCCCAATTGAGCTCCCTGGAATGGGGTTGCGGACGCCAGGGCTCGGACGGAAGCGGTGGGCCGGTGGGCCGGGGAGGGCGTTCGGGAAACGGCACGGGACGGGTTCCGTCGCGAGGGGGCCCGGCGTGTGGTGCACCTGACAGCGGGGACAGTAGCCACTACCCGCCAGTCGCACAAGGTTCGCGGTTTTCGTGAAATCCCAGGTCAGGCTGGATCTTTACGCCGTCTGCATGATCTTGGCACCAAGCCCTGACACTGCCTGCGCACCGCCCCCGGGCCTCTTTGGCGGTTACTCCAGCGGGGCGAGGCCGAACGGGTGGCCGGCCGGGTCGATCAGCACCTTGAGGGTGCGGCCGTGCTGGTAGTCGGGCTCGGTGGCGCCGAGTGCGAGGGCCTTCGCGGTGGACTCCTCCAGGTCGTCGACGTAGAAGTCGAGGTGGAAGTGCTTGCTGCCGTCCGGCTCGGTCCAGGGCTCCGGCCGGTAGCCGGTCACCCGTCCGAAGCCCAGCGGGCTGCCGCCCTCAGGGTTGTCCAGGATCGCGAAGTGCTCGTCGACGTGCCGCGTCTCCCAGCCCAGCAGCTCGCCGTAGAACGAGGCCAGCGCGATCGGGTCGGCGCAGTCGATGGTGACCATGGCGAGCCGGGCGAAGCCGGTGTCGCCCTGCGGGGACTGCGGCGGTTGTTCGGCGACGGCGTCGGACATGGCTGGTCGGCCCTTCCGGGAGTTGGGAGCGGTGGCCCCATGACCAATATGGCACCGGGCCGATCTTCCGGCACGGTGGGAACCCGTTTTTCCTTAGAGAGAGTAATGACGTAAGCTAAAGAGATGCCCGAGATGTCCGAGCAGGACCTCGCAGCGATCTCACAGCTGCGGTCGTCCACGATGCGCCTCTCCCGACGACTCAAACACCAGCGGGTGGAGGAGTCGCTCAGTCCTACCGAGATGGGAGTGCTGGGCACCCTCGCCCGGTGCGGGAAGGCGACGCCGGGTGAGCTCGCCCGGAAGGAGCACGTGCAGCCTCCTTCGATGACCAGGATCGTCGCGATGCTGGAGGAGAAGGGGCTGGTGCGGCGCGAGCCGCACCCCGAGGACCGCCGCCAGGTGGTCGTCAGCAGCACCGAGCAGGCCGAGACGATCCTCACGGAGAGTCGTCGGCGCAGGAACGTCTGGCTCGCCGAGCTCGCCCAGGGGCTCGACGATGAGGAGTGGGCCGTCCTCCGGGAAGCCGCTCCCGTGCTCTACAAGCTCGCACACCTCTAGGCACACCGAGCCCGGCCCAGCCGCCGGGAGACGAAGGAGCCCGCATCACCGCAGGACAGACCACCATGACCAGGAGCGCGACGGCCCCCGCCGGGGCCGTCGCGCCGCGAGGGGAGACCACCGTGACACCGCCGGCCGCAGCCAGCGCCGCCGCCATCCGTACCGACGACCCGACCACCGACCCCGCCGCGGACAGCACCGCGGCCGCCGACGCCCAGGCCTCCGCCCCCAGCGGTCTGCCCGGCAGCGGCGACGACGACCCCGACGAACGCACCGCGGCGGACTCCGCCGCTCAGCGCCGAACCCGTTCGCCCCGCCCGTCGCCCACCACCACCCTTTCGGCGACGGACTCCGTTCGGCCCCACTCGTCTCCCACGGGAGCCGAGTTCACCCGGCCGGGGGGGATGTTCTCCTCCCTGCGCGTTCGCAACTACCGCTACTACTTCGCCGGCCAGGTGGTGTCCAACACCGGCACCTGGATGCAGCGGATCGCCCAGGACTGGCTGGTCCTGAGCCTCACCGGCAGCCCGCTCGCGGTCGGCATCACCACCGCCATGCAGTTCCTGCCGATGCTGCTGCTCGGCCTGTTCGGCGGCGTGCTCGCCGACCGGATGCCCAAGCGCCGGCTGCTGATCCACACCCAGGGCACCATGGGCCTGCTCGCCGCGGGCCTGGCCGTACTGACCATCGGCGACGTCGTGACGCCGTACTACGTGTACGCCTTCGCGCTGCTGCTCGGCCTGGTCACCGTGGTCGACAACCCGACCCGGCAGGCCTTCGTCTCCGAGATGGTCGGGCCCAAGGACCTCGCCAACGCCGTCAGCCTGAACGCCGCCAACTTCCAGACCGCCCGCCTGGTCGGCCCCGCCGTCGCGGGTCTGCTGATCGCCGCGGTCGGCAGCGGCTGGGCGTTCGCCGTCAACGCGCTGTCCTTCGCCGCCGTGATCGGCGGGCTGCTCGCGATGCGGGAGAGCGAACTGCGCCCGACCGAGCCGATCGCCCGTGAGAAGGGCCAGCTGCGCGAGGGCCTGCGGTACGTGAAGGAGCGGCCCGAGCTGCTCTGGCCGATGGTCCTCGCCGGGTTCATCGGCACCTTCGGGTTCAACTTCCCGACGCTGCTGTCCGGGTTCGCGCACGACACCTTCAAGGTGGGCGCCGGCCAGTACGGCATACTCAACACCGCGATGGCGGTCGGCTCGCTGGCCGGCGCGCTGCTCGCCGCCCGCCGCGGCGCGCCCCGGCTGCGCCGGCTGGTCGGCGCGGCGCTGGCCTTCGGCACCCTCGAGGTGGTCGCGGCCTTCGCGCCCGACTACTGGACCTTCGCGCTGCTGCTGACGCTGATCGGGGTGTTCGGGCTGAGCTTCAACACCTCGGTCAACTCCACCCTGCAGCTGGCCACCGACCCCGAGATGCGCGGTCGGGTGATGGGCCTGCTGGTGCTGGTCTTCACCGGCGGCACGCCGATCGGCGCCCCGGTGGTGGGCTGGGTCACCGCCTCGTACGGGCCCCGGCTCGGCCTGCTGGCCTGCGGCGTGGTGTCCGCGCTCGCGGCCGCCGCGGTCGGCCTGGTGCTGGCCCGCAGCGCGGACCTGCGGGTGCGGTTCGACCTGCACCCCGGTCGCGGCGGGCGGGTGGTGGCCTTCGTGCCGCGCGCCGCCGCGGCGGGCAAGGGCGAGCTGGTCCCCGCCTGCTGACGATGCGTCGGGGAGCCCCGGAAGTGAACGTCCGGGGTTCCCTGGCGGCGCGTCGAGTGCCGTGTCAGAGGCGGATTTCGAGCACCTGACCGGGCCAGGTGCCGGTGGGCTGCTCGACCTCGAAGCCCACGGTCTCGGTGAAGCCGAGCGCCCGGTACTGGCCGACCAGCTTGCGGTCGGCGCCGGCGTAGCAGTCCACCCGCAGCAGGCCGATGCCGCGCCGGCGGGCCTCCTCGACCGCGTCGGCGATCAGCGCGGCGCCGATGCCGGAGCCCTTGCGGCTGCGGTCGGTGACCAGGTGGCGGACGTAGAGCTCGCGCTCGTCCACGAGGGGGATGTACTTCCCGGGCTCCTCGGCCAGCACGCAGCAGCCGACCGTACGGCCCTCGTCGTCCACCGCGAGGCGGATCAGGAACGGCTCGGCCGCGTACTGCTCGATGTGCTCCACCCGGGCCGGATCGGTGGAGAACGGCTGGTCGCCCCACTGGCCGGTGCGCCCCTGGGCGGCTAGCCAGGCGATGGCGCCGTCGAGCATGGACAGGATGTCGGGGATGTCCGCGAGGCCCCCGGTGCGGATCTTCATGGACAACGGTTCTACCTGAAACGGCCGATCGGGGGAAGATTGGTCCATGAGGCTGTTCGTGGCGGTACTGCCGCCGGTCGCGGCGTTGCAGGGGCTCTCGGACGCGGTCGCGCCGGTGCGCGGGCTGCCCGGGGCGGACCGGCTGCGCTGGACCACGGTCGAGGGCTGGCACCTCACCCTGGCCTTCCTCGGGGAGGTCGCCGAGGACCGGCTGACGGAGCTGACGACGGGCCTGGCCGCAGTCGCCGAGGCGACCCCGGCGCACCGCCTGCGACTCGCGGGGGCCGGGCGCTTCGGCGACCGGGTGCTTTGGGCCGGGGTCGGAGGGCAGACCTGGGCGCTGCGACGGCTCGCCGAGGCCGTGTACGGGGCCACTGAGGACATCACCGCCGAGGTGGACGCGTTCGGCTTCCACCCGCACCTGACGCTGGCCCGGGCCGGTTCCTCGCGCGGGCGGCGGCGGGCCGAGCGGCGGGCGTCGGCGGCCGAGGTGGAGGCGATGGTGGCCGCGCTGGCCGGGTACCGGGGGTCGGACTGGGAGGCCGCCGAACTGCACCTGATGCGGAGCGATCAGGGCGGCGGCGGCCCGCACTACGAGTCGGTGCGCGCCTGGTCGCTGGCGCGCTGGGCGGCGTACCCGTAACGGGCGGTCGCGGCCGGGGTCCGCGGTCGCCGGCCCCGGCGGAGGAGCTCGGGCCGCGCGGGACCACCGTGAACCCGGTGCGCCCGGAGTCGTCCCGACCGAAATCAACCCCTGGCCACCGGCGGGGCGGCCCTCGGTGTCAACCTGCTGTGAGCCGCAGGTACGCTCGATGACCGTGGATCCCAAGACTCGTATGCGCATCGTCTCCGGCACCCTGGTGCTGCTGCTGGCCGTCGTGCTGATCGGCGCCCTGGTCGGCAAGTAGGCCGACCGGGGCGGGACGGCGAGGCCGGACGGCGGCGCGGCAGCCGGGAACGGCGAGAGGGCCACCGCCCGCAGGCGGTGGCCCTCAGCCGTTCCCGGAGGGAGCCGTCAGAGCTGTTCGACCACGTGGTCGATGCAGTGGGTGAGCGCCTCGACGTCCGCCGGGTCGATCGCCGGGAACATCGCGATGCGCAGCTGGTTGCGGCCCAGCTTGCGGTACGGCTCGGTGTCCACGATGCCGTTGGCACGCAGTGCCTTGGCGACCGCTGCGGCGTCCACCGACTCGTCGAAGTCGATGGTGCCGACCACCTGGGAGCGCTCGGCCGGGTTCGCCACGAACGGGTTGGCGAAGGAGGACTTCTCGGCCCAGGCGTACAGCCGGGACGAGGAATCAGCCGTACGGGCGACGGCCCAGTCCAGCCCGCCGTTGCCGTTCAGCCACTCCAGCTGGTCGGCCAGCAGGAACAGGGTGGCGATCGACGGGGTGTTGTACGTCTGGTCCTTCGACGAGTTGTCGATGGCCGTCGGCAGCGAGAAGAACGGCGGGACGTACCGGCCGGAGCCGGCGATCTCCGCGGCGCGCTCCAGGGCGGCCGGGGAGAAGGTGGCCAGCCACAGGCCGCCCTCGGAGGCGAAGGACTTCTGCGGGGCGAAGTAGTAGACGTCGGTCTCGGTGATGTCGACCGGCAGGCCGCCGGCGCCCGAGGTGGCGTCCACCAGCACCAGCGAGCCCTCGTCGGCGCCGGCCGGGCGCTTGATCGGCATCGCGACGCCGGTCGAGGTCTCGTTGTGGGTGAGGCCGTAGACGTCCACGCCCGCCTCGGCGACCGGCAGCGGGTGGGTGCCCGGGGCGGTCTTGATCACGGTCGGCTCGGCCAGCCACGGGGCGGCCTTGACCGAGGAGGCGAACTTCGAGGAGAACTCGCCGAAGTCCAGGTGCTGGGACTTCTCCCGCACCAGGCCGAAGGCGGCGATGTCCCAGAAGGCGGTGGAGCCGCCGTTGCCGAGGACGACTTCGTAGCCCTCCGGCAGCGAGAAGAGGCTGCTCACGCCCTCGCGCACGCGCTTGACCAGGTTCTTGACCGGGGTCTGGCGGTGCGAGGTGCCGAGCAGCGAGGTCTGGGTGGCGGCGAGGGCACTCAGGGCCTCGGGGCGCACCTTGGACGGTCCGCAGCCGAAACGGCCGTCTGCGGGCTTGATGTCAGCGGGGATCTGGATCTGAGCCACGCCCGCAGCCTACCGGCCGGGGGGCCCCGCGGGGTACGGTCGTCCGCCCGCTGAGACTGTGATCTCGGCAGCCCGCAGGTGTGCGAACAGCGGGCCCGGCCGGAGCCGGACCCGCTGGTCAGGGGCGTTTTCGCGATCGGACGCCCGGTGTGTTCAGGGCTTTCAGTGGGCGATGGCGTCCCAGCCCTCGATCTCCTCGGGACGGCGCGGGCCGGGGCCGATGTAGCGCGCGGAGGGGCGCACGAGGCGACCGGTGCGCTTCTGCTCCAGGATGTGCGCCGACCAGCCCGCGGTGCGCGCACAGGTGAACATCGAGGTGAACATGTGCGCCGGGACCTCGGCGAAGTCCAGCATGATCGCGGCCCAGAACTCGACGTTGGTGGCGAGCACCCGGTCGGGGCGGCGGGCGTGCAGCTCCTCCAGCGCGGCCTTCTCCAGCGCCTCGGCGACCTCGAAGCGCGGCGCGCCGAGCTCCTTGGCGGTGCGGCGCAGCACACGGGCGCGCGGGTCCTCGGCGCGGTAGACGCGGTGGCCGAAGCCCATCAGGCGCTCGCCCTTGTCCAGCGCGTTCTTGACCCACTTGACGGCGTCGCCGGTGCGCTCGATCTCCTCGATCATGCCGAGCACGCGGGAGGGGGCGCCGCCGTGCAGCGGTCCGGACATCGCGCCGACCGCGCCGGAGAGCGCGGCCGCGACGTCGGCGCCGGTGGAGGCGATGACCCGGGCGGTGAAGGTGGAGGCGTTCATGCCGTGCTCGGCGGCCGAGGTCCAGTAGGCGTCGACGGCCTTGACGTGCTTCGGGTCCGGCTCGCCCCGCCAGCGGATCATGAAGCGCTCGACGACCGTCTCGGCCTTGTCGATCTCGCTCTGCGGGACCATCGGCAGGCCCTGGCCGCGGGCGGACTGGGCGACGTACGACAGCGCCATCACGGCGGCGCGGGCGAGGTCGTCGCGGGCCTGCTCGGCGGAGATGTCGAGCAGCGGCTTGAGGCCCCAGACCGGGGCGAGCATGGCGAGCGCGGACTGCACGTCGACCCGGATGTCGCCGGAGTGGACCGGGATCGGGAAGGGCTCGGCGGCCGGCAGGCCGGGGTTGAACTTGCCGTCCACGAGCAGGCCCCAGACGTGGCCGAAGGAGACGTGGCCGACCAGGTCGTCGATGTCGACACCGCGGTACCGCAGGGCGCCGCCTTCACGGTCGGGTTCGGCGATCTCGCTCTCGAACGCGACGACTCCCTCAAGCCCGGGTACGAAATCGGACATGCGACGGCTCCTTCAGTTCTGCGATCGGCGCTCCGCCGTGGTGGGGCGGTTCGCCAGTGACCGAATCGTGGTTGGCACTCGGTGCCAGAGTGACAGGCACGGGGTGCATTGCGCCATACACCACCGCGGTGATGTTTCCCGTGGGACCCGCTCGACCTTCCGCCGGGGGTCGGTCATGCCCGGGGGTTCCCGGAACCAAAACGCCCGGTTCCGGACAATTCCCCGTACGGCGGGCGGCCGAGCGGTGGCGAGTCACGATAACTCCGACCGGGGTTTGTCCAGAGGTAGCGGTGCCGGTTGCTTGTCGTACGGGATGATGTTGGCGTGCAGACCCCGGAACGCGCCCAGCCGACGCCCCTGAGCCCCGCCACCCGGACCCTGGCCGACGCGGCCAGCCCCGGTCCGGACCTCGCCGCGATGCGCAAGCACTACACCCACGAGGGCCTGGCCGAGGAGCAGCTCGCACCCGAGCCGGTCGCCCAGTTCGCCCGCTGGTTCCTGGAGGCGGACGGCGCCGGGGTGGTGGAGCCCAACGCCATGGTGCTCTCCACCGCCGACGCCCAGGGCCGGCCCAGCTCGCGCACCGTGCTGCTCAAGGGCTACGACGTGCGCGGCTTCGTGTTCTTCACCAACTACGGCTCCCGCAAGGGCTCCGAGCTCGCCGTCAACCCGCACGCCGGACTCCTCTTCCCCTGGATCGCGTTGGCCCGCCAGGTGATCGTCCAGGGCAGGGTCGAGAAGGTCGGCCGCGACGAGACCGCCGCCTACTTCCGCACCCGCCCGCACGGCTCCCAGCTCGGCGCCTGGGCCAGCGAGCAGTCCAGCCCGGTCAGCGGCCGCGACGTCCTCGAACAGCGCTACGCCGACCTGGAGCGCCGCTACCCCGAGGGCGAGGGAGTCCCCGTGCCGCCGTTCTGGGGCGGCTACCGGGTCGTCCCGGAGAGCGTCGAGTTCTGGCAGGGCCGGGAGAACCGCCTGCACGACCGCCTGCGCTACCTCGCCGACCCGGCCTCCCCGACGGGCTGGCGGGTGGAACGGCTCTGCCCGTGACCGCGGGGCGGCCGGCCGTACCGCATCCGGGCGCGGCGCGTGCACGGATCTGACGCACCGTCACCGTTTTGTGTAGAATGTGCGCGTCGCGGACCGGGGTCGATTCCTTTTCGGCCACCGTCCCGCTGTGCCGGCGTGGTCGAGCGAGGGACTAAGGGACTGATGAGCGTCACCGGTGCGGAAACCGCCGCGGGACTCGGCTCCGACCTGGTCGACGTCGCCGCCCTGCCGCTCGACGAGCTCGACGCCCTTCCCGACACCGTCCTCGGCGACCTGCTCCGCCGGGTCGTCGCGGACGCCCTGACCCCCGGCGCGGAGCCGCTCGCCGCCTTCCAGTCGGCGCTCGAACTCCGATGACCGGCCGCTGACCGCCGGTTAAACCCCCGGGGCTCGAAAAATCACCAACTCCCGCTCCTTTCGGTGCAGTTAACGACATGCTGGGTAAGAAACCAGCGCCGTCACGGCACCGTCGGGGTCGGGGGGAAACAGGTGAGTGAGCGGGAACAGCAGCGGCCGTACTTCTTCTTCAGCTACGCGCGTCGGGACTTCGAGGCGGGGGACGCCTTCGTCGACCAGTTCTTCAACGACCTGAGGGACGAACTCGGGCGCATCCTCGGACCGGCCGTCCAGGCCGACGAACTCGCCTTCCGTGACACCGAGCGGCTGCGCCTGGGCGACGAGTGGGCCGAGAAGCTGGCGCTGATGCTCGGCCGCAGCCGGACCATGGTCGCGCTCTACTCCCCGGCCTACTTCTCCAGCCTGTACTGCGGCAAGGAGTGGACGGCCTTCCGCGGCAGGGTCCGGCGCCACCACGAGGAGACCGCGGAGCTGGTCTCGGCACTGATCCCGGTGCTCTGGGAGCCGGTCGCGCCGGGCGAACTGGTCACCGAGGTCACCAAGATCCAATGGGCCCAGCCGGACATGGGGGACGCCTACGCCCGGCACGGCCTGCGCGCCCTGCTGCGCACCGCCCAGCAGGACGCCTACCGGCAGGTCGTCCGGGTGGTCGCCGGACGGATCCGGGACGCGGCCGTGCGCCGGCTCGCCGAACTGCCCGAGTTCGACCTCGACGCCGTCCGCGGCTACTTCCCCGGACCGGCCGCGCCGGCGCCCGCCACCGAGCCCGGCATGGTGCGGCTGTTCATCGCGGCCGGCCGGGCCTCGGAGGCCGCCGCCGAGGGCGGCTCGTACGCGGGCGGCTGGTACGGGGCCAAGCCCTGGCACTGGGCGCCGTTCTACCCTCCCGCCCAGCCGTCGCTCGCCTCCCGCGCCCAGCAGGTGATCACCAACGCCGGCCACACCACCACGCTGGAGGAGATCGGCGCCGGGCTCGGCGAGAAGCTCGACCAGGCCCGCGAGGACAGCCAGGTCAGCGTGCTGCTGGTGGACCCGTGGGCGGCCGGGAGCGAGCGCTACCGGGCCGCCCTGCGCGAGTACGACGACCAGAACCACCCGGTCACCGGCGTGGTGGTGCCGATCGGCGGCAACGACCCGGACGGGGAGCGCGAAGCGCCGTGGGCGGGCGTGCGCGGAGTGTTCCGCCGCAACTGGTTGCGCCGGCGTGACCCGGAGCAGTTGTTCCGGGTGAAAGTGAGCCGGGAGAGCTTCGACACCGACCTCGCCATCATGGTGACGGTCGCTCAGAACAAGCTCATGGACGACAACTTGGATTGGGGGGACGATGGCGGCGACGCCTTCGGCTTCGGCCCGGGCGGCGGCCCCGACATGCCCGGGCTGACCATCCCGGCCGGCCCGCCCGATCCCTCCGGTCCGCCGCACAGCCCGTCCGCGGGCCGTGGGCCGGCCCCGACACCGAACGACATGCCGGGCCAGCGCCCGGGCAGCCACGACGGCTCTGTCCCGCTGAGGGGAGACGGACGATGAACACTGAGCCCGGCGCGGAGGCGGGACGCGGCGGACCGGGTTCGGTCGTCACGTTCTACTCGTTCAAGGGCGGCACCGGCCGCACCATGGCGCTCGCCAACGTCGGCTGGATCCTCGCCAGCCGGGGTCTGCGGGTCCTGGTGGTCGACTGGGACCTGGAGGCGCCCGGCCTCCACCGCTACTACCACCCGCTCCTGGTCGACCCCGAACTCCACTCCACGGACGGGCTGATCGACCTGCTGCGCTCCTACGTCAGGCAGGCGCTGCCCTCCGCCACCGGGCCGACCGGCCGGCCCCCGGCCGCCTGGCTGGACGAACCCGGGCGGCTCGACGGCTACATCTGCGGCCTCGCCCTCGACCTGCCCGCCGGCGCCCGGCTCGACTTCCTTCCCGCCGGACGGCAGAACGCCGCCTACGCGGCCGCCGTCACCAGCTTCAACTGGCGCAGCTTCTACCACGGCCGGGACATCCGCGGCGGCGAGTTCCTGCGCGAGCTGCGCGAACGCTGGGCCCGCAACTACGACTACGTGCTCATCGACAGCCGCACCGGCGTCAGCGACACCTCGGGCATCTGCACCGTGCTGATGCCCGACACCGTGGTCGACTGCTTCACCTTCAGCGCCCAGAACATCCGCGGCGGCGTCGACGCCGCCCGGGCCATCGCCGAGGCCGAGGAGCGGGCCATCCGCGTCCTGCCGGTGCCGATGCGGGTCGAGGACGCCGAACAGGAACGCCTCGAAGCCGGCCGGGACTTCGCCCGGGAGGCCTTCGCCCCCTACCTCGGCCGCTGGCTGCCCGGTGACCGCCGGGCCGCCTACTGGGCCGACGTCGAAGTGCCGTACAAGCCGTTCTACGCCTACGAGGAGGTGCCGGCCACCGTCGCCGACCGGCCGCAGGAGGCGCGCAGCCTGCTCAACGCCTTCGAGCGGCTGGCCGAGTGGATCACCGACGGCCGGGTCCGCTCGCTGCGCCCGCTCAGCTCCGAGGCCCGCCGCCGACTGTACGGCGCCTACCTGCGCTCCGCCCGGGCGGTGCCCCGCCAGGTCTTCGTCAGCTACGCGCCCGAGGACCGGATGTGGGCCGAGTGGGCGGCCGCCACCCTCACCCGCTTCGGCTACCAGACCTCCCTGCACAACGCCGCCGATCCGCACGCCGGCCAGCGCCCGCCCGAGGTCGCCGGGCCGCTCGAGGGCCAGGGCCGGCTGCTCGCGCTGCTCTCGCCCGAGTACACCGCGCTGCCCCGCGCCGCCGAGGTCTGGCAGCTCCTCCAGGGGCGCGAACTCCCCTCCGGAGCGTCGGCGTTGGTCGCCCTGCGGCTGCAGGACTCGGACGAGCCGGTGCCCCGCCCGTTCGTCGGCCAGGCGGTGCCCGACCTGATCCGCTCCTCCGCGACCGGCGCCGAGGCCCAGCTGTACGGCGAACTCGGCCCGCCACCCGGCAGCAACCGCCAGTTCGACTCCGACAGCGGCGAGTTCCTGGCCCCGGCGCGGTTCCCCGGCACCGCCCCGCAGGTCCAGGAGGCGCCCTCGCGCAACGCCGCCTTCATCGGTCGCGGCAAGCTGCTCGAACTGCTCCGCAACCGCTTCACCGGCGGACCCGCCGCCGTCCTCAGCCAGGTCCTCTACGGTTTCGGCGGCGCCGGGAAGTCCCAGATCGCCGCCGAGTACGCGCACCGCTTCAAGTCCGCCTACGACGTCATCTGGTGGGTGCCCGCCGAGGAGCCCGCCAACATCCCGCAGAAGCTCGCCGAACTCGCCCCCCGGCTCGGCGTGCCCACCAGCGACGACGTCGCCCACACCGCCGCCGCCGTCCTCGACGCGCTGCGCCGCGGCCACCCGTACCGCCGCTGGCTGCTGGTCTTCGACAACGCCGGCACCCCCGAGGAGCTCGCCCCCTGGCAGCCCGGCGGCTCCTCCGGCGGGCACGTGCTGATCACCTCTCGCAACCAGGGCTGGGCCCGGCACGCCGGCCTGGTCGAGGTCGACGTCTTCCTGCGCGAGGAGAGCATCCGGCTGCTGCGCCGCTTCAACGGCGGCCTCTCCCCGGAGGACGCCGACCAGGTCGCCCACCGCCTCGGCGACCTCCCGCTCGCCGTCGGCCAGGCCGCCGTCTGGCTGCAGGAGACGTCGATGCCGATCGCCACCTACCTCGAACTGCTCGACGGCGAACTCACCGAGATGCTGGAGCGCACCCGGCTGCGCCCCGCCGAGTACCCCCACTCCGCGGCCGCCACCTGGCGCATCTCGGTCGAGGAACTGCGCCGGATGAACGCCCCCGCCGCCCAGATCCTGGAGATCTGCGCCTTCTTCGGCCCGGACGCCATCCCGATGCGGCTGCTCTACAGCCGGGCCGTCACCCGCGCCCTGCGGCTGCCCCCGCGCGCACCCCGCGACAAGCTCGCCATCGGCGAGTTCCTGCGCGCCATCAACCGGTTCGGGCTCGCCCGCACCGACCAGGGCAGCGAGACCATCACCGTGCACCGGCTGGTCCAGGCGGTGCTCCGGGACCAGGTCGAGGAGGGCCGGCGGGCCGAGCTGAGCGGCGTCGTGCACGCGGCCCTGGCCACCGCCAACCCCGGCGACCCGGACATCCCCGCCAACTGGGCCGAGTACGCCGAACTCCTGCCCCACCTCTGGCCGTCCGGCGCGCTCGACAGCTCGGACGAGGACGTCCGGCAGTGGATCATCGACTCGGTCCGCTACCAGTGGAAGCGCAGCCTCCACGAGTCCGGCCGGGAACTCGCCGAACGGACCCTGGAGCACTGGCGCGAGGACGGCTACGGCGGCCCCGGCTTCGACGCCGACAACGACGCCCAGACGCTGATGCTGCGCACCCAGCTGAGCAACATCCGCCGCTCCCAGGGCGCACTCCAGGAGGCGTACGAGATGGACCGGGACATCCTGGAGCGGTTCACCGCGACCCTGGGCCCGGAGCACTCGCACACCCTCGCCGTCGCCAACAGCCTCGGCGCCGACCTGCGCTTCCTCGGCCGCTACGACGAGGCCCGGGCGCTCGACCGCAGGACCCTCGACGCGGCCCGGCGCACCCTCGGCCCGGACCACCCGCGGACCCTGATGATCACCAACAACCTCGCCGTCTCCGACTACCTGGCCGGCGACCGCCGCGCCGCCCTGGAGCGGCACCGCAGCAACTACCTCCAGCAGCGCGACGCCCTCGGCGCGCACAGCCTGTACGCGCTGTCCTCCGCCTCCAACTACGCCCGCGACCTGCGCGAGACCGGGCGGCTGCGGGAGGCGCTGGACCTGCTGGAGGAGACCGTGCGGATCTACCAGCAGACCATCGGCGACAACCACACCGACACCCTGCGCGCCCGCAAGAACCTCGCCGTGGCGCTGCGCCGGGCCGGCCGCTACCACGAGGCCCTGGAGATCGACGAGGACATCTACCAGCGCTACCTGGACATCAACGGCCCCGAGCACCCGGACACCCTGGCCGCCGCCACCAACCTGGCCAGCGACCTCAACGCGCTCGGCGACACCGACCGGGCCATCCCGCTGGCCGAACGGGCCCTCGCCCGCTACCGCGACTACCTCGGAGAGGACCACCCGGTCACGCTGGCCGGCGCCAACAACCTCTCGGTCTACCTGCGGCTGGCCGGGCGGCTCGCGGAGGCCCGGGAACTGTCCGGGCGCACGCTCGCGCAGTTCCGGACCGTCCTCGGCGCGCACCACCTCTACATCCCGATCGCGATGATGAACCACGCCAACGACCTGGCGGTGGGCGGCGAGATCCCGGCCGCGCTCGCCCTGGAGACGGAGGCGGCGCCGCTGATGACCGAGGCGCTCGGCCCGGACCACTACGACTCCATCGGCATCAACTCCAACCTGTCGCTGAGCCTGGCGGCGGTCGGCGAGGGCGAGCGGGCCGCCGACCTGCGGGCGGACTGCATCCGGCGGGCCCGGGTCACCCTGGGGGAGGAGCACCCGACCACGGTCGCCGTGAAGGCGGGGACGCGGCTGGACTCGGACGTGGAGCCCCCGCACGTGTGACGGGCGGTCAGCGAACCCGCCGGGCGGTGCTAGGTTCACGCGCATGGTGCCGTTCCGGCAGTTCCTGCTGAAGATCCACAGCCGTTGCAACCTGGCCTGCGACTACTGCTACATGTACGAGGGCGCTGACCAGAGCTGGCGCGACCGGCCCCGGCGGATGGAGCGGGCGACCGTGCGGCGCACCGCCCGGCGGATCGCCGAGCACGCGGCCGAGCAGGGGCTGGACGAAGTCTCCGTGGTGCTGCACGGCGGCGAGCCGCTGCTCGTCGGACCGGCCCACCTGGACACGCTGCTGGCCGAGCTGGTCCGGATCGCCGACGCCGGGCCGCGGGTGCGGTTCAGCCTGCAGACCAACGGGCTGCGGCTGCTGGACCAGCCCGCGCTGCTCGACGTGCTGCACCGCCACCGGGTCGGCGTGGCGGTCTCGCTGGACGGCGCCCGGGCCGACCACGACCGGCACCGGCGGCTGCCCTCCGGCGCGGGCAGCTGGGAGCGGACCGCGGCGGCGGTGCGGCTGCTCGGCTCGGACCGGCACCGGGAGCTGTTCGCCGGCCTGCTGTGCGTCGTCGACCTGGCCGCGGACCCGGTCGCCACCTACGAGGCGCTGCTGGAGTTCGCGCCGCCCCGGCTCGACCTGCTGCTGCCGCACGCCACCTGGCAGGAGCCGCCGACGGGCGTCCGGCGGGGCGTACCGTGCGCGGTGCCCTCCGGCGCCGATCCCGCGCCGTACGGGGAGTGGCTGATCGCCGCCTTCGACCGCTGGTACGACGCGCCGTACCGGGAGACCGGGGTGCGGCTGTTCGAGGAGCTGTCGGTCCTGCTGCTCGGCGGGCGGGCGGCCAGCGAGGCGGTGGGGCTGGCACCGGTGGACCTGGTGGTGGTCGAGGCGGACGGCACGATCGAGCAGGCCGACAGCCTCAAGGTGGCGTACGACGGCGCCGCCCGGACGGGCCTGGACGTGTGGCGGCACGGCTTCACGGAGGCGGCCGCGCACCCGGCGTTCCGGGCCCGTCAGCGCGGCCTCGCCGGGCTCGGGCCGGTGTGCGCGGCCTGCCCGCTGGTCCGGGTCTGCGGCGGGGGGCTCTACGCCCACCGCTGGGCGGGGGACGGCTTCGCCCACCCGTCCGTGTACTGCGCGGACATGGACCGGCTGATCCGGCACATCGCGGGCAGGCTGCGGGCCGGGGTGGCGGAGCTGGCCGGGGCCGGGCAGCGGCGGTAGGGCGTGCCTGAGGGGCCCGGTGCCTCGGGGCCGGGCCCCGAGGGCGGCGCTCACCCGTCCGGGTCATGCGCGGGTCGGGACCGGCTGAGTCGGCGCCGCGCGGGGAGACTGCGGGCGGACCGGACGGCCGGTCCGGCTGTTCGGGGCCCTCGGGGCGATCAGGTCTTCAGGGCGTTCGGCCGCCTTCAGGCGTTCAGGCTTTCGGAGAGGACGGACCGGTGACGGGTACGGGCGAGGCGGTGGCGGCCGGGGTGCCGGGCGCGCGGGGGAGCGGCGGGGACGGGCTGCCCCGGCACGTCCTGGACCGGGCGACGTTCCGGGCGATCGCGGGCGCGCGCGGCGGACCGGAGGCCGTCCGGCTGCTGCGTGCCGGGCAGTTGAGCAAGCGGGCCCTGCTGCTGCTGGCGCTGCGCCGGGTGGCTCCCCGGGACGAGGGCTTCCGGGAGGCGTACGACGAGCTGTGCGCGCTCCAGCGGAGCGACCGGGTGCGCTGGGAAGAGGTGCTGCTGCGACCGGAGTTGGACGCCTGGGCGGCCGACTGCCTGCGGGCGCTGTCGCTCGGCCCGGCGGCACCGCCGGACGGGCCGGCCGGGCCGGTCAGGCCGGACGGGCTGGGCGGACCGGACGGGCTGGGCGGGTTCCTGCGGGCGGGCGCGGGTCCGGTGCTCGACCTGGAGTGCGACGGGCTGCGCTGGACGCCGGTGGTCGACCACCTCGGGCCGCGCCGGGTGGACTACGGCCGGCTCCCGGCCGGGCCGCTGTCCCCGGCGGAACTTCGCGACTGGGAGACGCAGTTGGCGGCCGCCTGGGAGATCCTGGTGCGCCGCCACCGCGGGCACGCGGCGGCGGTGGCGGCCTGCGTCGCCGCCGTGGTGCCGCTGCACCCCGCCCCCGGCGGCGAGGCGGTCAGTTCCGCGGCCCGCCGGGCGTACGGGGCGGTGGCGACCTCGCTTCCGGGCGATCCGGTGCTGCTGGCGCTGGCCCTGGTGCACGAGTTCCTGCACGTCCAACTCGGTGCCCTGCTGGACTTGGTGCCGCTGCACCGGCCGAACGGCCCGGCGGTCCACCACGCCCCGTGGCGGCCCGATCTGCGCCCGGCCGGCGCGCTGCTCCAGGGAACGTACGCACACCTGGGGGTGGCGTCCTTCTGGTGCGCCGAGGCGGCTGCCGGGGTGAGCGAACGGGAGCGCGCGGAAAGGGAGTTCGCCCGCTGGCGGGCGCACACCCTGACGGCGGCAGGGACTTTGCTGGAATGCGGTGAACTCACGGAGGACGGAATGGAGTTCACCGAGGAACTGGCACGTTCCGTCCGTGCGCTGGGTGGCTGAGGCCGCTCGCCCGGTCTTCGGAAAACCGCCGGCCGGGCTTCGGCACGGAGGTTTCGGGAGCGGTTTTGCTCCTGTGGCGCGCCCTTCGGGAGAACCGGCCGAGGGGCTCGAACGCCTGCTCCGGCCACCGCGCTTCGGCGTGCGCCATGGCGAAGTGCGCGACCGCTGAACGGGTGAATTCTGGGCCCTTCACGCGCCGTGGTATGGCGTCGGTCGGCTGGGCGGACCAACTTGGGGAGACAAGGTGCCGCGCGGAGTCCTCGCGGGCACTACATTGGTCGCAACCGGGTGGCCTACCCGCACTCGGCAGGTCCTAACCGCGCCTAAGGAAACGAATATGACTCCGGTAACCAGCACCAGGCCGGCCGGCAACCTCACTGACACTCAGGAGACGCCGGAACGCCCCTCCCTCGCCGAGCTCGCCGCCCTGGGTGCGGAGGAACTCGCCTCCCAGCTGCAGCGCGCCCTCCCCGGCGCGGAATCCGGCCGTGTTCCGGTAGCGGCCTTCAACTCCTCGATCTGACCCGGACCGGAACACCGAAACGGACTCAGGCCGAGCTGAACCCGCCACATCCATGATGACGCGAATTCCGGTGCCACTGACGCAATTCGTGGTCAAGATGCACAGCCGGTGCGATCTCGCCTGCGACCACTGCTACGTCTACGAGCACGCGGACAGCAGCTGGCGCTCCCGCCCCAAGGTCATCGGGGACGGGATTCTGGCCAAGGCCGCCGAGCGGATCGGCGAGCACGCGGTCGCCCATCGGCTGTCCACCGTCCGGGTCGTCCTGCACGGGGGAGAACCCCTGCTCGCCGGCCCGGGCCGGTTGCGCCGCGCCGCCGAGGCGCTGCGGTCGGCGCTGCCGCCCGAGTGCGCCCTCGACCTGCGCATCCACACCAACGGCGTGCTGCTCAGCCGCGCCTTCTGCGCCCTGTTCGCAGAGCTGGACGTCAAGGTCGGCATCTCGCTGGACGGCGACCGGGCCGCCAACGACCGGCACCGGCGGTTCGCCGACGGGCGGAGCAGCCATCCGCAGGTGCTGCGGGCGGTGGGGCTGCTGAACGAGCCCGAGTACCGGCACCTGTTCGCCGGGTTGCTGTGCACCGTCGACATCGAGAACGACCCGGTGGCCGTGTACCGTGCGCTGGCCGAACTCCGGCCGCCGGCAGTGGACCTCCTGCTGCCGCACGCCACCTGGGAGGCTCCGCCGAAGCGGCTCCCGGCGCGCGGGGAGGCGCCGTACGCGGACTGGCTGCTGACCGTCCACGGGCTGTGGGAGGCGGACGGGCGGCCGTTCGCCGTGCGGACCTTCGAATCCGTGCACAGGACGCTGCGGGGGCTGTCCAGCCTGACCGAGTCGCTGGGGCTGGAGCCCTCGGACCTGGCCGTGCTGGAGACGGACGGGACGTTCGAGCAGGCGGACAGCCTGAAGACCGCCTACGACGGGGCGCCCGTCACCGGGATGAACGTTTTCGCGCACAGCCTCGACGACCTCGCCCGCCACCCCGGGATCGCCGCCCGGCAGTCCGGTCTGGCCGGGCTGAGCGCAGCCTGCCGGGCCTGTCCGGTGGTGCGCTCCTGCGGGGGCGGGCTGTACGCCCACCGCTACCGGGCGGACACTGGCTTCGACAATCCCTCCGTCTACTGCGGTGACCTCATGACTCTCATCAACGGCATTGCGGGGGCGGGCGGTTCGGCTGCGGCTCCGGCCGCTGAGCCGGCCGCTGCTCCGGCTCGGGGCGGGGAGGCGATGCTGACGGCGGCGCTCGCTCCGGCCCAACTCGACGAACTGGCCCGGGGGTACGGGAGCGCCGCCACCGTCGCCGCCCTCGGGAACTCCCAACTGGCCCTGACCCGGGCCATGCTGGCCGCCGCCTGGGACGCCTCCGGGCAGGGCCGGGCGGAGGCCTGGGAGCTGCTGTCCGAGCTCGACGGGGCGGCGGCCCCGGCCGTGGACGCGGTGCTGGCGCACCCGTACGCCCGGGCCTGGGCCGCGCGGAGGCTGGCCGGGGACCTGGCGGTCGGACTCGGGCCGCTGGCCGCGCTGGCCGCCGCGGCGGCGGTGCGGGCCGGGCGGGGCGACGCGGTCGCGGTGCCGGTGCGGGGCGGGTGGCTGCACCTGCCGACGCTGGGGCGGGTCGCGGTGCCGGACGGGGAGGCGGTGGTCACCGGGCGGGCGGACGGCTTCGAGGTGCGGGCCGCCGACGGCTCGGTGCGCACGGCGCTGGACCAGCCGCTGCGGCGGGTCCGGCTGGCCGGGGGCTGGACGGTCGCACTGGAGGACCTCGACCCGCTGCGGGACAGCCACGACCACCCGGTGGCCGAGCGGCTGCCGGAGGCCGAACTGCTCAACTGGACGGGCGCGTTGCGGGAGGCATGGGAGCTGCTCGGACGCGACCTGCCCGGCTACGCGGAGGGCATCCGGGCCGGGCTCGGGACGGTGACCCCGCTGCGGCCGGGCCCGGCGGGCCGGGACGTCAGCTCGGCGGCACGGCAGGCGTACGGGGCGGTCGGCATCGCCCGGCCCGCGACGGCGCCGACCCTGGCGCTGCTGCTCGCGCACGAGTTCCAGCACGTGAAGCTGGGGGCGGTGCTCGATCTTCACGACCTCTACGACCGGGCCGACGACCGGCTGTACTTCGCCCCCTGGCGGCCCGATCCGCGCCCGCTGGAGGGCCTGTTGCAGGGCACGTACGCGCACCTCGCGGTGACCGAGTACTGGGGCACCCGGACGGTCGCGTACGACGGCCTCGCGGGGGAGGCCGCCGAACGGGCGCGGGCGCAGTTCGGGCTCTGGCGGCGGTACACGGCGGAGGCGGTCGAGCGGCTGGCCGGGTCGGGGGCGCTGACCGGGCTCGGGGCGCGGTTCGCCGAGGGGATGCGGGAGAGCGTCGAGCCGTGGCTCGCGGTGCCGCTGCCGGCGGCGGCGGAGCGGGACGCCGAGCGGGCGCGGCGGGAACGCGACGAGCGCAGCCACCTGCGGTCGGTCGAGGCCTGATTTCGGGAGGAGTTCCGGTGCTCTCCACTGCTGCGCTCGTCGAAGGGTTCACCCGGATCGGCGTCCGGCCGGGCATGGTGCTGCACGTCCAGGCCTCGCTGCGGGCGCTCGGGCCGGTCGAGCGTGGGGCGGGGGGCGTGGTCGACGCCCTGTGCGAAGTGCTGGGGCCGGACGGCACGTTGGTGGCGTACACCGCGACGCCCGAGAACTCCGCGACCTCGCGGATCCACCAGGAGGCCGTCGCCGGTCTCTCCCCGGCGGAGGCCGAGGCCCACCGGGCACGGATGCCGCGGTTCGACCCGGCGGCCACCCCGGCCTCCCCGACCATGGGAGCGCTGTCGGAGGCCGTCCGCACCCGGCCCGGCGCCCTGCGCAGCGGCCATCCGCAGACCTCCTGGACGGCCCTCGGCGCCCGGGCGGAGGAGATCACGGCCGGCCACCCGCTCACCTCCCACCTGGGCCCGGAGTCCCCGCTCGGGCGGCTCTACGAACTCGACGCCCGGGTGCTGATGCTCGGCGTCGGAATGGCCCGCTTCACGGCCTTCCACCTTGCCGACCTGCGCCAGCCCGGTGTGCGGCTGCGCGAGTACCGGTGCGTCGGCGCGGACGGCTGGACGGCCTTCCGGGCGCCCGACCTGGACGACCTGCACTTCGCCGAGCTGGGGGACCGGGTGCTCGCCGCGGCGGCCGGGATCTCCGGTGCGCGGATCGGTACGGCCGACTGCAGGCTCGTACCGGTCCGGGAGGCGGTCGACCTCGCCGACGGGTTCCTGCGGGCCCTGGCATAGCGTTCATCCTCAATCCATTGCAATGAATGTGCTCGATGTCGTTGCATTCCCGGCAGGGCCGTTGCAATGAATTTGCGCTGTTTACCTGCAGTGACGCTGTTTTGATGCCTCATCGGCGTTGCCTGGACGACGAACGCAACGTAGCGTTTCCTTCATCAGAAAGCGGCGGGCCGAAGGGGCCGACGCCGTGGAAGAGAAGGAGCGCACGATGCATAAGTTCGCCACCCCCGCCCCGGTCTCGGCCGTCCTGGACATCCCCGCCGGCCGCATCCGGTTCATCGCCGCGGACCGTACCGACACCGTGGTCGAGGTCCGGCCCGCCGACGCCACCAAGAGCCGCGACGTGAAGGCCGCCGAGCGGATCGAGGTCCGGTACGCCGACGGCGTGCTGCGGATCCAGGCCCCGGAGGCGGAAAACCGGGTCCTCGGCAACTCCGGCACCGCCGAGGTGACCGTCCAACTGCCGGTCGGCTCCCGGGTCGAGGCCAAGGCCGCGCTCGGCGAGTTCCGGGGCGTCGGCCGCCTCGGCGACGTCACCCTCCGGGCCGCGCAGGGCACCGTCAAGCTCGACGAGACCGCCGGCGCCCACCTCACCCTCCAGGCCGGGGACATCGCCGTCGGCCGGCTCGGCGGCCCCGCCGAGATCCGCACCCGGAAGGGCGACCTCCAGATCGCCGAAGCCGTCCGCGGCGACGTCACCCTGCGCACCGAGTACGGGCAGATCGCCGTCGGCGCCGCCCGCGGGACCTCCGCCGCCCTCGACGCCGGCACCGGCCACGGGCGGATCCACAACGCCCTGAAGAACGCCGACGGCACCCCCGGGCTGACCATCCACGCCACCACCGGCTACGGCGACATCACCGCCCGCAGCCTCTGAACCGAACCTCCGACGGAAGGAAGAAGGACCGACCATGAGCGGGAACACCACCCAGGACCGCCCCGACCTGCAGAAGGCCGTCCAGGACGTCGTGGACGTCGGCTTCGCCGGGATGCAGATGCGGGTGTCCGACGAGAGCGGGGAGTGGGCCGGCAGCGCCGGGGTGCACAAGCTGGGTGGGAGCGCGAAGCCGTCCACCGAAGGGCAGTTCTGGATCGGCAGCACCACCAAGACCTTCGTCGCGACGCTGGTGCTGCACCTGGTCGCCGACGGCGCGATCGGGCTGGACTCCCCGGTGGCCGAGCACCTGCCCCGGTTCGGCCTGGACGAGCGGATCACCGTACGGATGCTGCTCCAGCACACCAGCGGCCTCTACAACTGCACCGGTGAGCTGGACGCCGACGGGACGTTCGTGCCCGGGCTGCCGTCGGTCGGCAAGGCGTGGGTGGAGAACCGGTTCCACAACTACCGACCGGACGAGCTGGTGCGGTTCGCGCTGACGAAGCCGGCGCGGTTCGAGCCCGGCACCGACCAGAGCTACTCCAACACCAACTACACGCTGGCCGCGCTGCTGGCCGAGGCGCTCAGCGGCCGCTCCTACGCCGAGGAGATGCAGCGGCGGATCCTGCGGCCGCTCGGACTGCGGGACACCGTGGTGCCGGGCGACTCGCCGGACATCCCCGGCCCGCACGCCCACGGCTACTACCGCTACCAGGACGGCGAGGAGTGGAAGGTCGTGGACGTCTCCCGGCAGAACTCCTCGCTGCTGACCGGCTCCGGGGACATGATCTCCACCACCCGCGACCTGCACGTCTTCTTCGCCGCACTGCTCGGCGGCCGCCTCCTCCCGGCCGCACTGCTGGACGAGATGCGGACACCGCACGGCCCGCTCGGCTACGGACTCGGGCTGTTCGTCCAGGACCTGGGCCCGGAGGGCGGCGACGTCACCATCGTCCACCACAACGGCGGCGCCCCCGGCGGCTACGGCGCACTGATGATCAGCACCCCGGACGGGAGCCGGACCCTCACCGCCGGACTGACCACCGGCGACTCGGACGCGGACCCGGCGAAGGAGTTCCCGAAGGCGCTCAACGGGCTGATCGCCGCGGTGTTCTGCCGCTGACTCCCTCGCCCCGGTCGCTACGGGAAGACGGGGACGCCGTCGGCATCGATCCACGGTTGCCGGTGCGGCTGCCGGCCCGGTTGCCGGCCCACCATCGCCCATACGGCGTGCGCCGCCGCGAACTTCACGTCGCCAGGGCCCGTGTCCACCGGCGAGGTCACGATCTCGACGACGGACACGGACAGCCCGCGGCTCTCCTCGGGAAGCCGTGCCAGCGCGTACCGGACGCCGTCCAGCGCCTCTGCTCGGAACTGCTCGTCACCGACCTGGACGGCACCGACGGTGGACCCGTAGGACCGAACGCGCCACCCGAACACGTCCGCGCCCACCTGGACAGCGGGCTCGGCCGACGCCTCTCCGCTCACCGCGACCCGGGCGAAACGTGCCCACCGGCTCGTCTGACGGAGCAGCTCGTAGCTTCCTTCCACGCCCGACATCCTTTCCGACGCCCGGACCGCACACGGCTCCCCCCTCGGGACGCTCGCGGGCCGGGCCCCGGCTGGAACGACGCCTTGACCGCTCCGTCCACCCGGCCGACGGCCTCCTGCTGGAACCGCTGGTCGTAGCTGCGGCGGATCTCCTCGACGGCGGCGCCCGCCGGCTTCGCCTGCGGGGTCGGGTACAGCAGGGTGACCAGGTAGGAGCGTTCGTGCTCGATGACGCCGAAACGGTCCCGGTACTGGCCGCGGGCCAGCTCGACGGTGAGGCCGTCGGGGAAGCGCGGGGTGATCACCGAGTCGACGAAGTCCTGGAACTCCCGGCGGTGACGGCGGGGCCGCCGTCCGGCCGCTCGGTGCCGAAGAACAGCTCGGTCCGGGTGTACGGATCGTGCGGCGCGATCGGGGTGCCCGCCGCACCGGCGACGGGGGCGAGAGCCGCACCCGTCATCAGTACGGCGGCGCCGGCGAGCAGCCCGGCCCAGGTTCTGGTTTCCATGATGTGGTCAACGCCCGGACCGGCCGGGGGATGCAGTGGTTCAGCCGCCTGGGCGAAGGCTACCGGCGTTGCTGCCACGCACTCCGGGTGAGCTCGTACTCGACCTCGCCGTGTTCGGACCCGGGGATCGGGTGCGGCCAGTCCCCGGTGAAGTTCCGGAGGAACGACAGGCCCGACTTCTCCATCACGCGTCGGGAGCGGGCGTTGACGGCCATGGTGTTCGCGGTGACCCGCTCGACCCCGAGATCGGTGAAGCCCTTGTCGATCAGGGCCAGCGAGCCCTCGGTGGCGTAACCCTTGCCCCAGGCCGCCCGATTCAGCCGGTAGCCGAGCTCGACGACGGCGGGGCTGTGGTCGTCGAGGGGGCGGAACTCGAACCAGCCCAGGAACCGGCCGGTGGTCTTTTCCTCGGCGGCCCAGAAGCCACGGGTGCCGGAGCAGGCGTGGTCGTGGAGGAGGCGCGGCAGGATCCGGGTCTCGACGGTCTCCCGGCTGGTCGGCTCACCGCCGTTGATGAAGCGCATGACCTCGGGGTCGTTGTCCAGCGCGTGGAGGTGGTCGGTGTCGCCTGCGGTGAACGGGCGCAGCAGGAGTCGTGCGGTCTCGAGGAAGACGTGCATGGTGGTGATCCTGGCTGCCTGGTGAGCGGCGCGCCACCGAATATCCGCGCCCCGGCGGCGAGCCGGGGCGCGGGGGAGCGGGCCCGCGCCGGGGTGTCGGTCCCCGTTCCTAAGCTCAGCGGCATGCCAGATGCCTACACCGTGTTGTGGACCCAGGACACCTGCCGCGAACTGCGCAAAGAGGGCCGCGTGGGTCAGCGGCCGCCCGTCGCCTTCAGCGGGGTGCACCAGTCGCTGCCCGCCTGGTCGGGCGCCCGCGCGGGGGACGAGGTGTACGCGCTGCACGTCAAGCAGTGCGAGGTGTTCGTGGTGAGCCGGATGCGGATCGTCGACCGCGAACGCGGCGACTGCTGCGGGGCCGAGCCGGAGACCTGGCGGGACCCGGGGTTCCCCGGGCACGCCGACTGGCGGATGCTCGGTGCCGGCGGCTGCGGCGCCGACGCCGTCCACGTGGACGCCACGCCCGTCCGCTTCGACCAGCGGATACCGGGCGACCTCCTGCCGCGCCTGACGTGGCGCAACCGCCGGAACCAGACCCGCGGGCTGAAGTACGTGGTGGACGGGCGCCTCGAACGCTTCGTCAGCCTCCAGGGCTTCTACCGGCTGACCCCGGAGTCGGCCGACGAGCTGGCGGAGCTCGTCGGGGCCTGAGGGCGTCGGGCCGTCAGGCCGCGCCCAGCGCCTCGGCCACGGCCGCACGCACGGCCGGGCCGGTTGTGCAGGAAGTCGGGCCGGTCGACTTCCTGCACAACCAGCCGCCCTAACCCTTCACGGGCTCCAGGCGGAGGTGCTGGTGCGGCCAGGGCGGGGGTTCCTCGGCCGCGCCGAACCAGAGGCGGGCGTCCTCGCCGGTGCGGACGGGGAGTTGGGGGAAGTCGTTCTCGGCGTGTTCGGTGCGGTGGAGGGCGTGCTCGGGGCCGAGGTGCCGGGCGGCCCAGGTGTCGAAGGCGGCCGCATCGGTGGGGTGGCAGACGGTGGCGCGCAGTTCGCGGCCGTCCGTCGGCAGGGCGAAGCCGGGGCCGCGCAGCAGCAGGACGTTGTCGCTGTCGACCATGGTCGCGTTGGCCGCGTCGCGGTGCTCCCGCCAGACGGGGCCGTAGTAGAACGCCTCCAGTGCCCGCCGGCGCTCCGCCATCGAGGGGAAGGCGCGCAGCCAGACGAAGCGGTCCGGGTCGTCCAGGTCGCGGAAGCGGCCGCCGACGGTGATGCCGACCGCCTCCTGGCCGGTCACGAACTCCCGCTCGAACAGCTCGATCAGGGTGTCCCGGGCGCCGGGGTGCAGGGTGTACTGGCGCAGTTCGACGACGAGGTTCACGCGCCCAGCCCCTCGAAGGCCGCGCCGGTGCGGGTGAAGTCCATGGTCCAGTTGAGTTCCCAGGAGCGGCCGCCGTCGGCGGAGAACTCCTGCGCCCAGCGGGCGCTGTCCGCGCCGAGGCGGTACCAGGTGAAGTGGACCAGGATCGGGCGGCCGCCGAGGGTGTCCTCTCCGTGGAAGTCGCCCCGGTCACCGGTGAAGCCGCCGGTCACCGGGGGGTCCAGCCGGCCGGTGCGGCTGTCGGACCAGTGGATCGCCCACTGCCCGGTCTCGTGGTCGAACAGCCGCAGGGTCACGCCCCGGAGGCCGCGGGTGGGGAAGGTGATCTCGTCGATGTTGCCGGCGCCCCCGAACAGCGGCCGGACCACCGAGTGGCCGGGGAACTCCTCCCAGGCCCCGCCACCGGAGAGCGGTGCGGTGAGACGGCGGTTGGCCACGTCCCACGTGCCGTACAGGAAGTCGAAGTCGTTCATGCGGCGCAGGCTAGGGGCACTCCACTGACAACCACTGTCAGTGGAGTCGGGAAGACTGGGCGGCATGCGCGCGAGCCGACTGGTCAACCTGCTGCTCCTCCTCCAGAACCGGGGCCGGATGACGGCCCGGCAGCTGGCCGAGGAGCTGGAGGTGTCCGCCCGGACGGTCTACCGGGACGTCGAGGCGCTCGCCGCCGCCGGGATCCCGCTGTACGGGGAGGCCGGGCACGCGGGCGGCTACCGGCTGGTCGACGGATACCGGACCCGCCTCACCGGGCTGACCGCCGACGAGGCGCAGGCCGTCTTCCTGGCCGCGCTCCCCGGCACCGCCGCCGAACTCGGCCTCGGCGAGGCGCTCGCGACCGCCCAGCTCAAGCTGAGGGCGGCTCTCCCGGCCGAGCTGCGCGAGCACGCCGGACGGATCCAGGAGCGCTTCCTGCTGGACGCCCCCGGCTGGTACGGCGACGCGGACGAGACCCCGCACCTGGCGGCCGTCGCCGCCGCGGTCTGGGCGCGCCGGGCGGTGGTGCTGCGGTACCGGCGCTGGCGGGCGCCGGAGGAGATCGAGCGCCGGGTGGAGCCGTACGGGCTGGTGCTCAAGGCGGGCCGCTGGTACCTGGTGGCCGGCGGGCCGTCCGGGACGCGCACCTACCGGGTCGACCAGATCATCGAACTCGGCGGGCAGCGCGAGGAGTTCGCCGTACCGGAGGGATTCGTGCTGGCCGCCTACTGGCAGGGCTACCTGGGGGACTTCCGTGCCCGGCTGCACACCGGTGAGGCGCTGGTGCGGCTGACCCCGGAGGGCGCCCGCCGCCTCGGGGTGGCGCCGGCGGAGGGCGGCTGGACGCGGGCCCGGGTGCCGATCGAGTCGGTCGACCACGCCCACGGGGAGTTCCTGCGCCTGGGCGCCGAGGTCGAGGTCCTGGAGCCGGCCGAACTCCGGGACCGCATCGCGGGGACGGTCAGGGCGCTCGCCGCCCGCTACGACGGCTGAGCGCTCAGAGCCCCACGAAGTGGTCGAACTCGCCGTCCTTGGCGCCCAGGATCCAGGCGTTGAGCTTGGTGCGGGTGGTGGTGACGACCAGCTCGGGGTTGTCGGACTCGCGGATGTAGACGAACTCGCCCTCGGAGGCGATCTCCAGCCAGTTGGCCTGGTCGGTGCTGAAGCTCGACCTCTGCCAGTCGAGCTGCTCCGTGCGCTCCATGCGTACCCCTCCTGATCGTTCACGACGGCCGCAACGAGGGTACTGCTCAACGAAAGAACACAGCGGCATCGTTTCGGTCATGTCAATTCGTGCGAGACGTTGTGCTATTCCATTGGGGTGTCAGTCGTTCCTACACTGAGACCCCGCCGCACGGGGGCTGCGGGAGGCAGGTTGCCGACGGGCCCGGGGGAGGCACGTGTGACTGACCGGGGCTGGGACGAGGACGAGGCCCGGCCGTACTTCTTCCTCTCCTACGCGCACACCCCCAAGTCCGGTGCGCGCGGTGCCGGCGACCCGAACCACTGGGTCCGACAGCTGTACCGGGACCTCTGCGAGGCGGTGCTGCAACTCACCACCGTCCCGGCCGGGGTGCCGGTCGGATTCATGGACGAGTCCATGCACCAGGGCGAGTTGTGGGCCGAGCGGCTGTCCGAGGAGCTGGCGAGCTGCCGGGTGTTCGTGCCGCTGTACTCGCCCCGCTACTTCAACAGCGTCCCGTGCGGTCAGGAGTGGCACGCCTTCACCCGGCGCCCGGTGTACCCGGCGACCATCGACGCCGAGCGCACCAGCGGCATCGTCCCGGTGCTGTGGGCGCCGATGAGCCGCTACCGGCTGCCCAAGGTGGCCAGCGAACTCCAGTTCAACCACGCCGGGTTCGGGCCCGACTACGCCACCGAGGGCCTCTACGCGCTGATGAAGCTCAGCTACTTCCGCGCCGCCTACGAGCTGGCCGTGCACCGGCTGGCCGCGCGGATCGTGCAGGTCGCGGAGGAGACGGTGATCCCGGTCGGGCGCCGGCTGGACTTCAACACACTGCCCAGCGCCTTCAACGTGACCGCCCCGACCAAGCAGCTGCGGATCTCCGTACTCACCTACCACCAGGGCGAGTTGCCGCCCGACCGCAATCCCGACTTCTACGGCGCCCGGCGCACCGACTGGCACCCCTACCGCCCGGCCGGGTCACCGATAGCCCAGCACGCGGTGCGCCTGGCCCGGCAGTTGGGGTTCCAGCCGACCGTGCACGAGTTCGACGACGAGGTCGAGTCGATCATCGAGGGCAACGCCGAGGCCCCCGGACTGCTGCTGCTGGACCGGTGGGCGCTGCGCGACCCGCACCGGCGCGAGCTGGTCCGTCGCTTCGACCGCTGCGACGCCACCTGGGTGAGCGTGCTGGAGCCGTGGAACAGCGACGACCCCGAGTGCGACGGCGGCGGCCGGGAACTGGTCGAGCTCAGCGACCAGACCCTGCGGATCACCCGGCGGGCCGGCCGCCCGAGCTTCCTCGGGGTGACCGGCCCGACCGGGCTGGACACCCTGGAGGACTTCGACGACGCCCTGCCCCGGGCGGCGATGAAGGCCAAGTACGCCTTCGAGAGCCGCACCAGGGCCGAACCCGAGGAACCGCCGACGCCCCGGCCGAGCCTGCGGGAGGCCTTCCGGCGAGAGCCGGGGGCGTACGGGCCGGACGGCTTCGGCGGACACCGGCCCGACCAGTACGGTCCGGACCCCGTCGACCGGGACCACGACCCGGACGACGGGACCGACCACCGCAACGCCCGTACCAACGACCACCGCGACACCCGCGACGACCGTGACGGCGGCGATGACCCCGATGCTGGGATGGCGCCCTTGGGAGGACCGCACCGATGAGTGAGAACACCACCAGGAACTTCCGCGTCGGCGCCGCCGAGCTGGCCGCCGCGCGCGAGGCCGCCAGGCGAGCCGCGGAGCAGGACCGCCAGGGCCGGATCATCACCTTCTACTCCTACAAGGGCGGCACCGGCCGCACCATGGCCCTCGCCAACACCGCCTGGATCCTCGCCGCCAACGGCTTCCGGGTGCTCACCGTGGACTGGGACCTGGAGGCCCCCGGCCTCGCCAAGTTCTTCCACCCCTTCCTCGACCCGGCCTCCCTGGCCGGCACCACCGGGATGATGGACCTCATCGCCGAGTACCGCGAGGAGGCGCTGCGCCCGGTCGAGCACGCCGAGGGCTGGCACCTGGACTTCGCCCGGGTGCACCCGCACGCGCTGTCGCTGTCCTGGCCGCACTTCCCGGCCGGCGGCAGCCTGGACTTCCTCTCCGCGGGCCAGTTCAACCGCGACTACTCCGAGGCCGTCACCCACCTCGACTGGGACATCTTCTACGACCGCTTCGACGGCGGGCAGTTCTTCGACGCGCTCAAGGCCGACATGTCCAAGCGCTACGACTACGTGCTGATCGACTCCCGCACCGGCCTGTCCGACATCGCCGAGATCTGCACCGTCCAGATGCCCGACGACCTGGTGGTCTGCTTCACCCTCAGCGACCAGTCCATCGACGGCGCCTCCCGGATCGCCCAGCACATCCACGACCGCTACCGCGACCGCGGCATCCGCATCCTGCCCGTCCCGATGCGCATCGACGAGGGCGAGAAGGAGAAGGCGGACGCCGGCCGCGCCCTCGCCCGGGTGCGCTTCGACGGCCTGCCCGCGGGCCTGAGCGGCGAGGAGCTCGCGGGCTACTGGGGCTCGGTGGAGATCCCGTACCGGCCGTTCTACGCCTACGAGGAGATCCTTGCCACCTTCGGCGACCAGACCGGCACCCCCACCTCGATGCTGGCCGCCTGCGAGCGGCTCACCTCGATGATCACCGAGGGGCGGGTCACCGGCCTGCCCCCGGTCGACGAGGAGGTGCGGCTGCGCTACGTCGACGCCTTCACCCGCCGCCGCCCGTCCGTCCCCGCCGACCTCTACCTCTCCTACGTGCCCGAGGACCGGATGTGGGCGGACTGGATCGAGTCGGTACTGACCCGGGCGGGCTTCCGGGTGCTGCCGCGCGATCTCAGCGCCGGCACCGACCCGCGCGAGGAGACCGAGCGCGGCATCGACTCCGCCTACCGCACCGTCGCCGTGCTCTCGCCCGCCTACCAGCGCTCCCCGCAGGCCCGGGCGCTGTGGGAGTCGGTGGTCAACTCCGACCCCTCCGGCACCCGGCGCCAGCTGCTGCCGGTGCGCGTCGGCGACGTCCGGCTCACCGCGCCGTTCAGCAACCGCAACCCGGTCGACCTGGTCGGCCGCGACGAGGCCCAGTCCGTCCAGAGCCTGCTGCGGGCGCTGGGCCGCGGCGAAGCCCCGCTCGGCGACGCCCCCAGCGGCGGCCCGCGCTTCCCCGGCAGCAAGCCCTCGGTGTGGGACGTGCCGCCGCGCAACCCCTCCTTCACCGGCCGCGCCGCCGTGCTGGAGCAGCTCCGCAACCAGCTGCGCGGCGGCATGGCGGCCGTCCTGCCCACCCCGCAGACCCTGTACGGGCTCGGCGGCGTCGGCAAGACCCAGGTCGCGCTGGAGTACGCCCACCGCTTCATGTCCGACTACGACCTGGTCTGGTGGATCGACGCCGAGCAGACCGAGCTGGTCGCCCCCGCGCTCGCCGAACTCGCCCGCCGCCTGGGCCTGCGCGTCGGCGACTCCGTCACCGAGGCCGCCGAGGCCGCCCGGGAGGCGCTGCGCCGCGGCGTGCCCACCTCCCGCTGGCTGCTGATCTTCGACAACGCCGACGAACCCAGCGAGATCCGCCGCTTCTTCCCCGGCGGCTCCGGCCACATCCTGGTCACCTCCCGCAACCAGGCCTGGACCGGGCACGCCGAGGCGCTGGAGGTCGACGTCTTCACCCGCGGCGAGAGCGTCGAGCACCTGTGCCGGCGCGCCCGCAGCCTCTCCCGGGCGGACGCCGACCGGGTCGCCGAGGCCGTCGGCGACCTGCCGCTGGCCGTCGAGGTGGCCGCCGCCTGGCTGGACACCACCGGCACCCCGGTGGACACCTACGTCAGCCAGCTGCACGCCGAGGCCGCCCGCGCCCTCGCCGTCGACCACCCCACCGACTACCCCACCCCGGTCGCCGCGACCTGGAACGTCTCGATCGGACGGCTGCGCCAGCAGTCCCCGGCCGCTGTGCGGCTGCTCCAGCTGTGCGCCTTCTTCGCGCCCGAGCCGATCTCCATGAACCTCTTCTACAGCGACCAGATGATCCGGGCGCTGGTGAAGTACGACGCCGACCTCAGCGACAAGTTCATGCTCGGCAAGGTCATCCAGGCGATCGGCCGGTACGCCCTGGCCAAGGTCGACGCCGGCAGCAACAGCTTCCAGGTGCACCGGCTCGTCCAGGCGGTGATCCGGGCCGGGATGAGCGACGACGAGCAGGAGACCGCCGTCCACGAGGTGCACCGCATCCTCACCGGTGCCCGGCCCGTCCTCGGCGACACCGACGACCCGGCCAACTGGCCCGCCTTCGACGAGATCTGGCCCCACCTGTCGCCCTCCAAGGCGCACAACTGCGACGAGGCCGACACCCGCCAGCTGCTCATCGACCGCGTCCGCTACCTGTGGAAGCGCGGCGAACTCGACCGCGCCCGCGACCTCGGCCACGCCCTGGACGCCGAGTGGACCAGCAAGCTCGGCGAGGACGACCGGCAAACCCTGCTGCTGCGCTTCCAACTCGCCAACGTGCTGCGTTCCCAAGGAAGTTACGCCGAGGCGCTGGCCTTGGACGAAGCCACCCTGGAGCGCCAGCGGGCGCTGCTCGGCGAGCACCACCCGTACACCCTGATGACGGCCGGCTCACTCGGCGCCGACCGCCGGGCGCTCGGCCGCTTCCAGGCCGCGCTCGACCTCGACCGGGAGATCCTCGACCAGTTCCGCGAGCTGTTCGGGGACGACAACCCGCGCACGCTCTCCATGGCGAACAACCTGGCGATCGACTACCGCCTCGTCGGCGAGAGCGAGGCCGCCCGCGAACTCGACCAGGAGACCCTGGACCGGCGCACCGCCGTGCTCGGACCCAAGCACCCGTACACCCTCATCACCAAGTCCGCCCTCGCGCGGGACCTGCGCGAACTCGGCGACTACCGCGGCTCGGTCGACCTGCTCCAGGAGGTCACCGCGGACTTCGGCGACGGCCTGGACCCGGGCCTGCCCGAGAGCCTGCGCAACGCCAAGTCCCTGGCCGTCTCACTGCGTCGGATGGGCCAGCTCGCCGAGGCCCGCCGGATCACCAAGGAGACATACGAGCGCTACCTGGAGCGCTACGGCGCCGACGCCCCCGACGCGCTGGCCTGCGCGCTCAACCTGGCCGCCGACCACAGCGCCTTCGGCGACAAGGAGGCCGCCCGCGACCTGTGCGCCACCGTCTACGACGGCCACCGGCGGCTGTTCGGCGACGACCACCCCTTCACCCTGGCCTGCGCCAACAACCTCGGCATCTACCTGCGCGGCAGCGGCGACGTCCGGGGCGCCATCGAGACCGGCCGGGCCACCGTCGAGGGTCTGACCCGATCGGCCGGGCCGGACCATCCGTACACCCTCAACGCGATGATCAACCTGGCCAACGCCTACGGCGACGCCGGGCAGACCGAACTCGCCGAGGAACTCGGCCGGGCCGCGTACGCGGGACTGTGCGCGCGCTACTCCCCGCAGCACCCGGACGCGGTGGCCTGCGAGGCCAACCTGGCGATCACCCTGCGGGCGGCCGGCCGGCACACCCAGGCCGCCGAACTGCGCGCCCGGGCGATCTCCGAGCTGATCCGGCAGTTCGGCGAGGAGCACCCCAACACGGTGTCCGCGCGGGGCTGGAAGCGGATCAACCGCGACCTGGAGCCGCAGCCGGTGTGACCGGGGGAGGGGCGGGGTACCCTGCCGGACCATGGATACTCCGCCCCCGGTCCTGGTCACCCGGCGCCCCGCGCCCGGCGTCCTCGAACGGCTCACCGCCCGGTACGCCGCCACCTGCCGCGAGAGCGACCGGGAGCTGGAGCGGGCCGAACTGCTCGACGCCGTCCGCGGCCGCCGGGCCGTGCTCACCACCCTGAACACCCGGGTGGACGCCGAGTTCCTGGACGCGGCCGGCCCGCAGCTGGAGATCGTCGCCAACCATGCGGTCGGCTACCACAACATCGACCTCGCGGCCTGCGCCGAACGCGGCGTGGTGGTCACCAACACCCCCGGCGTGCTCACCAACGCCACCGCCGAGACCGCCTGGGCGCTGCTGCTGGCCGCCACCCGCCGGCTCGGCGAGGGCGAACGGCTGCTGCGCTCCGGCACGCCCTGGACCTGGGGCCCGAACTTCCTGCTCGGCCTGGAACTGGCCGGCACCCCGCTCGGCGTGCTCGGCATGGGCCGGATCGGGCAGTCGGTGGCCCGCCGGGCCCGCGCCTTCGACATGCCGGTCAGCTACCACAACCGCCGCGAACTGCCCGCCGAGCAGGCCGACGGCGCAGAGTGGAAGCCGCTGGAGGAACTGCTCGCCACCTCGACCGTGCTGGTCGTCACCTGCCCGTGCACCGAGGAGACCCGGCACCTGCTGGACGCTCGCCGGCTGGCCATGCTGCCGCCCGGCGCGGTGGTGGTCAGCATGACCGCCGGCGTGGTGGACGAGGAGGCGCTGGCCGCCGCACTGGAGTCCGGGGCGCTGTTCGCCGCCGCCGTGGACAACTTCGAGCACGAGCCGGACGTCCCGTCCGCGCTGCTCGCCCAGGAACGCGCGGTGCTGGTCCCGCACCTGGGCAGTGCCACCGTCCGCACCCGGCAGGCGATGGGCGGCCTGGCGGTGGACAACATCGTGGCCGTACTGGACGGCTCCGCGCCGCTGACGCCGGTGAAGCCGTAGCCGCTAACCGGCCGCCCAGGCCAGGGCCGTGGTCATCACCCGGAACGCCCCGAAGTGCGCCGCGCCGGGCTCCAGGAAGAGCTCGGCGCCGGGGATGTGGTCGGCCAGCCAACGGGAGTGGTCGACCGGCGAGAACTGGTCGTCGGCGCCGTGCCACAGCCAGGTCGGCACCCCGATCGACCCGACGTCGAAGCCCCAGTCGGCGGTGAAGGCCAGCACGTCGTCGATCCAGCCGTCCGCGCCGTGCCGGAACGCCTCCCGGTAGTTGCTCTGCAGCATCCTCCGCAGCCCACTGTCCGCCACCACCTCCCGGTCGGTACCGGTGAGTTCGGTGCGCAGCCCGTTCAGCAGCCGGACCGGGTCGTCCTTGATCTGCCGGGAGCGGAACTCCATCGCGTCGGCGATCCGGCCGTGCCCGCGCTCCGCCTCCCGGTAGGCGCGGACGTTGGACGGGGTCATCCCCGCGTACCAGTCCAGGCCGGTCGCGTTGCGCGGCGCCAGCCCCACCAGCACCGCGACCCGGCTGACCCGCTCCGGCAGCATCGCCGCGCAGGCCAGCGCGTGCGGGCCGCCGCCGGACCGGCCCAGCACCGCGAAGCCGTCCAGCCCCAACTCGTCCGCGATGGTGCGCACATCGGCCGCCGCGTGCGACACCCGGCGGCCGAACAGCCGGGTGGAGTCCCCGTAGCCGGGCCGGTCGTAGGAGATCAGCCGCACCCCCAGCCGGTACAGCACGGTGCTGCGCGGGTGCGGGCCGACCCGGCTGCCGGGCATGCCGTGCAGCAGGAACACCGGACGGCCGCGCGGGTCGCCGAGGGACTCGACGGCCAGGGCCCGGCCGTCCGACGTCTTGACCATCCGTAACGCCACGCGTTCCTCCTCAGTGCTCCCGGTCGGTGGTGGTGCGCACCTCCCGGCGGGCCTGCCAGGTGGTGTGCTCGCGGGACACCGCGTCCTCGGCGTCCCGGGCCAGCCGGGCCCAGATCTCCTCGGCGTCCGGCGACTCCAGGTCCAGCCGGGCGAGTTGGAGGCGGATCAGCTCCAGCTCCTCGGCGGCCAGGCCGTACGCGGCGGCCAGCGGGCGGTACTGGCGCAGCTGCGCCCAGGCCGTCACCGAGGCGGCCACCGCCGAGACCGTGCCCAGCGCGTCGTAGGTGAACGCGCCGAGCGCCCGCAGCACCGCCAGCGCCAGGCCCAGCGCCGGCAGCAGTACGCCCAGCACGCCGGTCCAGTACCCGGCGCGGGCGCAGTAGCGGGCCTTGCTGCGGTACCAGTCGTGCTGCACCCGGATCCGCTCGTTCAGGTACACCTCGCGGCGTACCGCCAGCGGCTGCCCGCGCAGGTCGCGCATGGCCGCTGTGATTCCGGCGAGCTCGACCCCTGGCGCCGGCACCGCCACCCGGCCGTCCCGGAAGGCGCCCAGCACCCGCGTGAGCTGGAAGCGGTACAGCCCCTCGGCGTCCGGCAGGCTGCGCGGCGGCGGTTGGTAGGCGTCCGCCCGTACGGCGAACTTCCAGGCCAGCGTCTTCACCGACTCGGCGGCCGCCCGGCCCTCGTACCACAGGCCCTGCGGGTTCTGCCGGCTGATCACCACCGCCAGCGCCATCGCGCCCAGGTACCCGGCGGCGGCCGGCCAGGCCCACGGCTCGCCGTCGGCCGAGCCGGTCGCGGCGGCGACCAGCAGCAGTGCCAGCTCCCAGGCGGAGAGCAGCACCGCGCGGCGCTGGCCGCGCAGCGAGGCCGCGTCGGCGGCCCAGAAGAACTCGGGCAGCAGCTCCCGCTCGCGCACCCACCCGGTCCGTCCCGCCCCAGACGCCATGCTCGGCCCCCACCCGTCGCTCCGGTCCCTCCGCTCTCCTGCCCCGGGCGGCTTCCCGGTACGCCTGGCCCGGGCCGGGGCGGTCGGCAATGGCCGGGAAGCCCCGGTGGATTGTCCGGTACGTTCCGTAGTCGCACCAGCACCCGCCGTCATGGGTGGTGCCGGTGGCCGTACGGGTGCCGGCGGGGGTACCGGGCTCAGTAGGTGTAGAAGATGCGCTCGGCGTTGTCGGCCATCTGCTTCGCGTTCCACTCGGTGCCCCCCGGGACGTTGCCGGAGCGGAACAGCGGCGGTGCGGGGGCCTCCCCGGCCGCCGCCCGGTCCGCGAGCCGGCCGACCGCCGAGGCGACCACGGCCTGCATCAGCGCGCTGGTGACGAGGGTGGAGACCGGGCCGAAGGAGGTCTCGGCGCCCGGGTGGGACAGTTCGCCGTCGCCGACCGCGATCTTGTTGTCCAGCACCACGTCGCAGTGGTCCTTCAGGTAGGTGCCGGAGGGGTGCGCCGAGGGCACCTCGCCCGGGTAGGCCAGCGAGGTCACGCCGATCACCTTCAGCCCGCGCTCCCGGGCGTACCGGGCCAGCTCGACCGGCATCACTTGGCGGCCGGACAGCGAGATCAGGAACAGCAGGTCCCCGCTGGTCGCCGGGGTCAGGTCCAGGGCCGAGGTGGCGAGCCCGGAGACCCGCTCCAGCGCGCTGGACAGCGGCGCGGGCATCATCGTCACCCCGGCCATCCCCGGGACGTTCAGCAGGTTCATCGGGACCAGTCCGCCGGCCCGGTAGACCACGTCCTGGGCCGGCAGCGAGGAGTGCCCGGCGCCGAAGGTGAAGACCCGGCGGCCCTCGGTGATCGCCTCGGCCAGCAGGGCGGCCGCCGCCTCGATGGTGTCGGCCTCCTCCTCGCGGACCCGGTTCAGGTGGGCGATCGCGGCGTCGAAGTAGCTGCCGACCAGGTCGTTCATCGGTTGCCTTCGCTCTCTGCCGGTGAGGGGGCCGGCCGGGTGGGGCGGCCGGGGGTGGTCCAGACCGCCAGTGGAGAAAGCTACGGCGAGCACGGTCGCGCCCCGGCGGCGCCGCTGTCAACAGGAACGAAAACGGGTGGCGGAAGCCCCCGGGCGGGTCCGGTTGTCGGTGCGGTACGTCAGAATTGGCGGTGAGGACACCGAAGAACGGAGCCAGCGGCGATGTCTGGGCTGATCGACACCACTGAGATGTACCTTCGCACCATCCTGGAGCTGGAGGAAGAGGGCATCGTCCCGATGCGTGCCCGGATCGCGGAGCGCCTGGAACAGAGCGGCCCCACGGTCAGCCAGACGGTCGGCCGGATGGAGCGCGACGGGCTGCTCCAGGTCGCCGGGGACCGCCACCTCGAACTCACCGAGGAGGGCCGCCGGCTCGCCGTGCGCGTCATGCGCAAGCACCGCATCGCCGAGTGCCTGCTCGTCGACGTGATCGGCCTGGAGTGGGAGCAGGTGCACGAGGAGGCCTGCCGCTGGGAGCACGTGATGAGCGAGACGGTCGAGCGCAAGGTGCTCGCCATGCTCGGCCACCCGACCCAGTCCCCGTACGGCAACCCGATCCCGGGCCTGGACGAGCTGGGCGACACCAAGGCCGAGGGCGAGGGCTTCGACGCCGCGCTCGTCCCGCTGGACTCCGTCAAGCCCGGCGAGACCGGGGCGGACGTGGTGGTCCGCCGGATCGGCGAGCCGATCCAGACCGACAGCGCGCTGATGAGCACCCTGCGCCGGGCCGGCATCCGGCCGGGCTCGACGGTCAAGGTGACCACCGGGGTCGGCGGTGTGCTGGTCGGCAGCGGCGAGAACGCGGCGGAACTGGGCAAGGACATCGCCCAGCACGTGTTCGTCGCCCAGAGCTGAGGCCTCCGGCCTGCCGCTTCCTCCGCGACTCCCGCTGCGACAGCGCCGGGCCGGTACTGACGATCGGGGCCCGCTGCTCCCCGTGCAGCGGGCCCTTCCCGTCCTCCCCGTTCCCCTCCGCCCCTCCTGGTCCCCTCCACCGCCTCGCCCGGCTTCCCCGTCCGAGCGACCCTTCCGGCGTCCCCTCGCACCGCAATTCCTCCCCTCGGCCGATCATGGCAATCCTTGAGCGCTGTCACTCGTACGAGGGGCTTTTCCGGTTTGACCAGCGGGTAGACCGAAGCCTTATCCGCAAATGCGTATGACGGGCCCCGTCTCCGGTGGGAGACAAGGCCCGTCACTCGCGCGCGTTGTGTCGCGCAGTGCTCGCCCTCACCCGATCGGCTCAGGGCGGCAGGATCCGGGGGCCGCTGCCCGGGGTCAGACCCCGGCCGGCTGGGCGGCCTGGAGCTGCTGGGCGGGCGCCTCGCGGCCGCAGGCGTACGCCAGCGGGCTGATCAGCTCGGCGGCGTCCGGCAGCCAGCGGTTGGACTCGGAGGGGGAGCGAGCCCACTGGGCGTAGCCGGTGGAGCCGACCCGGGACGGCGGGGCGACCGTCCAGTCCCCCTCGCCGCGGGCGACCAGATCCAGCCGCCCGGGCGGCCAGCCCAGCTTGCGGAGCATCTCCGGCAGCTTGGCCGCGACCCCGGGCAGCACCAGGAAGTGCAGCCGCCGCCCGAGCCGCCCGGGCGAGGACGGCAGCACCGCGACCGGGCCGAGCTGGAGGTCCATCCGCTCCATCCGGGCCAGCGCCAGGCACCCGGCCGTCTCCGGCACGTCCAGGACGTCGAAGGACCGGCCGGTGGGCAGCAGGATCGACGCCCGGGGCCGTTCGGTCCACCAGCGCCGCACCGCGCCCGGCCCGGCGCTCGCCCGGCGGGCCCAGTCCGCGTCCATCGGGTGGGCTCCCGGCAGCGCGCAGCGCGGGTCGCCGCAGGAGCAGCGGGCGGGCCCGTCGCCGTCGATCAGCCAGGCGCCCGGGGCCACCTCCCAGTGGCGGTTCTCGGCGTAGCCGACGGCTTCGATCAGCAGCGGGGGCGGGCCGGCGGTCTCGTCCTGGCCGGGGGCGTCGGGGATCTCTTCCACGGGCTGCTCAACTACCGTGCGTGAGGCTGGTTACGGGCCGGGGGCCCCCGGTCGGCCGCATCCCGGCAATGTCACCCGAACCGGTGACTCACGCGAGTTGGTGCGGGCGGCGGCGGGCGCAGCGGGGGCGCACGGAGGCATTTCCCAGGGCGCGCGGGGGGTGCGGTTCGTCACCGTGGGTATCCCGCTGACGTTGCTGATCGCTAACCTGGTGTCAGATTCCTTGGACGGTCGGACAGTCGGCAACAGATCAGCACATCGTCGCCCGCCGGCCGGGACCGGAGGGTGTGGGGAGGCGAAGCCCAATGGCCGCGAGACCACTCGTCGCACGACAGCCCAACGAGCGCCTGCAGCAGCTGATCCAGGAGGCCAGCTGCTCCAACGCCGGCCTGGCCCGCAGGGTCAACCTGTGCGGCGCGGAGCACGGACTGGACCTGCGCTACGACAAGACCTCCGTCGCCCGCTGGCTGCGCGGCCAGCAGCCGCGCGGGCAGGCGCCGGCCGTGATCGCCGAGGCCCTCGGGCGCAAGCTCGGCCGCAGCGTGTCGGTCGAGGAGATCGGCATGGCCGACGGCAAGAACCTCAGCTCCGGCATCGGGCTGCAGTTCGCGCCGACCCTCGGCGCCGCGCTGGAGCAGGTGTGCGAGCTGTGGCGCAGCGACGTCGGCCGGCGGGACTTCCTGACCGGGGCGACGGTCGCCGCCTCCGCGCTGGTCGAGCCCAGCCGGGACTGGCTGATCACCCCGCCCGACCCGGTGGTGGCCCGCGGCGGCGGCCCCCGGGTCGGCCCGACGGACGTGGCCGCGATCAGGGCGACCACCACGATGCTGGTCGACCTGGACCACCGCTTCGGCAGCGGGCACGTGCGCCCGGTCGTCGTGCACTACCTCAACTCGGTGGTCTCCGGCTTGCTCGGCGGCGCCTACCGGGAGGAGACCGGCCGCCAACTCTTCGCCGCGGTGGCCCGGTTGACCGAACTCGCCGGCTACATGGCGGTGGACACCGGGCAGCCCGGGCTGGCCCAGCGCTACTACATCCAGGCCCTGCGGCTCGCCCAGGCCGCCGACGACCGCGGCTACGGCGGCTACGTCCTCGCCGCCTCGATGAGCCACCTGGCGGCCACCCTCGGCAACCCGCGGGAGATCGCCCAGCTCGCCCGCGCCGCCCAGGAGGGCGCCCGGTCGGTCGCCACCCCGACGGCGATGGCGATGTTCTACGCCGCCGAGGCCCGCGGCCACGCCCTGCTCGGCGACGCCCGCTCCTGCGAGGCGGTGTCGGCCAAGGCGCTGGAGATGATGGAGAAGCGCCGCCCGGAGGACGACCCGGACTGGATCGCCCACTTCGACGACGCCTACCTCGCCGACGAACTGGCCCACTGTCACCGCGACCTCGAACAGGCCGGCCCGGCCGAGCACTACGCCCGGCGGGCGCTCGACCTGCACCCGCCGACCCGGGTGCGCCGGCGAGCGGTGGACCTCGTGCTGCTCGCCACCGCCCAGCTCCAGCAGCGCGACCTGGAACGCGCCTGCGAGACGGGCACCCAGGCGGTGCGGCTGCTGAGCGGGCTGCGCTCCAACCGGGGCGTGGAGTACCTGGACGAGTTCCGGCGCAGGCTGGAGCCCTACCGGGAGCAGCGGGTGGTGCGCGAGTTCCACGCCAGGGCGGACGCGGAGGCGGCCTGAGGGCGGTCCGCGCTGGGAGCGGTGGGATTGTCCCGCCCACGTGGTCACCCGGTGAGGCGAACCGGTAGCGTGGGCGCGACGTCCAAGGAACTGTGATGCTCCCAAGAACCGACGAGATGTGGTCCGCCGACCGTGCGCGGTCCTGCACAGGTGAGGAATCGCGTTGAGTCAGCGCCGCTCGTACCCCAACTCCGGTGACTTCAACCTGGACGACCTGTTCCGCCCCGAGCCCGGCCAGCCCCAGGGCCAGCCGGGCCAGCCGCAGGGCCCCACGGCCGTGCCGCCGGTGGGCCAGCCGTCCGGTCAGCCGGAGTACCTGGGCGACGGCGCGCACACCCAGCAGCAGTGGGGTGCGGCGCCGCAGCCCGGCTACGGCGTCCCGCCGCAGGCCGACCCGGCGCCGGCCACCCAGCACCTGCCGCCGTACCCGGCCGGTGACCCCCAGAGCGGCGGCTACCCCGCGCCGCAGCCCGGTTACGGCGTCCCGCAGCAGGCCGCGCCCGGCTACCAGGGGTACCCGCCGGCCGCGCAGCCGCAGACCCAGCAGCAGCCCGGCCACCCCGGGCAGGGCTACGGCCAGGGCGGCTACGCGCAGGGCGCCCACGGCACCGACGGCTACGGGCAGGGCGGCTACGGCCAGGCCGACCCGAACGCGACCCAGGGGGGCCGCCCGGGCCGCGGCGGCCGCTCCTCCAACAAGCTGATCATCGGCGGCGTGGTGGCGGGCTGCGCCGCGGCCGGCATCCTGGTCGCCGTTCTGATGAACGGCGGCGAGAACACCGACAAGTCCGGCCACAAGACCGCTCCGGTCGCCGCCACCGGCAGCACTGCCCCCGGCACGGCGAGCGCGAGCGGTTCCGGCGCCGCCGTCGACCCGGAGGTCAAGGCACAGGCGCAGCCGCTGTCCGACCTGCTGGGCACCGCGAGCGACAGCCGCAGTTCGGTGGTCTCCGCGGTCGCCTCGGTGCAGAAGTGCGACAAGCTCCCGGACTCGCAGCAGGCCCTGACCGCCGCGGCCGGCAAGCGGCGGGAGCTGCAGACCAAGCTCGGCCAGCTGAAGACCGACAAGCTGCCCGGCGGCCAGCAGCTGATCGAGCAGCTCAACGCCGCCTGGACGGCCTCGGCCCAGGCGGACGACGAGTACGCGGCCTGGGCGACCGACGCCCAGTCCTCCTGCGACCCGAAGAAGCCGGACACCGGCAACCAGCACTACAAGAACGCCGTGCAGGCCAGCGGCACGGCGACCACCGCGAAGAAGCAGGCCTCGTCCCTGTGGAACACGATCGCCACCCAGACCGGCCTGCCCGGCCGCAGCGACGGCGACCTGTAACGCCGTCAAGGGCCGGCCCGGGCCGGCCCTTGACGCGGGGCTCCGGCTCAGGCGGGCGGTCGGCCGCCGGTGAGGACCCAGCGGACGTCCACGAAGCCCGGCTGCTGCAGTGTCATCCGCCCGTTCCTGACCACCTGGTAGGTGATCCAGGTGTTGACCAGCCGCGGCGACTCGGTGCTGGGCAGCATGTTGGTGGTGCCCCAGTTCAGCGGCGGGGTGAGGCCGACGTCGATGCCCTCGCCGCTGTCCAGCAGGGCGGTGACGGTCTTCGAGCTGACCGGCTTGCCGGCCGCGGCCAGCTTCTCGGACACCACCCGGAACACCTCGTAGGCGACCCAGGTGGTCTGCACGCCCGGGTCGGAGACGTCGATGCTGTTGGCGCCGGTGGTGTCGGAGCGAACCACCGAGCGCAGCCCGTCCCAGATCCTGGCCGACTCCGGCGGGTACCAGCTGGCGACGAACGCCCCGGCCAGCGGGCCGGAGTCGCCGCCGGTGGAGTCGACCACCGACTGCTGGACGCTGCCGATCACCGAGGCGATCCGGGTGTTCTTCGGGGTGAGCCGCCGGTAGGCGTCCAGCAGGTTGCCGGTCGGCTCGGCGGCCATCGCGCTGGTGACGCAGTTGCCCGGCTCGTCCCTGCCGATCGCCTTGCGGGCCACCGCCGTGTAGTCGGAGGACTGCTCGGGCGCCTTGACGTCCAGCAGCTTCATCCCGGCGGGCTTGAGCGCGTTGCCCAGGTAGCCGAGCAGGCTGTCGCCGGCCGGGGTGTCCGGGCGGATCAGCGCGACGGACCTGCAGCCGGCCTCGACCAACTGGCCGCCGCTGCCCGCGATCAGCGCGGGCATCCCACCGTCCACCGGGTAGGACAGCGGGCTGGAGAACTCGGGCTGGGAGAGGCCGTACCCGCCGATCAGCGGGATGCCGGCGCGCTCCAGCACCGGCATGAAGGCGTCGCCCCACTGGCTGTAGGAGCCGATCACGGCGGCCGCCCCGGCGTCCACCGCCTGCTGGGCACAGGCCTTGGCGCCGTCGGCGGTGTTGTGCTCGTTGCAGGTGATCACGTGCAGCTTGTGGCCGTTCAACCCGCCCTTGAGGTTGACGTCCCGGCCGATCGACTCGGCCAGCGCGGTCATACCGGGGCGGTCGGCGGACCCGGTGCCGGACGGGGCCCAGGTCATCACCGTCAGGTCGTCGGCGTTGGTGGAGGCATCGGCCGGTCCGCCGCACGCGGAGGCCGAGAAGAGGGTGGGGAGCAGCGCCGCGGCGGTCACCGCGGCGGCGATCGGACGCCGGCGACGGCGGGCGATCGTGGGACGGGCCCGGAACGAGTCCCTTCGGCTGGTCATCGGTCTTCCCTCTCTGGGCGCCATCCGGCGCACCGGAAACAGCCAAGACCCGGTGCCGCAAGGCGAGAGGGCCGAAATGCGAACGCTCGGCAAACGGCGGCCGAAATCCGAAGGGGTACGCGTGTAGATCGCGAGTGGAGCACGAACAGACGGGGAACGTACGATCGTTCACCATGTCCGTCAGCACAGATTCTTCGCACCGGTCCGCCCGAAACACTTCTCGTCCGGGCCACCGCTCCAGCACGATGGGCGGCATGCCGCTCAACGACCTGCCCTGGTGGCGCTGGCGAGCCCGACTGCGCTCGGCGCTGCACATGCTGTCCGACCCCGGTTTCCAGCAGGAGGCCTGGCTGGCCGGACGGGAGGGCTACGGGGACGTGACCGACGCCGTCTACCGGCTGGTCGAGGACACCTGGCTGGACCGCTGGTCCGCCGAGAAGTACGTGGGCACGATCTTCCGGGACTCCGCCGAGGCCGCCCTGGTCGACGTCGCGGTGCTGCGCGCCGTGCAGATGCTGCACGAGGTCGGCGCGGACGCCCCCGCCTCCGCCTACCTCGGCCACCCCGGCTGGCCGGAGACCGTCCGGGCCGCCCGCGAGGCCCACGTCGCCCTGGCCGTCGGCGACGGGGAGGACCCGGACGCGGCCCCCAGGTCGCTGGACGTGCTGCGGATCCTGACCCAGGTCTGAGGCCGCCCGTCCGCCGGGCGGTGCCGTCCCGCAGTGCGGGCAGCGGGGCGGCCACTGTCCAGGATGTGACACGCTGGACCATTCACGAACTCGCACGACCTCAGGACGGGATACCCCCAGTGGAACAGCAGCCGGCCAGCGCCCAGTACGTCCTCACGCTGTCCTGCCCCGACAAGCAGGGCATCGTCCACGCTGTCTCCAGCTACCTCTTCATGACCGGCTGCAACATCATCGACAGCCAGCAGTTCGGGGACGGGGAGACCGGACTGTTCTTCATGCGGGTGCACTTCTCCGCCCCCGAGCCGGTCACCGCCGACAAGCTGCGGGCCAGCTTCGCCGCGATCGGCGCCTCCTTCGGGATGGACTGGCAGATCCACCCGACCGAGCAGCGGATGCGGATCGTCCTCATGGTCAGCAAGTTCGGGCACTGCCTGAACGACCTGCTCTACCGCACCCGGATCGGCGCCCTGCCGGTGGACATCGCCGCGGTGGTCTCCAACCACACCGACCTGCGGGACCTCACCGAGAGCTACGGCGTCCCCTTCCACCACATCCCGGTCACCAGGGACACCAAGGCCGAGGCCGAGCGGCAGCTGCTCGACCTGGTCGAGAAGGAGGACGTGGAACTGGTCGTGCTGGCCCGCTACATGCAGGTCCTGTCCGACCAGCTGTGCACCGCGCTGTCCGGCCGGGTGATCAACATCCACCACTCCTTCCTGCCGAGCTTCAAGGGCGCCAAGCCGTACCACCAGGCGCACGCCCGCGGGGTGAAGCTGATCGGCGCCACCGCGCACTACGTCACCGCCGACCTCGACGAGGGCCCGATCATCGAGCAGGAGGTGGCCCGGGTCACCCACGACGTCAGCCCGGACCAGCTGGTCGCGCTCGGCCGGGACGTCGAGTGCCAGGCGCTGGCCCGCGCGGTCAAGTGGCACAGCGAGCACCGGGTGCTGCTCGACGGCAGCCGGACCGTCGTCTTCGCCTGAGTCTCCGCAGAGCCTGAGCCTTCTCAGAGCCTGAGCCTCCGCAGAGCCTGAGCCTTCTCAGAGCGCCCGCGGCCGCGACAGCAGCGGCAGCGCGTGCAGCACCTCGCGCACCGCGGCCCGGTCACCGTGCTCGCCCACCGGCAGCCGGTCCGGGTCGCGGTGCGCGGCGGCCAACTGGCACAGCTCCAGGCCGTCCAGCACCATCGAGGCCACCGGCTCACCGCCGGGCGGCCCGGCCTGCTCGCCGTCCAGCGGCACCAGCCACTCGCCGGCCGCCGGACCGTCCACCACCAGCCGCAGCCGCCTCGGCTCCCGGACGGCCGTCGCCCCCGCCGCCCCTGCCGTGCCCGGTGCCCCGGCGAGCTGGGGGCGGGCCGCCCGCAACCCGGCCAGCGCCCGCGGCAGCAGCCGGACCACCAGCTCCACCATCTGCCGCAGGTGCTGCGGCGCCGGCGGGTCGTACGGGTAGGCGACCGCCCGGGCCACGTCCTCGCCGTGCACGAAGCACTCAAGGGCGCGGTCCACGAAGGCGTCGCGCAGCGGCAGAACCGCGAAGCCGAGGTCGACCGGGGTGCTGCCCTGCGGGGCCAGCGCGGCGCCGCGCACCAGGTCGTGGGTCTGCTGGCGCCAGCGGGCGCGCACCGACTGCGGCGGCAGCCCGGCCTGGTCGGCGAGCAGCCGGGCGGTGCGCGCGGTGACCACGGTGGACGGGCCGCCCTGCGGTGGCACCCGTGGCACCCTCGGCGCCGGGACGGCCGCTTCCTGCGGTGGCACCCGCCGTTCCACCACCGGTGCCGGCGCCGAGGCGGACGGGACAGCCGCCGGGACCGGGTCGGGCAGGCCGAGGGCGAGCGCCAGGAAGCCGTCCACCGCGGTCAGCCGGCCCAGCACCTCGGCCGGGCGCAGCAGCTCGGCGCCGCCGTGCCACGGTAGTTCGGCGACCTCCTGCCACTCCTCCGGGCCGAGGTCGCGCAGCAGCGCGTCCAGCTTGGCGGTCTCCGCGGTGTACGGCATCCCCCAGGCGGGGACGGGCAGTTCGGCCGGGCGGCGGGCCAGGCACCAGTCCAGCACCTGCTGGCGCAGCGAACCGGGCTGGTCCAGCGGCTCGTCCAGGGAGAGCCAGCCGGCCGCGTCGCGCAGCCGGGCGGCTTCCTCGGTGCACTCCGCACAGCCGCGCAGGTGCCGCTCCAACTCGGCGGATTCGCGCGGCGGGCAGGCGCCGAGGGACCAGGCGCCGAGCAGCGAGCGCAGGGCGTCGTGCCGCTCCTCGTTCATGTCCGCCCGCCCTCGTTGCCATCGCAGTCGCAGTCGCAGTCGCAGTCGCCGCGCCCGGTGCGGTGCCCGTCGTCGGCGGTGTTCCCGTCGTCGTGCCCGTCGCAGTCGCCGTGCCCGTCGCCGTCCCGGCGCGACGGGTGGGGCTCCTGGCGGGCGCGTTCGTCGGCCAGTTCGGTGGCCAGCAGCTCCAGGCCGAGCCGCATCCGCTGCTTGGCGGCCTGCTCGCTGATGCCGAGCAGGCGGGCCGTCTCCTGGTAGGTGCGGCCGTCGTAGTACGTCACCGCGATGGTCTCGCGCAGGGGTTGGGGCAGGGAGTCGACCACGTACTGCACGCGTGCGGCGGTGGCCACGGCGCGGATCTCCTCCTCGGCCGCGCCGGTGCCGCGCTCCGGCGCCCGCTCGGCGCCGCGCCGCGCCCGCAGCCGTTCGACCGCGCGGCGGTGGGTGAGCGCGCCGAGCCAGGAGCGCAGCGACCCCTGGGCGGGGTCGAAGTCCTCGGGGTGCTCCCAGACCTGGGCGAAGATCTCCCGGGTGAGCTGGTCGGCGGCCGCCTGGTCGGTGAGTATCCGCCCGGCCAGGCCGTGCACCATCGGCGAGAGCCGGTCGTAGAGTTCGCCGAGCGCGGTCTCCTCGCCCCGGGCGAGGCGCCGCTGCAACTGCTCGTCCCAGCGCGGGATCCGGTCCGGGGTGGCCATCGAGAACCACCCTCCTGCCCGGTTCGCTCGGCGTTACTCCACGGTATCCCGTGGCCGGTCCGCGGCGGGAGGGAATCGGGCAAGAACGGAACCCCGTCCCGTGGATCGGCATCCGCTCCGAGGGGAGCCCGATGGTGGATCCCGGCGACGGTTCGTCACATGGCGGGACGTCCGCTCGCGGGACCGTCCGCGGAGGCCGCTGTTCGAGACCCGCTGGACATATGTCGCACGGGTGGTTCGCGAGTGGCGGGCAGGGCCGTGGGGGCCTCCGGCGGTAGGTTCCCGCCAGGGCGTGTCCGACACGCGCTGAGCGGGACCGGCGTCGGCCCGGGCCGGACGAGTGCCGGTGCGAGGCTCGCGTGAGTGAGCGGGACAGTATGCACTGCCCTGTCCCCCGATCGCCGGAATATGCCCGAAGCGCTTGCTGCCGTCCGTCCGCCCGCCCATCCTGAGGCGTATTCGTGTCGCGGCCTGTGTGCGACTGACGAGTTGGCGCGGGCGAGTGGCGCGGGCGGACGGGTCGGCGAGCGCCCGGGTGAGCCCCGGGTGGCACCGGGCGAAGCGCGAGGGCCCCGCCGGCCGGCTGATCCGGCCCGATCGGGACGTTGGCCGAACTGCGAGTGCGGGTGGTGGAGCGGTGCAGGTTCTTCAGGTACAGCTTGCGGTGCAGGCGGACCCCTCGGAGGTCGGCCGGGCCCGCCGGTGGGTGCGCTCGCGGCTGCTGAACCACGGAGTGGACCCGGACGCACCGATGGCCGAGACGGTGGTGCTGGTGGTCTCGGAACTGGTCACCAACGCCGTGGTGCACACCGGCTGTCCGGCCGTGCTGCGACTCTGCCTGCCGGTGGCCGACGGCTCCGCGCAGGCCGGTCCGTGCGGCCTGCTGCGGGTGGAGGTGGCCGACGCGAGCCGGACCGCCCCGGCCCCCCGGCACGCCGGTGCTGACGAGGACGCGACCAACGGGCGCGGGCTGGAACTGGTCGAGCTGCTCTGCGAGCGCTGGGGCTGGTACCCGGACGGATCGGGCAAGCGGGTCTGGTGCGAGATCGACACCCAGGCCCGACCGGTGGACCCGATGGCCGGGGCGGACTGGGCCGCTTTGGCTCAATAGCGGCTTCCGGCAGCGGACTTCAGCGACTCTCCACGGGTCTTCGGGCGCCGCTGCCGGGTGGCGTGGACCACGGCGGTGATCACCGGCCGAAAGCTGACGCAACCATTCCGAATTTCGGACTACCCATTGACGTGACGTATCCGACTGATCACGCTTGGGTGCGGCTCTCCGTTGCGAGGGGACGCCGAGGGGACGTCCGTCCGCGCCACGGTGCTGCTGTCCAGGGGGATCGCGTCAGCAGGGGGGATCGTGGACCGCCGGGCGCGGCCCGCTCCTCGGCGAGTGCGGAGGCCGCGGCGCGGGTTCAGGGGCCGTGCGCCGCGATCGGACGGCGGCCCGCCACGCTGCGCCAGGCGCGTACGCGGTCGGCCGCCGTCCGGCGCGCCGCTCCCCGGGGGCGGATTCCGGCCAAGCGCCAGTCTTCTCCCAGGATTCACTCAGCTTCACTCGGCACTCAGCTTCACTCGGCTTCGGTCGGCTTCGGTCGGCTCTTCGCCCGGCCCTCGGCCGCGCGGGAACCGTCCTTCGGCGCTACGCCGGGGTGCGGAACGTTCGCCGGTAGGCGCTCGGAGCCACGTCCAGCCGTCCGCGCAACTGCAGCCGCAGCGAGGTGCCGGTGCCGAAGCCGGACCGCCGGGCGACCTGGTCGATCGTCAGGTCGGTGCGCTCCAGCAACTGCCGGGCCCGCTCGGTGCGCTGGGTGGTGATCCACTGGCCGGGGCTGGCGCCGGTCTCCTCGCGGAAGCGCCGGGTGAAGGTCCGCACGCTCATGCCCGCCCGGTCGGCGAGCCGGCGCAGCGGAAGCGGCTCCTCCAGGTGCTCCAGTGCCCAGGCGCGGACCGCCGCGGTGCCGGTGCCGGCGCCGCCGGAGGTCACCGGGCTCGGCGCCTCCACGTACTGCTTCTGGCCGCCGTCGCGCCAGGGCGGCACCAGGCAGTTGCGGGCCACCGCGTTGGCCACCGCGCTGCCGTGGTCGCGGCGCACCACGTGCAGGCACAGGTCGACCCCGGCGGCGACCCCGCCGGAGGTGAGGATGTCGCCGTCGTCGGTGTAGAGCACGTCCGGGTCCAGCAGGACCTTGGGGAACGTCCGGGCGAAGAGCTCGGTGTAGCGCCAGTGGGTGGTGGCCGGGCGGCCGTCCAGCAGTCCGGCGGCGGCCAGCAGGAACGAGCCGGTGCAGATCGACATCAGCCGGGTGCCGGGCCGGATCCGCCGCAGTGCGGCGGCGAGTTCGGGGGTGAAGGGGGCGTCCGCCAGGTCCGGGTCGGAGTCGTGGGAGGCGGGGAGCACCACGGTGTCGGCCCGCTCCAGCAGTTCGGGCCCGTGGTCGACCGCGATCCGGAAGTCTGCGCTGGTGGCGACCGGCCCGCCGTCCAGGGTGCAGGTGGCCACCTGGTACAGCGGGCGGCCGGCGTCGTCCTTGGCGTTGCCGAAGATCCTTGCGGGGATGCCGAGTTCGAAGGCGATCGCGCCCTCCAGGGCGAGTACCGCGACCAGGTGCGCCATGCCGTTCCCTCCCAGGGGCCCCGTCCTCGGACTCCCGCCTCCCCGACCGGAGCGGGGGGCGTCCGGGCCAGGGTACGCGAGGGTGTGGCCCGATTCTTGCGAAAGCTGTCATTCAGGCCACTCGTCCGGCTGGCGCGGGCTCGGGAGACTCGTCCACGTGACCGAACGCAGTGCCCTCGCCGCCTCCACGCCCGCCGCCCCCGCCCCTGCCGCCTCCACGCCCGCCGCCCCCGCGCCCGGCCGGCGCCCCCGGGTGCACTACGCCTGGGTGGTCGCCGCCGTCGCCCTGCTCGTCCTGCTCGGCTCGGCCGGCTTCCGCTCCACGCCCAGCCTGATGATGGACGCCCTGCACAACGAGTTCGGCTGGTCGCTCGGGACGATCTCCAGCGCCACCTCCGTCAACCTCACGCTCTACGGCCTCACCGCCCCCTTCGCCGCCGCCCTGATGGACCGTTTCGGCGTGCGCTTGGTGGTCGTCTGCGCGCTGCTGACCATCTCCGTCGGCGCCGGCCTGACCATGCTGATGCGCCAGCCCTGGCAACTGGTCCTGTGCTGGGGCGTGCTGGTCGGCCTCGGCAGCGGCTCGATGGCCGGCGCCTTCGCCACCACCATCACCGGCCGCTGGTTCCAGGCCCGCCAGGGACTGGTCACCGGTGTGCTCACCGCCGCCGGAGCAGCGGGAAATCTGGTCTTCCTGCCGGTCGGCGCCTGGCTGGTCGAACAGCACGGCTGGCGCTCGGCCGTGGTCGTGGTCTCGCTGGCCGCCAGCGCCGTCGCCGTGCCCGTCCTGCTGCTGATGCGTGAGCGCCCCGCCGACCTCGGCCTGCTCCCGTACGGCGCCACCGAGGCCCCGCCCGAGCCGGTGCGGGACGCCCGCGCCCTGGCCCGCACCCTGCGGGTGCTGCGCGACGCCGCCCGCACCCGGCCGTTCTGGCTGCTGGCGAGCTCCTTCGCGATCTGCGGCGCCACCACCGCCGGTCTGGTCGGCACCCACTTCATCCCGGCCGCGCACGACCACGGCATGCCCGTCACCACCGCCGCGAGCCTGCTCGCCCTGATCGGCCTGTTCGACGTGGCCGGCACCGTGTTCAGCGGCTGGCTCACCGACCGGGTCGACTCCCGGCTGCTGCTCACCGTCTACTACGGGCTGCGCGGGGTCTCCCTGCTCCTGCTGCCGCAGCTGCTCGCCGGCTCGCTCCAGCCGCCGATCCTCGCCTTCGTGGTCTTCTACGGCCTGGACTGGGTGGCCACCGTGCCGCCGACCGTCGCCCTGTGCCGCCGACACTTCGGCGAGGACGCCCCGATCGTCTTCGGCTGGGTGCTCGCCGCCCACCAGATCGGCGCGGCCGTCGTCGCCGGACTGGCCGGCCTGGCCCGCGACGCGCTCGGCAACTACGACCTGACCTGGTACGGCGCCGGCGCACTGTGCGCGGTCGCGGTCGGCCTCTGCCTGGCGCTGCGCACCGGCCGGCCGACCGACCGGGCGGTGCCCGCCCTCTCGTAAGCACGTTCGACCGGAACACTAGGCTCCGCTCCATGGCGCTCACCTTCACCCTGGACCCGAAGCTCGACCCCGACCTGCGCACCGCCGTCGTACGGCTGTGGACGGACGTGACCAACGCGGGCGGCGCGGTCGGCTTCGTGGCCCCGGTCACCGAGGACGAGGTCTGGGACACCGCCGACCACCAGTTCGCCGGGGTCCACCCGGACGGCCCCGACCGGCTGCTGGTCGCGCACGAGAGCGCGACCGGCCGGCTGGTCGGGGTGCTGTTCTTCGCGTCGATGCGCTTCGAACCGATGGAGCACTGGCGGATGCTCAAGCGGGTCATGGTGCACCCCGACTTCCAGGGCCTCGGCTACGGCGCAGAACTGCTCGCCGAGGCCGAACGGGCCGCCCGCGCCTGGGGCCTGGAGTCGCTGCGGCTCACCGCCCGCGGCGGCCTCGGCCTGGAGCGCTTCTACACCCGCTGCGGCTACCGGGAGGTCGGCCGGGTGCCGGCCGCGATCCGGGTCGCCCCCGGGGACGACCGCGACGACATCACCATGTGGCTCGACCTGCGCTGAACCCTCGGGGCCCGTCGGGGCCTCCCACGGGCTTCCCCGGGGCAGGGGCGGCGGACCCCTGGCCCGCGCCGGGTGTCAGGCATGCTTCACTGGGGAGTCCCGCCCCGGCTCGAACCAGAAGGATGTGTCCCAGTGAGCAGCAACGGCCCGCAGAAGTCGCACGCCACGCTCCGCTACACCTCCATGCGGGCCAGCATCTTCCTCGGGTGCCTGCTGGTTGCCCTGCTGCTGGGGCGTTTCGGGGTCATCCCGGTGAGCGGCGAGGCCGGGGTGGTCTTCCTGGTCCTGTTGGCCGCGGTCGCCTCCGCGCCGCTCAGCTACGTGCTGCTGAGCAAGCAGCGCGACGAGATGTCCACCCAGATCACCACCAAGGTCGCCGGGATGCGCAGTCGCACCGCCGAGCGGATCGCCAGCCAGAACGCCGAGGAGGACGCCGCGGACGACGCCGCCCGCGCGACCGCCTCCCGGCAGAGCTGACGCCGGGCGCGGCCCGCCGTGGCTGCTGATCCTTCCGGGGGCGACCGGGCCGTCGAGCCCGACGGGTCCGTCGAGGCCGACCGGCCGGCCGGGGCCGACCGGTCCGCCGGGACGTGGCCGGCTCCCGTGCGCCGGCCCACCGGGCGGGACGTCGCCCGGCTCGCCGGAGTGTCCCAGGCCACCGTCTCGCTGGTCTTCTCCGGCGCCGAGGCCGGCCGCCGGGTCTCCGAGGCGACCCGGGAGCGGGTCCGCGAGGCCGCCCGCAGCCTCGGCTACCGCCCGCAGGCGGCCGGCCGCCAGCTGCGGCTGGGCCGCAGCGGGATGATCATGCTGGCCGTGCCGAACCTCCAGGGCCCGTTCTTCGGCCGGGTGCTGGAGGGTGTGCACCACGAGGCCGGCCGGCACGGCCTGGCGGTTGTGGTCAGCTCCGGCTGGGGCAGCGCCACCCTCGCCGAGGCCGCCACGGCGGGCCGCTTCGACGGCCTGCTGATCTGTTCCCCGGACGACAGCCAGCTCGGCGAACTGCCGCCCGACACCCCTGCCGTCTTCCTGGACGCCGATCCCGGCACCGACCGGGCGCGCCCGACCGTCGAACTGGACGTGGCCGGCGGGATGCGGGCCGCCGTCGAGCACCTGGCCGCCCTCGGGCACCGCCGGATCGGGCACCTGCGTTCCACCCACGCCGCGTACACCTTCCGGGTCCGGCAGGCCGCCTTCGAGCGGGCCGTCCGTGGACTCGGCCTGGACGTCGTGGAGTTGGGCGTCAGCCTGAACGAGGGGTACACGGCCGCGCGGAGCGTGGCGGGGGAGCTGCTGGAGCGGCCGGACCGTCCGCGCGCGGTGATCTGCGACGACGACGTGGTCGCCTCCGGCGTCTACCAGGCGGCCGCCGAGCGGGGGTTGCGGGTGCCGGACGACCTGTCGGTGGTCGGCATGGACAACGTCGCGGTCTCCGGGCTGCTCGCCCCGCCGCTGACCACCGTCGACCTGCCCGGCGAGGAGCTCGGCCGGGTGGGGGCGGCCGCGCTGGCCGGACTGCTGCGCGGCGAGCGGGTGGCGCCGGTGGCGCCGCTGGCCACCGCCCTGGTGCGGCGCTCCTCGACGGCCCCGGCGCGCTGACGGCCCCGGCGCGGCCTTGACGGGGCTGCGGCTCCGAGGAAGGGACTGCGCCCGCCGGCCAGACCCCCGGCGGGCGCAGTCGTCTGTGGGGCGGGCCGGTCAGCCCACCGTGAGGGGCTCGGCGGGCTCGGCGGCCCCGACGGTCCCGCCGGCCCCGACGGCCCCGACGGGCTCGAAGCGCGGCGCCGTCGGCGCGGAGCGGAACCAGCGGCGGGCGCCGAACAGCACCGCTGCGCCGAGCGCGATCCCGCCCGCCGCGCACACCGCGACCGGCCGGAGCGAGGAGCCCTCGGCGAGGTGCCCGGAGACGGCGTAGCCGAGCGAGTTGCCGGTGGCGAACAGGGTCACCAGCCAGGCGAAGGCCTCGGTGACCGTCCCGGTCGGGGCGAGTTCGGCGACCAGCACGAAGGCGGCCGCGAGCAGCGGGGCCAGCAGGATGCCGGAGACGAAGGCCAGTACGGCCATCGGGTACGGGCCGGGCAGCGTCACCAGCGGGAGGTAGGAGGCGGCCATCGCGAGGGCCATCAGCCAGGTGCGGGTGGCGGTGCTCTGCCGCCAGTTGACCGTGCCGTAGGCGAGTGCGCCGAGCAGTCCGCCGAGCGCGGCCAGCGCCAGCAGGGTGCCTCCGCCGCCGGGCAGTCCGCCGGCGTGCCGCTCGGCGTAGGCGATGAAGAGCACGTTCTGCGCGCCGACCGCCCAGCCGGCTCCGGCCAGTCCGACCAGCAGCAGTACCAGGCCCGGGGAGCGCAGCGGGCCGAGCAGTCCGGCGGACTTCTCGCGGGCGGGGGCGCGCCAGGCCCGGGCCGGGGCGGCGGTGGCGACGACCAGGGCGCCGGCCAGTCCCAGTCCCGCGGCCACCCAGAGTGCGGCGACCGGGCTGAACAGTCCGGCGATCCCGGCGACGGCCAGCGGCCCGGCCACGTAGAGGATCTGCTGGGAGGCGGAGTCGAAGGCGTACGCGGTGTCGAGCTGTTCGTCCTCGACCACGTCCGGCCAGAGCGAGCGCAGGCAGGGCTCGAGCGGCGGCATCGCGAGACCGGCGACGGCGGCGCCGAGGGGCGCCGCGACGGGCGAGCCGGGGGCGAGGGCGAGCAGCGCGTACCCGCCGCCGGCGATCACGGCGGAGGCGAGCAGGACGCGGGGCTGTCCGGTCCGGTCGACGATCCGCCCGAGCACCGGCCCGCCGACGGCGGCGGCGAGTGCGTAGACGGAGGTGGCCAGTCCGATCCGGCCGTACGGGACGCCGGCCTCGCGCAGGGCGAGGGCGATCACCAGGGCGGTCATACCGGCGGGCAGGCGGCCGAGCAGGGTGCCGAGCAGGAGTCGGGTGACGTGCGGGGCGCGGAGCAGGGCGAGGTAGCCCATCGGTGGTCTTCTCCGGGGTCTGGGCGGGGAGGGCGGGGAGCGCAGGGGAGGGCCGGGGACACCGTCAAAGTTATACGTATAACTGCCGGTCGGTCAATCCGTCCGGAGAGCTGACCTGATGGGGCGTCAGCATCGTTCGTGCCCGGATCTCACCCCGAGCCGGGCTTGGAGTTCGAGCTCATCTCAAACAACTACTTTGAACATCTCAAACCTTTACTGCTAACGTATTGGCCGTGACCACCTCAGACGCACTGCGGATGCACGGCCCGGGCCAGCTGCCCGGCGCCGCCCGCCCCCGTGCTCTGACCGGTGCTGTGGACAGCCCGTGCCGTTGTCGCGCCACGGTCCGTACGGCCCTGAGCTGTACCGCGGCGGCACGCCCCTGAACCGGGGCCCGAGCCCCTCCCGTGCCCGGCCCCGTGCCGTGCCGCCGCCTCCGCCCCACACCCCACCGTCAGCAACGCCCTCCCCGGAGTCGCACCCCCATGTCCACAGCGCCCGAGGCGACCTCGTCGCCGTCCGTGCTCACCCGCATCCGCAAGACGCCGTTCTGGGTGCAGATCGTCGCCGGCCTCGTGCTCGGCGTCGGCCTCGGCTACCTGGCCCGTGCCGCCGACGTCTCCTGGCTGGCCACCACCCTGGAGACCATCGGCAAGATCTTCGTCCAGCTGCTCAAGCTGGCCGTGCCCCCGCTGGTCTTCACCGCGATCGTGGTGAGCGTCGCCAACCTGCGCAACGTCACCAACGCGGCCCGGCTGGCCACCCGCACGCTGCTCTGGTTCATGATCACCTCGCTGATCGCGGTCGGCATCGGCCTGGGCCTGGGCCTGCTGACCAACCCCGGCCAGGGCACCAACCTCAAGACCGAGGGCCTCAAGGCGCTCGACTCCAAGGGCACCTGGATCGACTTCCTGACCGGGATCTTCCCGACCAACATCGTCGACGCCTTCGTCAAGGTGAACGTCCTGCAGATCGTCTTCCTGGCGGTCGTGGTCGGCGCCGCGATCATCAAGCTCGGCACCAAGGCCGACCCGGTCCTCAAGCTCAGCGAGACCGTGCTGGAGCTGACCCAGACCGCCCTGTGGTGGGTCATCCGGCTCTCCCCGCTCGGCACCCTCGGCCTGATCGGCAAGTCCGTCGCCAAGTACGGCTGGGACCTGCTCAAGCCCTTCGCCACGCTGACCCTCGACATCTACGTCGGCTGCGCGCTGGTGCTGTTCGTCGTCTACTCGCTGGTGCTGCGCTTCGCCGCGGGCCTCAACCCGCTGCACTTCTTCAAGGGCGCCTGGCCCGCCATCCAGCTGGCCTTCGTCTCCCGCTCCTCGGTCGGCACCCTTCCGGTCACCCGCCGGGTGACCGAGCGCCTCGGCGTCCCGAGCGAGTACGCGTCCTTCTCCGTGCCGTTCGCCGCCACCACCAAGATGGACGGCTGCGCCTCGATCTACCCGGCCGTCGCCGCGATCTTCGTCGCCCAGGTCTACAACATCGAGCTGGGCATCAAGGACTACATCCTGATCGCCTTCGTCTCGGTCGTCGGCTCGGCCGCGACCGCCGGTCTCACCGGCGCGATCGTCATGCTGACGCTGACCCTCTCCACCCTGGGCCTGCCGCTGGAGGGCGTCGGCCTGCTGCTCGCCATCGACCCGATCCTGGACATGATGCGGACCGCGACCAACGTCGCCGGTCAGGTGGTCGTGCCGATCGTGGTCGCGGCGCGGGAGCGGATCCTGGACGTGGCCGCGTACAACAACCCCTCCGGGGACCTGTACGAGGAGGACGCGCCGAAGGCCGTCATCCCGGTGCGCGCCGACGCCGAGGGCGTGGCCGCGGCCTGATCCCCGGGTTCGCCCGATCGGGTTCCGCCCGTGGGTTCCTCCGGCGGGTTCCTCCGGCGGGTTCCTCCGGCCGGGTACGCGAAGGGCCCTCCCCCGACGGGGTAGGGCCCTTCGGCGTTCCTCGTCGCCTTCCCCGGCGCGGCCCGCGGAGACGGGTGAACCGAAAAGGCAGGGGGCCCGCCGCGATGGGCAGGCCCCCTTGGGTGCTGCTCTTGTGCTCATGGTGACGGCTGTCGGGAGCCGCCGGCGGACCCGAAGGGGTCCCGAGCGATCAGAACATCAGAGGATGGTCAGACGGCGGTGACGTTCTCCGCCTGCGGGCCCTTCGGACCCTGGGTGACGTCGAAGGTGACCGCCTGGTTCTCCTCCAGCGAACGGAAGCCGTTCGCGTTGATGGCGGAGTAGTGGACGAAGACGTCGGGGCCGCCGCCCTCCTGGGCGATGAAGCCGAAGCCCTTCTCAGCGTTGAACCACTTGACGGTTCCCTGAGCCATGCCGTTCTCCTTGCGATGCGTGTCGGGGGCCACACCGTGTGGTCCCCGGTCCGCTGCGCTGATCGCCCTGCCTCCGGACGAGTCCGAAGTTTTTCGATATTGCTGAAAAACTACAAAAAGCCCGCGGTTACATGCTCCGCAGGCTTCAAGTACTGCAAGGGGAATCAAACTGCAACTGAGGGCAACGCTAGCATGCGGCCGCTGTGACGACCAGAGGTCACTTGCCCTCCGGACGGTGCGTGTCGTGGGCCTCCGGATCGGGCGGGAAGAAGGCTGGGAGCGGGCGGTGGAAGGCGCGTTGGGGGCGCGCGCCGGAACGCCACCGCTCTGACGAGGGGCGCTCCCGCGCGTGTCGGGTGGCCGGTGCGAGCCGTCCCGAACAGCGGGCATACGCTGCGGGGAAGCGCACGAACAGCAAGGGAGCGGCGCAGTGGCAGCACCGGACGCGCAAAAGCGGGAGCCCGACCAGCCCGAAGAGAACACCCCGGTCAGACCGCGGGTCGGCCATATTCAGTTCCTGAACTGCGTCCCCCTCTACTGGGGCCTCGCCAGGACCGGCAACCTGCTCGACCTGGACCTCACCAAGGACACCCCCGAAAAGCTGAGCGACCAGCTCGTCGGCGGCTCCCTCGACATCGGGCCGATCACCTGCGTGGAGTACCTGCGCAACGCCGACGACCTGCTCGTCATGCCCGACATCGCGGTCGGCAGCGACGGTCCGGTGATGTCCTGCCTGATCGTGAGCAAGGTGCCGCTCGCCGACCTCGACGGCCGCCGGGTCGCCCTCGGCTCCACCAGCCGCACCTCCGTCCGTCTGGCCCGACTCCTCCTGGAGGAGCGCGAAGGCGTTCGCCCGGACTACTTCAGCTGTCCTCCGGACCTCAGCGCGATGCTCGCCGAGGCCGACGCCGCCGTCCTGATCGGCGACCCGGCCCTGCGCGCCTACCTCGGGCAGGCCGCCGACCTCGGGCTGACCGTGCACGACCTCGGCGAGATGTGGAAGGAGTGGACCGGGCTGCCCTTCGTCTTCGCCGTCTGGGCCGTGCGCCGCGAGTTCGCCGAGCGCCGCCCCGAGCTGACCGCGGCCGTCCACCGGGCCTTCCTGGAGTCCCGCGACCTGTCGCTGGTCGAGGCCGCCAAGGTCGCCGAGCAGGCCGCCCGCTGGGAGGCCTTCGGGGCGGACGTCCTGGAGCGGTACTTCAGCGAGGCGCTCGACTTCTCGCTCGGCGAGCGGCAGCTGGCCGGGGTCGCCGAGTTCGCCCGGCGGGTCGCGCACGACAGCGGCTTCGCGCCGGACGTGGCGGTGCGGCTGCTGGAGCCGGCGGCGCTGCCGGTCGGGGGGTAGGGGACGGGGAGTAGGTCCGGGGGCCGGAGGGAAGGTCCGGCGGGGTGGGCCGGAGGGGGTGGGTCGGGGGTGGTCGTTACGGCCGGACGGCGGTCCGCCCGGCCCGGTACGGTCTGCTCCCGAGGCGTGCCCGGCAGGTGTTGCGCGGGGTGCGGTTCGGGAGCGGCGTACGCGGCCGGGCACCCGCCCGGAGCCGCGCGTACGCGTGCGAGGGGAGCGTGCGGGGCATGCGGGGCATTCGGGCACTGGGGTCGGACGATCCGCGCCGGGTGGGCGCCTACCGGCTGCTGCGGCGGCTCGGCTCGGGAGGGATGGGTCGGGTCTACCTCGGCCGGACGGCCGGGGGCCGCACCGTCGCCGTCAAGGTGGTGCGGACCGAGCTCGCGGACGACCCCGAGTTCCGGGCCCGGTTCCGCCAGGAGGTGGCCGCCGCCCGCCGGGTCGGGAGCACCTGGACCGCGCCCGTCCTGGACGCCGACACCGAGGGAGAGCAGCCCTGGGTCGCCACCGGCTACGTCGCGGGCCCCGCGCTCGCCGACGCCGTCCAGGAGCACGGGCCGCTGCCCGAGGACTCCGTCCGCGCCCTCGGCGTCGGGCTCGCCGGAGCGCTCGCCCACGTGCACGGGCTCGGCCTGGTGCACCGCGACGTCAAGCCCTCCAACGTGCTGCTCACCCTGGACGGGCCGCGGCTGATCGACTTCGGGATCGCCCGGGCCCTGGACGCCACCAGCGGGTTCACTCGTTCGGGTTACGTGGTGGGCTCGCCCGGCTTCATGTCACCCGAGCAGGCGAACGGGCACACCGTCGGACCGGCCGGCGACGTCTTCTCCCTCGGCGCCGTCCTGGCCTTCGCCGCCAGCGGCGTCCACCCCTTCGGGGAAGGCGTCAGTGCGGCCGTCCTGCTCTACCGGGTGCTGCACGAGGAACCGGACGTGGCCGGGCTGCCCGAGCCGCTGCGCGAGACCGTCCTCGACTGCCTGGCCAAGGACCCGGCCGCCCGGCCCACCCCGCAGCGACTGGCCGCGCGGCTCGACCCGGACGGCGCGGCCGCCGCCCGGCTGTCGCGGGGCGACTGGCTGCCGTCGGCCCTGGCGGCGGGGGTGGGGCGCAGCGCGGTGGAGTTGCTGGACCTGGAGGGGGCCGAGGCGGCGGTCGACGGTGGGGCCGCCGGGGACGGGACGGAGGTGGTGCCGACTCCGACCTTGGTGCCGAGGGGACGTCCGGTGCCTGGGTCGGTGCCGGGGGCGGGGGCGGAGTCGGAGGGGGTGCGGCCGGCGGGGGTCGATCCGTGGAAGCGGCGGGCCGGGCTCGCGGGGGCGGCGGTGCTGGTGGCCGCGATGCTCGGGGGTAGCGGGTACGGGCTGTACGCGATGACCCACCGGCCGGATCCGGTGGTGTCGGTGCCTTCGGCGGGGCCGATGCCGCTTCCGTCCATCGATCCGAGCGGCGCCGTCGCGTCACCCGGAGCCTTCGGGTCGGGCGGGACGGACGGGCCGCCGGCCTCGGCTCCCGCGTCGACCTCTGCGTCGGCCGACGCTCCGGCGCCGCCGGGTGGGACGGGCGCGACGGGCGCGACGGGCGGGCCGAACGCGGTGCCGGCGGCGTTCCTGGGCACCTGGAGCGGCGACATGGTCACCGACAAGGGACTGCCCGGCGGCACCACCACCCTCACCGTCCGCCAGGCGGCGGTCGGTCAGGAGACCACCACCAGCCGCAACGCCCTCTCCGGCCTGATCTCGATCAGCTGCGAGGGCGCCTGGACGCTCCGGTCGGTCTCCGGCACCGAGCTGGTGTTCCGGTCCCGGCTGGTGAAGTCCTCGATCCCGGGCGCCTGCACCGGCGGCTCCAACACGGAGACGCTCACCCTCCAGGCCGACGGGACGATCCGCTTCACCTCCGCCGACCCGGCGGCCGGGAACCCGGCCGGGACGATGCACAGGGTGGATGGGTGAATGGGTGAAGGGGCGAGGGAGGGAAAGGGGTGAAGGGGGAGGCCGGGTTGCGCCGCTGCGCGGCTGAGGTGCAGTTCAGCGGGCTGACGCGGGCGCCCGAAAGGCCTGGCGTAGGCTGGTTCGGCCGTACCCCAGTAGCACTTGAGAGAGAGAAGGCCGCCAGGTGACCGAGCTCGCAGCGACCACCCTCGATGCGTCCAGCACCGACCTGCAGGCCGTGCTCGACCGGGCCGCCGCCGGCGGCCGGATCACCCCGGAGGAGGCGCTCGACCTCTACCGGTCCGCGCCGCTGCACGCGCTCGGCTCCGCCGCCGACACGGTGCGCCGCCGCCGCTACGCGGGTACCGAGCACATCGCGACGTACATCATCGAGCGCAACATCAACTACACCAACGTGTGCGTGACGGCGTGCAAGTTCTGCGCCTTCTACGTGCCGCCCAAGAGCGACAAGGGCTGGTCCCGCGAGCTCGACGAGATCCTGCGCCGCTGCGCGGAGACGGTCGAGCTGGGCGGCACCCAGATCATGTTCCAGGGCGGCCACCACCCGGACTACGGCGTGGAGTACTACGAGCGCGCCTTCTCGGCGATCAAGGCCGAGTTCCCGCAGCTGGTGATCCACTCGCTCGGTGCCTCCGAGGTCGAGCACATGTCCCGGATCTCGGGCGTCTCCATCGAGGAGGCCATCACCCGGATCCACAAGGCGGGCCTGGACTCCTTCGCCGGCGCCGGAGCCGAGCTGCTCCCCGAGCGGCCGCGCAAGGCGATCGCCCCGCTCAAGGAGTCCGGCGAGCGCTGGCTGGAGATCATGGAGGCCGCGCACGGCCTCGGCGTGGAGTCCACCTCCACGATGCTGATGGGCACCGGCGAGACCAACGCCGAGCGGATCGAGCACCTGCGGATGATCCGTGAGGTGCAGGACCGCACCGGCGGCTTCCGCGCCTTCATCCCGTACACCTACCAGCCGCAGAACAACCACCTCAAGGGCTCGACCCAGGCCACCGTCTTCGAGTACCTGCGGATGATCGCGATCGCCCGCCTGTTCCTCGACAACATCGCCCACATCCAGGGCTCCTGGCTCACCACCGGCAAGGAGGCGGGCCAGCTGTCGCTGCACTACGGCGCGGACGACCTCGGCTCCGTGATGCTGGAGGAGAACGTCGTCTCGGCGGCCGGTGCCAAGCACCGCTCCAACCTGACCGAGCTGATCCACCTCATCCGCGCCGCCGACCGCGTCCCGGCGCAGCGCTCGACCACGTACGAGCACCTGCGGGTGCTGGACGACCCGGCGAACGACCCGGTCGACCCGCGGGTCGCCTCGCACATCGCCTCCACGGCGATCGAGGGCGGCACGGCGCACCCGGAGCTGAAGATCCTGGACAACTGAGTCCTCCGAGTCCTTCGAGTCCGTCGGGACCTTCGGGTCCTTGAGTCCCTGAGTCCTTCGGGTCCTTTGAGCCCGCTGAGCTCGTCGAGTCCTCGGAGCCCGAACCGGTGCTGACCCTCCACCGGGCGGCCCTCGTGCTGCCCGATCCGGCCGATCCCACCGCCCCGTCCATCGCCGACGGGGCGGTGGTGGTGCGCGGCGAACTGGTCGAGGCCGTCGGGCCGTACGGAGAACTGGCGGCGGCGCACCCGTCGGCGCGGGTGCGGGACTGGGGCACGGCGGCCGTGCTCACGCCCGGGCTGCGCAACCCCTGGGGGCAGCGGCTGTTGGAGCGGGACTACCACCCGGACCCGCGCGAGGAGATCGGCGTCGAGCCGATGGTGGACGGGCTGGTGGGCTGCACCGACGAGACCCGGTACGGGGCCAGCGCGCGGCGCGGGCTGCAGCGGATGCTCGGGTTCGGGGTGACGGCGGTGGCCGGGCCGTTCGAACGGGCCGCGGTGCGGACGGCGGTGGCGCGTTCGGGGCTGGCGGCGCTGCCGGGAGCTTCCGATGCCGGGGCTGGCGCCGGTGCCGGTGCCGGTGCTGCCGCCGGTGCCGGGTCGCTGGACCCGCTGGCGGTGCTTCCGTTGCCGCTGGCCGTGCACGGCCGGGTGGCGGCCGGTGGGCGGGCGGACTTCGCGGTGTTCCCTGGGCTGCCGGTGCTGTCAGGGTTGTCGGGCCTGTCCGGCTTGTCGGGGCTGTCCGGCGTGTCGGGGCTCTCGGGGCTGGCGGTCGGGGGTGGGGACGGGGTACGACCGGCTGCAGGTGGGTGCCTGGCGACGGTGCTGGGTGGGCGGTTGGTGTACCGGCGGCGGTGACTCCCGCGCGAGGGTCGGCGACCGGCCGGTGTGACGTACTCATCAGTAGTCGGATTGCCTTGGTGCGCAGGGAACTTGCATCGTGTGCACCCGAACTGCCGTGCTCTCCCAGGGGGGTGATTGCCCCTTCGCCGTGACCTGAGGGCCCGCCAGCGGATACGATCCCGGACAGCTCACTCCGTACCCTCACCACACCACCGCCCGTGCCCGCGGGTGGCGGGGCCGTGTCCCAGGCCCCGGAGGCAAGCCAGGACAGGAACCATGCGAACCGCGACCGTCCCCCCGCCGCGATCCCCGCGGTTGGGCCGTGGTTGGTACCTCGCCGCCGTGCTCAGCGCCGTGCTGGCCGTCGGGATGTGCCTGCTCGGTTGGCGCCAGGCCGACCAGGCCGACCGGATCGCTGCCCATCCGGTGAGAGTCGAGGGCGTCGTCACCCAGCTGCCGACCGGCGGCGGCACGTACAGCGCCGTCAGCTACAAGGTGAGCGGCCAGCCGCACACTGCGGCCGCGCTGCCGCTCGCCGACGGCACCAAGGTCGGCGACCCGGTCTGTCTGGAGCACGCGGCCGACGACCCGGGCGCCGTGCGGATCTGCGGCGACACCTACCCCCAGCCGGTCGGCGTGGGACTGGCCCGGTTCAGCGTGCCGGTCGCCGTCGTGCTGTTCCTGATCTGCGTGCTGCGCATCCGGCGCCACCGGCGGGCCGTGGCCGTCCGCACCGGGCAGGGCCGGCTCGCCGCCAACCTCGCGCTGGCGACCGGGGCGCTGGCCGAGGGGATGCCGGCGATCACCCAGGGCAAGCGCTCCCGGCGCAGGCGGCGTACGGGCGGGCGGCGGGGGTCGCACCAGAGCGGGTGACCGGTGGGGGCCGATCCCGGTCGTCGGCCGGTGGTGGTCGCTCGTCGGCCCGTGGCCGGTTCGTGCCGGTCGGCTCGTGGCGCCCTCCCGGTGTGCCCCGTTGGTCGCGGCGCCCGTCACAGGGTGAAGAATGGGGGCGTGACCCGAGCCTCCCTGGACAAGCAGCCGCACGAAGTCGCCGCCATGTTCGACGACGTCGCGGCCAAGTACGACCTCACCAACGACGTGCTCTCCCTCGGCCAGGCCCGCGCCTGGCGTCGGGCGGTGGCCGAGGCGGTCGCCGCCGGACCGGGGGACCTCGTGCTCGACCTCGGGGCCGGCACCGGCACCTCCTCGCTGCCCTTCGCCGAGGCCGGGGCCCAGGTCGTCCCCTGCGACTTCTCGGTCGGCATGCTCACCGAGGGCAAGCGCCGCCACCCCGAGCTGCCGCTGACCGCCGGCGACGCCACCCGGCTGCCGTTCGCGGACGACACCTTCGACGCAGTGACGATCTCCTTCGCGCTGCGCAACGTCCACGAGACCGACGCGGCGCTGCGCGAGATGCACCGGGTCACCAAGCCCGGCGGCAAGCTCGTGATCTGCGAGTTCTCCACGCCGACGTGGACGCCGTTCCGGACCGTCTACACCGAGTACCTGATGCGCGCGCTGCCGCCGGTCGCCACCGCCGTCAGCAGCAACCCGGATGCGTACGTCTACCTCGCCGAGTCCATCCGGGCCTGGCCGGACCAGCCGGCGCTGGCCGCCCGGATGCAGGAGAGCGGCTGGTCGAAGGTCGCCTGGCGGAACCTGACCGGCGGGATCGTCGCGCTGCACCGCGGGTACAAGTCCGCCTAACGGGGCCGTGCCGCCCATCCCGCGCTCTGCCCCCCGTCCCGCCCTGCCTCGGCCCCGTCCCGCCCTGCCCCGGCGTCGGGGCAGGGCGGGACGGGGCGCGGGCGAGTCCGGCGACGTCAGCGGAACTAGACTGCCGGAGACAAAAGCCGCCATCCCCCGCCGCAGCTCCAGGAGTGTGTCCACGTGTCCGAGACCGCAGCCGACCTGACGAAGCCGGACAGCACGGTCGAGAGCACTGCCGACGTCATCGTGGTCGGCGCGGGCCCGGCCGGCGCCACGACCGCGTACTACCTCGCCCAGGCCGGGCTGGACGTGCTGCTGCTGGAGAAGACCGCCTTCCCGCGGGAGAAGGTCTGCGGCGACGGTCTGACCCCGCGCGCCACCAAGCAGCTGGTGGACATGGGCATCGACGTCTCCACCGAGAACGGCTGGCTGCACAACAAGGGCCTGCGCATCATCGGCGGCGGCGTCCGGCTGGAGCTGGACTGGCCCGAGCTGGCCTCCTTCCCGGACTACGGACTGGTCCGCAAGCGCGCCGACTTCGACGAGCTGCTGGCCCGTCAGGCCGAGAAGGCCGGCGCCCGGCTCTACGAGCGCTGCAACGTCAGCGGGCCGGTCCTGGACGACCGCACCGGCCGGATCGTCGGCGTCACCGCCAAGCTCGGCGAGGAGAAGCGGCCGGTCACCTTCCGGGCCCCGCTGGTGGTCGCCGCCGACGGCAACTCCACCCGGCTCTCGCTCGCGATGGGCCTGCACCGCCGCGAGGACCGCCCGATGGGCGTCGCCTACCGCACCTACTTCAACTCGCCGCGCCACGACGACGACTACCTGGAGTCCTGGCTGGAGCTGTGGGACACCCGCGGCGGCCAGCGCAAGCTGCTGCCCGGCTACGGCTGGGTCTTCGGCATGGGCGACGGCACCTCCAACGTCGGCCTCGGCATCCTCAACTCCTCGCCCGCGTTCGGCGAACTCGACTGGCGCGAGGTGCTCAAGGCCTGGTGCGCCGGCATGCCGGAGGAGTGGGGCTACACCCCCGAGAACATGACCGAACCGATCCGAGGCGCCGCACTGCCGATGGCCTTCAACCGGCAGCCGCACTACACCCGCGGCCTGCTGCTCGTCGGCGACGCGGGCGGCATGGTCAACCCGTTCAACGGCGAGGGCATCGCCTACGCGATGGAATCCGGCCAGATCGCCGCCGGCGTCATCGTGCAGGCCCACGCCCGCCTCACCGACGGCGGGCGCGAGCGCGCCCTGCAGGCCTACCCGCGCATCCTCAAGGACGTGTACGGCGGCTACTACACGCTCGGCCGGGCCTTCGTGAAGATGATCGGCAACCCCAAGGTGATGCAGCTCGCCGCCCAGCACGGCCTGCCCCGGCCGCTGCTGATGCGCTTCACCCTCAAGCTGCTCGCCAACCTCACCGACCCGAAGGGCGGCGACGCGATGGACCGCGTGATCAACGGGCTGGCGAAGGTCGCGCCCAACGCCTGACGCCCGTGACTGGTGTTCGGTGCCTGAGGCCTGGAGTCTGAGGCGCGGTGCCTGGGGTCTGAGGCCTGGGGTCTGAGGCCTTGGTGTCTGAGGCCTGGCCCTTGTCGTTGGGTCCGGGGCTTCGTGGGGCTCTCCCTGGGCTCTCCGCCGGGCTTTGTTTCAGGCTTTCTTGGCCGCCGCCGTCTCCTCGGGCCCGTCGACCGGGCGTCGGGAGGCGGCGGAGCGCTGTTCGACGTAGGCCAGGCGCTCGGCGAACACCCGGGCCGCGTCGGGGGTGAGCGTCCGCAGGGCGACGAGGGCGCTGAAGACGACGTCGCAGAGCTCGTGCTGGACGTCCTCCCAGGTGTGGGTGACGCCCTTGCGCGGGTTCTGGCCGGTGGCGCCGATCACCGCCGCGCCGACCTCGCCGACCTCCTCCGAGAGCTTGAGGAGCCGCAGCAGGCGCTCCTCCTGTGGCGACTGCGTGCTGTGCTCGTCCAGCCAAGCGACCAGGTGGTCGACGCTCTCCCAGATCCGGCTGTCCATGCGGCGCTGCTCCCTGCGGTGTCGTTGGTGATGCCACCGTACGGGAGCGGCAACGGGGGTGGGCCGGGCGGCTGCGCCCGGCCCACCCCGCCGGCCGGACGCTGGTCAGTGCTTGCTGATCTTCACGCTGCGGATGTTCACGGGGACGTTGGGGTAGCCGTCACCGGGGCCGTTCTGGTCGTCCTCTCCGGCGGCGGCGATCTTCTGCAGGACGTCCAGCCCGGCTGTGACCCGGCCGAACGGGGTGTAGGCGGGGGAGAGCTTGGTGTCCTTCCAGACGATGAAGAACTGGCTGCCATTGGTGTTCGGACCGGCGTTGGCCATGGCCACCGTGCCCGCCGGGTAGGTGGCGCCGGTCAGGTTCTCGTCCGGGAAGGAGTAGCCCGGGCCGCCGCTGCCCGTCCCGGTGGGATCCCCGCACTGCAGGACGTAGATCCGCTGGGTGGTGAGGCGGTGGCAGTGGCTGCGGTCGAAGTAGTCGTGCTCGGCGAGGAAACGGAACGAGAAGGTGGTGCAGGGCGCCTTGTCGGTCAGTGCCTCGAAGGTGATCGGACCCTGATTGGTCCGCAGGGTCGCGTGGTAGGGGCGGGCGGCCTTCTGGGCGTCGAAGACCGGGATGCCCTTGAAGTTGTCGGCAGGGACGGCGGGTGTGTAGGTGCAGGCCGTGCTCTGGGCGGGAGTGGAGCCGGAGGGCGCCGCGACGGCGGTGCCGGTGCTCGCCGCGAGCGGGAGGACAGTGGCGGCGGCGACCAGCGCCCAGTGCTTGCGCTTCACGTGACGGGCCTTCCGGGGGGTGGTGGACGGCGTGCTTGTCATGGAGGCATCATCCACGGCCGGATGGGTCTCCGGTAGGGGTCGGGACGGCTGGGACTCCTTTTGCCGGGTGGTGGTCATGGGCAGTCAGCTGGGTTGCGGGGTCGTTCAGTCACCGGCCTTGGCTACTGGTCGGGGGTGTTCGGTGCGGTGTCGGGTTCCGGGTCGGTCGGGATGGAGGTGAACAGTCCGGCGCGGGCGGCCAGGGCGGCGGCGTCGGCGGCCCGCTCGGCGGTGCGGGCGTCCAGTGCTTCGCCGGTGACGAACAGTCGGTAGTAGAGCGGGGCGGTGGCGGCCCTGATGACCTCGGCGCCGTCCGTTCCGGCCGGCAACTCTCCTCGGGTGACGGCCCGTTCGGCGACCTCGGCAGCCTGGTGGTGGCGGGCCGCGAAGAAGTCGCGAAGGGCTGCCGCGCCGGCATCGGAGCGCTGGGCGGCGGAGATCAGCGCGGTGGGCGTGGGGCTCTGCTCGGGGTCGGTGAAGACGCTGAACACCTCCTGGGTGATCCGGCGGAGGTCCTCCTGGAGGTCTCCGGTGTCGGGCAGCGGCCAGGGCTGGTCGGCCGAGGCGGTCAGGGCATCCGCGACCAGGCCGTCGATCCCGCCCCAGCGCCGGTAGAGGGTGGCCTTGTGGACGCCGGACCGGGCCGCGACCGCCTCGGCGGTGAGACCGTCGTAGCCCTTCTCCGCGACCTCGGCGAGCGTGGCGGCGACCACGTCCGCACGGACCCGGGCGCTGCGGCCGCCCGGGCGTGGGGACGGCGTGCGGGGTTGCTGGTCGGGGTGGGTGGGCTCGTTCAAAGTCGACTCCAGTCGCATTAAGGCTTGCCGTGGGGCTGCAATGCTGCCATGCTCATCGTAATGCGACTGGAGTCGCATTACGAGAGGAGCCTGCGTGACCACCACCGCCATCCCCGACCCGACCGCTCTCCACCCACTCGTCGGCCACGACCGGGTGGTCCTGCTGCGCCCGCTCGTCACCGACCCGAGGATCGAGGTCGGCGAGTACACCTACTTCGACGACCCCGACGGCGCCACCCGCTTCGAGGAACGCAATGTCCTCTACGCCTACGGCCCCGAACGGCTGGTGATCGGCAAGTACTGCGCGATCGCCACCGGAACCCGCTTCCTTATGGCCGGGGCCGCCCACCCGACCATCGGTGCGTCCACCTTCCCCTTCACGATGTTCGGCGGCAGCTGGACGGAGCAGACCCTCGACATCGTCACGGGTCTTCCCAGCCGGGGCGACACCGTCGTCGGCAACGACGTCTGGTTCGGCTTCGGCGCCACCGTCCTGCCCGGTGTCCGGATCGGCGACGGCGCGATCATCGCGGCCGGTGCGATGGTCACCGCCGACGTCGAGCCCTACACGATCGTCGGTGGCAACCCCGCCCGCCCGATCCGGCGCCGCTTCGACGACGCCGACATCGAACGCCTGCTCCGCGCCGCCTGGTGGGACTGGCCGGTCGAACTCGTCACCGAGCACGTCCGCGCCATCATGTCCGGCACCCCAGCCGACATCGAGGCCATCGCCGACGCGAACGGCTTGCTCGCCTCCTGACCCGCCGGCACCCGGCAGGGGCATTGATCACCGGCGGGCCGGTACGCGAGGATGGCGCCCCCTTGCTCCATCCCTCGCCCCGTCCGCCGCTGAGCCACACGCCCAGCTCCTGGGTCCGTCCGACGCCGTACGGTCCTCGCACCCGCCGGTTCCGTTCGCTCGGAGGGATCCTCCTCATGCGTGCCTCCCTGTCCTCATCCTCATACTCATCGGTCCTTCGTGATCTGCCGGTCCTACTCGTGGCAGTGGTCTGGGGGTCGAGCTTCCTCGCCGTGCAACGGGTGGCCGAGCCCGGGACGGTCGTGGCGATGCTGGTGCTGCGCTTCGGGTTGGTGCTGCCGCTGCTCGGGCTGGCCGCGTGGCGGGCCCTGCGGAAGCTGACCCGCACCGAGTGGCTCGGTGGCGCCGCACTGGGCCTCGTCCTCAGCGGTATCTTCCTGCTGGAGACCTACGGCGCCGTCCACACCTCCGCCACCAACGCAGGGCTGATCATCAGCCTCGCCATGGTGCTCACCCCGCTCGGCGAGAGCGCCCTTGGCCGGACCGCACCACCGCGAGCCTTCCTCGCGGCCGCCGGACTGGCCGTCCTCGGCGTCGCCCTGCTCACCGGCGACGGCGGGCTGCGCGCTCCGACGCTCGGCGACCTACTGGTACTGGGCGCCGCCCTCGTCCGCTCCGCGTACGTCCTCGCGATGGCCCGCACCCGGGCCGTTCGCGACACCGACATGCTCGCCGTCACCTGGGTCCAGCTCGCGGTCGCCACCGCAGTGTTCGCCGTCGTCGCACTCGCCGTCGGGCCCGCCCCCTGGACCGTCGCGCTCTGGTACGGAGCCGGCCAGTGGGCCTGGTTGCTGTACCTGTCCCTGTTCTGCACGCTCTTCGCCTTCTTCGTTCAGATGTGGGCCGTCCGGGCCACCTCGCCGTCCCGGGTGAGCCTGCTGCTCGGTACCGAACCGCTGTGGGCCGCGATCTTCGGCATCACCGTCGCCGGTAACCGGATGGGCCCGCTCGCCCTGCTCGGCGGGGCCCTGGTGCTGGTCGCGACCGAGTGGGGTCGGCGCACCGCCCCCACGCCGGGCCCGACCGGGTACGAGGACGGGACAGGCACGGTGGCGGATGCCGGGACCGGGGAGCAGACGCGGGAGCCGGCCCCGGCGTGACCCGACGTCGTCATCACCGGCGCCGCCACAACGTCCGACGGGCGTAGTCGAGAGTGACCGCGCCGAGCAGCGGACCCCAGGCCACCAGCGGCAGGTACGCGGCCGTCATCACCAGACCGGCGAAGCCGTGCGGCGCATCCGGCTCGGCCAGGTTGTGGGCCCAGCGGCCGAAGAGCCCCTCCATGCCGAGGACGGTGAGTATCGCCGAGCCCAGCAGGGCGGGGACGATCGCGGCCAGCGGCCGGACCCGGCGGCCGCCGATCAGCGGGATCCACCGGGGTGCCACCAGCCCCCAGGGCCGGACCAGGCCGAGGGTCAGGAAGGCCAGAGCCTCCGCCAGGGCGCTCAGGACCACGCAGTAGACCGTCCCCCAACCGGGCTGGTGCGCCCCGAAAGCCGCGGCCGTCGCGCCGGTGAAGCCGACCGGGACGCCGAAGCCGAAGACGATGCGCCACACCCCCGAGGGGACGGTGCTCAGGACGGCGGCCTTTGCCGCCAGTTGGGCCCAGCGGGGTGCGGGGGCTACGCCCGGGGCAGTGGGCGCGGTCTCGCCGGCCGCCCCGACCGCCCCGACCGCACGGGCTCGGCGGGCGGTGGCGACACGGGCGCTGATCACGGGCTTCGACATCGTGGGTTCCTTTCGGCCCGGCCCCCTCGGCCGGTGCGACGACTCAAGAGTGGAGGTCCGCCAGGGGTCGCCGGCAGTGCCGATCGGGCTGTTATCGCTGCTCAACCCGCCTGTGAAATATGCCGATCGGCACAGGCGGCCCCGCTGCGGCCCGTCGTAATGTGACGGCAGTCGAAGAGTCCACGAAGGCGGTGACGATGAATCAGCTCCTGTCCTTGGCCGTCCCGGCCCTGCTGCTGCCGGCCTGGCTGCTCCGCAGGCGGTACGGATCGGCGGCGGTGACCACCGCGCTCGGCGCGGTCTCGGCGGCGGTCTCGGGCGCCGTCTGGTTCGCCGGCCGCTGGACGGAGGCGGACCGCTGGACGGGGCTGGTCGGCCTGGCCGAACTGGCCGGCTTGCTGCTGGCAGTGGCTCTCAGCCTGCGGTCCGAGGACGGCCCGCGGTGTGCGGCGGCCGCTTGGACGGCATGCGGAGCGGTCGCGCTCTGGCCGTCCCGGTTCGACGGACCCGCCGACGCGCTCACGCTCTTCGGGTTCGGATCGATGCTGTCCCTGCCGACGGTGCTGATCGGGCTCTACCTGCGCGGCCTGGACGAGGGCCGGGCCCGCGCGGTCGCCGAAGCCAGGCGGGCTCAGCGGATCGAACTGGCCCACGACCTCCACGACTTCGTGGCGCACGACGTCAGCGGCATGGTTGCCCAGGCCCAGGCGGGGGCGTACCTGGCCTCCGTCGACCCGGCGCGGACGGCCGAGATGTTCGAGCGGATAGAGCAGGCAGGGCAGCGGGCCCTGGCCTCGTTGGACCGGACCGTGCAGCTGCTTCGAAGCGAAGAAGCCGGTGGCCGCAGCCCACAGCCGGGCCTCGGCGAACTCGTTCAGGTGGTCGAGCAGTTCACGGCCGCCGACGGTGCCGAGGTCCAACTGGAGTTGCCGGACCAGCCGCTCCCGCGCGAGGTGGGTGGGACGGTCCACCGGATCGTCGTCGAGGCGTTGACCAACGTCCGACGGCATGCCGGGGGCGTCCGCCGCATCGACATCCGGGCCCGCTGCGCCGGCGACTGGCTGGAGCTGACCGTGACGAACGACGGTCGGTCGCCGGGGGCGGTCGTCCGCCCCCGCAGTGGCGGCGGCAGCGGACTGCCAGGCCTGGCGGCGCGAGTGGAGGCCCTGGGCGGAGTGTTCGAGGCAGGTCCGCACGAGCAACAGACCTGGCGCGTGACGGCGAGGCTGCCGTTGGCCGGGCGGGCGGAACCGGAGCGACCGGAAACCCCGATGAGGACCAGTGCGGGTGCAGGGGAGAAGAGCAGATGAGCAACAGTGCAAGGCCGATCCGAATTCTGGTGGCCGACGACCAGGCCGACGTCCGAAGCGCGTTCCGGATGATCCTGGACGTCCAACCGGACATGACGGTGGTAGCCGAGGCGGCGGACGGCGCCGCAGCGGTGCAGGAGGCGAGGAGACTGCGGCCGGACGTGGTGCTCGCGGACATCCGGATGCCGAAGCTCGATGGCCTGGAGGTCACGCGGCAGCTGGCCGACCAGTGCAAGGTGATCGTGGTGACCACCTTCGACCTGGACGAGTACGTCCACACGGCCTTGCGGTACGGGGCGGCGGGTTTCCTGCTGAAGCGTTCCGGGCCGGTACTGCTGATCGAGGCGGTCCGTGCGGCGATGGCCGGGGACGCGTTGATCAGCCCGCAGATCACGGTCCGGCTGCTCCAGCACATGGCGGTGCCCGGATCCAGCGCGGTGTCCGGGCCTGCGGCCGCGGCAGGCGTACCGGGCCCGTTGATAGCCGGGCCGGTGGAGGAACTGACCGAGAGAGAAAAGGAGATCGCTGAGCTGGTGGCCGACGGAGCGACCAACGCCGAGATCGGCGCCAGGCTCTTCATCTCACCGGGAACGGTGAAGAACCACCTCGCCAACATCCAGCGCAAGCTCGGCGCCCGCAACCGGGTGGGCGTCGCGGCCTGGGTGTGGGAACAGGCAGCCAGTAACCGGTAACCGGGTGCCTGGCCCGCAGGGCGAAAGCGGATGAAGGAGGCCCTCACAAGGGCGAGCCCCGAGAACGAGAGGGAGGCAAGGTCGGAGGCGGAGGCGGGCCCAGGGATGTGAGGGCCGCACCAGGAAGTTGGGCCTGCCCGCAGCGGGAGGCATGCCGCGACAGCGGAGGCGGCGGAGGAGGACGGCGAGGGCAGGCCCCCAGGGGCCCACAGACTGCCGGAGCTGCGCGCGCAGCAGCTCCGCGCTGAGACCGGCCGGCTCAGCGCAGGTGACACCGGCAGTCGGTGGGCAACCCTGGCGTGGGCGGTGGGCGGTGGGCGGTGGGCGGCGGGAGGGGGAGGGGGGGGAAAAATAAAGGGAGAAAATAAACGCGGGAGAGCGCGGGGAGAGGGAGGGAAAAGGGCGAAAAAAACGCGGCGCCGGGGCCATGAAACACGCATTGTTCTCCGCAAGCCGCGCCCCCCCCTCGGGGCGGGAGCGGAGCTGCTTCCCGCCACCCCATTGGCTGTCCGGCACGCCGCTCAGCCGTGGGTAAACAGGCGGCTGTTTCCAGGCCCCCCCACCGCCGCCTTCTGCTCTCAGTCACCGCCGGTCTCCGCCGTTTCCAGGCCCCCCGCGGCCCGCCCCGCGCTGAGGGAGAGAAGCGCCCCCCCCCCAGCAGAGCCCCCCGGGCGCTGAGGAGGGAACGGCCGCCGGGCGCTCTCCCACGGCCCCGCCGCGCACAAAGCGCCCTTTGAGGGGGAGCGGCCGCGGG